>Ga0255182_1000737_pt1 | contig 19557 bp, 16 predicted proteins | sample Atl_UVDOM_RepA_8_FD_188420 | JGI IMG/M metagenome (GOLD analysis project Ga0255182, IMG submission 188420) | Freshwater microbial communities from Altamaha River, Georgia, United States - Atl_UVDOM_RepA_8d | ecosystem: Environmental > Aquatic > Freshwater > River | place: USA: Georgia...
GGCCGGGGTCGGCAATTGAACGCGGGGGGGGCAATTGCGCGGGGAGAATGGCTGCTGTTTTTGCATGCCGACACCCGGGTGCCGGCAACGTTCATGCAGGAAATTCGGGAAACCCTGGCCGGGGGGGCCCTGCTGGGCGCCTTTCGACTGCGGATTGATGGTCCCGGCTGGGGATTGCGGGGAGTGGCCTGGGGAGCGAACGTGCGGTCGCGCTGGCTGCAGTTGCCTTATGGCGATCAGGGATTGTTTTTGCGGACGGCCGACTTCTTGCGGCTGGGGGGATTTCGGCACTGGCCGCTGATGGAAGACTTCGAATTCTGCCAGCGGGTTCGGCGCCACGGCCGAATTGCCCTCGCCCGCTCGGCCGCATGGACTTCACCCCGACGGTGGACCCAGTTGGGTGTCGGAAAGACGACACTGATCAATCAACTCTGCATCGTGCGGTACCTGTGTGGAGAATCGCCCGAGAGCCTGGCGGCGTTTTATCGACGGATGAAAGCTGCCAAATTGCCGGGGGTCACTCCTGGTTCCCAGGGTTGCTCCTCGGAGTGACCGCGTGCTGGCTGGGACGACTCTGCAGGACACCGCTGCTGGGGAGGGATGGTGCGTGAATGCAGGTCGGTCCCTCCCGTGACTGGCGTTTGCTCTCTACCATGCGGGGCATCACCACGTGTCGGGAATTCATGCCAGGAGAGAGCAGAGTCATGCAGACGCAGTTTGTGGGTTGGCCTGTGGAGGGGGGAGCGGTCCGGCGTGAAGGGGCGGCGGCGGTGCGGGTGGGAAACCTGATCCTGGTGGGCAGCCTGTTGCCGGTGGATGGCGAGGGGCGACTGGTCGCCCGCGATCTGGCCGGTCAGACACGCTTCGTCTTCGACTCCCTGCGAAGGGTTCTGGCAGGGGCGGGGGCCACCATGGCCGATGTGGTGAAGCACACGGTCTGTTACAGCTCGGCCTCCGACCCGCAGTCGGTCGCGCAGGCGCTGTCCGAGATCGATGCGGTTCGTGTCGGCTACTTTCCCAGCCCGGGCCCCACGACGACCGAGATCCGGGTTGGGCTCGATGTCGAGGGGGCGCTGATCCAGGTTGATGCCTGGGCGGTGGTGAATGAGCCGCGGGAACTGCTCGCTCCTCCCGGGCACTGGAGCTGGAGCCGGCCGGGGCCGTGGGTTCAGGGCTGGAAGGTCGGCCGGCTGTTGTTCATCAGCGGTCAGCGGTCTCTCGATGACAAGGGGGCGGTGCTGGGGTTGGGAGACATCGAGATCCAGACCGATCATGCCTTCCGCAATCTCGACACGATGTTGCGGGCCGGAGGGGGAGACCGGCACAGCCTGATGAAGCAGAACACCTACTTCCGGTTCTTCGGGCAGGGGCGCGAGGTGACCGACTACTGGGAGAAAATGACGAATGTCCGCAGGCGTTACATGTCGGTACCGTCGGCTGCCGGGGCGGGACTGCGAATCCAGGGATTCCCGCAGACCGAAGAGTTGATCCAGGTCGAGGGAATCGGGGCGCTGGGAGATGACAAACAGCGGCTGCAGCCGGCCAATCACTGGGACTGGAGCATTCCCAACACACAGTTCACCCAGGGATGGAAGATTGGGCCCTACGCATTCATCGGTGGGCAGATCTCAGCCGACAACCGGGCCCGCGCGGTGGGCAGTGACATGGAGACGCAGGCCCGCAACGTCTTCCAGTTCATTCGCAATGTGCTGGCCGAGGGAGGGCTCGATGAACGGGACGTCATCAAGCTCTTCATTTACTACCACGGCGAGGGAGACTGGCAGCAGGTGGCTGCGACGCGGGAGACCATCGACCGCGTGCAGCGCGAGTTCTACCCGACGCCGGGTCCGGTTGCGACGTCGTTCCGGGTGGCGGGTTTCGCGTTTGAAGATCTGCTGATCGAGATCGAGGCGTTCGCCATCGCGCGGGAATGACCCGGGCCGGTCATTCGTACCGCAGCGCCTCGATCGGATCGAGTTGGCTCGCCCGGCGGGCGGGATAGTACCCGAAGAAGATCCCCACGCAGGCGGCGAACACGAAGGCCACGATCGCGGCGGGGATGGAGATGACCGTCGGCCACTTGGTGCCGGTGGTCAGGGAATTGATCAGTGCCGTCACCCCCAGCGAGGCCGAGACTCCCAGGCTGAAGCCGATGATGCCCCCGATGCACGACAGCATGACCGCTTCGACGAGGAACTGCCGCAGGATGTCTCCCGAGCGGGCTCCCACCGCCATCCGGATGCCGATCTCGCGGGTCCGTTCGGTCACCGAGACCAGCATGATGTTCATGATGCCCACACCGCCGACGACGAGTGAAATCGCGGCAATGGCCGCCAGCATCATCGTGAGGGTGCCCGTGATCGTGCCGAGTACCTTCGCAATCTCCGCCGTGTCCTGAACGGTGAAGTCGGCCTGCTCACCCGGGGGAATGCGGTGCCGTTCGAGCAGCAGTTGGGTGATCTCCTGCTGGGCCTGCTGGGCGACGGCGACCGAGCGGGCTGACGCGAGAATCACGTTGACGTTGTCGAATTCCGAGCCATAGAGCCGTTTGCGGACCGTGGTATAGGGGACCAGCACGACGTTGTCCTGGTCTTCCCCCACCATGTTGGCCCCCTTCCTTTCGAGCACCCCGATGACACGGAAGGGGATGTTCTTGATGCGGACGGTTTCTCCAACCGGGTTGGCGGTCTGAAAGAGCTTGGCGACCAGGGTGTGTCCGATGATGCAGACTTTCGAGGCGGACGAGATGTCGCGGTCGGTGAAGAAGCCTCCCGAGCGCAGGTTCCAGTTCCGGACGATGAGGTGATCGGCTCCCACGCCGCTGATCTCGCGCGGACTCGCGTTGGAATTTCCATAAATCACCTGCCCCGCAAAACCGACGATGGGACTGGTCGCCAGGACGGACGGACATTCCCGGCTGATGGCCGCGGCATCTTTGGCTGTGAGGGTGGGCACCGTCCCCTCGCGGACTCCTTCGCGCCGGCGAGCCCCGGGAAAGACCACGATGACGTTGGTTCCCAGTTGTTCAAACTGCCCCTGGACAAGCCCGCTGGCACTCTGGCCGAGTGACACCATGGTGGTCACGGCGGCGATTCCGATGACGACCCCCAGCACGGTCAGCCCCGCCCGCATCTTGTTTTTGCCCAGGGCCCGCAGGGCGATTCGGAGGGTGATCAGGAAATCCATGGAGTGTGCCGGGGAAAGAAGAAACCGTCAGTCGACGCCGGCCCTGGGCGTCTTCCCCTATCCTACCGCCGTCCGGGGGTGAGACAAAATCCCCCCGGAAGCGAATCTGGAAGGGTACGGGAAACCGGCTCTCCCCATCGGGTTGCGTCTCTGTGAGGGACAGCGCTACAATTGTTCAGGCGAACTGCGAACCTGGTGGTGTTGGATCGCCGGGTTATGTCCCGTTCCCGCAGCCTGACGACCCCTTGCAGGTGATCTCATGGTCCCCCTGGCCACCACCCCCCGTTTGCTGAAGCGGGTTTCGATCCGGCTTGACCTGGCGGCGATCTTCGGCAGTTTTCATCGTTTCTGTCTCGTGGGGCTGGGGATTTACCTCGCGGGACTCGTGGTCAGCCGACTCACCGGGTATGGGGTGGGGCTGTTCAGCGTCTGGTCGCTGGCCCTGGTGCCGGCGTTTGGCCTGTTGTTGTCGCTGCTGTTGCATCGTCGTCCCACCGCAGTCGACGCGGCCCGGGCGGTCGACACGTATGGCGGCACCAAAGATCTCTTCCTGACGGCGGCCCTGCTGGAGCAGGCGGCGGGCGAGTATCAGCCCCTGGTGGCCCAGGCGGCCGAGCAGGCGGCACCTCAGATTGCGCCGGTGAAGGTGGTTCCGTTTGCGTTTGAAAAACCCCTGGGGCGACTGGTCGGAGGTCTGATCCTGGCGGCCCTGGCCCTGCGGTTCTTCCCGCAGCTCGACCCGTTTGGCGAGGTGGAGCAGGCGCGCAAACTGGCTGACAAACAAAGATCGCTCGAAGATTCGCGGGAAGCAACTGCCGCCCGCAAGCTGCAGCTCAAGACCGAGACAGAACCACAGGAAGGGGAGGTTTCGGAAGAGACCAGGCAGGCGCTGGAAGGACTGAAAGCGGCGCTCAACAAGATGAAGCCGCTCGAAAAGACCGAGAACGCCCGCGCCCTCGCCGCCCAGCAGAAACAATTGGGAGAGAAGTGGCGGCAACTCGCCAACGACAAGCTCAAGGAGCTCTTCAGCCATTCGCCGCAGGAGCAGCAACTGGGGGCGTCGGCCAACCGCGAAAAGATGCAGAAGTGGACGCAGGAACTGCAGGAGGGCTCTTCGGCGAACCTGCAGAAAGAACTCGACTCGGCGATGGAAGATCTGCAGCGGTTGATGCAGTCGCAGGATCCGGTCGAGAAGAGTCAGCTCGAACAGCAGATTCGCAAAAAGCTCAAGGAGTTGAACCAGTTTGCGACTGACCGCGTCGACTCCAAGCCTTTGAATGCCGCGCTGCAGCGCACGCTGAAGCAGCTTGAGATGTCAAAGATGGAGGGGATTGATCCGAAGGAGGCGGCCGAGGCGATGCGCGAGTCGCTCGAACTCGCCAAGCAGGAGCTGCAGGAGGTCGCCCAGTCGGCCACCGATCTCGAGAAGCTGGAAGAAGCTCTCAAGATGGTGCAGATGGCCAAAGAATTGAACCAGCGCGAGAAGCTGGATGGTGAAGAGACCGAGGGCTTCAGCGAACTGGGGGACTACGAAGAGTATTACCAGCAACTCGCCGAGGAACTCGGGATCGCCCAGGGGGGCGATCAGGTCGCCATGGCGCAAGGAGAGGGTGAGGGAGAGGGAGAAGGAGAAGGGACGGGTGAAGGTGAAGGCGAAGGAGAGGGTGAAGGGCAGGGGGACGGCGACAGTGAGAGTGAGGGAGACGGTCCCGGACTGGGGGGGCGTGGGCAGGGACGCGGCGGTGCCGCCCCCGAAGACGACTCGATTGAAACCGGATTCCGGACAGAACTTTCCAAGTCGGCAGTCACCAAGGGCAAGACCCTGATGACCATGAAGACCAGGGGCCTGAGCGAAAAGGGGGATGACAAGGCCCGCTTCCAGCAGATTCTCAAGCAGGGGGAACAGGGTCTGCAGGAAGCCATTGAGCAGGAGCAGATTCCCCCTGGCTACGTCGATGGAATCAAGACCTATTTCGGAAACCGTGGGAAGTCGGACAAGGGAGCTGAGAAGGCCGCCTCCGAGTCACCCCCCGGCGGGAAATAACGATCGTCAATTGGGGGGGCTGTTTCATCGATCCGATCGCGGTGATTCCGACAACGGCAACCTCCGGGGGGCATTTCGGGACGGGGGGTTGATGTCGATTCCGATTCGTGGGTATCTCGTCCGGGGAAGACTACTAAGCTTGACGGGGGTCTTCTAAGATCTCCCAGGTTGATCGTCTATCGGGAGGGGCGGTGCAGTTGTCGCGCCCCCCCCCTCTGATCGTCCGTCGGCCACTTGGTTCACATCCATCGCGGGTTCCCCGACTGTCGGACCACACCTGCGTCATCACCTCACGACTGCAAGGAACTGGCATGAAAGGCCATCAGAAAGTCATCGACGCCCTCAACGCCGGGCTGACCATCGAGCTCACCGCGATCAACCAGTACTTCTGCCAGGCGAAGATGTGCAAGAACTGGGGCTTTTCGAAGCTCGCGGCGAAGCACTATGCCGAGTCGATCGGCGAGATGAAGCATGCCGAGAAACTGATCGATCGCATCCTCTTCCTGGAAGGGGTCCCCGAGATTGCCCGCTACGACGTGATCCGGGTGGGGGCCGACGTGAAGGAGCAGTTTGAGAACGACCTCGTGCTCGAGTCGAAGGGGGTCAAGGCTTACAACGAGGCGATCCAGCTCTGCACCCAGATGGTTGACAACGGCAGCCGCGAACTGCTGGCGTCGATCCTGGTCGAGTCGGAAGAGCATGTCGACTGGCTCGAAACGCAGCTCTCGCTCATCAAGGATGTCGGCCTGCAGAATTACCTGCAGTCACAGATGGGTGAGCACGAGGAAGGGCACTGATCGGGCCCGAGCCAGTAGCGGCTGACCGCGGCAGTTCCCGTCGTGAGTCGCCCAGCCTGAATCTGTTGCGAGGCAGGTGCTGCAGGAGATCGCAGGACCTGCCTCGTGTCGTTTGCGGCCGGTCGGACCCAACTGGATGCCGCAGACCCGCTTTCGAAAGTCCCCTCCGATGAAGCCGCAACTCCCCCGCAAGCCAGCCGAGTGGCTGGCCGAGATCACCCGTGCCATGGGCGAGGCCCGTGACAGCATTCCCGAAACCGAGTCGAGCAAGCATCCCCTGACGGAAGAGACGCTGTACCAGCTCGCCCCACTGTTGGCGCTGCGTGCCCGCGGGCGCCCCGAGCAGGGAGAGGAGGCGACACGTGTCACCGAGGTGGCTCTGGCAAACGTGCTGGAGAATGCCGATCCGGAAGACCCCGAAGCGCCGCTTGCAGGTGACGCCCCGCTCGCCTTTGCCCTCGGCTACCTGGCCACCCACCTCGCCCTAGGACTGATCGATGAAGACCAGGCCGAGACATTGCTGGATTACTGCGACGAGAATCTCCCCGACGAATGACTGACCGGCGCATCACGCAACTGCCTGCGATACGGTGCGTGAATGTCACAGCTCCACCTGGCACGAAGCCAGCGGGTGCCTGGCCGGGGAGTTGACGCGGGGCCCGGACGGAACGGGATGTTGTTCCGCGCAGACAAACACCCCGCCGGGAAGGAATTCCCGACGGGGTGTTGTGATTGGGGTCACCGTCTCCCGGTGGTCAGAACCGGGAGCAACCGGCGGCTCAGCCGAACTTCGCAATCTTGGCGATGAGATCGGCGGTTCGGGTCGAGTAGCCAAACTCGTTGTCGTACCAGCCGAGCACCTTGACGAGATTCCCCTGCATGACCGAGGTCCAGGGGGCGTCGAAGATGCAGCTGTGAGCGTTGCCGATGATGTCGCTGGAGACGATCGGATCCTCATTGTACTCGAGGATGCCCTTCAGATCAGACTGCGACGCGGCCTTGATCGCGTCGTTGATCTCTTCCTTCGTCACATTCTTCGACAGCACGGCGGTCAGGTCGGTGATCGAGCCGGCGGGAACCGGAACCCGCAGGCTGATGCCGGTCAGCTTGCCGTTGACGGCAGGCAGGACTTCACCCACCGCCTTCGCCGCTCCGGTCGAAGTGGGGATGATGTTGAGGGCGGCGGCACGCGACCGGTGCATGTCGGCATGCAGCTGGTCCGACACCTTCTGGTCGTTGGTATAGGCGTGCACCGTGGTCATCAGACCCTTCTCGATCCCGAACTTGCTGTGCAGGACCTTCACCATCGGGGCGAGGCAGTTGGTCGTGCAGCTCGCGTTCGAGATGCACTTGTGGGCGGCGGTCAGCTCGCCGTCGTTCACACCCATCACGACCGTCAGGTCGGGCTTGTCCTTGGCCGGGGCCGAGAGAACAACCCGCTTGGCACCCGCCGTCAGGTGGCTGTCGTAGCCCGGCTTGCCGTCCTTTTCACGCCCGGTGAAGAAACCGGTCGACTCAACCGCGACGTCGACGTTGTGCGCCTTCCAGGGGAGGCTGCGGGGATCCTTCTCGGCACAGATCTTGATCTTCTTGCCGTTGACCACCAGGGTGTCGCCGTCGACCGAAACCGTCCCCTGGAACCGACCCTGAACCGAGTCGTACTTCAGCAGCATCGCCAGCGACTGGGGGCTCCCCAGATCGTTGATCGCCACGACATCGAACTCCGCCGGGCGCGACGCCATCACCCGAAACAGGATACGACCAATCCGCCCGAAACCATTGATGCCGACACGAACAGACACAGAACCTCACTCCTCGAAAAGAGACCGGCAGAATCCCCCGCGGCCATCCCGACCGAATGACTCCGGCCAAGCCAGCCCCCGACAGTTCCTGCCACAAATCACGAGAACGCTTTCTCTCTCGGGATCGTAGCGAACCCCCTCAAAAAACGCGAGGTGCGAACCGTTCCATCCCTGAACATCTCCACCCCCGCCACCGGCGATTGTCGAAACCTCACGGACTTGCGACCTGCCAACGGCAACAGGTCGAGCCACGGTTGTGCGATGCGTTGCAACCCCCGAATCTTGCGGATGTTAGCGACCGATCAAGACGTGCGGTGTCCAGGGGTATCTGGAAAAATGAACAGATATGGATTGTCAGTGTGTGGCAGGAGGGTAAAAATGGACAAAAGATCACATCTTGGACCACGACTCGACTGGAGTCGCCAGCATGCCCTGGCTCCCCCCGCGCCCGCTCCTGCCGCTCGACCTGCTGGGTGACCGCAATACGGCACCCGCCATCACAGGGTTCACCATCGATGCGGCGACCAAGCGCGCGGGGACCCTCTTTCGGCCCCTCCCTCAACAGACCATCTCGCACATCGGCGTGTACTTCCCGCAGATCGCCGGTATTCCCCCGACATGCGAGGTGCGACTCGAGACCGTCGTCAACGGCAGTCCCTCGGGAACACTCGTCGCCCCCACCGCCCGGGGGACGGTCGCTCCCCAGGCCAACACCTGGGTCTGGGTCCCTCTCGACACTCCCTGCCTTCCCGCCACCGGAGCCAGCCTCGCCGCTTTGCTCGCCTGGTCATCCGGGACGGTCGGAACCACCAACAGTGCCACGTTTGGCCTGCGCTTTCCTGCCTGTTTCGCGGGTCAGAATCCGTCGGTTGTCCAATACAACGGGACCGCCTGGAGTCCCGTCACGGGAGTGCTGCCCCTCGTGGTGCCCCGACATGCCGATGGCAGCCTGCTTGCCGGATGTGCGGCGATTCGCAGCGTCACCTGGCAGTTGATCACCAGTACGGGCAATCCGACTGAAGTGGGCAACCGGTTTGTTGTGCCGTTCGACGCCACGCTCGATGCGCTATGCACCTGCACCCGTTTACCCGGGACAGGAAGATCCACCCTGCGACTGCTTACGGAAACCGGCACCACGCTGGCCAGCCTCGATGCGCAGCCACTCGACGCACTGGTGGACATCGTCTCCACCAGTGCCGCAGGAATGGTCCAGGCTCCGGTGATTCCCTGCCAGGTCACCGCCGGCTCGAATGCCCTCATCACCCAGGGGGCGCTGACCACAGGCGGTTGCTATGTCGCCCGGGTCACATTCGCCGATGTCGCCTCGCGAGAGGCGCTGTGCGGACCCATGTGGTGGGTGCAAAGGCAGGGAAATGGTGCGTGGAGTGAAGATCTGACCTCGGTCGCGGCCTTGTCGCCGCGGGTCAGTGCGATGAATGTCTCAGCCGGGGCGGGGCGTTCACCCCGGCATCCGGGAATGAGCGGAGGAATGGTGGGATGAAAGAGATTGTCGAACGGGGGGCGACCGGGGTGATTCTGCACCTGTTTCTGCCCGACAGTGGTTCGGTATCCGGCGCCGGTCGGACCGGGGTCTCCCCCTCGTCCTCGGGGCTGGTGATTGCGTTGATCCGTCCGGGTGACCCGGGGCCGGCGGCCTACAGTGCGTCGGCAGGCACCATCGAGTCGATCGTCACCCTCGGGACCTGGATTTCTCCCACCGAGGGACGCTGCCGGTGGCGCGAGATCGACGCCGGCCTGTTGCCGGGCTGGTACGAGCTGCAGCTTCCCAATGCCTGGTTTGACGCTACAGGAGACCGGCGGAGCGTGGCCGGCATGGTCTGGGGGCCCGCCGGTGTGGTGCCGACACCGTTCCAGATCCAGTTGTGCGATCCCGCGCGGGGCGTTGGGTCTCCCTCTCGACTGGATGCCGCGATCAGCAGCCGGGCCGATGCCGCCGCCTACACCTCCGTCCGCGCCCAACGTCTCGATCTGCTCGATACCCCGATCTCATCACGTGGCGATGCGACCGCCGCCACCCAGGCGACATTGCTCAGTCGTCTCGGTCCATTCAGTGGCGGGACGCTCAACAGTGTCTTCGGCTTTCTGCGGGCCGCTCTGCGGAAAGACGCGGGACTGACCCCCGGCGATGTGCAGGGCTCGTTCGACAATGTGACCGACAGCCTGGAGGCGCGGGCGGAAGCGGCGGTCAGCCAACAGGGGGAAGTCCTCGATCGTCTCGGCCCATTCAGCGGCGGGACGCTCAACAGTGTGTTTGGGTTTCTGCGGGCGGCTCTGCGGAAAGACGCGGGACTGACCCCCGGCGATGTGCAGGGTTCGTTCGACAATGCAACCGACAGCCTGGAGGCACTGGCCCAACCGGGACCTGCGCTGAGCCTTCCGGAAGGAGAACGGCTGGCCATCGCCCATGCCCTGCTCGACCTGGTCGATGGTGTCGAGACAGGAGAAACACCACGGGAAACCCTGCGCTTGCTGCGTGCTGTGTGTGTCGGAAAAAGCACCGGCTTTCCCAATGGGCCTGTGGCGTTCCGCGATCGGGCCGACAGCAAGAACCGTGTCGTGGCCACGGTCGATGGAGACGGCAACCGCCAGGCGATTGCCACCGATGCCACATGATGTTGTCGCGCACCAGCCCGACTGTTTTTGTCCGCCGGAGATTTCGTGATGTTCCCCACGAGTTGGTTTGCGGCCCGCTGGTTCTCTGCCCCGTATTGGCGAAAGCGGTCATTATCACCACCACCACCACCTCCTCCTCCACCTCCGGTCGATCCGGATCTCCCGTCAGAGGCCGTGATCGACGTGGTGTCGGTGTTGCCCCGCGGCACGCACTGGCGGTTGCCGGGGCGCCCCACAGTTTGGGGGACGGTCTCGCGGACCTCAGTCTGGATTCTCCCCGCACGTTGAGGTGTCTGATGACTCAAGGTCTGTCGGTGGGGGCATTGCGTCCCCTGGTCAAGCATCCGGGGGAATCACTGCTGCTGGGGGTGCATTTCGGGCCGCTGCTGGGGACGGGAGAACGCCTGCAGACACCGTTGCCGGTCGAGGTTTCTCCAGAGGGACTCCTGCTGGGACCGGTCCTCGTGAATGCCAGTCCCTTTCCTGACGGCATGGGGGGAATCGTGGCGGCGGGGCAGGGGTTGCAAGTGCGGGTCTCCGGAGGAACCAATGGCACCGACTTCACCCTCACGCTCGGTGCCGCGACCACTCAGGGGAACACCCGCATCGCCGTCTGTCGGCTGTTGATCCGGTCGGAATGAGTCTGCCGGGCGCGCTTCGTTTTCAGTCCGTTCTCCAATCGATTCGAGGAGCACAACGAATGACCCACAAGAGACTTCCCATCCGCGACCGCGTGCGGGAATTGCGCCGGGTGCGGGGGGGCGACCTGGTCCCGCATCCGCGCAACTGGCGAACCCATCCGGAGGCCCAGCGTCAGGCACTGTGCGGAGTGTTGGCCGAAATCGGATATGCCGACGCCCTGCTGGCCCGCGAACTGCCCGATGGCCGGTTGCAGTTGATCGATGGGCATCTGCGGGCCGAATCGACCCCCGATACCCTGGTGCCGGTGCTGGTCCTTGATGTGACCGATTCGGAAGCCGAGCAGTTGCTGCTGACTCTCGATCCCCTGGCGGGGCTGGCCACGACCGATACGCTGGTCCTCGACGAACTGCTGGCGCAGGTCCACTTCGAACACGACGAGATCCTCGCGGCACTGGGGGAAAGTTTTCAGCGTGCGACGCAGGAGGTGTTGGACCGCGTGACGGTACCGTCGCCAGAGGCGGGAGGGGCACCCGTCGGGTTCGACCTGTCGGGGCGGTCTCCAGCCGGCGCATCATCCGACGCGATCCCGGAATCGTCGCCGGTGCAGGCGGCCGCCACCTCCACTGGCGCGACTTCAACAGTCATATCGGGGACCGACAATTTGCGGTCGGCCAATGAATCGGGCCCCCCAGCCGATGCACGGTATTGCGTGCTGGTGCAATGTGAGGATGAGGCAGAGCAGCTCGAATTGCTCGAGCGACTGCAGGAGGAGGGGCACACATGCCGCGCCTTGATTGCCTGAGGTCGGTGGCGATCGAGCGGACGCCGCGGGTTCTGCAGCTCGAGGGACTGTTTGACATTCCCCCGACCGAACGCAGCGAGCGGCGCTGGCAGGTGGATCTGCCCCTCGAGCAGCGCGACTGGCAGATTGGGCTGATCGTGGGCCCTTCCGGATCGGGAAAGTCGACGCTGGCACGTGAGCTGTTTGGCGAGTGTGTGGTGACAGGGTATGACTGGCCGGCACAACAGTCGCTCGTGGATGGGTTTCCCCGCGCGATGGGGATCCGTGAGATCACCTCGCTGTTGTCGAGCGTCGGGTTTTCGTCTCCGCCGGCCTGGCTGCGGCCATTTGCCGCCCTCTCGACCGGAGAGCAGTTCCGGACGACGCTGGCCCGTGCGCTGGCCGAGCGCCCGCAACTCGCGGTGATCGATGAATTCACCTCGGTGGTCGACCGGACGGTGGCCCAGATTGGCAGTGCCGCCCTGGCCCGCACGGTGCGGGGGACCGGGCGGCGACTGGTGGCGGTGGGCTGCCATTACGATGTGATCGACTGGCTGCAGCCCGACTGGCTGTATGATCCCGCGGTCAACCGGTTTGAATGGAGGTGTCTTCAACCCCGTCCGCGCCTCCGGCTCGACGTGGTCCGCGTCTCTCCCGGGGCGTGGCCGCAGTTTGGTGCGCATCATTATCTGAGCGCAGGGCTCAACCGTGTTGCCAGTTGTTTTGTCGCGTTGTGCAATGGCCGGCCGGCGGCGTTCACCGCGGTACTCAGCCAGCCCGGTGCCGGCGGCGGCCGCTGGCGCGAGCACCGCACCGTCTGCCTGCCCGACTTCCAGGGTGTCGGGATCGGCCACGCACTGAGTGAACTGGTGGCGGCCATGTTCCGTGCCACCGGGAAACGCTACTGCAGCATCACGTCGCATCCCGGCATGATCGCCCATCGGCGGCGGAGCCCGCTCTGGACGATGTATCGCGCTCCCTCCCTTGGTCACCGGACCGAGGGGAAACATTCCCGCTTCAACCGGACGGCCGCCCTCACCCGGCTGACCGCTGCCTTTGAATACATCGGCCCGACCGACCGCATCTCGGCCCGGGCCCTCGGAGTTCTTGAATGAGCCGCACTGAAGAGACACCAGCAGCCGCTGCCGCTGCTCCTGCGAAGCCGGGGATGATGCAGACGGCAATTGCATCCCAGGCAGGGGAATCGGACTGCGAGATCGTCCTGTCGACGTGCGGCGAGCCACCCCAGCGGGAGACGATTCTGGAACTGGCCCCCGAGGTTCGGGGGGCTGAGGCCAGGCAAGACGAGGCCGACGCACTCCCCGTGGGGGAGGTTCCGGAAGGGGAGGACGGCCAGATTCCCGGCTGGTTGCCGCCAGGGGCCCCCTACAGGCCTCTGCCTCGTTCGGCGCGGGACATGATCTACGGCCTGTGGCAGACCGGTGGGCAGCCGATCTTGTGTGCCCGGCGGATGGGATGTTCCCCCCGGTTGGTGGTGAACCATATCCAGGCCCGTCGGCACCATTGGGAAGAGGCGAATTTTTCGCGGAACGAGATGTTCGAGTTGTGTGCCCTCATGCTGCGGCAGGCGATCCAGCGGATGGAACGCTGGGCGGTGACGATGGTGGGAAAGACCGCCTGGGGCCTCGAGGCGCTGGCCCCGATTCCCGAGCCCGAACACCAGTGGCTCGAGGCCGAGCCAACTCCGCCGGTTCAGGAACTCATCCCCCAGGTGCTGGAAGGTCTGCTCGATGAACGCCATTCGATCTTCCTGCAGTGTGCCACTCGCACAGGTGGCCACCCCGACGAGGATGGCCCAGACCGTCTCGCGGGGACGGTGGATGCCGGCCCTGCACCTCATGGCGATTGAGCAGGCGGTGCTGGAGACCATTCTCGGCCGGTCGCCGCCGATGCTGGTGATCGAGGCTCCACCCCGGCACGGGAAATCGGAGTTGATCAGCCATTATCTGCCGGCGTGGTATCTGGGGACGTTTCCAGACCGCCAGGTGATTCTGACCGGGTACGAGAGCTCGTTCGCCCGCAGTTGGGGAAGAAAAGCACGGGGGCTGCTCGAGGAGTGGGGGGAACCGTTGTTTGGCGTGCGGGTTCGCGGCGACCTGCGGGCGGCAAATGACTGGGGGTTGTCGGGCCGACGGGGGGGCATGCTGACTGCGGGGGCCGGCGGTCCCCTGACCGGGCGCGGAGCGCACCTGTTGATCGTGGATGACCCGATCAAGAACTCCTCGGACGCCTGCAGCGAGGTGCTGCGCGACCGGCTGTGGGACTGGTGGGAATCCACCGCCAGCACCCGCCTCGAACCGGGAGGCTGTGCGATTGTGATCGCCACCCGCTGGCACCGCGACGACCTCTCGGGCCGGATCCTGCAGGGGAACGAACGCGAGCCGGGCGCTGTCCGCCGTCTGCATCTCCCCGCGCTCGCGGAACCGGACGATGTGCTGGGGCGGGCCGTGGGGGAACCACTCTGGGGGGCGCGCTGGCCGCGCGACAAGCTCGAAGCGATGCGCCGCCACAAGTCGACAGAGTGGTGGGAGGCGATGTACCAGCAAAACCCGGGACGCGGGGAATTCACCCTCTGGCCCGACAATTACTTTCCGGACCAGCTCTGGTGTACCGACTGGCCCGCGGAGTTCGAGCAGTCACTGGTGGCCTGCGATCTCGCCACCGGCCTGAAGGATGGTGACTACGCGGCGGCGGTCTTCGTGGGACGCCGGGGGGATGAGTTCTGGGCCGATGCCGTGCTCGAACGGCTCCCTCCGGAGCTGTTCCTCGGTCGGGCCCTGGACCTGCTGGAACGGAACGGGGCGCGGGGTGTGCTGGTGGAACTGACCCTGTACGACTCGCTGGTCTGCCGCGAGCTTCAAAGGCAGATCCACGAGCGGGGATTGCACGGGGTCGACATCCTCACCGTGCGGAACAATACCCGCAAGGAATTGCGACTGTGCCGGGTCGGAACCGTGCTGCGCCACAACCGCCTGCACCTCCGTCCTTCGGCTGGGGCCCGATTGCTGGTGAGCCAGATGCAGGAGTTTCCGCAGGGACGTCACGACGACGGTCCCGATGCCCTCGAAATGGGCCTGCGAATGACCTATCCCGCCGAGTTTCTTCCCGCCTGGCTTTCGGAGACCCGGTCGATCGCGTCCGATTCGCAAAGAGACTGGACTCTTGAAGTCCAGTAAGGACATTTATACAGTGGGTGGGTGGCCTGCGAGGAGGGAGACAGGCGGGTGGACATGGTTGGGAAGCCCGGGTGGCAAAGGGGACCGGCACCTGGGGGGGAAGGATCAGTCAGCCAGACCGGAAGAGTCAGCAGCATTGAGGAGTTTTCAAATGGTTTTTCTTCCTCCCGGGCCCCCGGAGCCCGCTCGCACGGCCTCGTGTGCCGGGACGGCGGCTGCGCCTGGGGATTCCCGGGGAAGTCCGCTCACTGCGGCCCGGCCGGCCAGCGATCCGGCCTTGCCGCAGCAGGGCGTTCTGCAATCGGCCGAGAATGGACAACGACCGGCCAATCCCTCGCGGAAACGGCGCAGCAAACCGCAGCGGCGACTGGTCCGGCCCCGATGTGCCGAACATGACCGCGAACTGCTGGTGGGACGAACCGTCGGGGCAGTGCAGTACCGTTACTGCCCGGTTCCCGGATGTTGCAGTGCCGAGACCACCTTTCGGGGGGATGCCCCGCACAAACGCTGGCCCCCGGACCCTGACTCACCGCGGCGGACCCGTTCCTCGCGGAGCGCACCACCCGGGGGTCAGAAGCTGGCGCCGAGCAACCCCGGTGAAGAGGCCTCTGGTGATGGGACAACTGCAACGGAAAGCGAGGTGTCCGGTCGTCCCGACAGCACACAGAACCGTAACCTCGCGGGGGGATTCACCCCGGTGACGGAAGTGTCGGTTGAGGGTGGATACTCCGGTGAGTGGCCGCTGGATCCGCCAGAGGACTGTCAGTCGTCCTGATCGAGGTCGGCGGTCGCCAGGACCCCCTCATTGGCATTCTCACTCGATGGGGAGGCCGGGACCGGTTTGCGCCGGCCGATGATCATCCCGATGGGCCAGGCCTGCACACGGTGCTTGGTGCAGGGGACCCAGAAGATTTCTTCCCAGTCAAACGGCATCGGGCCATTCACCTGCCACCGCACGTCGACGCAGAAGTACTCGAGATCCGGGGGAACATCGGCGGCAGATTTGGGCCAGGGGAGGTACTGCACCTCGCCGAAGTAATGCACGAACATGTGATGCGCCATGTCCATGCTGTAGAGCCGGGTTCCGGGAGGAAGCAACTGCTTGAGTTTCGCGACCGCCTCCACGGTGTCGGGGGTGGTTTTCTGATGGGCGTTGGTCATCACCCCCAACTGGCAGGCGATGACAAAGGTGGCGATGGTGGCCACACTGCGCCGGAAGGGGATCTCACCCGGTTCGCCCCCCCAGCGCCACAGTGCTGTGGCGGCGAGGGCACAGCACACGAGGTGACCCGCCGCGAATCCGGGTGACTGCGCCAGCCAGAAGTCGGGCTGCAGCAAAGAGACTCCTGCCAGGGCCAATCCCGCCCCGGCGATCGCGAGGGCACATCCGCGAACGAAAACGGGCCAGATGCGCCGCCACTCGGCATCCCGGCTCGCAACTGCCAGGCGGTCGAGAGTTGTTCCCAGCAGGATGGCGATGCAGGGATAGAGCGACATGAAGTACCGCGGACGGGAACCCGGGGGGAGCCAGACGCTGGGGAGTGCCACCGCCAGGGCGAGACACTGGAATCCGACCTGGGGCCAGGTTCCTGCCAGTGCGGCGCGAAAGCCAGGACGGCTCCAGACGAGGAACAGCACCGACCAGGGAAGCAGGCAGGCCCACAATTCGACCGGGTACTGGGCGAAGTGTTCGAAGAATGAACCCCAGGTGGCATTGAGGAAGCGGTGTCCCACATCCATCAGGTAGATCTCGCCCCCAGCCGAACTTCCCGCACGCAGCATGAACGGAATCTGCCAGGCCCCGACCACGCAGGCAAACAGGGCGATTCCTCCCAGATGCGACCATTGGAAGGCGAACCGCAGACGCCGCTGCAGCAGCAACGTCATGCCGACGATGGAGGTGAAGTAAACGGGGGCCTGCGGGCCCTTGGTGAGTGTGGCCAGGGCGGCGCAGCCATACCCCAGCCCCCACGTCAGCCAGGAATTCCAGCCGCGCACGAACCCGAGGTGCCACAGCAGCAGCGAACCGGCGACCAGCAGCGTGAACATCGCATCGGTTTCGCCGGTCCGTCCCAGTTCGATCACCTGTCCCAGGCTGGCGAAAACGAGCCCGGTGCAGAACGCCCCCAGCCGGCTGAGAAAGGTGCGGGTGTACGCATACAGCAGCACGGCCGTCGCCACGACCGACAGCAGGCTGGGAAGCCGGACGGTCAACTCGTCAATCCGGCCCTGAACCAGCGAGATCCCGGCAATCATCCAGTTCTGCAGCGGGGGGCGGCTGAAGAGCGGCTGACCCTGGGTCCGGGGAACCAGCCAGTCACCTGTCTGCAGCATCTCCCGCGCGACCAGGGCCCGTCGGGTTTCTTCCCCTCGTATCGTCAGGTCGGTCAGCCGGACGCTGTAAGCCAAGGTCACCAGCAGCAGCAGCCACCAGAATTCCCGTTCCCGCCAAAACCGGGGACAGGACGGCAGGGAATCGGTCTGGGAACCGGGCGACATGACACATCCTTGTGTGATGAGCCGAGGGGCGGGCACAACGGGTCGGGGAGACTAGAGCAGCCCCCCGAAGCCGGTCAACCCGACTTCTGTTCAAAAAGGCACTTCGGCCTCGGCAACGCACGGTCGATGGGCCCACGTTCGCCGGGATTATTTCTTCGTGTTCTCCGGCTTCTGGAAAACAAGGAGATAGTTTTCCTTGAGGGGGAGCGGCTCTTTGAGTTTTTTGAAGCCGACGGCGGTGACTTCGGCTTCAAACACGTCCTGCCCGGCCCGCACATGGGTCATGACCCAGTCGGTACTTTTGCCCTCGACCCGGCGGAAATCAATCAACACCAACCGGCCCCCCGGCTTGACCGCACTGTAGGCCGACGCCATGGTTTTGGTGGGGAATTCAAAGTGATGGTATGTGTCGCAGATGAAGATGAGGTCGACCGATTCGGGGGGCAGACCGGTGGAGTCCGCCTGGCAGAGCCGCGTCTCGATGTTCCTCAATCCCGCCTTGCGGGCAGAGGACTCGATGTGATCGAGGAACTTCTGGGAAATATCCACGGCCAGAACCCGGCCGTTCTCCCCGACCTTGGGGCTGAACAGGCGGGTGAAGAGTCCGGTTCCCGCACCGACGTCGGCAATCGTCTGGCCCGGCTGGATCGCACAGGCCGCCACGATCTCGGCCCGCCGGGTGTACACCTCACGGCTTTCAATTTCGAACTTCCCGATGAAGTCCTTGACGTCCGGATCCTTGAAAGGCTCATTAATGCCTGGGCGAACGCTTTTTTCCTGGGCCTCAGCCCACAAACATCCGCCACTGAGCAACCACGCCAGGCCGAACAACGAAATCAACAGTCGCATATGCCACACCTTGTTGCGGAAATCCGTCCGGGAAAGTTTCGGGAACTGTCAGACCCGCTCCTCAGAAATCGTACTGGCCGGACCTCAGGGACGCGAATGATTGGGCAATTGTCCGATGTCTGGCCGTTGTCAGTGGGCAACGCTGATCCCGCGACTCACTCGGCAAAGGAAGTGACACTGCAAGGGATACACGATGCGATTCCCTGTTCGTCAGCCGTCGTGATGGGGGTGGACAATCGGTGATTGCAAAATTGAGATGTTGTGAGTGGCAGAATCAGTGATAATCCGGCAGGCATTGGGAACGGATGGGTCCATCGGGTCTTTCAGTGGGAGACATGCAGTCATGCGCTGCTTCAGAAGCGCTGGGATCGGAACTCTGCAGAGCGTCCGGGAACGGGTTGGGTTCACCCTGATCGAATTGCTGGTGGTGATCTCGATCATTGCCGTCCTCGCAGCTCTGATTCTCCCCGCCATTCAACAGGCCAGGGATGCGGCCCGTCGCACCGAGTGCATGAACAACCTGCACCAGTTGGGGGTGGCCCTGCAGAATCGTTCGATCAGCAAATCGCGGCTCCCCTCGTATGGAATGTTTGCGATTTTCGGCTCGGACGGGCTGCCTCTGCACAACTGGCGGGTGGAACTGCTTCCCTATCTGGGGCGGTCCGACATTGCAGATCGTTGGGATTTCTACCGCACGTTCCATTCGCCGGAGGATGCCACGAATCCCAATACCGCGCTGGGGCAATTGTCTCTCAAGGCGTTCACCTGTCCCGCCGACATCACCGCATTTGGCCAGGATGGTGCGGCGACCTACGTGGCGAACGCCGGCTATTCAGATTGGCTGTGCGGGCCACCCTGTTGTCCGATTCCGGGGAGGGCCAATCATGCGGCCCATTCCGAGAGAATTGACTACGACCGCGATGAGATTCGCAACGATCCCGGTGATGCCTGGGTTCTGGGGAGCCCGGCTCTGGACATCGAGGATTACAAGACGGTGGCTGACAGTGGCGTGATGTGGATGGGAGTGATTGAGCCCCGGGCGGGGGCCGGCGTGATGACCCGTTGGAGTGAGCCTCTCGAACGCGATTCCAGGCGGATCGACGCGATTTTCGATGGTCAATCGCAG
>Ga0255182_1000738_pt1 | contig 19535 bp, 16 predicted proteins | sample Atl_UVDOM_RepA_8_FD_188420 | JGI IMG/M metagenome (GOLD analysis project Ga0255182, IMG submission 188420) | Freshwater microbial communities from Altamaha River, Georgia, United States - Atl_UVDOM_RepA_8d | ecosystem: Environmental > Aquatic > Freshwater > River | place: USA: Georgia...
GGGGGCGGGGGGCTTGCCCTGCATTTGGCCGTTCATCATGAATTCATAACGGGTTGGTGCGATGAACCTATCGGTGGGCAGAGAAGCTGGGATTGCCATCGGCTTTACAAGCCTTGGCGTAACAAGGAACATCAGCTCACTGCGGTCATTGATAAATTCGCTACTTCGAAACAATGCACCCAGAACCGGAAGTTCGCTTAAAAAAGGAAAACCTGATAGCGATTGCGATACATTGTTCTTTATTAGACCCCCAATGGCAAAGCTCTGTCCATCCATGAGCTGCACTGTGGTAGATGCACGTCGGGTAGAAATGGTGGGCAGCACATTGGTCACCCCACCCGCCTTAATTGGTGTTCCCTGCTCTACAAGCTCGGAGACTTCAGGTGTGACGCGCAGATTTATTTTCCCGCCCTCAAGCACTGTGGGTAGAAAGCGTAGGCCAACACCATATTCCCGTTCTTCAAGTGTCACGTACGCGATGCCAGATCCATCAGATCTCGGTACAGGAATAAAGATCTTACCGCCCGCCAGAAATGCGCCCTCCTGGCCGCTTACCGCGATGATGTTTGGTTCGGCGAGAACCTTAATCAGACCATTCTTAATTTCGGCTTCAAGCCTTAGGCTGTCGTTGCCCTGTGCCAGACCAATTCCTGCACCACCCCCTTGCGGAGTACTAAAGGCACCACCCATTAGGAGATTACCCAGAATCTGATACTGAAAAGAACCCCTACTACCGTTGACACCCAGGGCCACTCCAAGCTTATCCGTCAGCTTCCTGGAAACCTCGGCAACTTTCACCTCCAGCAACACCTGCGGTAATTCACCCGTAGAAAGAAGATTAATCACTCTCTTCTCGGTGAATTGCTCAGCGATCTCTACAGCACGCTGTACTTTAGCGGCATCAGCGACCTGGCCGATCAATACAAGCGCCTCTCCAGCTGAACTCACATGCAGTTGCTGTTCTGTCGGCATTAGCTCTCGCAACTTTCCCTGCAGACTCAGTGTGTCCGTGGAAATAATCACATCCATGACAATCATCTGGCCTGATTTATTCCACAAAAAAATATTCGTGGACCCCACTTTTTTTCCGATGGCGTAAAGTTCACGGCCCGCAATGACCGTGACATCAGCCATCTCTGGATTAGCAACCGAGACTCGGGTTATTCCTCCAGGAATGGGTACAACCTGTGATTTGCCCGAGACTAGCCGCAGTGGCGTATCGACTCGCGTTGTCTGAAGAACTGGCTCTAGGTTGGCAGGGGAAGAATTACCTGCCTGCGGTGCTGTATATCCAGCCTGAAGCATGCTTGCAAAGCTCACAGCTAAAAACAATCGTGAAATTTTATTTATCATTGTTCTCTAGTCCTATTTGACCATTCAGCGAACGCTGACACTGGTACGTACTACACCACGAAGAATTTCAATTGCTGACGTATTGGCATCGCCAAGGCCATCACGGGAAGTCGACCTTGATCCCGTTACGGAATTCGCTTGTAGTACATCGCTTACAACAGCTCCCCGGGTTGTCACGGATGCTTGATCTACCTGATTCCGAAGTGCCATTGAGAGAGTTCCAATACTCCTGGCAAGATCAAGCTTTTCGGCCTGTTCGGGGGTAACCTCCAATGTGACTGCATTCACCACTCTGGGTTTTGCTTCATCACGCACGACGTGCTCCTGAGCCGTCGCTAGCACCAAAATCTTTTCCAGAACAATCTTGGATATTGGCGGCTTATTATCTTGGTGAATAGTGACCAGGACATCGACATAATTGCCCGGCATAGCAAAGCCCGCCACGCCCACGACTTCGTTGACCTTAACGGTCAATGCACGGTGCCCGGGTGCGATGATGGCGCTGAGGCCCGCCTTACTCCCAACCGGCGTAAGCCGACCTTCTAGAATCGGCTCGCCCATTACAACTGACGTTGCGATGACTCGACCCTCAAGTGAATGAACATTTGGCAGTGAACCCTTAACCTGAGCACTCGCAGGCCAATTGACAAGCTTTAGATTTTCGGAGGTAAGCTTCTCTCCGGCGATAAGATCACGACCGGCAACCACCACGCTGACTGTTTTGTCGGAGACCTTCTGTTTCATCCAAAACGCTGCTATCCCTACCGCTAATGCACCGGTGACCAATGAAACCAACAAAAAAACAATCGCCCGTCGATTGCTCATATTTAACCCCCTTAAGTAAAACGTGGAAGACTATTTTTAAGTGAAGATCAACAGGTGTAGTAAAACGCCTGTGGCGATCGCTGTCGCATACGGAACCTGCACCGAGTTATTAAGTCCGGAGCTCCGTTGCAGCGTAAGCAGGCTGATTACACCCCCAGCAAAAAAAATGAAGAGACTGGCAATCAATAGCTGATGCAGCCCTAGAAATCCTCCGACGAGTGCCACTAGCTTCACATCGCCCGCACCAAGCAGTCCGACGATATAAATAGGAAGAAAAAGCAGGACACCACTAATCGTCCCTACGGCCATAATGCCGAGTCCCAAGAAACCAGCTGAAGATGCAGACATCACCAGTCCAATCATCAGGCCAATAGAAATCAACCAATTGGGTATGATCCTCAACATAAGATCACTCAGTGCTGCGAGACAAAGAATCACTATCAATACAACCGTCATAGGACTAAAAATCCCCGATGGTGACCTGCCGTAAATCAATTCAAGCACCATCGGGGATACGCTGATCACAAAACCCTTCTAGATTACTTAATAAAATTTAATTACTAAGTGGGGCTCTTCACAGTTTTAGCGATGGAATCGAACTTTGCATTCAGTTCAGTACCTAAAAGTGATGCCCCCGCTATGATGGCAACTGCAATTAAAGTCGCAAGCAACCCATACTCAATCGCACTTACACCACGATCATCTTTTAAGAATTTTTTGCCGAAATTAACAATTTTTCTCATGCTAACTCTCCACATAAAGTTAATGATTTCCAGGGGGCGCCCGAAAATCGAACAATGGACCGGCGGATTCCGGCCCAGGAGGGATTCTGTGATTCAGCAAGTCTGAGATCGCTCAGACAGCGTGTAAGTTATCTGGAATCCTCCGGATCAGAGGAATTCCACGATAGGGCTCAAAAGCACGGGATGAAAGAGAGTTATTTCGCGCCCAGTGCGCGATGAGACACCCTATTCTTTTAGCTGCTTTCCCATCACCAAGACACTGGGAATCCGGAATATTCATTCGATACATATCATTATCCGCGAGTAAATTTGATATCTCATGACACAGATGCTCCTGTTCCCAAGTCACATACTGTGTATCGAAAATACCATCGGGTTTTAGTGAGAAATCTAGATCGACAAGTACCAGACCAGGTTTTCCTAATGCAGTTGCTTCAGCATGCAAATCCTCAGAATCAGTTATTACAAGATCATGCAATTGCAACACTCGAAGAAATTCATAGAATGGCACTGGTTCACGTAGTGTTACGTTTTGCATTGAATCAAGTACGGAATGTAATAGTCCACGGATCTGCGAGTCCGGCGTTGTTAACACAGTAAAGAGAACACCCGGATACTGTCTAGAGATCTCTGCAATCGCGATAGCAAGCTCGGTCATTGCACCCATACGCTTGGACGAGCTGCTAAGCGCCACCACTATCCGTGCATTATTAAGAGATACGTTTTTTTTTAATGATGGATTCTCTCGGTCTAGTATTCCGTGCCTTAATACCATCGCTAGGGCGTCTACTACCGTATCCCCGGTCACAGCCATTTCGATACTTGGAATTCCTGTTGCCTTTAGAAGTCCTAAATCGCGCTCATTTGTCAAACATCGAAAATTTGCAACGGCAGATATAAGGCGCCGATAAGAATCAAGATGGGGTTCGACAGGTAGGATGGAGGGTTTTAGCGGGGTCGGTAGTACAACCACCGGGATTCGACGCATAAAGGCCTGCTGACTGGCCAGAAGCGAGGATAGTGATTCACCCTGAATAACCAACAGGTCCGGAAGCGTGCTGTCAAACTCTCTGCCCATGTTACTGGCAATTTCCCAGCTATGCTCTACTAGACTGCTAGATCTACACTGAAGATCAAATTCGCGATCTGGGGAAAGCCCAAACAGAGCGCCTGTTTGCCAGACTTTATCCGGATTAGAACCCGTTCGGATCCAGCGAGTGCGGACGACGTCTGAGAACTCATCTCTTAGTGTTCGTATTACAGGTGCCAGTCGTACCATTTCCGACTGGTTGGATACCGACACCAATACCTGTTTCATAAGAGGCTTCCCTAACTCGCAATTGTTAGAAAACGAGTTTGATGCGCAACAGCTAGGGAATTACACGCACCACGTGGGAAGACTCCACCTATTTCAAGGAACCAACCATTTTCACGGGTTGTTTGTCCGGTACCTGCCTCTCCTGAAGGAAGCTCGGATCAATCTGTGCTGCTGCAATAACAAATGATGTCCATGCATTAGCAAATTCGAGCATTTCATTAGCGCGACGCTGACGCGCAGTGAGATACTCACCTTCTGCTCGAGCAAAGTCTCCACGAGTACTCGTACCAGCCAGAAATCCCCGCCGGACAGCCTCTGCGCGCAGTGCGGTCGCCTCTACTTGCGTTCGGTATGTATCGATTCGCACCACACTTGTCCGGAGTTTGGACGCTGCAGATATTGCCTGAGCACGTATACGCACCCCTAACGAACTCGTCTGAGCCTGCGCTTTTCGATACTGTGCTTCGGCCTGTGCCGACGCCGCATCGATAGAGCCACTGGTATAAATCGGAACCGAGAGTTGGACACCAATGCGACTTTCGTCGCGTATGTAGGAAATTGTATCGTTTTCCCCTTTGGATACACTCGCATAAAGGTCTACGGTCGGGAGACGATCAGCCCGCATCCGTTCTCGGTCAAGTCGAGCTACCTCTTCCAAAAGCCGTGAAGCCCTCAGTTCAGGATTTCGTTCATCTACAAGGCGAGAGATCTCGGATGCGGATAGATTCGCTGGGATATTTGGGGTAGCCGTTTCTAAGGTAAATTCTGATGGAACACTGGCCTCTGGGCCGACAAGATCTATCAGTGCTCGCTCAGCAATATAGAGTCGTCCCATCGCATCTAGGACATCCGCTTGACGCTGCTCCTGTCGCGAGATCTCGACTCCAAGTTGGTCAAGCGAAATATCGCCTGCGCGATAGCGACGTTCCATTTCTTCGCGCACCATTCCCGACTGCTCAGCGGCCTGACGAGCAATATGGAGAAGGTCGCGCGCGGTTAGTATCTCCACCCAGGCGATAAACACCCGCCCAAAGAGAACGTGTGTCGCTGACTCCGCCATCGCTTCGGCGCTCTGAAGTTGCATCGTGGCCTGCTCAACCGCCAAGAAGTCCTTCTTTCGATAAATTGGCTGTCGAGCGGTAATCGTCGCAAGGGACGAGTTCAGATGGCGGTTACTGGAGACGGATCCGGATGCTAGCCGAGTTTCTTCAGTTCGTTCAGCATAAAAGCTATTGACGGTGGCCGTTATTTTTAACCCGAGAGCAGCACTGTTGATTTGTAGGGAATGCCAGGCGGCCTCTTTTGAGGCTTGCGCGGCGAGAAAATTACCGTCAATCTTCCTTGCCTGATCAAGATGGGCAGTCAACAACCCTGCCATTCCAGCGGTCTGATCCGTCTTATCAGTTGGATATTGCGCCCGAGCACAGGTAGAGCCAAAAATCAGGATGACAACTAATATGACCGATTTGCAAAAGGATTTTATCGCCCACTTCATTAGTACTCCTTAAATGCGTGGGCGAATCGATCGGAAATCGACTTAAACAAGTACCGGAAAAACGTACGCTCACCGGTTTTGATAATTACATCAGCCGGCATTCCTGGAATTACACGAAACCCATCTACTTTAGCGAGCTCCTGTTGATTAATCACCACCTTTGCCAGATAGTAGCCATCGCTATTGGCGGGATCCTCTTTCGGTTGAAATCGATCAGGAGATATCCACTCGACGGTGCCGTAGATTACCGGAGTGCGTGAGGTTTGAAGAGCACTAAATCGGATTTGGGCGCTCGCACCAGGATGTACTTTATCGACTAAATGCGGCCGAACTTGCGCCTCAATGGTGACCCGATCATCGATTGGAACAATCTCCATTAACTTGGTGCCTGCAATGGCGACGGCACCTTCCGTATTGATGCTCACCCCCATTACCCTCCCGGCTACCGACGCTCGAATTACAGTGCGTTGAACCTCTCTATCGAGCGCTAAAATCTGATCTCTTAAGCCGTTTTGTAGCGCCTTAGATTCCTTTAGCTTTCTCTCAAGATCGAGCAACTGATTACGGGGATAAAACCCATCCTCAGCCAGCTCACGCAGGCTTGGAAGCTGAGCCTCAAGTGTCTGAGCTTGGAATTCAGCCGTATGAAGCTGGGCAAGCGCCTGAGAACGATTCCCCAGTTCAGTGCTGCTATCGAGTCGAACCAAAACATCTCCAGCCGCTACGCTATCCCCTTCTTTAACAAACACCTGCTGAATAACGCCCCCGCGAGGATGCTGAACGACTTTACGCCGACCATCCACAGTCACCTGTCCGCTCGAAGGGATCCCAGAGTCGAGCGGAACAAAGACCGCCCAAAGTATCAGGCCAAAGAACAGAAGGAGTAAAATCCATAGGCCTCTTTTTATACTTGACTCCATAAATTAAGCCCTTTCCTCAGCAGCATTTCGAGAGGTTTTTTTGAGAGATGCAATCACCTCAGCTGTAGGGCCTGATGTACGGATTTGTCCATCAAATATCAGCATTAATTTGTCTGTGATTTTCAAAAGTTTTGGATCATGAGAGATCACCAGAACCGTACATTCCCACAAACGGAGCGATTCAAGTGTCTGCGCAAGACAGCGATCCCCGACCTCGTCAAGATTGGAACTTGGCTCATCTAACACAACTAATGCGGGCTTTCCGTATACTGCTCTCGCTAATCCTATTAGCTGCCGTTGACCGCCAGAGAGTATTGCTCCACCCTCCCCAATCATCGTGTCATACCCTTTTGGAAGCCGGAGAATCATGCCGTGAATTCCACAGACATTCGCTGCTTGAATAATCGCCTCTGAGTCCATAGCGCCAAACCGCGCGATGTTTTCTCCTACCGTCCCGCTAAATAGTTCAATATCCTGGGGTAGATAGCCAATTGCGGGGCCAAGTTCCGACTTTGGCCAGTTTCGAATATCGGCTCCGTCTAGACGCAGCTTTCCTAGCTGAGTCGGCCAGACACCCACCACAGTTCGCGCCAGGGTAGACTTCCCTGCGGCAGACGGCCCTATCACCCCGACTACCTCGCCAGGCTCGAGCTGGAACGTCATACCCTTTAAAATAAAAGACTTATTACTTGGGCTCGAAACAAAGATATTTTCTGCAGTTACCAGACCTTTTGGACGCGGAATCGCGACGCCTATTACCGGCTCGACATAATCAGCCAATAGCTGATCTAAACGGCGTTTTCCAGATATTGCCGTGAGCATAGACTTCCAATGTGCGATGACCGATTCAAGTGGCGAAAGCGCGCGGGTACAGAGAATTGTGGCTGCAATCATTGCACCTGCTGTGATCTCTCCTTGCAAAGCGAGATAGGCTCCAAGTCCAAGCACACCTGACTGCAAAACCAAACGTAAGACCCTTGTCGTTCCGCTGAGTTTTGATATCTGGTCAGATGCCTTGCGCTGACATTCCCTTGCCTTCACCTGAAGCGCCTGCCATCGACCCGCAAGCGGTGCAAGCATCCCGAGCGCATGGATTACCTCCGAATTACGTAACTGACTCGCGGCAAGGCCATTTGCCGCCATCGTCCACTCAGCTGCCTGAGATAGCGGTGCTCTGGCTATCCGTTCAGCTACTGCAGTTGTAACAAATAGGGCAATCGCCCCCAGAAGAGCAAACCATCCAAGAATTGGATGTAACAAGAAGATTGTGACAAGAAATATTGGAAGCCAAGGCAGGTCGAGTAGCGCATTTAGTCCACTTCCAGAGAAGAACTGTCTCAGCTGATTTAAGTCCCAGAGCGGTTGATTGCTTGGCCCTTCTGAGGACTTCATTTGACGGGCGAACATCGCTGCATAAACCCGCCCCGAGAGCTTTTTTTCTAGCCGATCGCCCAGCCTTGCCATGACCGAAGCCCTTGCGTTCTCGAGCATGCCCGTAAAGACAAAGATGCCAAATACAAGAATAGTTAAGGCAATGAGTGTTGCTTCACTTTGGCTTGTAAGTACGCGATCATAGATCTGTAACATATAGAGAGCAGGACTCAGATAGAGCAAGTTAATTGCGCCAGAAAAGAGCACAACCATCATCAGACTCTTACGATGACCTGCAAGTACCGCAAATACCTCTCCTGACGGGAGTTCCCGGAGAGCAGGAACCGCCGGCCCTTTCGGGGCGGCGAGTTGGTCTGAAGCCAGCACGTTTAGACCAGTTCCAGATTGTTGTTGAAATCGAGCAGATTCTTCACACCATCGATTGCTGCCGCACCGGCAGCGAACTCAATGGTGCCGTCATTCTCGAGATCAACCGGCTGGCCGGAAAGCGCCTCGGACACCCACTCCTTGATTTGTGACTCCGTAAAGCGATAAGTCACGTCTTCATCTCTGGAGTTGAGCACAGCAGCCACCGCCTGCCGGGCAAGTGCGGCCTCTACCCCGCCCGTTAGCGCGAGCGCCTGCTCCATGGTGATGTCTTGCGCAGTGGCGAACTTCTCCTTGCCGCTGGCGGTGGTCTTGACTTTCCAGTTCAGGCCCGGTTTCTGGGCGCCGAAGAAGAACTGCTCAAAGCTTGCTGCCGGTGACAAGCCATCCCAATCCCCGGGATGATTCTTCCAATAGCCGGGTGAGAGCCCCTCGAAAGCGACTTTCACCAGACTGACTTCCTCGGAAGAGGTCTCAGGATCGGTCTCGTTACTGTCACCCGTGGCGGTGTTACGGATGTAGTAATCACCCATGGTGGCCATGGCCGCATCCATATCCGCCTGGGTCACGGTGTATTCACCTTGCCAGGTCCAAGTCTCGCCGACCTCCAGCAATCCGTCGCCATCATCGCCGTCGATCACGCCATCATCGTTGACATCGTTATCCAGTGAGGCCGCGATCAGCGTATCTTCCAGCGTGACATTGGTGAGCGTGATATTGCCGGTGTTGGTGACCTGGATGGTGTAGTGGATCTTGTCACCGACCTCGTCGACCACATGGACATCTGCGGTCTTCAGGACACTCATCTCGGGAGCGTAGACAATCGGTGCGGCTGCCGAGGCATCCACCGAGTCGGTCTCGTTACTGTCAGCCGTGGCGGTGTTGTCGATGTCACCATCACCACCACCGTTATCGTCCAGATCGGCCTGCTTTAAGATGTAGGTGGTCTCGTATTCTTTAGACTCGCCAGGGGCCAGGGTCAGGCCACTCACATTCTGGCCCGTCAGGGGATCGACCACCGTCACGCCCGTGAGCGTCACTTTACCCGTATTGGTCACCACCACCCGATAGTTGAGCTCATCTCCAGCTTGATCAGCCGTACCGTCGGTCACATTCAAAAACACCTTCTCAATGCCCAACTTCGGGTTATAAACAATCGGCGCGGCTGCCGAGGCGCTGACCGGATCGGTCAGGCTTGAGTCAGCCGTGGCGGTGTTGTCGATGTCACCATCACCACCACCGTTATCGTCCAGATCGGCCTGCTTTAAGATGTAGGTGGTCTCGTATTCTTTAGACTCGCCAGGGGCCAGGGTCAGGCCACTCACATTCTGGCCCGTCAGCGGATCCACCACCGTCACATCAGTGAGCGTCACATTACCGGTGTTGGTCACCACCACCCGATAGTTGAGCTCATCTCCAGCCTGATCAGCCGTACCGTCGGTCACATTCAAAAACACCTTGTCGATCGTCAAATCAGGTCCGTACGTCAGGCGTGTATCGACAAAGGTGTCATCAGAAATGTTTTGATCGCTCGCCTTGGAGGTCACCGCAACCACATTGCGCATGACATTGTCATTGACGGTATCAGGATCGATGCTGTCGTAATTACCGTGATTATCGATATCCGCCTGCGTAACGGTATATTCACCTGCAAACGTCCAGGTCTCGCCAACATCCAGCAGGCCATTGCTGTTGGTATCCCCGCTGATGACATCCTTGGCATCAATCACACCATCAGCGTTTTGATCCAATGAATTCAAGATCAAATCATCGGTCAAGACCACATCGGTCAGCGTAATATTGCCTTCATTTTTGACGGTAACCGTATAGGAAATAATGTCACCCGCGGTGTCGATCACATCATCGGGGTCATCGGAGCGGTCCGAATTAAGAACATCATCGACCTTCTGCACGCTGATCAGCGGCCGATAATCCAGATCGGTATAGGTGCGCGTGGTGGCATCCAGGTTCTGGTCCAGGGTCTTCACCTCGACACTGGCCGCATTGCGAATCACATTGTCATTGGTGCCATCGCTCTGCTCGTCGTAATTGCCCCGCGCATCCATATCCGCCTGGGTCACGGTATATTCACCTGCAAATGTCCAGGTCTCGCCCACATCCAACAGACCATTGCCATTAGTATCACCACCGGTTGAATCCAGCACATCCACTACGCCATCCTTGTTGACATCCAAGGAATCGGCAATCAGCTGATCTATGACCTTGACGTCTCTTAAAGTGATGTTGCCGTCGTTCTTGACACTGATTGAATACTTAATAATGTCGCCGGCTGCATCGATCACATCATCAAGATCATCAGACAGATCGGCATTGATCACATCGAAAGTTTTGACGATATTCGGAACAGGGTTGTAGTCCAGCAGGCTATCGACAATTGCATCATCGGAGGCACCCTGATCGGTTGAAATCGCCACCTGGTTGCGAATGACGTTGTCATTAAGCGTATCCACGTCAGGGCCATCATAGTTTCCACGCGCATCCATATCGGCCTGGGTGACGGTGTACTCGCCCTGCCAGACCCAGGTCTCACCCACATCCAGTACACCATTGCCATTGGTATCGCCACCTATGATATCGGCAGCATCCACTTTCCCGTCAGCATTACGGTCCAGACTGGAGGCTATTAATGGGTCCGTAATCACAGGGTTGGTGAGTGCCACATCCCCCACATTGGTCGCACTTACCGTGTAGGTGACGATATCCCCGGCTGTATCAATGATGTCATCGGTATCGTCACTGCGATCCGCATTCAGCACATCCGCAGTTTTTTCGATCGTGACGGCAGGATCCAGCGGGGCCTGCAGGATCTGGGTGGAGAATTCCTCAAATCCACCATCGGTACCTTGAAAGGTTGCCTGGAAATACAGGTACTGGGGATTGGAAGCAAAGTAGGACTTCGGGATCAACATCACCACATCGGATCGGCCACTGCCGTTGTAGTCATCCCACATATGGACGGTCGTATCCAGATCGGCCTTATCGATCGAATACAGCGGTGCCAATCCGGTAAACGAAGCCAGCTTCGCATCGTTCGATCCATAGATCTTCAGATCGGTCATACGGACTTCGGCCTTCGGGCCGCCACCGCCACTCACTTCGTTCAGATCCAGGCGGATTTCCAGGTACTGCATATCACCGACACCCACCACGGGAATCTTGCTGATCTCCAGCAAGCTGGTCCGGTTATCGCTAGAACTAATTGCGTTACCTGTGGCATAGGTGCTGCCGTTATACAGATTCGTGCCGGTCTCGGAACCAGACTGCTGAATGGTCAAAAAGGGATCGAAGATCCCGGTTCCCGAGCTATCAGTTTTTAGGGGATCATCCTTCCAGGTGTAGAAGATCGTACCGTCTGCGAGCATGACGCCCGGTGCATCAGGGAAATCTCCCCCCCCTGTGTCAATGCTCGCAGGTGGGGATTGGGTCGCATACAGATAAATATTTTGCTCAGCCATAGTAGTAAAGCTCCTTTAAGTTTTGGACGACATCTCTCGTCAATTGAAGTCACTGCAGTAGGCGCAGTCTGTAAAGCTTCGGGCCAGCGCATTGCTCACAAGGTTTGGAACCAGATAAATCGCCCAGTGCCTGCGTAATCATGTTTATTCCTTGATCAAATCAATGAGTTATCGGTGGAAGCTCGCATTCCACAGCAGATGTGCAGGTTTAACGAGTTATCGCGCCAAGTTACAACCCACAGTTGCAGACACGCGATATGGAGCACCTATTGTTCGGGTCATGGCTAAATCAAATGACATCAAAGAAAATTTCTCGGCCTTACTGCGTGACTCACTCAGAAGCCGGTTTGGTCGCATACCTTCTGCAGCTGTTGTTGCGCGCGAATTCAATCTAAGGGCCTATGACACCACCCCGATCTCTCAGGAAAGCGCCCGTCGCTGGCTGCGTGGCGTATCACTCCCCGAGGAGGAGCGGCTAAGGGTTCTGGTGAATTGGCTGAATCTGGATTTCAACGAGGCCCTGAAACCGCGGCTACAGCCGTATGGTCAACGCTCCATGTCGATACGGGAGGGCTCTGCGCCCACCCCACCAAGTCTTCAGACCTCTGAGAAAAGAGTTGAAGCGGGAAGTCCAGCGCCGCAAACACCATTACTGCATGGCAATGGACAGAGCCTCGAAGACGAGGAGCTATTAAGGATGCTACTCGTGCTTGATACACACCAGAAGAAGGCTATGTTAGAACTCATAAAATCTGGGTTTCGCCCCTCTGTCGCCGCTCCACAATAGGCATACTCCCCCAGTGACGGCGTCAGACACAGGGGGAGTGACTTCAAGCAGAGGGAAGGTTCATTGCTGGGGTACATTCACTACGGGGGCATGTCGCCCCCAGGAAATACGCGAGCACAAACGGCGCAGGATGTGCCCCACCCATTAGTTCACAAGAATTTGCGTCTGTTCTGAGACACTCGCAACACGCTTATACAGCAGCACCGTAAGCAGGCCATCTTCATAATGGGCGGTTGACTTTGTGGGGTCTAAGGGCACATCGAGATCGAGTGTCCGGTGCACATGGCCAATATGGCGCTCGCCGAGCAAGAGGCGTTCTTCCTTCGGTAATTCAACGCCATTTCGGATATCACCCTCAAGGGTAATACAGCTACCATCTACCGACACCTTAAGACTTTCCCTTCGGACACCGGACATCTCCGCCTCCAGGAGAAACATTTCAGGCTGCTCCCGGATGTCGACTTTTATCTCTTCGGCGGATGCAGAGATCGCTGAAAATGGGGAGACCCATAGCCGGGGAAGCTCAGTAAGCCAGGGTTTCCAAAATACCTGTGTTAAATCCAATTCCGCCATAAGAACCTCCATGATTGAAAGCCCTATCAGATCATGGTCCTAACGAGAAAATACCTCTCGTCGATTGGATTGAGGACGCGTCTCTGTGGAAAACCTAGACACAGATCCGGATAATTGAGGCAGGTCTCGGCACAATCGGCAATACCGCCCGCTGCGCATCGGTCAATTCTTGGTCAACAGCTGCGTAATATCCCTTGATCGATCGAAAATGCGGAAAACGCTGGTCGTGCTCATCAAGAAGTACCAGCCCGGTAGGAACGAAGAGTGTTCCCATTATGTCGAGCTTCGGAAATTCAAGATCCGATAAGCCCGCGGCCTCCAGCCCCTGCCAAAGTGCCTCTTCCGAGCGCGCGCAAAGGTAATAAGGCGCCCGCGCCGTCTCAGAAGAAGTAGCGAAATCAGTGACGACCAACTCAGTGTGACCCTCGCATAAGGATCTCCTCTAGATCAGAGATCGGTGTATTCGTGTAATCCTTCGGAACCGCGAGATCGACCTTCTGACGGACTTCGGGACGTAAGACTTCCTGCAGTAGTCCCAACGCCTTGGGCGGCGCCATAAGCACGAGGCTATCGTACGCGCCAACCAACAGTTCCGATTCAATTGCTTCAGCAATGTCATGAAGAAAACGTGCCTCCTCGACCTCGTGGGCATCCACTATCTCAAAGGCCGACCGGCTAGAGCCATATCGGGCGAACGCCCGACCGGGACGATCTCTGCCCAACTCATGGCTCGGGAGGTTCTCAAATGAGAAGCTTTGTAGCTGCTTTAGGCGAATCTGGCCGTTATAGCCCTGATTTCGGAAAAAGGCCGCCTTTTGGCCATCCGCTAACACCAACAACGTTCCAGTACCAAGTTTCATGCCAAAGCCCAAATAGTTCGACGCAGAAGGGACACATTAGTCGTAAAACGTCGAACCCATTACACAGCGGATGTGGACTTTTCAACGTCCGCATACTTGCAACCGAGAAGAAAATCAATAAACTATATATGTTTAGTATAATTAAATTATTTTAAAAATATGGCTTCCACTAACCCCGCCTCTCAACTTCCACGCGTTCTTCACACAGCCATTTCTCGACGTTTCGGCAAGATTCCATCAAAGGCGTTTTTGACCAAAGAATTTAATCTTCACTCGACTTCTTCATGCACCGTCTCCCAAGAATCCGTCCGAAGGTGGCTGACAGGAGCCAGCATGCCCGAATACGAGCATCTACAGACACTGATCAACTGGCTTGATATCGATGCAAATGAAATCTTTCCGCGGTCTGTACACACCAGCGCTCAAGAGCGCCATCTCAGACCCCAAAGCTGGCAGTTGCTTCCCGAACTGGAAAACTGGGGTAAAAAGCTCAGATGCCTTAATCCGCAGCAGCGTATGCCGCTGATGGAACTTGTGGACCAACTGCTCTCTCTGAGGCCCGTCCGAAGCGAAAAGACCTATACGAGCTTTTCCGATCTGGTCTCGTCAACACGAGCTGCCACAGCTGGCCTCGGCCAGAGCGAAAATATCCTGCACAGGAGCGTAAGTAGTATCGCCACATTCTGAAAAACTGGTCGCCATAGCCGAGCCTAATCTCATTCCAACGGCGACAGAAGTTTGAATCCCAGGCCATCAAAGTCCGATCGTAATCAGGTCCAAAATTGTGCCAATCCTGAATGAGTAGCCGCCCCTCGAGGGCAGACACGAGCTCTACGGCACTTGGAATTTTCCCATTGGGAAAGACATATCGATCAATCCATGGATCTGTAGCAGTCGTGGTGATATCCGCACCAATCGTATGCACTAGGAATAGACCCTCTGGTTTCAGCATCCGCGCTACAGAGTCAAAGTAACTTTTGTAATTTGCGGTACCCACATGCTCAAACATGCCGACCGAGACAATCTTGTCATATGCCCCAGTCAAATCTCGGTAGTCCGCCAATTCAAATGTAATGGGCAGGCCCGCACAGCGTGATTGGGCAAGAGCAAGCTGTTCCCGGGAGACGGTAATCCCGTGTACCTGAACTCCATAGTGGGTGGCCGCATAGGCGGCAAGCCCTCCCCAACCACAGCCAATGTCCAGAACCCGTTCGCCAGGCTTAAGCTCGAGTTTTTCGCAGATCAGACGACATTTATCTGTTTGGGCATCTTCTAGATTCTCGGCGCGCTCCCAGTAGGCACACGAGTAGATCATTCGCGGATCCAGCATGCACTCAAATAGATCGTTACCTAGATCATAGTGACGCCTTCCGACCTCATAGGCTCGAACCGGCGACTGTAAATTGAACAGCCGATATCGCAAATGATGGGCAAGGAGTCGAAGCCTTGCCATACCAGAATAACCCTGATCTATTCCTATCTTAAGTAGTCGCGCGATCAGCTCATCGAGCTGCTCACACTCCCAATACCCAGCCGTATACGCCTCTCCAAGCCCGAGCGACCAACGTGCGAGGACGGCGTCGTAGATTCGTTTGTCGTGAATCTGAATGTCAAACGGCCGCGTACCATTGATCTCAATGTCTGCCTGCTTCAATAAATTCTGCAGTAACGGGGGTGCGACAGATTGGATCGCTTGCATGGAGTAACTATCCCCGACTGGGGCACTCTTGGTGTCCACGCAACACTTGGTTTTAAGTTCAAAATGAAAACAGGCCCCAGAGAGGGGCCTGTCTTAGCACTACAACATCAATCCGGCTACTTACCGCCCCGATTGAAATGATTGGCAACCAAGGTTACGGCAACTGCGGCCCAAATCACTAAAATTACTTGCCATACTTCCATACAACACCCGCCTTTCTTGCAGAACACTGGCCCTCTAGACCAGAGTTCGAGTGAACTCCCCGGAATCTTGTTTTTTAATCAAGGGGGCCATGCACACCAGCGTGGCCACCAAGAGCACAAGCTCAATGATATACACAAGGACGTAGCCGACGGCATTTCCGATAAATCCCAGCCCTAAAAGCCCCAGCGCATCGGTCGCCACTGCCAGGTCACGAATGATGCCCCCGACTGCCATAGCCAGTCCAGCGGCCGTAGCCTGTACCGCGCCCCAGGCCCCGAGGGCGAGCCCAACCTGCTCCCGCGGGGCGGACTGCATGGTGGACGTCAGGGTTCCATGGCCAAATAATCCTGCCCCTAACCCGATCAGAAACGTACCGATCGAGAAGAGCGGAATCGACTGCAAAGGGGCGGCCAGGATCACGGCAATAAAAGCTGGAAACCCGACCATTACACCGGAGGCAGACATGCGATAAGGGTCGCTCCCGCGGCCGAGCACCCAGGATGCAAACCAAAATCCGATCAAGCTCCCGCAAGCCAAGGTGGCAGTAAGCAGTGTTGTCGCGCTTACGCTCAATCCAAGGATCTCTCCACCGTAGGGTTCGAGCAAAACATCTTCCATGGTGAAGGCCATCGTACCGAGTCCGACGACCATTAATCGCCGAATGGCTGAAGCGCCACGCGAAAAAGATCGTATCGACTCAATAAACGTTGGACTCGTTAAGGAGGAGTGCTTTCGATTTCGGTCTCGGGCCTCTTGCTTCCATAATCCGATCACATTGAGCACCACGGTAACCACCGCTGCACCCTGAATTACCTGAATTAATCGACCTGGACTGTATTCTTCAAGTAGCACACCAAAGACTAGAGCGCTGACGATCATCCCCGCAAGCAGCGTCACATACATAAGTCCCACAACTTTCGGCTGGGACTCCTGAGGGACCAGATCCGTAGCCAGTGCGAGCCCGACCGTCTGAACGGTATGCAGCCCTGCTCCCACAAGCAAAAATGCAATCGCTGCCCCGACCTGGCCAATCCATACAGGGGCGTGGGCCGCCTGACCCGCCCCCGCAAGCACCAAAAGCGCAAATGGCATCACCGCAAATCCACCGAACTGAAGCATGGTGCCCATCCACAGAAACGGGACCCGACGCCAGCCGAGCTCGGAGCGATGAATATCAGATCGAAAACCAATTAAGGCTCGCATAGGCGCAAAGAGAATGGGCAGCGACACCATAATCGAGACGATCGAAGCTGGTACCTTCAGCTCAACGATCATCACGCGATTTAAGGTACCGATTAACAGCACCAGGGCCATACCCACCGACACTTGAAATAGCGAAAGCCTTAACAACCTCGACAGGGGGAGATCGGGCGTAGCAGCATCCGCAAAGGGCAAAAACCGTGTGCCCATTGCGGCCCAAGATTCAAGAAACGATCGACTGAAGCGATTCACGATGTCGATATTCTATGAAACCGTAGTTTTTATGCGTGGTTTATCGATTGAGAGCAATAAAAAAGGGCCCGGAGCAGATCACCCCGGCGCCCTTTTTAGGCAAACCCAAGAAAACGGAGGTTACTTCTTGACGGCCTGCGGTTGCGCAGCAGCCGTCTTCTGGCCACCTTGAAGAAAATCTTTCACCCAGGTGGTGTTCGTTACCAGCGCCAGGTGCACAGCAAATGAGCCAATCGCGACGGCAGACAGAAACAGAGGGATGCCCACCGAGGGTTTGACCACGCACCAAATTTTTCCGTAGATCATGATCCGCTCCTTTTAATGCAGCCAGGGTGAATAGATATAAGCCAGCAGATGTGCGAGAACAGCGATCATCCCGAAAATCTGCGTGCCTTGAATCAGATTGCGGTGAATCTCCTCTGATTCAGCTTCGGTAAGGCCAGTCGGCCATACTTTGTTTGGGTCTGCCATAGCATTTCTCCTTTGAAAGACCTCTTTTCGTGCTGAACCCGCACGAGGGCTGTATGTCGACAGCGGTCCAAACCACCGCCACCGCCAAAAACCACTATGGGTTTGGGTGTCATTTTAACCTTACACATAAAAATGTCAAAAATAAATGACAGTCTGTTTAGGACAGCGACTGGTCTGATTGTTTGCAAATGATAATGATTTGCATTAATATTCGACCGAGTGAATGAGCAACTATCTTGAACTGGTCTGGTTGCACGGCCCGACCGGCTTGCCGCGAACAGGAAAAAATACAGATGCAATCTCTTGCCTTCAGTCTTAAATTCGGCCGTCGCGTCTTGGGCGCGGTGGCAATCGTGGCCCTCATTGCCCCATTCCTGCTCCACAGCCCCTTGTCCGCCCAGACAAGGGATCGGATTGTGAACCTCTACTCCGCCCGGCACTACAGCAGCGACCAGGACCTGTACGACAGCTTTACGCGGCAGACCGGGATCAAGGTCAATCAAATTCAGGCCGGTGATGAAGCCCTACTTGAGCGGCTAAGGAGCGAAGGAAAGGCATCCCCCGCCGATGTGGTCTTACTCGCCGATGCGGCCCGGCTCTGGAAAGCTCAAAGCGAGGGGCTGTTTCAGCCGACAAGATCGGAGGTTCTAAAAACGATGATTCCCCCCGCCTATCAGGCAGACCAGTTCTGGTTCGGATTTACAACACGCGCCCGCATCATTGTGTTTGATCCGGCAAGGGTAAAACCTGAGCAGGTTCAGCGGTACGAAGATCTCGCCTCGCCTGCCCTAAAGGGCATGGTGTGCACCCGGTCTGGGACCCATCCCTACATGCTCTCCCTGCTCGCCTCAATCATTGCCCATCAGGGAGAACAAAAGGCGGAGGCCTGGGCCAAAGGGGTAGTTGCCAACCTTGCCCGTTCACCCCGAGGCGGGGACACGGATCAGATCAAGGGCGTAATTTCAGGCGAGTGCGCGGTCGCCCTCACCAACTCTTACTACCTGGTTCGGATGTTGAAGTCGCCAAAGGCCGAGGAGCGTGAGGCAGCCGCAAAGCTCGGGATGGTCTGGCCTAACCAGGCCTCAACGGGAACCCATATCAACGTGAGCGGGGGTGGGGTAGCCCGATACGCCCCCCATCCGGAAGAGGCGAGAAAGTTCTTGGAGTTTCTAGCGTCTCCCAGCGCCCAGGCCCAGCTGGCCAATGGCAACAATGAGTGGCCGGTCGTAAGAAACGTTCAGATCAACAATCCAGAGCTTACTAAGCTGGGCCAGTTTAAATCCGAGCAACTGCCCGTTTCCGTTATCGGCAAGCATCAAGGCCTGGCCGCCCGAATTATTGACCGATCAGGCTGGAGATAGGCTAATTTTTAGGCTCCAGGCCTTTACCCCGAGACACATACGGGGTTACTCTTCGTTGGTTTCATCGCCCCCGATGACCATCGAACCTAGCGCCCCATGCCCTCTGCCCAACTCTCCGAAGCCCAGCTTCAGGCCCTTAGTGAGCAGCTGAAATCTACCCGAGAGCGGCGCGGGGACAACCTCGCGGATGCTGCATTCAAGATCGCGTTATCACCATCACAACTGCGCGCCATCGAGGCA
>Ga0255182_1000743_pt1 | contig 19469 bp, 18 predicted proteins | sample Atl_UVDOM_RepA_8_FD_188420 | JGI IMG/M metagenome (GOLD analysis project Ga0255182, IMG submission 188420) | Freshwater microbial communities from Altamaha River, Georgia, United States - Atl_UVDOM_RepA_8d | ecosystem: Environmental > Aquatic > Freshwater > River | place: USA: Georgia...
TCGCCTTCCACTGGCGACCGAATTATGCGTTCGGGTACGCGATACCGAGCCGCAGTCGTCGCTACCGCTTGCGCAGCGACGCGGTAACATGCGCGGCGCCTTCACCGTGATGCGCCGGGATACGCTTGTTGGCCAGCATGTAGTGCTGGTCGATGATGTGATGACCACCGGCGAGACGCTGGAAGCACTTGCTGCCACACTTAAACGTAACGGCACAGCGCGCGTTACCAATCTGGTTTTTGCGCGGACGCCTGCGCGCTGAAGCCACAGGAGAACACCGTGTTTCATGTTGTACTGGTCGAGCCGGAAATCCCGCCCAATACCGGCAATGTCATTCGCCTTTGCGCGAACACTGGTGCCCAATTGCACTTAGTCGAACCGCTCGGCTTTCCACTTGAGGATGCGCGCATGCGGCGCGCCGGCCTTGATTATCACGAGTATGCCGCGATGCAAGTTCATCCGAACTGGCAAGCATTTTTGAATTCAACCAAAGTCGACCCGGCAAGAATATTTGCGTTTACCACCCATGGCTCGTCCCTGTTTTCATCGCTACGCTTTGAAGCAGGCGATGTATTTGTCTTCGGCTCTGAGACACGCGGACTCGATCCGGCGCTGCGAGACAGCTTTTCAGCAAGGCAGCGCATCAGACTGCCGATGCGGCCTGACAACCGCAGCCTTAACTTGTCGAATGCCGTTGCGGTGGTTGTGTTCGAAGCTTGGCGACAGCACAATTTCGAAGGAGGCGCTTGAGCCTATAATTCGGCCTTCTCACCGTTCTTTCGGAGCAGTTATGAACAAGATTCTATGGCGCGTCTGCGTACTTTTTCTTCTAGGCCTGATCGGGACTGCCCAGGCGCAATCTATCGTGATTGATAAAGCCGTCGCGCGAGCCACCGTCGGCAAAATGCCGAATGGCGCGGCCTTCCTGCAAATTGAAAATAAAGGCGCCGATGACGCATTACTCTCCGGTAGTTCGCCGGCTTCATTGCGTATCGAAATTCACACCATGAGCATGGAAGGTGATGTGATGAAGATGCGCGCGCTTGATCAACTCGAGTTAAAGAGTGGGCAGCGCATCGAGATGAAACCCGGCAGCGGAATTCACATCATGCTGATGGGCCTGAAAAAACCCCTCGCCGTTGGTGACAAATTTCCGCTCACGCTCAACTTCCGCAAGGCCGGCAAAATTGAAACGACGGTTGAGGTGATAGATATGAAAATGCCGATGAAGAAAGGCGAAATGCATGAGCATCATGGCCACCACCAGCACCACAAAGAATAACTACGAATCGGTTTACAGCACAGCCCACTCAAAACTTTAGTCCGCTAAGCCTTCTGCAAACGGCCGCTTGCTAGGCGGGCGCATCGAAGACAGTACTTGACGTGCGGCGAGGTGCGACCAACAACGCAAGCGGTCGTTTGCAGAGGGCGCTCAGGGAGCTACCGGAGCAAGGCGGGCTAAGGCTTCCTTACGATACCTATTCAGCTCCTGCACGCTGGTGAAGCTGCGCTCGAAAAGCAGCGACAGGTTGTGCAGGATTCGGTCGACCACTTTGGTTTCCCATTGGTCGTCAAACTTAATCTGTTTGTCGAGCCAAGCCTCCAGCCACTGCGGATCAGGCAAACGGCTTTGCACCGTGTCATTCGGGAATAGCGACTGATTAACGTGCAAATTCGTCGGATGCAGCGGCTTTTCGGTACGGCGTGCGGACGCCATCAGCACACCGATTTTAGCGAACGCGGCGCGCGCGTTATCGCCGAATTCGGTGAGTGCTTTTTTCATATAACGTAGGTAGGCGCCACCATGCCGCGCTTCGTCCTGGCTGATGATCTTATAAATCTGCTTGATGACTGGCTCGGTATGCCATTCAGCCGCGCAGCGATACCAGTGATTCAAGCGCACCTCGCCACAGAAGTGCAGCATCAGAGTTTCCAGCGGCGGCGCGGGGTCGAATTCAAATCGAACCTTGTGCAACTCTTCTTCGGTCGGTTGTAAATCGGGACGGAATCGGCGCAGATACTCCATCAGCACCAAAGCGTGCTTTTGTTCTTCGAAAAACCAGACTGACATGAAAGCCGAAAAATCACTGTCGTCGCGGTTATCACGCAAAAACATTTCCGTTGCGGGCAACGCGGCCCACTCGGTGATCGCATTCATTTTGATGGTGCGCGCCTGTTCATCCGATAACTTGTCGGCATCGAATTGATCCCATGGAATATCGGTTTCCATGTTCCAGCGCACTTGCTCAAGGGATCGAAAAAGCTCGGGGTACAACATATAGAGAGTCCAGCGTAAGCAAGAAGTTGACGCGATTTTATCAACAATGCTTGATAACGATTGTGTATCACCTCAGATGACACTTCCTCGCGTGCGATATTTTCAATTTGCTACTAAAGTTCATCCAAATTACTGAGCATAATGGCCGCTTGGCGCCTGATCGCAACCCGCTCTTCGTCGCTCAGTCGGTTCAAATTTTTTGCCATCAGCGCGGTGCGCGGGTTACTCGCTAGCGCCGGCGCATGGCGCTCGATGAAGTTCCAGTAGAGCGTGGTAAACGGACAGGCATGGTCGCCGGAACGTTGCGCCGGGTCATAACGACAAGCGCTGCAGTAATTACTTTGCCGGTTGATATAAGCGCCACTGGCGACGTAGGGCTTGCTGGTGAAGCGCGGGCCGCAGGCGTGCAGCGCCATGCCCGCGGTGTTGGGTAGCTCGACCCATTCAATAGCGTCGACATAAATCGCCAAATACCAGTCCTCAACTTGCTGCGGCGATAGTTCAGCCAATAGCGCGAAATTCCCGGTCACCATCAGTCGCTGGATGTGATGCGCGTAGCCGTAGGCCAGTGTCTGTTGCAGGGAGTCGCGCACGCAAGCCATCTGCGTATCTCCGGTCCAGAACCAATTGGGTAAATCACGCTGGTGGTTGTAGTGGTTGGCATTGCGCATACCCGGCATGTCGAGCCAGTACACACCTCGAATGAACTCTCGCCACCCCAAGACTTGGCGAATGAATCCTTCCACCGCCTCAAGCGGTGCTCGACCAGCGTGGTAGGCCTGCTCCGCCGCAGCGATCACCTCGCGCGGATCAAGCAGGTGCAAATTCAGTGCCGCCGATAGCAGCGAGTGCCAACCTGCGGGGGTGTTGGTCCACATCGCATCTTGGTACTTGCCAAAATTTGGCAGACGATCGCGGATGAAGTGGTCAAGTGAAGTCAGCGCCTGTTCCCGCGTGACCGGCCAGAAAAAATGCGCGGCCGTACCCGGGTGATCGGGGAAACGCTGCTCAACTTCGGTAATCACTGCCTTAGTCAGCGCATCTGGCGCGAAAGCTGCGGGTAGCGGTATTTCACCGGGACCCGTTTTTTTAGGATAGCCGCTGCGATTTTCTGCGTCGAAGTTCCACTGTCCTCCGATGGGTTCACGACCCTGCATCAGTACTTGATGCCGTTTGCGCATTTCGCGATAAAAGAACTCCATGCGCAATTCGCGCTTACTGTCGGCCCACGCTGCGAATTCGGTGCGGCTGCAAAGAAAATGCGTATCGTCGACCCAATGACAAGCAATTTGATTAGCTTCGCAGACATCAGCAATTAGCTGCTGCATTCTGAATTCTCCGGCCTCGAGCAATTTCAACGTCTTTGGCCGATGCCGTAGTAGCGCTTGCTCTAGTTGAAATGCGAAACTGGCATTCGGCTGATCTGTAATTCGCAGATAGTCGACCGGCCAACCGCGTGCTCGCAAGGCCTCTGCAAAATGCCGCATAGCGGAGAAGAACATCACAATGCGGGCCTTGTGCGACCAGACTTCGGTCGCCTCACTGTCGGCTTCGATCATCAGCACGGCATCTTGTGCAGGGTCGAAATCGGACAATGCCGGGCTATTCATGCTGAGCTGATCACCCAGCACGAGAATTAAGTGTCGCATCATGTCCCTTTTCAATAGACCCGCGCTATTGGAACTTAAGCGCGTATCGCTGGGTGGTTTGGTAGCGCGTTTTCCCAGGCTTTGTACGTTAGGCAATCCCAATTTAGCCAGCGCTCAGCTGGCTTTTCGATGCTGATTTGACATAAAAGATACTACCGATTGGTGTCGAATGAATATCGCATCTTTCCAAGGCCAGATCAGCGATTTATGGGCCGCCGGAAAGATTTTTCAAAGCAAGCTAGAATCAAACCATCCACTATAAATCCATAGGCTAAACAGCGATGAAATCTTCTTTCTCTCTCCGCCGCAAGCCGCTCACTTGGACGCTTGTTTTGCTGTCGACTATGTTGCCCGGTTTTGCAGCTGCCGCCAGCTGCCCGGCGCTGTTGAATCATAAGTTCAATCGCTTGCAAGACGAGGCGCAGCAGGACTTATGCCAGTATGCAGGCAAAGCGGTCTTGGTCGTGAATACCGCAAGCTATTGCGGCTTTACTTCGCAATATGAAGGCTTGGAAAAGTTGTACGCCAAGTACAAAGAAAAAGGCTTGGTCGTACTCGGCTTTCCTTCGAATGATTTTTCTCAGGAACCTGACGACAACAAGAAGATCGCAGACTTCTGCCACAACACGTATGGCGTGAAGTTTCCGATGTTCTCGAAGACCTCAGTGAAAGGAAAGGATGCAAATTCTTTATTCGCCGCTCTGCAAAAGGCTGGCGCTAAAGAGCCTTCCTGGAATTTCAATAAGTACCTGATCGATCGCGATGGCAAACTGGTCGGCAGTTTCGGCAGCATGACACGGCCTGACGAAAAGTCCTTCGTCAGCGCACTCGAAAAAGCGCTCGGACCACAGTAGCGCAAGCTTTTTTGCTGCGACGCCTCCCGGCTTTTCGCTGGCGGCACGCCAGGGTGACCTTCCCCCCCGATCCTAGTCACTACCTGTCGGGCGTCGCAGTATTTTTATTCTTGATTGTCAGGACTCGATATGAAGATCGCAGTCATTGGTTCCGGTATTTCGGGACTCTCTGCCGCTTGGCAACTATCGCGCGATGGCCATGATGTCTCGCTGTACGAAGCCGGCCACTATTTTGGCGGGCACACCAATACAGTGAATGTCGATATTGATGGTCAGCAGTTTGGTGTAGATACCGGCTTCCTGGTGTTTAACCATCGTACCTACCCAAATCTGGTGCGCCTGTTTGAGCAGCTGAAAGTTCATACTAGCGCAAGCGATATGTCTTTCGCGGTGAAGATGCCGATCTCATCATCTTCCGGCGCACGGTCGCTGGAGTGGGCGGGTAGCAACCTTGATACCGTGTTTGCCCAGCGGCGCAATCTACTCTCGCCGCGCTTCTGGCGCATGCTGCGCGACATAATGCGCTTCAATCACCAAACCACCGAAATGGCGCTGACTGAAGGTGTGATGGATGAAATTCCGCTCGGTGAATTTCTGGATGCGAACCGATACAGCGCAGAGTTTCGTGATTGGTACTTGTTGCCTATGGCCGGCTGTATCTGGTCATGCCCCACCGAGCAGATGCTGGCGTTTCCGCTGGCAACCTTCGTACGCTTCTGCCACAACCACGGATTGATTCAAGTGAGTAATCGCCCGCAGTGGCACACCGTGACAGGTGGTGCGCGCCACTACGTGCAGAAAATGCTAGCGGCCATTCCGCAAAGCTACCTGAACACAGCAGTAACCTCGGTACGGCGCGTTCCGGTTGGCGCGAGCTATCAGGTACGTGTTGAGTCTGCTCGGGGCGTGCAGTTGTATGACCACGTTGTACTGGCAACGCACAGCGATCAGGCATTACGCCTACTGCAGGACGCTAGTGATTCCGAGCACACTACGTTGGCAGCGGTAGCTTACCAACCGAACCAAGCAATCTTGCACACCGATGCGTCTTGCTTGCCCGAGCGCCGCAAGGCCTGGTCTGCATGGAACTATGAAAGCACCGGCACGGATGAGTCGCGTGTCTGCGTACACTATCTGCTCAACAAACTACAACCGCTGCCGGTCAAAACACCCATCATCGTTTCTCTCAATCCCATCCACGCACCTGATCCCGCTAAAGTACTGGCAAGTTTTGATTATGCGCACCCGGTGTTCGATGGGCCGGCGATTGATGCGCAGCGCCAGCTACTCTCGATGCAAGGTGAACGCAATACCTGGTTTGCTGGTGCCTGGACCGGTTACGGATTTCACGAAGATGGTCTGAAGTCGGGCTTGTCCGTCGCAGCGGCGATCGCTGCGCAATCCGACCTGCCTGCAAAACAGGCTGCGTGAGGAATTTCGGTTGAACACAGCACGTACTATGCTCAGTATAGGATCGGTCCGGCATCAACGGCTACGTCCTGCTGAGAATGTATTCAGCTACGGCGTATTTACGCTGATGCTGCCGCTGCGTACCTTGGGCAATGCGGGCTTGGGTAGCCGGCTGTGCGCTCGTAACCGATTTAACTTGCTATCGTTTTATGACAGCGATCATGGCGATGGTAAAACGCCGCTGCTGCAATGGATAGATACGCTATTGCATGACGAAGGCATCTCGGATGCCGATGGCGAGATTTGGCTGCAGACTTTTCCGCGCGTGCTAGGCTACGTGTTCAACCCGGTATCCTTTTGGTTCTGCCACCGTCGCGATGGCGTACTACGCGCGATTGTGTGTGAAGTGAACAATACGTTTGGCGAGCGCCACTGCTACTTGTTGGACACCGGCGGCCCAATGCGCTGGGGTCAGTCACTCAGCGCCAGCAAAGTGTTTCATGTGTCGCCATTTTGTGCGGTCGACGGAAGCTATCGCTTTCGTTTCATGCGTACGCTTCAAACACACGGCGCCGATCAGGTCGAGCGTGTCGTTGCGCGCATCGAATATCACGATGCTGAAGGGCCATTACTCCTGACCAGTGTTTGCGGGGATCTACAGACACTCAGCGACTGGCGTGCAGCAAATGCATTTCTACGTCACCCGCTCATGAGCTTCGGCGTGATTGCCCGTATTCATTGGCAAGCGCTGCGACTATTCATCAAGCGTGTGCCATTTTTCAGTAAACCAATACCTCCAGAGAAAGCCCTGAGCCGATGAATGAATCCCTGAGCGCGAGCCTTGAGCTGTCACCGCAGGACACTGCGGCCAACGTCACCCGTATGTCTATGCCACCGCAAGCGCGGATGTTGCTGCAGATGCTGCGTCGTTTGCAGCACGGCGCATTGCGCCTTACCTGTCCCGACGGCAGCGTACTTCAATTCGGCGAACTCGACGAAGGCGTTACTCCAGTATCGCTGCGCTTGCACAACTGGAAGCCCTGTTTGGCGGCGATGAAGTCGGGTGATATCGGCTTCGCCGAAAGTTTTATTGCAGGCGACTGGCAAACCGATGATTTGGCCGCGCTACTGCAGCTGCTGGTGCGTAATCGCAATGCACTGGAAGAAGCGATCTACGGTAGCTGGTGGGGTGGCTTGTTGTATCGCCTCCGTCATCTGTTCAATCGCAATTCGAAAGCGGGTAGCCGCCGCAATATCCACGCGCACTACGACATCGGCAATGCCTTCTATCGTCTGTGGCTGGATCCATCGATGACCTACTCCAGCGCTCTGTTCAGCGCACCGGACATGAGCTTGCAACAAGCACAGCAGGCTAAATATGCACGCATCCTGTCGCAGCTAAACATCACTGAAGGCGCGCGCTTGTTGGAAATTGGCTGCGGCTGGGGCGGTTTCGCCGAACTTGCTGCGCAAAATCGCATGCATGTCACCGGGCTCACCATCTCGACTGAGCAGCTAGCGTTTGCCGAGCAGCGATTGCAGAAAGCGGGCCTCACTGCAGGTGCAGACCTACGCCTGCAAGATTACCGTGATGTCAGCGGCGAATTCGACGGCATTGCCTCGATCGAAATGTTTGAAGCCGTCGGCGAGCAGTACTGGGACAGTTACTTCAGCACGGTAGCGCGCCGACTGAAGCAGGGCGCGCGTGCCTGCATACAGACCATCACGATTGACGACGCACTCTTTGATCGCTATCGCAAAGGCAGTGATTTTATTCAGCAGTACATCTTCCCGGGCGGTATGCTGCCATCGCCCAGTGTGTTCCGCGCGCATGCCGAACGGCACGGCTTGGAAGTGGTGGATGCATTTGCTTTCGGCCTCGACTATGCACGTACGCTTGCAGAGTGGCATCAGTCATTCAATGAAGTGTTACCGGAAGTACGTACGCAAGGCTTCGACGAAGGCTTCATCCGGACTTGGCAGTTCTATCTCGCTTATTGTGAGGCAGGCTTCCGCGAACATAATATCGATCTCTACCAATTCACGCTGCGCAAACGTTAAGGATCATCGCTGTGCAACAAGGCATGCGTCGCATCTGCTTGCTACTCTTGCTGTCGCTGTCGACTCTATGGTCGACGGCGTTTGCCAACTCGGTTGTGCTAAAGCAGGTCCTGCCTGAAGCAACGCTAATCGGTAGCGGTAGCTTCCGCTGGTTTGGACTCAAGCTCTACGATGCCTCTTTATGGGCGGTTCGCAGCAGCTTCAACCCCGAAAACTGGCAAAACACTCCGATGGCACTTGAGCTGAACTATGCGCGCTCATTGGAGGGTCGACGTATCGCCGAAGCCAGCGTCGATGAAATGAAAAAGCTCGGTATCGGCACCCCAGCGCAGCATAAGGCGTGGGATGAGTCGATGAAACAAGTATTCCCCGATGTCGACAAAACCACGCAACTGACCGGGCTCTATCTTCCAGGCCAGCCCACCCGATTTTTCCGTAATGGTGTCGCGATTGGTGAAATTGTCGATCCAGCTTTTGGCCCGGCATTCTTTGCGATCTGGCTGCACCCCAAAACCACTGCCCCAAAGCTGCGCACCGCGCTATTGGGACAGTAATGCCGTTCACACTTACGCAGTTACTTGCTTATGGCGCCTTCGGTTTTCCGCTGGCGCTGGTAGCGCTACCGGTTTACGTGATGGTCCCACAGTTGTACGCAGCACAGCTCGGCATGTCACTGACCACCGTTGGTAGCTTGCTGCTAGCGGCACGTACCATGGATGCGTTCATTGATCCACCGCTCGGGCGTTGGATGGATGGCGCCCGATCGGGCGGTTATCCAAAATTTATTCTGCTCTCACTTCCCTTACTGGCGATCGGCTTCGCCGCACTTATGCTGCCGCCCGCTTTATCGCCCGACTGGTTGGTGGCATGGTTTGGTGGAAGTCTGGTGCTGGTCTACCTTGGCTACTCGATCGCCACTATTGCGCACAATAGTTGGGGTGCACGCCTGACGCAACAACGTGGTGAACGTACACGACTTACCGCGCTACGCGAAGGCTGTGCACTAGCCGGCGTAGTGTTGGCAGCGATTTTGCCGCCGCTGGTGGGGCGCACTGGTTTATGTATTAGTTTCGTACTCGTACTGTTGCTGACCGCTTTTTTGCTGCTACGCCGGGCGCCACGCGCGGTCGCTCTGCCTGAATCCAAACAAGCGGCACATTGGTTGCTACCACTAAAACAGCCGGGCTTTCGCTGGCTGTTTGTGATTTACGCAATCAATGGCATTGCCGCAGCCGTACCGGCAACACTATTTCTGTTTTTTGTGTCTGACCGTCTGTTGTTGCCGGATCAAGCGCCATTGTTTTTGCTGCTGTATTTTCTGTCGGCAGCGTTCGCGTTACCACTGTGGACTCGACTGGCAGCGCGCATCGGTGAGTCGCGCGCCTGGCTATCAGCAATGGTGCTCGCTGTCTTTGCTTTTTTGTGGACTGCGCAGTTAGATACCGGCGCGATGCTGCCATTCGCGATTATTTGCGCACTGACGGGTGCGGCATTGGGTGCAGACCTGGCATTGCCGCCTGCCCTGCTAGCCGGAGTGATTGGTAGCGCGGGGCACGGCGGTGAGCATGAGGGAAGTTACTTTGGCTTGTGGAGCTGGATCACGAAAATGAATCTGGCCCTCGCTGCGGGTATCTCACTGCCTTTTCTGGCTTGGCTTGGTTACACCCCCGGCACCACAGAGGCCAGTGCAATATCGGCGCTGACGCTTGCCTATGCAATTCTGCCTTGTGTACTAAAAACCTGCGCAGCCCTTGTGCTGTGGCGCGCACCTTTAGCGGATGTCTGAAAGGAGAAACGAATATGAACAAATCTAGCTGGCGTACCCTGTTGATAGGCGCACATTTATTCGCTGTACTCGTGCTGGCTGGTTGCGGTGCGACACTTCAACCGTCCGATTACTCGGCAGAACAACCCAAGCTAGACCTGAAATCATATTTCAATGGCACCGTAGATGCCTGGGGTATGTTCCAAGATCGTAGCGGCAAAATCATCAAGCGCTTCACTGTGGTGATGGAATGTCATTGGGAAGGTGATACCGGCACTTTGGATGAGCACTTCACTTACTCGGACGGTACCAAGCAACGCCGCGTCTGGACTCTGAAAAAAATCGGTGACAACCGCTACACTGGCACTGCCTCGGATGTAATTGGAGAAGCCAGCGGTGCGACCGGCGGTAATGCATTCAACTGGCGCTATACACTGGCGCTACCGGTGGACGGCAGCACCTACCATGTGAGCTTCGATGATTGGATGTTCATGATGGATGACAAAGTGATGTTGAACCGCGCAGTCATGAGCAAATTCGGCTTCCGACTCGGTGAAGTCACTCTTTCATTTCGCAAACGTGAACCTTAATTCGACTTTGTCTTGATCGGTATGGCGCAGTTATGAATTAAGGTCTCATCATGAACCCAAAAATTCAGGATTGGCGTGGCGTGCGTGTATGGGTACTGGGTGCATCGACCGGTATCGGCGCTGCAACCGCCAAGCATTTGCTCTCGCTAGGCGCCCGTGTCGCGCTATCGGCGCGCAATGAAAGTGCGCTGCATCAACTCGCTGCAGGTAGCGGGCAAGCACTGATTTTGCCGCTGGATGTCACCGACCACATACAATTACTACAAGCGCGCGACCGCTTGCTGACAGAGTGGCAGGGTATTGATCTCGTGCTGATGGTAGCCGGTGTTTATCGCGAAATGCGCGCTGACGCAATAGATATTGACGCTGTCGAGCAGATGCTAGAGGTGAACCTTCGGTCTGTGTTTTACATACTCGATGCGGTCTTACCAACACTTCTCGCCCAGGGCAGCGGTGGGATCGGCATTGTGTCTTCGGTCGCCGGATTCGGCGGGCTGCCACGCGCGCTGGGTTATGGTCCAACTAAGGCAGCACTGATCAATTTAGCAGAAACACTCTACCTTGATCTGCACGCCAAAGGTCTCGGTGTTTATCTGATCAACCCTGGCTTCGTCGATACGCCTGCCACCAAACAAAACGATTTCGAGATGCCGGCATTGATCAGCGCGCAAGAAGCTGCCGAACAAATCGTACTTGGCATGGAGCGCGGCGAGTTTCATATTCATTTTCCTCGCCGCTTCACCAATTGGCTACGCTTTGCGCAGTTATTACCTTATCGCGCTTATTTCTGGCTAATCCACAAAGTAACCGGACTATGAAACATCAAGCCGATCTTTACCGAGTGATTGATTTCTTTCAGTCGATTAGTGCAGACAGCGCCCGCACACTATCACTGATCTACACCGAAGACGTCTGGTTCAAAGACCCGTTCAATGAGGTACAGGGTCTTGAGCAGGTGAGCCATATTTTCACGCATATGTTCGAGCAGGTGGACGCACCACGCTTCGTTGTCACGCACAGTGTCCTGCAGGATGATCAAGCTTTTCTGACTTGGGATTTTTTGTTTCGTATGCGACGCTTCTCAAATGAGGAGCAGTGTATTCGCGGCGCCACGCACGTGCGCTTTGTATCCGATGGCCGCGTGGCTTACCATCGTGACTATTGGGATGCGGCCGAAGAGCTCTATGAAAAACTACCTGTCGTCGGTAGCTTGATGCGCTGGCTAAAAACGCGCGCGCGTAACTGAGCGCCTCCGACTTCCCCAAACCGTTTATCGTCACCCGCGCTGAATCATTCAGACTCAGGCGCACCCTCTCTGTTGGACGAATTTTTCGATCCACCCTTGGCGTCGCTTTGGGTTGTGCTTTGGGTTGCGCTTCGGGATGCACTTTTTGATGCACTCTTCGCTCTGCGCTTCGTTGGCGTTGTTGTTGTGGCGTTTTTTGCTGCTTTTTCTGCGGTTTTTTTCCCAGTTTTGCTTGATCGTTTACGTGCTGCAGCGGCCTTACCGCTGGCAGTTTTTTGGGCGGCGGGTTTTTTCGAGGACTTCGTCTCAGTCGGTGTAGCCTGCTGCATGGCCTGACCAACCACATTCGAAAACTGCTCCTGCATCGCATTCCACCAGACAGCCGCATTGGCAAACGGTGCCGCCATCGAAGCCTGATCTGCTGTGGCGTCGGCTTGCGCGGCTTGCTCGGGGGGTGATTGGAATGGCGACTGGAACGGCGACTGGAACGGCGACTGGAAAGATGACTGGAATGGCGACTCGAATGCCGGCTTGTCATCGGCCGGACCAGCCGCGCCAGTACCGGATGCCGCTTTCGCAAAACTCTCGCCGACGGACCGCAGCGCGGTCAGCGTGGCGCTCTGTACCTCCAGCGCCTGAATCGAACTGCGCAGCATATTCATATTCACCTGCAGCCAAGATTCAACCGCTCTCAGGTCGGCTATTTGCTTATTAATATCTTCTGGTGACAACGAAGGCATAGCCATGCCGGGAATCTTCATCGAGCCCCATAACTGCTTCACGAATGCCAGAGTGTCGCCCATCGCATTCGCGCCTGGCATGTCGTTTGATCCGTGATTAGACATAAGCTGGCTCCGGGTTGAATTTTTACTTAGGTTAGCAGATCAAGCTTGGCTCAGCGCGAATGCAATGCGAGGCAAGGACTCCGCTCAAATGCGCCGGCAAACCAGTACACTAAGGCCATGCTCGCTTCCACTCTGTCGAACAGCTCGGTGCGTCGGCCATCACGTCGATGGTCGCTGGTGATCGGCGCTCTGCTGCTGACACTGCTCGCCCACCTTTTGGTACTTCAGTGGCTGAACAATCAGCTGGAAAGCATCCCATTTTTCAATGATGCCGACGACGACAGCGCGATCAGCGTTTCACTGTTGCGACCAGATCCGCAGCGTTCGGCGCCGTCAGCGCGGAAGCTGACGCCCCCTACACCATCACTAGCGCCGCCAGTACCAGCGAAAGCCGCTAGCGATCAAGTGGCCGTCGCAGATAAACCGGCTATCGAAGCAACGTCCACAACCCCCATCCCAAGCACTGAAGCACCACCATCCGCAAACGCAGATACTGCGACGTCAGCCACGGCCGCGTCTGTACCTGGTACAGCGACAGATCAGAACGCAGCGGTGGCGCCAAGCCAGGAGACTGCATTTACTAATATCAATGCCGTCTTCGATAAAGCCAGTCCACCACCGCCAGCCGAACTGGTCTTCAATGCTATTGGCGTGAGCAAAGATGGGCGTAGCCTGTCGGGCAACGGCACTATGCAATGGCGGCATGATGGACAGCGCTACACCTTGGATACTGAGATCAGTGTGCTGGTATTCACGCTCGCCAAAAATCGTAGCGAGGGTGAACTCGGCGCGCTCGGTATTGCGCCCAATCTCTATGTCGAAAAACGTTTCGGGCGTTCGGAAACCAATACCCATTTTCAGCAACAGTCCAAGCAGATTAGTTTTTCTGCCTCGACCGCTATTATTCCTGCCAACGGTGGCGAGCAGGATAGAGGCAGTTGGATTTGGCAGCTTGCCTCACTCGGACGTGGCAACCCCGGAAAGTTTGAATCGGGCCTCACTTTAGAAATGTTTGTTGCTAGCGCAAAAAGTGTCGATGCCTGGCGAATTCGCGTCAATGGCAAAGAGCAGCTAAAGCTGCCCGATGGCGAGGTGAGTGCCTGGCGCTTATCAGTCGTACCGGGCACGCAAAGCTTTGATAAGCAGTTTGATCTGTGGCTTGCGCCAGAGCGTCACTGGTATCCTGTGCGACTGCTGCATGAGGACAAGAACGGTAACCGTGTTGAGTTATCGCTATCTAAGATCAGCAGCCAATGATACGTATATGACCATCCATGCCACGCCCACCTTCTCAGTAACACGATGTAAATGACGTGATGCCATGACCCTCTCGACTGATGCTGCGTTAGTGCTGTTCTCTGGCGGACAAGACTCCACTACATGCCTTGCCTGGGCACTACAACGCTACGCGCGTGTAGAAACACTAGGCTTCGACTACGGGCAGCGCCACGCAATCGAGCTCACCGTGCGCCCCACCGTTCTGCAAGCCATACGCACGCTCGACCCACGCTGGGAAACGCGGCTGGGAGAAGATCATGTGCTGGATTTGTCGGTGCTCGGCGACATGTCGGAAACTGCACTGACGCGTGACAGCGAGATCGCGATGCAGGCTGATGGCTTACCGAACACCTTTGTGCCCGGCCGTAATTTGTTATTTCTGACGTTGGCCGCAGCTCTAGCCTATCGACGTGGCATCCGTGTGCTGGTCGGCGGCATGTGTGAAACTGATTACTCCGGCTATCCGGATTGTCGCGACGAGACAATGCGTGCATTGCAATCTGCCCTGCGGCTGGGTATGAACACAGAACTAACCATTGAAACACCCCTGATGTGGTTGGACAAAGCCGCTACATGGCAGCTAGCTGATCAGCTGGGAGGTAAGCCACTGATTGACTTGATTCGAACCGAGACGCATACCTGTTATCTTGGTGAGCGCAGCCAGTTACATGACTGGGGTTATGGCTGCGGTCACTGTCCGGCTTGTGAGTTGCGCGGAAAAGGCTACACAAGCTACCGAGCAAGCGCTTAATGGTTTGCTTTTTCGCTCGCTGAAAAAACTTAGTGAGTATGAACTAGAATTTTTGTTCGAAAACATCTATTGGAAGGAGGTTCATTCCGTCGACAATTCGAAGCGGACTACTCCGGCATCTATGCACGCTGGTAACTTCTATGTTGGACCACCGCCTGATGGCTCTGCGATTCAGACGTAGAAACGGCCGTGGTGACATTGACCCCGCTGGGATTGCATAAGTGAATCCGTCAAATGGAAATCCGAATCAGGCCAGTTAGGTGTAGCGATAAGTACGCCCTTGAGCTGGATGAATTTTGGCCGAGGGGTGGTTACATAAAATTTTTGAAAAATTTTTGCAATCACATCGGCGCTAGATTTCTAGATTGGCAGCAACGCTTGGGCTCTGGCGTTGGCCATATCAGTTTTGAGAACGAGGAATTAATCGTCTATTGGTCTGATTTTCCCGATACCTTCTCTTTTGACTGTAGTAGTCAAGTTCAAGCGGAGCGCTTAAAACACCTTGTTGATGAATACTTAGCTGCGTATGCCTGTCATGAATAAGGCCAATCAAGCCGCATGCAGATCCGTCTGTTCCGGCGCTGCCTGTAGTTGTGCCAAAAGCCTTGCTTCTTTTTCTTTGGCGTTGCGCAGGTGACGCTCTTTTACATGCCCATAGCCACGTATCTCTTCAGGTATACGCGCGATCTCTGCGACCAAGGGCAAGGTTCTGGCATCTAACGAAGTGCATAGCGACGTGATTGTTGCGCAGTACTGCTCGATCAACGCGCGCTCGGACTTGCGTTCTTCGGTGTGGCCAAACGGATCGAAAACGGTGCCGCGCAAGAAGCGCAGCTTGGCAAGAATTGGGAACACTTTACCGACCCAACTACCGTAGGGCTGCTTGATCAGATGACCTTTGTCATCGCGTTTGGATAGCAACGGCGGCGCAAGGTGGTACTTGATCTCGTAATCGCCTTCAAACATCGAAGCAATGCGGGCCTTGAATGCTGGGTCGCTATGTAGTCGCGCCACTTCGTACTCATCTTTGTATGCCATCAGCTTGAACAGATAACGCGCTACTGCCTCGGTTAGTTGCAAGCTCTCACCATCAGCGACCACTCGTCGTTCATCTGCGCGAACGCGATCAACGAAGCTACGATAACGCTGTGCATAGCTAGCGTTTTGGTACTGGGTGAGAAATTCCGTGCGATGGGCAATCAGTTCATCGAGTGACTGTTTGCGCTTGAACGCAATTACCTGCGCCGGCGACTGCGCGTTCAGACTCTGCTCGAGTGCTGCAAGATCATGCGCAGCGAGTCGACCCCATGCAAATGATTGCTGGTTAAAGTCAACCGACACACCGTTCAGTTTGATTGCGAGCATCAGCGCTGACTCAGGCAGCGGGACCCAACCCCGCTGCCAGGCATAGCCGAGCATAAACATATTGGTAGCAATGGAATCACCCATCAGGGCGGTTGCGATCTTTCCGGCTTGTACCGCATCGACGTGATCATCACCACACGCACCGCGAATCGCTTCAACTGACGCAGCGTCTGGATAAACCCAATCCGGGTTTTTTACAAAGGCTGCCGTCGGCGCTAACGTAGCATTCACGACAGCATGTGTGCGACCCTGACTCATGCGCGATATGGCGTCCTTACTGGCGGCCACCAACACATCGCAACCAATCAACAAATCGGCGGCACCGGTACCGACACGGGTAGAAAAAATATGTTCATCCGAATCGGCTAGTCGTACATGCGACATCACCGGGCCACCTTTTTGTGCGAGCCCACTCATATCAAGTACGGTGCAAGCCTTACCGGCCACGTGCGCTGCCATCGCGAGAATCTGCCCGACGGTCACCACACCAGTACCGCCAATGCCAGTCACCAGCACGCCGAATGGCTGCGCGAGTGATCCCAGTGTGGGGGATGGCAAAGCGTTCGCGCGCTCAAGCGCTGTCTGTTGATGATGATTTTTTGCGACTGCCTTGTTCGGTTTTTTCAGCTGACCACCCTCAACTGTGACGAAGCTCGGACAGAAACCCTGCACGCAAGAGAAGTCTTTATTGCAGGTGGACTGATTGATCTGCCGCTTACGACCAAGCTCGGTCTCGAGCGGCTCGACGGATAAACAGTTCGACTGCGCGCTGCAATCGCCGCAGCCTTCGCAGACGCTTTCATTGATGACGGTGCGCTTGGCCGGATCGGGATACGCACCACGCTTGCGACGCCTACGCTTCTCGGAAGCGCAGGTCTGGTCATAGATGATGGCGGAGACTGCTTTTATTTCACGCAGCTCGCGCTGTACCGCATCAAGCTCAGTGCGGTGGCGTATCGTGACCCCGGCACCCCATTCGGTATCAGCAGCGTACTTATCGGGCTCATCAGTCACTACTACGATAGGGCTTACACCTTCGGCAGCGATTTGGCGCGAGATCATCGCCGGGTCGAGCGGGCCATCATGCGTCTGACCGCCCGTCATGGCGACTGCATCATTGAATAAAATTTTGTAGGTCATGCTGACCTGTGCTGCTACTGCAGCGCGTATCGCCAGCAAGCCGGAGTGGTAGTAGGTGCCGTCGCCAATGTTGGCGAAGACGTGTGCCTCTTCCGTAAACGGTGCTTCACCGATCCACGTTACACCCTCGGCACCCATATGCGTTGCAGTGGCCGTCGAACGATCCATCCACAGTGCCATGTAGTGACAACCAATTCCTGCCAGTGCGCGACTGCCCTCGGGCACGCGCGTGGAGGTGTTGTGCGGGCAGCCCGAGCAGAAATAAGGAATACGATCTTTTTGTGCGTCGGGTTTGGTTACTTTGAGTGTAGCTTCTTTCGCTTCAATAAATGCTAGCCGCTCGCGCACGCGTTGTTCAACTGGATGACCTGCAAAGTAAGTCGAAATACGCGAGGCAATCGCGCGCGCTACCAAGGTCGGGTTCAGTTCATACGTCGCCGGCAGTAACCATTCACCATGACCAGCGCGGTGCGAGTTGCTCCACTCGCCAGAATCATCAAACTTACCCACCACACGCGGGCGCACATCATCGCGCCAGTTGTAGAGCTCCTCTTTGAGTTGATACTCGAGAAGTTGGCGTTTTTCTTCCACCACCAGAATTTCTTCCAGCCCGGTCGCAAACTCTCGTACGCCAGAAGCCTCAAGCGGCCAGCTCATGCCCACCTTGTAAAGACGCAAACCAATATCGCGTGCGACTGCTTGGTCGATACCCAGATCATCCAACGCCTGACGCGTGTCGAGATACGCTTTACCAGCGCTTAGAATGCCAAAGCGTGGGCGTGGGCTATCCCAAATGATGCGGTTCAGCTGGTTGGCGCGCGCATAGGCCAGAGCGGCGTACCACTTGTAGTTGACCAGTCGTGTTTCTTGATCAAGCACTGCATCCGGCCAACGAATATTCAGTCCGCCCGCAGGCATCTGGAAATCTTCCGGCAATAGGATCTGTACACGATCGGGGTCGATATCAACAGTGGCCCCAGACTCCACTACATCAGTCACGCATTTCATCGCCACCCATAGCCCGGTGTAGCGACTCATGGCCCAGCCGTGCAAACCGTAATCCAGATATTCCTGCACCGTCGATGGGTACAGCACCGGAATGCCGCAGGCTTTGAGGATATGTTCGCTCTGGTGTGCGTTGGTGGACGACTTGGCTGCATGATCATCACCTGCCAGCACCAACACGCCACCATGCTTGGCGCTGCCCGCGCCGTTGGCATGCTTGAACACATCACCGCTGCGATCAACGCCAGGGCCTTTGCCGTACCACATCGAGAATACGCCGTCGTATTTCGCGCCCGGGAACAGGTTGACCTGCTGCGTGCCCCAGATGCTGGTGGCGGCCAGATCTTCATTGACACCTGGCTGGAAGCGCACATGGTGCGCCTCGAGATATTTTTGTGCTTTGGCGGCGGTCTGGTCGACGCTGCCAAGCGGGGAGCCACGATAACCACTGATGAACCCTGCTGTGTTCAAGCCCGCTTTCACGTCGCGCTGCCGCTGCAACATCGGCAGTCGAATCAGCGCCTGCGTACCGGTCAGGAATACCCGTCCACGCTCCAAGGTGTACTTGTCGTCGAGGGTAATCGCTTCCGGCTGCAAAGCGTGCAGGGACGCGAGTGGGGCATTCATCAGTATCTCCTTGGCAGGTCTCGGTCTATGGTGGGAAGTATGGCAGCGTGGCGCAATTTCGTAAAACGCCTCGTTAAACTCGGCTGCACTATCTCGGCTTGTGCCGTAGTGACGCTCCCTAGCGTCCACACTGTGCGTAGGGATTTATGCATCGCAGGTGCTAATTATTCTTGGGATCTCAATGCCTGCGCCACGGCCTGCACGCGCGCGGCGTGAATCGCATCGGGGATTTTGTCTGAAGCTCGCTCGGTGGCCGTGCGCATGATATCGGTGGCGATTTCACCCGCATTCACAGCCTGCGCTGTCGACAAGGCTGTTTGCAGCAGGGGCTTTTGCGGGAAATCTGTAGCGACTCCGTTGGCATAAATGCACTCGCAAACATCCAGCAGCGCCATGAAGCGCGCGGGCTTGCGAAAGGCATCACAGCGCTCAAGCAGCCGGACCATGCTCGCAGCCGGCATGGTGTTGGCGCTCGTTACTGCCGCATGCTCGCGCGCCACCAGGATGGCAAGATCACGCGCCTCATGTGGCACTCTCAGCCGCTTGCAGAGCTGCTCGACGATAGCCACGCCACGTGCGTTCGGAGCCACTTCGTTCGCCTGCTC
>Ga0255182_1000746_pt1 | contig 19421 bp, 6 predicted proteins | sample Atl_UVDOM_RepA_8_FD_188420 | JGI IMG/M metagenome (GOLD analysis project Ga0255182, IMG submission 188420) | Freshwater microbial communities from Altamaha River, Georgia, United States - Atl_UVDOM_RepA_8d | ecosystem: Environmental > Aquatic > Freshwater > River | place: USA: Georgia | collected...
GCTTTGGAACAGGACAAACAATAACAGGTTTAGTTGTGTCCTTGACCTGAATAATCTGCGTGTGCAAGGTATCCTGGCTGGTACAAAGGTCGATGGCAGTCCAGCGACGAATCACTGCAAAACTAACGCCGGCGCAGGTCCTCGTAGTATCATCTGTAAAGGAGTAATTTATTTTACATAATCCCGGTGAATTAATTTTACTGCCATTAATCGTTGGATAACCTGTTCTTTCGGGACTTACATTGGGTGTATTGCAACTTAACAGGGTATCGCGGGGAAAGACGATACGACGTAAGGCAGTCAGGGAATCCAGACTTGGTTTTAGTAAACTGATCTTTTGAAAACAGGTATCAGCATTACCATAAATATCTGCTACAATCCATCTGCGGAATATCCGCTGCAGTGTATCCATTGAGCAATCAGAAACGGAAACGCTATCCTTATAGTTATAGGTCAGGGTACTATTACAATTATTTTCGATGATGACAGGTCTTCCCAGATTAATACCAGAGGTATCGACACTACAACTAACCACCGTATCCCGGCAGGAGATAACAGGTGGCATTTTATCTACAATACGGGCATAACCATTACATGAAAAGGGCGTACCAAAAACCAGAATTTCAATCCTTACAATAGTGCCAAGATAAGGATTCAGATTTACGGTAAGGCTGCCGGTATCTTTTTTAATTAAAGTACCTGCCTGTGTAAAAAGCGCAATAGACATATTTGAAGACAAATAGGTCGTAGAAGCTGTATCCACAATAATGGCCGGAAGGATAACCCCTTCACAATTTTGATTAACTGCAATTTCCTTTGGTGCATTAATGGGTGCCGGATTACAAGTCAATGTTTGTCCGACTACCTTTTCAGCGAGTAGAAAAAGGAGAAAAAAGACCAATAAAGGCCCAAAGCGAATGAACCTGGTTAAAAAGGAATTATCCTTCCCTGATAAAACAGGGAGAATAAAAGTTAGATTTTTTTTTGCTCTTCCATTCATGATTTCCATAATTGCCGGATTTGAGATACGAGATAAAACCGTTCACATAAAAACCAGCGAAACACCTTATTAAAGCATTTCTGTTTTCAATAATGTGTTATAATAAAAAATCATGCCAAATTATATATATAGATATATTTTAATTTAAAAAAGTATAGGATAAAAAATGGCTTCTTCGCAAAGTGAGCAAAGAAGCCATTTCCAGGATTCAGAAATATTTAATTATCTTTTTGCGCCGTATTTATTCGGATCGAAAGCGATAGCAAAAGTAACTTCATGTGTACCCGTTCCACTTGCATAATTGCTAATTTCCTGCAATGACAAATCAAAAGAATAGTAAAACTGGATATTCGCTGCTTTTGCTCCTAACAATAATCCTACGGATCCGAGTGAACGATAGGAAAGACCTGTAATAAACTGATCATTTAACAGTCCCACTTTAACATTTAAATCAGCTTGAAAAGGGGCATTTTTAATTCTTCTTAAGAAGACTGAAGGTTCCACAGAAATATTATTTGTTTCTGATTTGATTTTATGACCTGCCAGTAACATATAGTAATCAAAAGGAGAGGATTTATTGACATCCACAATGGCAATATTATCCAGTCTGTTGCCCACAATATTTGAAAAGGTAACGCCCAGGTAGGTTGGTCTTTCCTTACTTCCTTCTACCAGTGGATTTCCAAAACCAGCCATAACAGAGAGGGCAACATCGAAACGGCCAATACCTGCCACAGCATTTTCGGCAATCGGATCATTAAGATCATAATATTTATTTCCGTTGGTAATATCTGCAAAAATGGCTGAACTTCTCAATCTTAATTGTTGAAATTCTGTGGAAAAGCCTGCTGACAGGAAGAAATCTTCTTTAATATCAAAGAAAAAGGAATAATTGACCATTGCTTTTGTTCTGGAAAGAAGGCCTGCATTTTCAGAAAGTACCCCTACCCCCAGACCAAATTTATTTCCCAGAGGTCCATTGTACAAGGCATTTAAAGATTTGGGGCTCTCTGCAATACCAGTCCATTGATACCGGCCATTCACCTGCAATTGGTGGAAACCTCTCAAGCCCGAAGCGGCGGGGTTTACCAGGACAGGATTTACCGTATAGTGAGAAAAATTGGCTTCATCTTGAGCGAGTAAAGACCCGGAACAAAAGAAAAGAAGGAAAAGAAGGAGGAGAATTAAATTTTTCATGAATCTCAGATTAAAATTTAAGCACTTAGGCAATACATTAATTTTCCCTTAAAAGGGTGATAGAACCTTCCAATGGTTTATCACCATTAAAGTCCAGGGTAAAATAATAAACTCCTTGTGGCAATAATTCACCATTCAGGGTCGTACCTTTCCAGTCATTCCGATAATCCTTTTGATCCAAAACCAGTTGACCCCAACGATTAAAAATACGAAGATGATTTTGCTGATATGTCGGATTAAAAGTCACACAATTAATAATAAATTCTTCATTCAGTCCGTCACCATCGGGTGTTATTAACTTACGGTATTCCAGGCATTCAAAACGTTCATCATTCACTTCAACCACAGAAATGGCCGGATTAGGGGCACATCCCCTGGAGTCTGTCAGTTGCAGACCATAAATACCCGGACAGAGGTTCAAAAGGAAAGAGTCTTTTTTACCTGGTAACTGCGGCCATGAATAATAATAAGGCGGAAACCCTCCTGTTGCTGATGCTGTAATTTTTCCATCACAATTCTTATCATCCAGGGTAGGCGTGGCTTTCATAGTAACCACAATAGGCGTTGGATCCTTTAGCGTATAAGACTGGGTATATTTACAATTGTTTTTATCTTCAACTGCAATAGAATACGTTCCTTGTGGAATCAAATTGAGGGAAGGTCCCCTCACCCCGTTATTCCAGACATATACATAAGTAGAGCCAGGAACACCTCCTGATGCAGAAACAACAATAGAACCATTTCTGGCGGCAGGACATCCAATATCAATGACAGAAGCATTCAACTCAACCTTAGTTGGAGCTGTTGCCTCAATTTCCCTGGTAATGGTACATCCTAATGGATCTGTAATTTTAACCTGATATTTTCCTGCCCCGGCATTCTGGAACAGGGAAGCACTGCTGGCCAATGACCCATTTAGGAGCCATTCATAAACAAAAGAAGTACTGCCACTATTATTTTTTGCGGTTACTTCGAGTATGCCATCTTTATTTGAGAGACAACTAACAACAAATCCATTATAATTTGTATTTGCTTTTACCGATGCGGTCAAAATATTTTTAGCTTCCACATTAAAAGTCCGAATCAATTCATTACCTGAAGCTTCACTAATAACCAGGGTATATATGCCAGACATAACATCAATCAAATCTTTGGAGGAACTGATGGTATCGCCCTTACTATTGACCCATTTATATCGATACGGCGTTTTTCCACCCTGGACGTCGAGTATGACAGCACCATTCAGATCTTCAGGACAATCACTTTTTGTGATCGCAGGTTTTGCAGAAAAGGTATTGACAAAAATAGGAGCCCCGGTAAAGGTACATCCATTTGCATCCCTAATGGTTGGGGTATAACTACCTTCACAAAGACTAATAATCTGAAGTCCGGTATTATTTGTATTCCAGCTTACATTGTATGCAGCTGTACCACCAGAAATAGAAAGGACAATTCTTCCTGTACAACCACTTTCTTCACTATCATGTCTTACGGTTGGTTCTACAGTAAATGGGGTGGGTGTTGAAATGGTAAATGATCCTTCCTTTTTGGTATTTATAGCGTCTTCAACAACATAGTTTATAATACCGCCTTTCAGGTTTTCCAGGTTAAGAATACCATTTGTGGTATTAAATACCCTGCCACTCAGGGTTAAGGTAAATTTATAAGGACTGGTACCCCCGCTAATTAAAACCTTAGCTTTACCGGTGGTATCATTTGGACATAAGACGCCTGTAGTCGTAACATCAATAGCTAAAGGCACCAATTTATATTCTATATTAAAACAAGTATCAACGGTACAAGAAGAGTTATCACCTACCTTGACACAATATTTACCAGTAACAAGCGTCTCAATAGTAAAAGTAGTGGCTCCATTATCCCACAAAAAGGAATAAGGAGGAGTACCACCTACAACAGATAGAGAAATCTGACCATTATTATTGGAAGGCGACCCAGTTACATGCGTAATCGTTGGGGTTACCCTTGGCTTACTTTGTTCGGTCAGGGTAACTGATAATGATAAAGTTGCATTTTGAGCATCGGTAGCTGTTACAGTAAAGCTTCCGGCACCAAGATTTGATATGTTCTGAACTGTTTGACCATTGCTCCATTTGTAGGTAATAGGAGCAACACCTCCTGTCAGCGAAACCGATACAGCACCTGAATTTAATCCTTCACAAGGATTTACAACAACCGCCGGTGCAAATTGTAACTTACGCACCATTTTGATACAAATTTCTGCCCTACAAAGGGTTGTATCACGAACAATGAGGCAATAATTTCCAGTATCCAGATTAGATATATTTTTTGTAGTGGCTATAAAAGATCCAGGGCCTGTCCAGTTATAAGTAGCCAAACCTTTAGTTCCCTGTACGGTTAAATCAATGGCACCATCATTACCGTTATTAACATAAGTTGGCTGAACAGCAGTAATAGAAATGCCATCGGTTTGACCAATGGTAACGGCCCTGAATAATTGACATCCCGTCCCATCTGTCAGCGTAAGATTATAATTTCCGGGAGCAAGATTAGTCTGGTTAGCTGTAGTTGCTAAATTTTTATCCCATAAGTAAGCATAAGGTCCTTCCCCTCCGGTTACAGTCAGCGAAATAGAACCTGTGTTTCTGCCCAGGCAGATGGCATCTGTTTTCTGGACAGCGAGACTTAGATTGGATTGTTTGACGACTTGAGGAGTGGAAACAATAGCACAACCTAAGGCATCTGTTAAGGTCAGCTGATACGTACCCAGTGGTACATTCTTCAACTCTGACAAGGGTGATAATCCTCCGCTCCAGGCAAAAGTGTAAGGCTTTTTCCCTCCGGTTACGATGGCGCTCAAGGTACCCCTTTCCTGATTTGAACAACCTGCATCCGTTTTAATTACCTGTGAAACCAAGGCAGAATCAGGACCTGTAACAACAAAAGTAGCTACCGCCGTAAGAGGATTTCCCACATTGGTAACGGTCACCGTATAAGTTCCTTTTGCAACATTTTCCAGATTTTTAGATGTAGCCTGATTGCTCCATTTATAAGTAAAGGTGCCAGTTCCACCTGAAACTGTTATATTTACGCCACCTGTATTCGTTCCAAAACAAGTAACCGGTTTTATCGTAGCACCAGGTTCTATGACAGGCGCAACCAGATTACCAGCACGGACAGTTCCCGGAATAAACTGATAGGGAATAGCTGTTTCGTTTTTATCCAGTATTTCGGTGGTGCTTGTCGGATCATGGGTAACCCTGGATGAACCATTTTCACTTAAAATCAGGAAGCATAATTTAAAAATAACGGTATTATTAGGTACAGAAACCCCGGCAACATTGGGATCTAACCAGGACAGCTTAATTTTTCCGGGAAGATTAGTTCCCGTTCCTGGCAAACCAAACTGAGATTCATTTAATCCTGCCAGATTAAAATCTGAAATCGTATCAAATTTCAATCTTATCGGATCATAAGCCAGGCTAAACTCGATACCAAGGATATCTTTAAAATTCAAAACAGAAACAGGCATACATACCTTATCTCCGACAACACCCGTTGCATCTCCAACTTTAACGGTAAAATCAGTGGTATTTACCACCCCTTCTATAAAGACTTCTCCATCTGTAAATCCGGGAGTAAGTTTCTTTTGCACACTATCGAGCACTTCAAAATTAGATTTATTAAAGCGAATTGGAACCGTTCCGGCACCTTGAGCGGTGAAACATGCTTTGAAAAGAACCGTATTATTTGCGACTGAAATTCCTTTCGTATCAGAACTTGTCCAGGACATTCTTACATTTCCGGCAACATTTGAGCCTTGTCCTGGCAATCCGAATGAATTAACGCTTAAGCCCTGAAGGCCAAATCGGGTTACTGAGTCAAAGCGCAATTGTGCTGCGTCGTAGGTTATAGAAAATTGAGTGGCTGAAATTCTGTTGAAACTGGTTGCACTGATATCTATGCAAATGGGTTCATTGGCTTCAACAGAGCCCCCTGTTATCTTGAAGGTAGGTCCGTTGACCGAGCCACCGCCACTTCCCGGTTTCCCCAGCGTTATGGATCCAGATTGTGTGGTGTAGGTGAGTAACTGATCTGATGCATTAATAATCTCACCGGTTGTAGGTATGGATATAGTGGTATTACCAGAAGAATCTCTGGCCGTGAAACAAAGTTCAAATAAAGTGGCTCCGTCTGCCAGGGTTGTTTTTTGACTTCTGCTGTCAAACCAGCCCAATATCAGTGAACCTGCCTTATTCAGGCCTTCACCTGGTTTACCAATAGCCGATTCTTCAAAACCACCCGGTGAAAGGGTACTATTAAAATTTCTTACCGATTTGAAAAGTAATTTTGTAGAGTCATAGTTCATTTTAAACTCAAGTCCGATAATATCCTTGAAGCCTTCCACTGTGACAGGAACACATACCTCAGAACCAAAACCCACTGAGGCATTTCCTACTAAAAGTTTAAAGTTATCTGAAGTAGTAGCACCACCGGCACCTACAACAACCTGACCTTGTCTGCCCTCAAAAACAACTTCCTTATTACTTGAATCAATAATCTCAGATATGGCGTCAAAGGTAATATTGGTCGTACCATCTGTTTGCTTTGCAGTAAAACATACCTGGAAAATAGATAGATTATCAGCCAGGGTAACCCCTTTTGCCTCAATATCGAACCAGGAACATTTGATTTTTCCCAATGGATTGGTACCACGTCCAGGCATACCAAACTGAGCGGTGTCAAGACCAGGCACCTGAAAATTTTTCAATGACGAAAACGTCAGTAAGCTGGAATTATAATTCATAGTAAATTCCATTCCAGCGATTTTAGTAAAATTTTGTGTATTTACATTCAGGCAAAAATTCTCCCCTTTGGCAACAGTTTTATCCTCAATGTCCAGAATCAGATTACCTACATTTCCTGTGGAACCACCAGTACTACCTCCTCCTCCGGTTCCTCCGCCACCAGTTCCACCACCACCTGTTCCGCCGCCTCCGGTTCCGCCACCACCTGCACCAATGATTATAACCGGAGCATTAACGGTACTGGGAACCAAGGCTTCCGAAAGATTAATAATCTCAATATTATTTATCCTCAATGTATCCTGAGCGTCCGCATTGGCTGCAGTAAAACAAACCTGAAACAAAGTATTTGCAGCAGGAATGGTAATACCTTTCAACTGATCATCAAACCAGGCCATATTTAATTTGGCAGATTTATTATCAGCAGCAACAACATTGGCAAAGGCTCCTGAAAGGCCTGATGCAGCCGGATGAAAGCCCTGAACTTTGCTGTAGGTTAGTTTTTGAGGATTATAATTTAGCGTTAACTGAACACCAATCAGATTGGTAAAATTAGTTACCGTAACATTGGAACAGAAAGCCGCTCCCTTGGCTACGGTAGTATCTTTTATAGCGATGGTTAAGGTTTGGGAGAATAAGGATTGACTGAAGATCAAAAACCCCAAAAAAAGAACCCGGCTAAATGTTAATTTCATAAGAATCGGTTTTGGAATGAATGCTTAAATAAAAATGCGGCAACACAACATCAATTTGCCGGCATATATATGATTTGTTGATTTGACTGAAAAATTCCCTGTTTAATCTGCAGATTATAATAACCCTTCGCAGGGAAATCAGTAACAGGAATTTGTAAATACTGCGTACCAGTGCCAATCCTATTCAACCATTTTTTTATGATACTACCCTTTACATCTGTTAATGTATATTCCACCGTACCCGGAATAGAAGAGAACCAGTTTACGGAAACTTCACCTGTGGATACCGGATTTGGATAAACCTTTTCAATCCGAAGCTGATCAGAGTCTATACCTGGAGCAGAAGAGGTAGCACCCATTTTCAAAACCACAAAACCATCTACATAGAAAGCGGTAACTGCCTTATAGGAGCTGTCTGCTGTTTCTCTGATATTAGTTGGCGTATCTACGAAGGTAATGGGAGATTTTAAGCCTCTTAATCCTTTAACTTTGAAATAAAGTGAAAACAGGACTTTTTTATCAGGCAGGGTTATGCCTTTTAATGATTCATCAAACCATTGAAAGCTTAAGACCCCTTTTGATTTTGAAACTAATCCAAAATGATCATCTAATTTTAAAGGAAGCCCAAAATTACCTACACTATCCAGGCTAAGCAGGGTTGAATCCCATGCCACATTAAATTGAGTACCCACTATAAACTTAAAATTACTAACCTGAATATCAGCCCGGTACACATCAACATTTGCCAGGATAGAATCCTTTGGCGCCCAGAAAGAAACCGATTGGGCATTTACCCCAGCATTAAAAAAACCAACTAAAAAAACAAAAAGAGATAAAAACCTGCGCATTTTCAAAATTTTAAATTTTACAATGGACCAAAACCAATACAAAATTAAGGATTTATGTTAAAAAAAAGGACCATTTGTTAATCATTCCAATTTGACCATTTTCAGCGTCTTATTAAATGCTGCCGATTCAAAAGTAAAATAATAAATACCTGGCGAGTGGAAGGTATTTTTCTCAAATTCCAGAACATGCTCGCCGGCATCAAATAATTGATTTGATGCAACTATAATTTTTCCTGTTACATCAGAAATCTTCCAGTTAACCTTACTTTTTGCGGGTATCTGAAAGAATATCCTGGTATTTTCCTTAAAAGGATTAGGAAAATTAGGTTGAATGTCAGTGTATTCAATATTTTTCTTCTTTTCAATCCAATTTAATCCTAAACGGAATAATTCATTGTTTATATATGCTTCAGGTGACATAAATCTTGAATTTAATGAAATAGCCTCTTTGAGTATTACTTTTTTCCTGGCCTGAAGTACCAATGTACTTAATAAGGTATCAGAAACAGATCCGTTCCAGCTTGCCGTAATTAATCCATCTTTTGGGAATAGTCCAAAAAATTCTTTGGAAGCTAAGCCTTGTTTCATATCTATCCAATCAAATGTATTTTCATCATATTGAAGGGCAAACTGGAAACCTTCTACTCCTTTTGTATTTTTTAACAAGATAGGAATCTCTACAATCTCACCTGCTTCGACCACATCATTTTCAATATTCAGATGCCATTCCCCCATTTCTTCACCACTTCTTATTCCCGGGGTTATCGGACCATTTATTTGCGCTGAACCGTTTACATCTCCAACTTTGATACCAATGAAATCCGCTCTTTTATGGCCATCGATGGGATTAAATGAAATCTCCTCAGGAAAAACTGTTTTCCAGGGATTATTTGGATCTGGAAATACAAAAGAAGTTGGTACAAATCGCCAGCTTTCATTAAATTGAAAGGTTAAATCTACTCCCAGAATTAATTTTCTAAGTTGAATTAAATCAATGGTGCTCAATGTTTTAGAATTATTAACATCTGCCGCAATGATTTTGTAAGGCGAATCAAAAGGTTGTACATTTAAAATATGTTTACTTATCAACACGAGGTCAAAAGTAGTTATACCATTTAAAAATCCTTTATTAAGAGAAGGTTTGACTGTATAATTTCTATTCAGGACAAGGGATGGTATTGAATATCTGCCGTCGATTGCGGTATTAACAGTAGCATTTGCTGTACCCGATAATTTCACTGAAACGCCTTCCAGTCGAGCCTGATTTTCATTCGTGATGACCCCTGATATAGATGCAGAACCACTTCCCTTGCAAATATTAATATTATCCTCCACATTAATATAGGTGGTACAATAATTATGATTCCCCTTTTTATCCCAACCGTGAATTTCAACAAAAACAAGATCTGCTGTGTCTGAACACATTAAGGTAATAGAAGTTGAATCACGGTTAAAAGGTTCTCCAACCCGATTAATTGAGTAATGTGTAATCTGGTTTTGTTTATTATTTTGTGCATTGACTGCGCCTTGGCCATTACAATCAAAAACGGCAGCACTTATGAAATCTGATGCCCATACCACCATCATTCCTTCCCCGTTAGCACCGGGCATCAATCCGGTAACCACTCCATTCAAACATAAAGGAGGTGTAGCTATTTTATCGGCCACAACAAATGGAATCCTGCTTACCGCAACATTACCACAACCATCTCTGACTGACACAATCAAATCATGTTTTCCTTCAGGCAGATTTTTAAGCCTGACACTTCCTGTTGCCAGTGAATCTGTTGTCATACCTGAATTAGCTGTTAAAGTCCAGTCAGACTGGAAGGTGACTGGGGCTGATACAGCATTTCCCTGGTTTAAAGCAACACTCACAGCTGTAATGGTAAGATTACTTGGACATACATCTGCTGCTTTAAATCTGACATCCACGTTAGCCAGACATGTATTCGGAAAGGTGGGGAAAGTATCTGGAACTGGCACATTTACAATAGGAGGTGTTGAATCAAATATTTTGACAATCTGGGTATATTGATATGAAAAGGCCGGTGTAGAGTCTCTGGAGAAAGTTGGCCAAATCGGATTTGGCAGAAAACAGGATTTATTATCATTTTTAAATGTAAAAGGCGTTCCAAGGGGTTTTGGTGAATTATCCTGTGTAGCAGGAAATACCCTTTCTCTGTAATTGAAGGAAGAGTAATTGGTTGGCACCCTATCCTTAGAAATAAAAAACTCTTCCACCCCATTTGTTCCTGGAGAGGTACCCCTGGTAAAGGTTGTATTATTTAGCTCCCTGTCTCTCACCAGCAGATAAAAACCAGTACCTTCCGCCACATCATAGGTACCATTAAACTGTCCATCCCGATTTTGATCAAAACTACGGGGAATTACCTGCGTAAATTTGGCAGGATCCAGCGTATTGGGACAAGAACTGGCCCATTCCCCCATTTCACACCAGTTTATGACCGTATAAGTCCTGTATTCCTTTGAACATACATTGGTTTCACTGCTATCGGCAGCAAATTTAGTAATAGATAAGTTAACCGCCAGAATATCGCAGGCAACCTCATAAGTTTCCATCACTGGAATTGCAGTAGGTACCTGACAATTCAGATTTATATCTGCGGGAAAAAGGATATCATATTCGTGAACTGGCAGGACCCTTACTCTTTGAGTGCATAAATTAGTGCGTACCACCTGGCCTTTAATTGTTTTTACGGCCACCCATTTCCTGGTATAAAAACCAGCGCCACAAGTCAAGCTTGAGTCTAGGGAATATTCTACAGTACCCGAACATTCCAATCCGCCTATGACTGGGGTACCAAAACGGGCATTTGCAGTTTTTACATCATACAGAATAAATCGATCTTCGGGTTTATTACAATAAAAGAAAGATTCAGCAGGTGCCTGGCAAAAAGGGGTGGTTTTGTCTTCTATGTTCAACATTAACCAACAAAAGGAAGTATTTCCCTGAATGTCGGTACCATGTAATTCCACCATAACAGGATTAAATACATCACAACAATAAAACTCAGCAAAATCAACAAGTGGCGTGTAGTAATTACCTGCCATATTCCCTGAGGTAATTAAGGTAAAATGCTCCCTGATATCCCCGTCCTGATCAAGATCATATTTGGTGTTTGTCAGGAAATTATCCAGACACGATGCTTCTACAGTTCTCCTCATTTTTAACTGGGCCACCGTACAGTTATCCCTCGAACCTTCATTGATATCATTGATGGATATTTTTGCATAAGATAAACCCTCATTTACGCCATCATAATAACTGCTTCCAGTAGGGGTAGTTAGTGTAACATTCAGTTGATTGTCACAAATCATGGTTGGCGGTACTCTATCCACTACATTAAAATAAAAGGTATCACGGGTAAGATTTTGACAATTATCATAAACATCCATAATCAGCCGGTGACGACCATACGTTATGCCTGTATAAAAGGTTTTACCATTTCTGACAACGGCAGGATAAACACCATCAAACCAGGTAGTGCTGGGTTGTGGAAAACCGTTGGTAACCCGATCCAATGATTGAATCCTATAGCCGAACGTTAATCTTGTTGCACAATTATCTGTAATTTTCATACCGTATAATAAAGCCAGATTTGTGGTATCAACATTTAATTCCGCTTCGCAGGATAAGGGACTTGTTGAAATATCAACGGTATCTTTAATGGTAGTTATGACAGGTTTTTCAATATCATAAGCTTTAATCATCATGGTATCTTTAAACCGATTACCGGTGCACCAGTCCCATACTTCAACCTGAACAAAAACCTTTTCACCTGATTGACAAACGGGAATGGTATTTTTTACAACGGAGGTGGTGTAAGCACAGGTGAGATCAAATAAACTCACATCTCTGCCCGTTCTTGGATGAACCGCTCTGTAATTAGCTTTAATAACGCTATCGACACCTCCTTGAATTTGGGAAGAGGAACAAACATTATAAATCAGTGTATCTCTGGACGGAGGGGGTAAAAACAGAGCAAATGATGGTCTTTTAAACCTAATAATCTGATTAATTGTGGTATCGTTTGAGCGGGCATCAATAGCTTGAAAAGATCTTCTTAATGTCGCAAAAATACTATCAGACTGACAATTTGTGTTTGATAAAAAATCGGTTACCTTGATTTGAATCTGTCCCCCACATAAATCAGTGAAAGCTGGAATACCCATATAATACCTATAGCCCGGAACCCGCCAGCTACCATCTACATTATTAACCAGATTCACATCGTTGCACCATAAATCTATCGTATCAATGAGTGCGAATGCAGCAGCATTTAGCACAGGCGGCGCATCATCTGTTGCGGAAATTGTACCTTGACATACCACCAGCGTACCCTTGAAAACCCCGTAAGACCAGCCTACACCCTGAGGACTAATGCCGTCGATGATATTATTATTATTTGAATTTAAATCTGCAATTTTCAGCACCATTCCTGTAGTATCACAAGAGCCAGGGGTATTTCCTGCATTAGGAAAAATATTTTTCAGAAAAAGAGGAAACTGGCAATTATCATTCAGGGAAACATTCAAATCGGTACAACCACATGGATTATTCTGACCATTTAACTGTAAACCGCTCAATAGAAATATCCCAAAGAATAGCCATACAAAAGGAATCCTCACCGGCATCCCTAATATGGGCCTTTGCTTAATTAAAATGGCGTTAGAATTTGTATTCATTTCGTATCATATATATTTTCAGTTCTGATAGTCAACTCAAAAAGCATACCATTTTTTAATAATACCTGGTAGAATTATAAATAAACTATCAGTAAGGTTTCCACACTCACCGATACACACATACCGAAAAACGAAACAAGGTCAATAAATCGACCAAATCACCTAATGAATAGGCATATTTTTTGAGAGAGAGATTAAATATATCAGCAATTGCCAGCAAAGCATTTATTTATGAACGCGAGAAAAAAATTAAAATTTTCTTTACATTCAAAAAAATATTTCATGCAAATATATAAATAGAAATAATATACAACTTAAAATAAATGTAATTTTTACAAATTTATTTTTATCATACTTTGAAAATCAAATAAATAAAGGCATTCTTAAAAGGGATAATATCAGATAGAAGCAGCTAAGAAAGCTGCTTCCCTGATGGCCTTTTTGGCATCCAGTTCTCTTGCCTCCTTTACACCACCTATCCAATGGATTTTACCTTGAAAATCTGGCATCTTAAATGATTTATCAAAAACGGGTTGTTGACCGGCACAGATAACAATCTGATCAACATCCAGGCATTCCCTTTGTCCGTTTTGCTTTTTAATAAGTAGCCCCTGGTCATCGATTTTCTCATAGGAAACACCCGATATGAAATGGACGCCCCTTTTTTGCAATTCCTTTTTATGTATCCAACCTGTAGTTTTACCCAATGAATTACCCGGTTTTCCTTCTTTTCTTTGAAGGAGAAAAATTTGTCGTTCCATTCTCTCCTTTGGTTTTACATTTAATAATCCACCTGGTACGGAAAAAGTTGCATCGACATTCCATGAAGTTAAAAAGGTATCTGTCGTATAGGCATTTTCATGAGCCAGGAAAGCAGCTACATCGAAACCCACGCCACCTGCACCAATAATAGCTATTTTATTTCCTTTGGACACCTTACCCGAAATTAAATCGGCATAAGAAACGACCATTTGATGATCAATGCCCGGAATATTAAAAATCTCCCTGGGTTTTACTCCTGCTGATAAAATAATCTCCTCAAATCCTTCTTTTTGAACAGCATTAAAATCGAATGGTGTATTAAGGTATAAGTTTACCTTATGTAGTGTCAGCTGTACCTTAAAATAGCGCAACGTTTCTCTAAACTCTTCTTTTCCGGGTATTTGGGCAGCTAATCTGAATTGACCGCCAATTTCCATGTCTTTTTCAAAAAGATGCACTTCATGTCCGCGCCCGGCAGCATGAATAGCAAAGGTCAGCCCTGCAGGGCCAGCACCAATAACCGCCAGTTTCTTACTTTTAAATGCTTTATTAAAATGTAACGTTGTTTCTGAACAAGCCCTTGGATTTACCAGACAACCGGCGGGTTTACCATCAAACACATGATCCAGACAAGCCTGATTACAGGCGATACATGTATTTATCTCATTTACACGTCCGCTGGCTGCTTTTAACGGCCATTCAGGATCTGCTAAAAATGGGCGTGCCATTGAGATCATATCTGCTTGTCCACTTGAGATAATACTTTCCGCCTCCTCAGGCATATTTATCCGGTTGGTGGCTATAACAGGGATTACCACTTCCTTTTTTAAAGCTGCAGTTAACCAGGTAAATGCACCTCTTGGCACCTGAGTGGCAATGGTTGGTACCCTGGCCTCATGCCAGCCAATACCTGAATTGAGTATATTAATTCCTTCTTTTTCCAATTCCTTTGCCAGTAAAACAATTTCTGACCAGGAAGAACCATTTGGAATTAAATCGATCAGGGATAATCTAAAAATAAGGATAAAATCGGGTCCGACCGCTTTTCTTACCTTTCTTACTATTTCCAGTGGAAATTGAATCCTGTTTTCATAGGCACCACCCCATTTATCTTTTCGTTGATTTGTATGTAAAACCAGAAACTGATTGATGAGGTAGCCTTCTGACCCCATTATTTCAACACCATCATAACCAGCGTCCTGGGCCAATCGCGCTGAATGGGCAAAATCGTTTATAGTATTTCGAATAGATGATTCTCTTAAAGCCCAGGGTTTAAAAGGACTTATTGGAGATTTAATAGCCGAAGGGGCTACACAAATAGGATGATAACCGTATCTTCCTGAATGAAGTATCTGCATACATATTTTTCCATCATTTGCATGAACGGCCTCCGTAATAAGCTGATGATCAGATACTGAGCGTTTGCTGCTAAGTCTAGCGGAAAATGGAGCTACCCATCCAGCTCTGTTTGGTGCTATTCCCCCAGTAACCATTAATCCTGCACCTCCGGCGGCCCTTTCTCCAAAGTAAGCTGCTAATTGCTTAAATCCGTTTTTCGCTTCTTCCAATCCGGTATGCATAGAACCCATTAGAATTCTATTTTTAAGTTTGGTGAAGCCTAAATCTAACGGCTCAAAAAGGTGGGGAAAATGTGTAGCATTCATAAGTAGCGAAATTTCGCTCTAAAATGCATTTTATTTTTGCAGCATCCAAACTTTACCCGCTTTTTTATGTCCTGAATCTGTCCTTATTTCATAAAAATAAATACCGCTATGAGACAATCTGTCTCCGGAAATTATCCAGCTTCCCTTACCTGAAGGCATTAATCTTCTTTCTTCATAAATCAACTTTCCTGTCACATCGAAAAGGTGCATTACACCAAAAGTGGAGGCATCAAGCGTATAAGGAATAATGGTCTCCGCAATAAATGGATTGGGTTGAGGGGGATAAGTATTGAAATCCTTAATTAAGTTAGGCAAGACAACCATATTCACATTCCCGGTTGATATATCTGATAAATAAACTTCCGGTGCCAGACCTTCCCTGGCAAATGTCAATACATCATGGATAAAACCAGCCTTTTTTGCTTTTAATTTAAGCGAAAACAATACCCTGTCCTTATCAAAAAAAGGAATATTAACACCCGCATAATTCCAGGAAACATGAATCACATCTGTGCCTTTCTCCCATTTTATATTGTCTTCAAAAAATTCGGGAAAGTTGGCAAACTGAATATTTTCCAGATCAACTAAATCGGTATTAATTGAAAAAGAAAACTGAAATCCAGCCCAATTACCGCCATTTAAAAATTGAATGGGTATGTCAATAGGTTGACCTGAAATAAAATCCTTGTCACTGATAACTATAGAGGCAATATTAGGATCATTTGTTGGTGAATTGTACCAATTTCCATCAACATCCCCTTTTTTGATTAAGTAATACTCCTTCACAGTGCCATAAGGATTACTTTCCAGGAATTTAACTGTACCCGGAAATTCACCCATGGAAGAAACGGAAGCATTTACATACTGCCACATATTTTCCTTTGAAAAATCAGTAGGATAACCAACTAATAATTTGCGAATCATTATTATATCAAGGGATGAAACAGATCCAGAGTTGTCCATATCAGCAGCAATCAGGGTGGGTATTGATTTTAGCTTATTAATACCAAGAATATGATGCTGGATTAAAATAATATCTTTTGTAGAAAGACCTGTTAGCAGACTGGCTGGTTCGGTGGCCAGTTTAAACTCGTAGGTATGGCAGGCTGATAGGTTTTTGACTGAAAAAGAACCTTTTTCATTTGTTGAATTCAACAACTGGTTGGAAAAATAAACCCCCATATTGGAAATAGGCGTTTCATTTACATTTTTGAAACTAAATGATGCCTCCATGGCCATTTTATCGCAAATTTCAGGGTAAGTCACCTGGGAGAAAACCTGCGATTGCATCTTATTAATACGCGTATTGGAGAGAACCAGATGATTGAATTTTACCTCCCTGATCAGTTTTTTATCCTCCTCGTTCAACACTGGATCTATTTCAAAATAAAAGCGGTCACCATCGCGTACATTGGTAAATGTGTAAGTCAGGAAATGAAACATCGTTTCTCCGAAAATGGTCCCATCCATTTTCTTCTCTGAGAGTAATGCCACCCACAAATCCACAGATTCAATATCCCGGTACAAAGATTCAAGTTTCCTTGTCAGCGTAATATTATCCGGATTGATTTCTCCTATTGTCTTATATGCAGGTAAATTTAATACCTTTCTAACATCATTGACACCGGGCAAACCCCGCTCTCTTCCTCTCTGAATATTGATGGCAGCCAGATCAAAACCACCCTGACCAGGTTTTCCAAATAAAAAATTCCGGATATCATCTACTACTTTTGAATCAAAACGTTGTTGAACCTGTGTCCCCATACCTTGTAAAAAAGGCTCAATGCCACCTGCTTCCCTTACTGCTGACACTTTGAAGAAAACATCCCTTAATCTGAGATCTGTACTATTTTGAAAAGGCGTACCGTCAGTATTCAATCTTCTGATTTTACCGCTTAACAACGTATGTCCAAGGCGAAAACCCGCACCGGTAAATTCGTTGCTAACCATAGGATTGACCTGCGCTTTATAACCACTATATACAGGTAATTTAACCCCAACAGAGGGCAGCCATTCGTAAAATAAAATTTGTTGTATAAACCCTCCAACTATTTTTCTGGCATACTGATAAATTTCCTCATCCGTCCAATTTGGATTTTTTGAACTTATTAAATCACATTGTCTGTTATGTTCCCTCACAAATAAAGTATGTAGGGAGGCTAACAGCGGATTTTCATTAGCCCGGACATCACCTGCTACAAATAGCTTAGATTCCTCCCCAGTATCGTTTCCCATCTCGGGAGCAGATGGATCAACAGGTGAGTTAAATTCACCATCTATGGTATTATAGGGCATTAGATTCCCCTGCGAAACTTTTAATTTTCCTTTTTTAAAAGATCTTAACCAGCTGGCCCGCTTCAAATCAGAACCATAAACAGCAGAACCATCTATAAAAGAGGTAACCATATTGACATGCTGCCTTGGATTAGCGCTGGAAGTACCTGTCGATTTATCAAATAAATTTCTTTTCATTTGAATCACCGCATTGCCACTATCATTCGGGTCAAACCAGATATCACCGGGGGGAACAGCAATATCAAACCTTTCTGTATTGTTTGGCGTTAAACCGAATTCATGATCAATAAACTGTCCGAAAACCCAGCAAAAATCACTTAAATTGGTAGGGTCTTTAATGTCAATTTCATCTTGTGCAAAAATTTCATTACTAATCACCCTGCCACTAATTTTGCCTGTAAAGGGTTGAAAAATACCATCCTGATAATTGGCTTTTCCTATTCTTACTAAATTTGAACCCGCTGAACCCCAGGATGGATTACCTAAATTATTAAAAGTACCGTCAATAGTTCTACATTTGTTAACCTCAGTTGATTGTGAAAAACCAGACGTAAGTAATAACCCATTGACTAAAATGAATAAAGTAAATGTGCGGTACATGGCAATGATTTTGAGCGTAGCGGGAAGATTACGGTTTAACTTTGCAAAAATACTATATTTTAATTTATAAATGTTCGAAATATTCCAATAAATACAGAGAAAAACGAGTTGCTGGCTTGAAAAATTCAGGTTGGTTCAATATAAAACTGTTTGATTTTTTAACCTATTTTTATGGCAAAATGGTGTTTTTTATTCTTGTATATATTCCCGATTTGTGTAATGTCCCAAAGCATGAACACAAAGGGGAATCTGCATGAAAAAACGTTCATTTTTCATGGCAAGGATATATTACTGGACAGTTTACCCTTGTTTTCGTCAACCGTAATCATCCATTCCATCAGTCCATACCGATTAATTCCCGATAGTCTTTATTATGTGGTTTCTGGTATGTTGATCTGGAAAAATAAGACATTCCTTATCATGGGTACACCCTTAATTATCCGGTACAGGACTTTTCCAACTGACTGGCAAATGGATAAAACACCTGCATTTTTAATAGTTCCCGATTCTTCAGGAATGTATTTTTTATCGGGGAAACAAGAGATGGAATCCTTTTCTATGGCAAATGAATTCAGACGAATTGAATATAACGGCGGCTTCATGAGAGGATTATCTGTTGGAAATCGTCAGGACCTGATCTTAAATTCTCAATTAAATTTGCAATTGAATGGAGAAATTGCTCCCGGATTTACCCTTCGGGCCGCTATCACCGATGAAAATTTGCCCATACAAGCTGCGGGAAATACCCTTCAGCTTCAGGAATTTGACAAAGTATATCTGACCCTGGAAAAAGACAGATTCCATTTTACCGCCGGAGATTTTGAAATTCAAAGGGAAAACAGCCGCTTCAATAATTATTACAAAAA
>Ga0255182_1000748_pt1 | contig 19409 bp, 15 predicted proteins | sample Atl_UVDOM_RepA_8_FD_188420 | JGI IMG/M metagenome (GOLD analysis project Ga0255182, IMG submission 188420) | Freshwater microbial communities from Altamaha River, Georgia, United States - Atl_UVDOM_RepA_8d | ecosystem: Environmental > Aquatic > Freshwater > River | place: USA: Georgia...
GCCGTACATCGACTCCAGCACGATGCCGAAGGTCGGCGTGTAGTTGTGGTAGACGCTGAGATAGCCGACGACGCGGTCGAGGTATTCGTCGGTCGAACTGAGCGCGAGGTACTGCGAGCCACCGCCCAGCGGCCGCACGATGCCGTCGATCAGCTTCGCGTCGCCGAAGTCGTCCTCACCGTTGTTGTACTCGATCTCGACGTCGACCCAGGTCCGCATGTCCGGGCTGCGCCAGCGTCCCTCGAAGAACCAGCCGGGCTGCGTATCGCCGGAGCCGAAATCGAGCGCGTTCCAGTCCGACACGACGCCGAAGCCGAAGCTCGCGTGGCCCAGCGAGGGAGCGAGCGGCAGCTTCGCCTGCGCGAGCGCGCCGACGTGCTTCGCCGGGCCGGAAGCGAACACGTAGGTGCGGCTCGAGAACCAGTTCGGCGGCTCGAAGGAGCCGTAGCCGATCTCCCACGCGTTCGGCGAGTGCCAGCTGCCGACGAGGAGCGACACGCCCTCGCCTATCGGCAGGTAGGTGTCGAGGTACCACTGCGTGACGGCGAAACGATCGCGGCGGTCGGCATCCCAGGACCAGTCGTCGAGGCCCTTGGTCTTCCAGTAGACCGCGTCCTCGCCGTAGAGCGCGGTGAGGTTCCAGTCGACGATGATTTCGTCGCCGCGCGGGCCGGGCAGCGGGCCGACGCGGCTGAGCACGTTGCGGTTGGGCTGGAACAGGCGCCAGGGCGGGCAACCCTGGCCCTTGCAGGCGATGAGCCCGATGTGGTTCAGGTTCAGGCCCTCGTCCTGCACGAGCCCGCCCTGTGCCCCGACCCCGCGGCCGCGGCCCTGCGGCAGCTGCGACGTGGGGATGTCGTGATTCGCGGCGGCGGCGGTGACGTGACCGAAGCCCATCACCGAAACGCCGCGCTCGCGCTCGACGCGCTCGCCGCCCAGCGCACGGAACAGCGTGCCGTAGGGGCGGTCGCCTTCGGTCAGCACGGGTTCGGCGGCGAGGCTCGCGCCGCCGGCGCCCGCCAGCGCCGCGAACAGCGCGGCGGCACGGGGCAATCTGTCGGATCGGGAGGCAGGCATGTTCAGGACTTTCATGGCGCTGTGCGACTACGCGGCAGGTCGAAACGGAGGTCGGGGCTGCGCAAGGGCGGACCGCCTCATGCGCTCTTGACGATCATCCGGGACGTGAAACCGTTGGTGCCCGTGTGGGACCAGCGCTCGTCCCCGCTCGCATGCTCGTGCACGACCGATTCGTACTGCACGTAATCGTGAAAGACCGGCGACGGCAGGCCGGTGATGCGGATCGGCGCGCCGTCGAGCCCGGCCACGAGCTTCATCTCCACGCGCGAGGCGGGGCTCGCGAAGCGGATCGTGTCCGCCTCGCGCGCGACGTCGAGCTTCACGCGCTCGACGCTCTTCGCGAGGTCTTTGAACTTGGTGAAGGCGAGCGGCAGGATGCGATCAAAGGCCGCGTATTGCGCCTCGCTGAGCGCGTCGCTGACGTAGATGCGCGTCCACTTGCCCATCCAGAAGGTCACCAGGAAATCGATGCCCGCGAGCGGCGCGCCGCCGACCTGGCCCTCGCGGATCTGGATGAGGCGATTGCCGTCGCAGCGCTTGTCGGTCGGTCGCGCGAAATTGCACGGGCAGGGAATCGCGCAGCTGCAGCACTCGGCGACATCGGCCTCGAAAGCCCAGGCCGGTGCGTCGGCCGCGAATGCCGCCCGTCCGCCCAGCGCGGCGCCCAATGCGCCTGCGCCCACGGCCAAGTTGAAGTCACGTCGGTTCATCGCTGGTCCTCCATCTTACGCGGACGGCGCCGGCGTTCTGCCGTCCATTATCAATAGCTTGATGCCCTATTCTAGAGAATGCCTGAAGTTTTGGCGCAAGCCCAGACCGGTCCGGCCAACGGTGTGCGTTATTCATTCGATCGGGGGATGAATCAGGCCCGCTGTCGCGTCCGGGCGCCGCGGGCTATACCAACCGGCCGGAGGGCCTGTTCGTCGCCGATCGCCCGCAGGGCGGCGTGCTGTTCATCGTCGCGACGCCGGGGCTCGCCGAGGCCCCGGTGTTCTCGAACGAAGGGCGTTTCATCGTCACCCCGGACACGGCGCTGCAGATCAACACCGTGAAAGTCGTGAACCTCAACGGCGGCATCATCGACGTCGGTCTCGACGCGGCAATCACGACTTTCGACGCCGACATCCGCGACGGCTCGCTGTTCACCGGCGCGGGCATTGCAGAACTCAGGGGCCCGACCCCGGGGGCCATCAGCTCGGAATCCAGCCTCTCGCTCGGCAACGGCACGACCGTCGCCGACGACGCCGTGATAGACGGCCTGTGGTCCTGGCAATACATGTCACGCCTCGAGGGTACGACGACCAACCTCGGGGTCGTGCGCGGGCACCAGTTCTTCGAAGCCACGCTGGGCACGCTCGCGGCGGGTGGACGCTTCGTCAACGAGGGTACGGTGACTGGCGGCGAGATCGGGCTGCTGTGGCTGCGTCGCCGGCGACACCCGCCCGCGGGCCGCGTTTCACCCGGACGGAGCGTCGATTAGGATTGGGTGAACTCCACCCAGCCCGTCGAGAGGAACCGACCATGCCGGACCGTCGCGCCGAACTCACCCGCCTCATCGAGGCCTTCACCGCCTGCTTCAACCGCGTCGATCTCGATGGTCTCATGGCGTACTTCGCCGACGACGCCGTGTACGAGGAGGTCAACGGGCCGGTGAACCAGGGCAAGGCGGCGATCCGCAAGGCCTTCGAGCCGCTGTTCTCGGGCCGCTTCGGTCACGTCACGTTCACGGGGCGCGATCTGTTCGTTGACCCCGACGCGGACAAGGTGATGGCGAGCTGGGACTGCCGGCTGACGATGGAGGGACAAGCGAAGGTGCTGGAAGGTCTCGACCTCTACCACTTCCGTGGCGACAAGATCGTGCGCAAGCTCGCTTACTGCAAGGCGCGGCAACCGCGCTACGTGGACGCGCCGGCGGCCTGATCCGGGCCCGCGCGGCTGCCCGCCGCGAGCACACGCTCGCAGGCTGCGATGTTGCGCTCGTGGACTTCGAGCATCGCGCGCAGATCGCGCGCCAGCGCGGGTTCCGCGATGCGCGGAATGGCCTCGCGCAGCTTGCGCGCGACCCAGGCCTGGCCGCGGTTCAGCAGCGCGAGCTGCGCCGGGAAATCCTCCAGCGCGAGCAGCTTGCCCAGGAAATCCCCGGTCGCGGACGTCGGCTCGCGACCCAGCGCCCGCAAGTGCCGGCCGAGCATCGTGACAAAACCTGCCTCGTCACGGACCACGGCCGGCAGCAGTGCTGCGGCCGCGCCCTGGGCGCGCTTCACCATTGCCGCGACGCCGCGCGCGCCGGCCCGCTCGGCGCGCAGCAGTTCGTCGAGCAGCTCGAGGATTTCCTCGCGTTCCAGCCAGCCCATGTACGAGGGCGGCGCCTCGTGCGCCTGGCACGGCGAGGACGCGACGGCCCGCATGCCGCGCTGCCCCGCATCCGCGGCGCGGGCCGGCTCGAGCCAGCCTTCCTCGGTCAGGATCCGGTCCATCGGGATGTCGTGCGGCTGCGGATGTATGGTGTCGAGGCGCGATGTCGCGTAGCCGACGCCGATCGTCAGCGGACGCGGCGCGCACTGCGCGAGCGTGCGGTCGTAGTAGCCTCCGCCGTATCCCAGCCGATAGCCGGCCGGATCGAAGCCGACGAGCGGCACGAGCAGCAGCGTCGGCGTGACGACCGCGCCCTCGGCCGGCACGGGGATGTTCCAGATCCCGTGCTCCAGCTTTTCGCCCTGGCGCCAGCTGCGGAAGACCATCGCCCGGTTCTTTTCGACGACGACCGGCAGCGCGGCCGTGGCGCCGCGCCCGACGAGGCGCGCGATCAGCCCGTGCAGGTCAACCTCGCCCTTGAACGGCCAGTAATAGCCGATGCAGTGCGCGGCGAGTTCGTCCGCGACCGCCAGCAGCTGACCGACGATGCGCGCGCCCGCCGCCTCGCGCGCCGCCGCAGAAAGCGCGAGCCTGCGCTCGAGCAGCCGTTCGCGTTGCGCACGTCGCCATGCGCGGATGTCCGTCCAGTTTTCCATTCAGCACCTCGTCGGCCTGGCGGCAGTATAGAGCCGGTGTTCCGCCGCGGCTGAGCACCACCGCGGCAGATGCGCATCCGTCTGACACGCGGTGCCGGGGCCAGCCTGGAACGACCCTCGCCCGCCCCGGACAGTCTCTTGATTCACACCTGGGCGCATCTGCGACGTCCAAGTTGTTGCTTGCCAAGAACACCGAGTTTTTATGGCGCGCGCGCGTACGCATGCGCCAACATGCCACGATTGCCCGCAGGAACGGTCCTTCTCCGTGCGCTCCGTGGCCTCCGTGGTGAAACCGAACGCCCTGCACGACGAACTGCCTTTCTTTACCACGGAGGGCGCGGAGGACACGGAGCTGGAATCAGATGAGGCTTGCGCCGCCGGCGCGGCAGTGCCCTGCCGTCGCCACAAGCCCACTCAATCCCTCTCGGTGTTCGGTGGCCAGCAGCCGCCAGGGACCGGCACACAAGCCAGGATGCGACCAGGAGACAGCCCGGAACGGGACGCAGCGCTGCGCGCGGTGCCGGGCCGATGCAGCCCGTATAATCGGCGCCCATACCCTTCGGCGGAGCAAACCACGTGCATGCGAAGTTGGACCAGTTCCTGTCACAGGCGATCGACGGCGGCGCAGCGCCCGGCGTCGTCGCCCTTGCGGCCGACCTCGACGGCGTCATCTACAGCGGCGCCTTCGGCCGGACGGCGCCCGATACGGACACGCCGATGCGCCTCGACAGCGTGTTCCGCATCGCGTCGATGACGAAAGCGATCACCGCGGCCGCTGCGATGCAGCTCGTCGAGCAGGGCCGCCTCGGACTCGAGCAGCCGATGCGCGAAATCGCGCCCGAGCTAGGCGAGGCGCGCGTGCTGCTCGGCTTCGACGCCGACGGCACGCCGCAGACGCGGGCGCCGACGCGCAACGTCACGCTGCGCCACCTGCTGACCCATACCTCCGGCTACTCCTACGACCTCTTCAACCGGAACGTAGGCCGGTACATGGAGCAGAAGGGCCTGCCTTCGATCGCGACCTGCCGCTACGACGCGCTGAAGGCGCCGCTGGTCTTCGACCCGGGCGAGCGCTGGGAGTACGGCATCGGCATCGATTGGGTCGGGCGCATCGTCGAGATCGTCAGCGGCCAGCCGCTGGAAGCCTACCTCCAGGCCAATCTCCTCGGTCCGCTCGGCATGCGCGACACGAGCTTCGTGCTGCGGCCGGACCTGCAGGCGCGGCTAGTCGGCGCGGCGGCGCGCGGGCCGGACGGCGCGCTCGCGCGCATCGAGTTCGAATTTCCGGGCGACGCCGACTTCCACATGGGCGGCGGCGGCCTCTATTCCACCGGCCCCGACTACCTGCGCTTCACGCGCATGCTGCTCGCCGGCGGCGCGCTCGACGGCGCACGGGTGCTGAAGGAGGAAACCGTGCAGCTGATGGGGCGCAACGCGATAGGCGACATCGCGGTGCCGCCCTTCGTCAGCGACAACCCGGCGATGGCGCTGTCCGCCGAACTCTTCCCCGGCCAGATCGCGCGCTGGGGGCTGTCGTTCGTGATCAACACCGAGGACATTCCCGGGTGCCGCGCGGCCGACAGCCTCGCGTGGGCTGGCGTGCACAACACCTTCTTCTGGATCGATCCGCGCCGTCGGCTGTGCGCGGTGCTGATGATGCAGCTGCTGCCGGCCAACGACCCGCAGGTGCTGCGCACGCTGGTCGGCTACGAGCAGGGCCTCTACGCGTCGCGCGGCTGAGCCGCGTCGCGCGCGGGGGACGTCAAGCCATCGTCGCCAGCGTGCGGCGGAAGCGCAGCAGGGACAGCGCGACCAGCGTCGCGCCGATGGCCGCGAGCGCGAGGAACTGCGGCCAGACGACTTCGAGGCCCGCGCCGCGGAACAGGATGCCCTGGGCGAGCGAGGTGTAGTGCGTGGTCGGCGCCGCGAGCATGACGAACTGCACGGCGTCCGGCATCGCCTCGCGCGGCGTCACCCCTCCCGAGAGCATGTGCAGCGGGATCAGCACCAGCAGCAGCAACAGCCCGAACTGCGGCATCGAGCGGGCGATCGTCGCGAGGAAGATCCCCATCGAGGTCGTCGCGAACAGGTGCAGCGCCGTGCCGGCGAGGAACAGCGTAAGCGAGCCCGCCAGGGGCACCATGAGCGCGCCGCGGACCACGAACACGAGCGACAGGCTCGCCGCGAGCATCACGACGAGCGCCATGGACCACACCTTGGCCGCCATGATCTCGAACGGCGTCACCGGCATCACGAGCAGGTGCTCCACCGTGCCGTGCTCGCGTTCCCGGATCAGCGCCGCGCCGGTCAACACGAAGGACAGCATCGTGATGCTGTTGACGACTTCCATGACGCCGCCGAACCAGGTCTTGTCCAGCGTCGGGTTGAAGCGCATGCGGTACTCGAGCGCGACCTGGGCCGTCCCCGGATCACGCCGGCCCGCGAGAAAGGCATTGACCTCGCCGCTGACGATCGCCTGCACGTAACTGCTGCCGGAAAGGGCCTGGCTGACACGCGTCGCATCGACGTTGAGCTGCACGGCGGGACTGCGCCCGGCCAGCACGTCGCGCTGGAAATCGGGCGGGATGTCGAGCGCGAAAGTGTCGAGCCCGGCGTCCATGCGACGGTCCATCTCGGCCTGCGCGATGCGGGCCGGCGGCAGGAAGTACGGCAGGTAGAACGCGTCGGAGATGCGCGAGGACAGCGGTGAACGATCCTCGTCGACGATCGCGATCGGCGCCTTGTGCAGGGGCTCCGGCATCGCGGTCGCCGACGAATAGACCGCGATCGTGAACGCGTGGAGCATCAACAGCAGCATCACCGGGTCGCGCGCGAGGCTGCGCAGTTCCTTCAGGCCGAGCTGGGCGACGTTGACCAGGCGCACCGTCACCGCTCCTGCTTCTTCAGCAGCGCCGCGGCCGCGCACAGCAGCACGACTGCGGCCGCGAGTATCGGCGCGTAGTTGTAGGCGAGATCGGCGAAGCCGAGGTCCTTGGAGAAGGTGCCGCGCGCGACGTTGAGGAAATAGGTCGCCGGGTAGATCTTCCCGATCAGCGCACCTATCCCCTCCAGCGACGACACCGGGTCGAGCAGGCCGGAAAACTGCACGCAGGGCAGCACGCTCAGGATGGCGGTGCCGAACACCGCCGCGATCTGGCTGCGCACGAAAGCGGACATCAGGAGACCGAACGCCGTCGACGCCAGCACGTAGACCAGCGCCGCCGCCACCAGTGCGGGCAGGCTGCCGCGCACCGGCACGCCGAACAGGCACACGGCCAGCAGCGTCATCAGCACGAAGTTCGCCATGCCGAGCACGACATAGGGCAGCTGCTTGCCGAGCAGGAACTCGAAGCGCGTCACCGGCGTCACGTAGAGGTTGACGATCGACCCGAGCTCCTTCTCGCGCACCACCGACAGGGCGGTGAGTATCGACGGAATGAACATCAGCAGCAGCGGCATGATCGCCGGCACCATCGCCGGGATGCTCTCGATTTCCGGGTTGTAGCGATAGCGGGTCTCGATGCGGAAGGCTGCGGGCGGCGGCGCCCCGGTCTGCTCCAGCGTGCGCGCCCGCAGCCACTGGCTGTGCATCCCCATGGTGTAGGCGCGCAGGGTCTCGGCGCGCGTCGGCATCGCGCCGTCGATCCAGGCCGCGATCTCGACCGGCGCCCCGCGCGCGACGTCGCGCGCGAAGCCCGACGGGATTTCGAGGGCGAGGCCGATTTCCCCGGCACGCATCCGCCGGTCGAGCTCATCATGGTTGCGCAGCGGGGGCCGCTGCGAGAAATAGCGCGAGCCCGCGAGATTCGCCACGTAATCGCGGCTCAAGGCGGTGCCGTCCCGGTCGAGCACCGCGAAGCTCAGTTCGTCGACGTCGAAATTGAAACCGTAGCCGAGCACGATCATCAGCAGCCCCGTGCCGAGCACCGCCAGCGCCTGGCGCACCCGGTCGCGACGCAATTCCAGCGTTTCACGCCACGCATAGCTCAGCAGGCGCCACGGGTCGAAGTGCGCGCGCGGGCGGCGCCCGGCGTGGGTGCGCGTTGCCGCTACCGCCGGCGCGACGGGTGCCTGCGGCGCATCCTCCCCGGCCTCGATCGCCGCCTCGAGATGGGCGATGAACGCTTCCTCCAGCGAGGCCACGCCCATCTCACGCGCGATCGCGCCAGGGGCGCCGCTGACGAGCACCCGGCCCGCGTGCATCAGGGATACGCGGTCGCAGCGCTCGGCCTCGTTCATGAAGTGCGTGGACACGAAGATCGTCACGCCGTCACGGCGCGAGAGATCCAGCATGATGCGCCAGAAGCCGTCGCGCGCCACCGGGTCGACCCCCGAGGTCGGCTCGTCGAGGATCAGCATTTCGGGCGCGTGGATCATCGCGACCGCGAGCGACAGCCGCTGCCGCTGGCCGAGCGGCAGTTCATCCGGCAGTTCGTCCAGCACGCCCGCGAGTTCGAAGCGCTCGGCCATCTCCGCGACGCGGCCGGGGATGGCAGCGTCCGGCAGGGCGAAGATCTTCGCGTGCAGCACCAGGTTCTGCCGCACGCTGAGTTCGCGGTACAGCGAGAAGGACTGGGACATGTAGCCGACGCGGCGACGGGTCGCAAGGTCGCGCGGGTCGACCGGATGACCGAACAGTTCGGCGCTGCCTTCGCTCGCCGGCAGCAGCCCGGTCAGCATTTTCATCGTCGTCGTCTTGCCGCAGCCGTTCGAGCCGAGAAAGCCGAAAATCTCGCCCCGCGCGATGCGGAAGCTGACCCGGTCGACCGCGGTGAAATCGCCGAAGCGCATCGTGAGCCCCCGCGCCTCGATGGCCGGCGCGCCGCCGCCGTGATCGACGTGCGGCGCAATCACCACCGGACGGTGCCCGGCGCGCTGCGCCGGCGGCAGCAGCGCGACGAAGGCCGCTTCCAGCGAGTCGGTGCCGGTGTCCCGCCGCAGCGCGTCGGGCGCGGCGGTCGCCAGCACGCGTCCCGCGTTCATCGCGATCAGCAGGTCGAAGCGCGCGGCCTCCTCCATGTAGGCCGTCGCGATCAGGACGCTCATCTCCGGCCGCCCGCTGCGGATGTGCGCGACCAGTTCCCAGAAGTGCCGGCGCGACAGGGGGTCGACCCCCGTCGTCGGCTCGTCGAGCACGAGCAGGTCGGGGTCGTGGATCAGCGCGCAGCACAGGCCCAGCTTCTGCTTCATGCCGCCGGAGAGCTTGCCGGCCGGCCGCTCGGCGAAGGGCGTCAGCGCGGTGGCCTCCAGCAGCTCGGCGATGCGCTCGTCGCGCTCGGCGCGCGCCTGGCCGAAGAGTCGCCCGAAGAAATCGATGTTCTCGCGCACCGACAGCGTCGGGTAGAGATTGCGCCCGAGGCCTTGCGGCATGTATGCGATGCGCGGACACACGCGCTGGCGCTGGCGCGCCGTCGCGAGATCGACGCCGAGCACCTCGATCTCGCCCACCTGGCGCGCGCGCGCGCCGGCCACCAGGGCGAGCAGGCTGGATTTGCCGACGCCATCCGGCCCGATGAGCCCGACCATCCTTGCCGCCGGGACGTCGAGGCTCACGCTGTCCAGCGCGCGCGTCGGGCCGTAGTGCAGGCTGACCTCGCGCAGGCGCGCGACCGGCGACGCGCGCGCAGCGTCGGCGCCTGCCCGGCCGGCGCTCATGGCGGCAATTTGACCTGCAGCCGGGCCGGCCAGGGCATGCCCGGATCGAGCCGGACATAGGCCATGCCGGGCAGGCCGGTCTTCACCTTGCGGATGTGCTTGCGCAGGAGTTCGGGCGGGATCTGCGCCTTCACGCGGAACATCAGCTTCTCGCGCTCGCTCGCGGTCTCGACGGTCTTCGGCGTGAACTGCGCTTCGCTGGCGACGAAGGAAATCCGCGCCGGAATCACCCACTCGGGCGCCGCATCGAGGATGAGACGCACCTCGTCACCGAGGGTGAGGCGACCGGCGGCGGCGGTCGGCAGGAAGAAGGTCATGTAGACGTCGCTCAGGTCGATCAGGTTGAGGACCTTGCCGCCGATCGCGACGACCTCGCCGGGTTCGGCGATGCGAAACTGCACGCGGCCATCGGCCGGCGCCTCCAGCGACATGTCGTCGAGGTCCTCCAGCACGCGTTCGAGGTGCGCCCGCGCGGCCGCTTCCGACGCCTGCGCGCCGCTCACCTGCGACGCGGCGTTGACGACCCCTGCCGCGCTCGCCGCCACCTGCGCCCGTGCCGCATCGAGCGCGGCCTGCGCGGTCTCGACGCGCGTCCGGTCGTCATCGACCGCCTGCGGCGAGATGAATTTCTTCTCCTGCAGGCCCAGCGAGCGTGACAGCTGCGTCTGCGCGGACCTCAGCTCGGCGGCGCGCTGGGCGACCGTCGCCTGCGCGGCGGTCCGCTCGCTCTCGCGCTGCGCCAGCAGGCTCTGCGCGGTGGCGACCGCGCTGCCCGCCTGCTGCAGTTCGGCCTCGGCCTGCCGCCGCTGGGCCTCCAGCTGGTCGGGGTCCAGGGTCGCCACGACCTGCCCGGCCTGCACGAAATCGCCCTCTTCGACGAGCACCGCGCTGATCCTGCCCGCGGTGCGCGCCGCGACGTCGATCTCCACGGCCTCGATCCGGCCGTTGCCGCTGGCGATGCCATCCTCCTCCTGGCGCAGCAGGCCACGCTGCCAGGCCAGGAACGCAAGGCCGGCAAGCACGGCGGCAGCGGCTGCCGCGGCCAGCGATTTCCTGGACAGCGATGACAAGACGTCCTCCTCGACGGGTGCTTCTGTTCTTCCGGCAATGTTACGTTACGGGCGGGTCGCGGCGCGCGTGTCCCGGGGGCGGTTGCGGCCCCCGGGCGACGCCCGGCGCGGGGATCAAGCTTTGACGAGGGCAAGATGAGCTACCGTTACCAGACACGCGTGCGCTACGGCGAGTGCGATCAGCAGGGCGTCGTGTTCAACGCGAACTACATGGTCTACATGGACGACGCGAGCGAGCAGTGGATCAGCAGCCTCGCGCCGGACGGCAACTTCCAGTCCCTGGGCTGGGACTGGATGGTCGTGCGCTCGGTGCTGGAGTGGCAGGGACCGGCGCACTTCGGCGAGACGCTGACGGTGGAGGTCGGCGTCGTGCGCTACGGCAACACCTCCTTCGACGTCGGCTTCGTCGGCACGGTGGCTGGACGCCCGGTCTTCACCGCGCGCACGACCTGCGTCAGCGTGACGCCGGTGACGCTCGCGAAGTGCCCGATTCCGCCGCACGTGCGCGAGAAGCTGGGTCCGGCAACGGAGATGACGGTGCCGCAATGACACGCGATAAACGTCAATGCCGAGGACACCCAGCTTGAAACTGAAGCAGTGCGCGCATCCATCGCACGCGGAACAGCGTTCGGCGGCCCGGACTGGGTGCGGGAGACCGCCAGACGCCTGGGGCTGGAGCACACGGTTCGGCCACGTGGTCGGCCGAGCGGTAAGATTGACAAGGGAGTAGCTAAAAAGGGGACATCTCAGATATCCCCTTTTCAGTGCGGCAGAATCCTCGCCGCTTCCGCCCCGGTAGAGGCAGGCTGAGCGTAGGTTGGGCTGACGCAGGAAGCCCAACAGCAGCCGCCCGGAAAGTTCCGTGCCCGCACCGGCGGGGATTCGATGGTCGAATTGCTCTCCGACTTCCGGCTCGGGGCGCCCGCCGGCATCGGCGCTGCGCGTTGGGCTTCCTGCGTCAGCCCAACCTACCCACTGGCGCAGCGCCGGCCGGCTCGCCGCTTACACCACCTCGTCGATCGGCCCGTCCGCCGCAAAACGCCGCAACACATTCTCCGTGATGCGCGAGACGTTGTTCGCGTAGCCGTTCCACGACAGGCTCCCGCACCAGGCCATCGACGACGCGCTGAACACCGCGCCGCCGTTGCGCGTGGTGACGTAGGCGATGTCGGCCCGCACCAGGGGGTTGTCGCGACCGGTGATGCCGGGATAGGCGAAGTACTGGTCCTCGGGCACGAGCATCGCGCTCGCCGTGTGGCCGTGCGAGGCCGCCAGCAGCATCGTGTTGGGTGGCGAGCCCAGGCTGTAGTCGACACGGTCCATCTCGAGACCCGCGGCACCGCCGTTGACGAGGCCGAAGTCGCCGATCACCTCCTCCGGACCCACGCCGTCCATGATCCACGCGACGCGCGGATCGCGCGCATCGGGCATCTGGTGGTAGCCGGCGGAGACGTCGAGGCCGTGCGAGGTGTAGCCCGTGCCCCAGATCTTCTGCGGCGCGCGCGCCCGATGCCGCCAGATGCCGCCGCGCTCGCCGGTCGTGCTGTGGTAGAGCTCGCCCGGTCGCGCGCGCCAGGCCTGGTCGCCGCTCTCGCCCTTGCGCACTTCGATCAGCCACGGCTTCTGCGGATGCTGGCTCGTGATCCAGTAGAAGCCGTTAGCCCCGAGGTACATGCCGCGGCCACCGGACGCGAAGTACTGCTCGTAGGCGTCGAGCATCTGCGAGGAACTGTACTCGGCGTGCGACGGCGAGATGACGACCGCGTAGCGCCGCAGCAGCGCCGCGCCCTCGGCGTGGAGGTCGTGGTCGGTGATGACGTCGAACGCGAAGCCCTTGGTCGTCAGCCAGTCGACGAGGTGCAGGTCGGCCGGGAACTGCCACACCGAGCCGAACTCGTGACGATAGTCCGGGCGCAGGTTGAGTATCGGCCGGCGCCAGCTGCTGTAGGCGCAGCCGCGGCCGTCGCGGTGGTAGTCGTAGGTCGACATCCCGTATTCGGGGGTCGCGTTCAGCTCGAGATCGATGTCGTCCAGCGTCGTCAGCACGCCCATCACCGACTGCCCGGTGGCCGCGTTCAGCAGCACCTGCGAGTTCGCGTAGGCCATGTAGCTGAAGGTCGGAATCACGAGTGCGATGCGCGCGGTCGCCGTGCCCTTGGTCGGCACGACGAAGAAGGGCACGCGATCGGTGTCGCCGCCCTGCTCCAGTTTCAGGGCGTAGGCGCCGCTGGGCAGGTTGCCGGGGATCGCCAAGGTCAGCGATTTCTCCCAGCGGCAGTCGTCGAGGCTGTCCTCGTGGAACCACATCGCGCCGTACTGCTCGGGACAGTGCACGAAATGCTCTTCGAGGCCGTCCCAGTTCCAGCCCGTCATGCCGCGGTCCGGCTGGTTCACGCAGCGACCGCCGAAACCGTTGCCGCTGACGTCGACGACGGCGTCGGTGCCGATGCCGCGCCGGGTGGTGCCGGCGGCGAAATCCCACTGCGCGCGGGCCCCGGCGACACCGCCGCCGGCATGCAGCGCGCAGACCTCGGTATCGGTCAGCGCGCGGTCCCACAGCGCCGGACCGTCCAGCTTGCCGTTGTACAGCGCGACTACGCGCGGGTTGGCGGCCGCGCGCTCGCCGAGGCCGGCGATGATGACGGGCGAGCCATTGATCTTCGCCACCCCCGGCGGTGCGACCAGCGGTGCGTGGACGGTCACGTCGGAATCGAGGTCCACCATGCGGCCGAAGCGGCTGTTGACGCTGTTCAGCGTAACGACCTGCGACAGCGAGACGCTCTTCGCCTGCGTATCGACCGTGACGGCCACCGAGTACCAGACCTCGGGGAACAGCGGCTTCGGGGACACGACGCGCGTGAGTTCCCCGCCGTCACCCGCCACGAACACCAGGTGGCCGTCCTCGATCATCAGCGCCCATCCGGCCCCGTCGGCCTCGGACCAGCGGCTGATCACGCCCTGGCGTTTGGCCGGCGTCGTCGACCACAGGTGGAGGTGCAGCGTCATGCCGTGGCGACCGCCGAGCAGGCCGCTCGGATCCGGCACGACGACGTGGCCGCCGAGCTGGGTGAACTGCTGCGTCGCGCGGTGTTCGCCGTCGAGCGCGCAGGCGACGGGCGCCTCCTTGTAGCCCGGGCCTTCGGGGTTCGGGTCGCCGTGGATCAGGCGCACGAGGCTCGCGCGCCAGGCGCCGGCACGTGGACTGCTGACGAAGAAATCGAGCGTCTCGCCGGGCCGCACGTTCGGGCGGTCGCAATAGGCGCGGATCTGCGCGAGCTTCATGCCTGCTCTCCTTCGCCGCCGTCCCCGATGAGACCGAGCTTCGCGAGCCGCTCCATGAACACCGCGTGCACGGCCTCGCGCTCGCTCGCGTAACTGCGGTCGTCGAACACGGTCGGCGGCGTACCGCGCGCCCGCAGCACGCCCAGGCGGTACTGCCGGTACGGCTGCTCCGCGTAGGCGAAGGACTTGCCGTCCGTCGGCATGTAGTGAAGGTGGTTCAGCACATCCTGCAGCGCAGGGCTGTGCGGCGTGTCGCCGCCGCGCGGGTCATCGCGGTGCTCCGCGATCAGCGCCGCGTCGACGAGCGGCGCGAGTTCGCGCCGGCGTGTGCGGGCGAAGAAGTCCATGAAGTCCGCGGTCTTGTCGCGGTAGTCGTTCGGGTTCCGTACAGGCACGCGCATCCCCCCTCTGTTGTCATCGCTGATCCAGGGGTACCGCAAGCGACGTGCCAGCCGGCACCATAGCGGGATCAGTGGTTTGGCGTGATGCACCCGGCGCACTTGCTGCAGTTCTGCAGCGGGCGCTGCAGCTTCGCCGGATGCGTCGACCGCTCTTCACCTCTCCCGTCCCGGGAGAGGTCGACGTCGAAGACAGCGGGTGAGGGTGGCCTGCGCTGGCGCTGCGACTATCGGACGCGCCCCTCACCCGTCCGCTGCGCGGCCGGCCTCTCCCGGCGCGGGAGAGGCGAAGATCGAGCTGACACCTCTCCCGGGACGGGAGAGGCGAACGCTTTTCATGCTGCGGGGTGGATCAACTGCTCAAGGCCTGTCGGGCCGACGCGGAAAGCCCCAGCCTCGCCTCAGTCGAAAGGCAGGCGCCGCGCGCGGTGGGCGCGCACCGCCTCGCCGAAGGCCGTGAAGAGCTTCACCGAGTCCTCATTCGCCGCGGCCTTCCATTCGGGGTGCCACTGCGTGCCGAGCGCGAAAGTCATCGCGCCCCGCACCGACACCGCCTCGATGATGCCATCCGGCGCAACGGCCTCGACGTCGAGGCCGTCGGCCAGCCGCGCGATGCCCTGCCGGTGCAGCGAGTTGACCAGGGTCTCGGTCTTGCCCAGCACGCGCGACAGCACCCCACCCTCCGTCACGCGAATCGAGTGCACCGGCGCGTAGCGCAACTCGACGTCGTCGACCTCGCGCACGCGATGGTCGAGCCGGCCGGGCCTGCGCTGAAGTTCGGCTTCCAGGGTGCCGCCGAGCGCGACGTTCAGCTCCTGGAAGCCGCGGCAGATGCAGAACAGCGGCAGCTCGCGTGCGATGCAGGCGCGGATCAGCCGCAGCGTCAGGTCGTCGCGCACGAGATCGTAGGGTTCGTGCTCGGGGCTCGGCGCTTCCCCGTAGTGCGGCGGGTGCACGTTCGATACGGCGCCCGTCATCAGGATCCCGTCGAGGTGATCGAGCACCGCGTCGATGTCGACGGTGTCCGCCAGCGCCGGGATCACGACCGGGATGCAGCCCGCGACGTCGGCGACGGCGCGCAGGTACTTGTCGCCGACCGAGTGATACAGGTGCCCGCCTTCGCGGTAAGTGTCGGCCGGAAAGCCGACCAGGGGTCGCGGGTTCGTCGCCATCGCGTGCTCAGTCCTCGCGGGCCTTGCGGATCAGCGTCGCGACGTCGATGCCGAGTCGGCGCGCCGCCTCGCGCTTGCTGCCGCTGCGTTCGATCGCCTCCGCGATCGCGACGCGCTCGAATTCGCGCACCCGCGCGCGCAGTGCCGCGGCCGTGTCGCCACCGGCCGCCGCCCCTCGTGCGCCCGCCTGCACATAGCTCGGCAGGTGCTCCGGTTCGACGACGTCCTCGGCCATGATCGACGCGCACTCGAGGATGTTCTTCAGCTCGCGCACGTTGCCTTCGTAGTCGTGGGCCAGCAGCTGGCTGCGCGCGGCGGCGGACAGCACGAGCGGCGTGTCCCGCGCGGCATTGATCCGGGCGAGCTGCAGGTCGAGCATCGCCTCCAGCGCGTTGCCGTCTTTGAGCGACGGGACCTCGACGGTGAAGGTCGAGATGCGGAAATAGAGATCGCGCCGGAACTGCCCGGCGGCGACGAGCGCCCTCAGGTCGCGGTTGGTCGCGGACACCACCGCGGTGTCGACCTGCCTGCCGCTCGCCGCGCCGACCGCCTGCAGGCTGCCGTCTTCCAGGAAATGCAGCAGCTTCGCCTGGCAGGCGAGCGGGATCTCGCCAATCTCGTCGAGGAACAGCGTGCCGCCGGAGGCGCGCTCGATGTGGCCGCGCTTGCCGCTCGCCAGCGCGCCGGTGAACGCGCCGCGCTCGTAGCCGAAGAGTTCGGACTCGAACAGGGATTCCGGAATACTGCCGCAGTTGACGTGCACGAAGGGCCGCGCGCCGCGCGTGGAGCGCGCGTGGATCTGCCGCGCCAATACCGTCTTGCCGGCGCCGGTCTCGCCCAGCAGCAGCACGCTGGCCCGGCGCGCCGTCGCGAGCGCCGCCTTCTCGACGAGGTCCTCCAGGCGCGGGCTCAGCAGCAGGCCGGGCGCTGGCTGGCGCCGCGCGGCCGGGCGCGGGCGCTGGGCGGCCTCGCTCGCGTAGTCGGGGCTCAGGCAGAACAGCGCGTAGTGGCCTGGCGCATCACTCGCGGGCACGCGCCGGCAGGTCGCGGTGTACCGCGCGCCGCCGTTGCGCGCGCGGACGGTGCCGGCTTCCCGGCCCTCCGCGCAGGCGGCGAGGAAATTCGCGAGGTCGAGCAGCGAATCACGCTGCAGCTGTTCGAGCCGCACCCCGAGCGCCTGCGCGCGGCGCAGGCCGAACAGGGTTTCGGCGCCCTGGTTGAACTCGATCACCGTGTCGTCGGGCCCGGTGATGAACACGGCGACCGGCAGGAGATCGAGCAGGCCCGGCAAGCCGGGCGCCGCGAGCAGCGTCGCGAGGCCCTCGGGCGTGACCGGCAGCGCCGCGGCGAAACCGAAGGCGAGTGGCGGCATGGAGGCTGGGCTCATGGGTCGACCTCCCCGCCGCCCGGGCCGAGCGGGCGACAATTGCCCCACAGGCGCACCAGGCAGCCGTGTTCGATGTCGGCGCGCACGTCGTTCTCGACCGTGAGCAGGGTGCCGTCGTGGCGATGGTCCACCGACACCGCACCGTCGATGCAGTAACCGCTCGCGATGATCTGGCGCACGAAAGCCTCGTTCGGCGCGCTGCGCGGCCAGTAAAGCCGCACGCTCTGCTCGCTGAGGTCGACGTGGTGGGGCAGCCCATACAGCCGCGACATCGCCTGGTTGCAGAGCCGCCAGTACGAGGGATGCGTGAAGATGCGGAACACGATCTCGTCCTCCGGCAGGCTGACGTCGACGGGCTCGGCGAACTCGATGCACCAGTGCGCCTCGTTGCCGGTGTCCGCGATCTGACGCAGCAGCCGGTTCTCGGCTTCGAGGCGATCGAGCCGCGCCGCGAGCGCGCCGAGCGGCGTCTTCACCAGCGTGAGGCTGCCGTCCGCCGCGGGCGGCTCGAGCACGCGGCCGAGCGTACGCAGGCGGCCGCCGTCCCTGCGCAGCATCACCAGCTCGGACGCCGTCGCGCCCGTCGTGTGCGGACGCCTCGCCGCGGCGCGGATCCAGTCCGCCGCGGCGCGCTCGTAGACCGTGTCGATGCCCAGGCCCGCCAGGGCGCCGTCGCCGTAGCCGAGCGCCGCGGCTTGCGCCTCGTTGCTCCACGCGATGCGCCCGTCGGCGCCGATCACGTCGACGAGATCGGCTGTCGGCGGCGTCAGGTCGAGGTCCGGCGCCGCGTCGCGCGCGCCGGACAGCAGCGGCGGATAGGGCAGGCTCACAGCGATGCCTTCGGGCTCGGGGAGATTGAGCTCAATTCTGGCCCGTGCCCGCGGCGGGCCGCAAGCCGAAGCGCAGCGGCAGCACTTCGGCGCCGGTGTTGCCGCTGTCCGGCAGCCACCTCGCCGGCCCGTCCAGCGCGAGATCCGTGAGCCGCGCCGACATGGCCTTGAACGCCACGGCCATGTCGCTGCGCGCGACCGCATGGCCGAGGCAATAGTGGATGCCGCCGCCGAAGCCGTAGTGCGGCGGCCGCTTCGCGGTGATGTCGAAGGCGGCGTCGCCGTAGGCGTCCCGGTCGCCGCCCGCGGCCGCCGCGAACAGGTGCACCGTGGTGCCCTTTGCGATATCGAGTCCCTGGAAGCTGAAATCCTCGGCGGCCTCGCGGCTGACCCAGGTCGTCGTCGGCGCGAGACGCATCACCTCCTCCACCGCGAGTGGCGCGAGTTCCGGACGCGCCGCGAGCAGCTCCCACTGCGCCGGATGCTCCATGAATAGCTTCAGGCCCAGGCTCAACTGGTTCCGCGTGGTGTCGATGCCGCCGAAGATCAGCAGCACCACCATGTCGCGCAGCTCCTCGTCCGACAGGCGGTCGCCGTCCTGGTTCGCGGCCACCAGCTGCGAGAGGAAGTCGTCGGTGAGGCGGGCGCGGCGCGCGGCGATCAGCCGGTCCGAGTATTCGAACAGCTCGCCGACGGCCGCGTCGATGCGCGCGGCCTCCTGGCGGAAGTTGACGCCGAGCGCGATGCCCATCACGGCCGCGAGGTCCGCGATGTAACGCCAGTCCCCGTCCGGGATGCCGAGCAGCAGGGTCACCACGCGCGTCGCGTAGGGCTCGGAGAACTCGGCCATGAACTCGCAGCGCCCGCGCGCCGCGAAGCCGTCGATGACCTCGTGCGCGAGGCGCTCGAAGGCCGGCGTCAGCGGCGTGAGCGTGCGCTGGGAGAAGGCCGGGGTCACGAGGCGCTTCAGGCGCGCGTGATCGACGCCTTCGCGGCACAGCAGGATGCGTGACCACCACTCTGCGAAAGGCCCCATCGTCACGCCGTTGTGGGCGGGCCAGCGCGCGCTGCCCTGGTTGAGGCGCGGATCCTTGACCAGTTTCGCGATCTCCGCGTAGCGCAGGATCGCGAGCCCGTAGGGCGTGCGCGCGTACCAGCTCTGCTCGCGCGCCCGCGCGACCTCCGCCGAGTGCATCGAGAAGCCGGGCGCCTCGACGTCGAGGAACGGCGCCTGGGAGGTCACGGCAGGTACTCCAGGAAGCGTTCGTAGTCCCACTCGGTGACGGTGGCCATGAAGCGGGCCCATTCGTCGCGCTTGAGGTGGAAGAACACACGCGCCATCTCGCCCGGCAGGGCGCGCATGACGACCGGGTCGGCCTCCAGCGCGTCGAGCGCCTCGCGCAGATCGCTCGGGATGCGGCTGACCTGCTTGCCGGCCTCGATCGCCTCGTAGATGTTGCGGTGTTCCGGCTCGCCCGGATCGCACTGCCGGTCGAGGCCGTCGTCGAAGGCCGCGAGCAGGCCGGC
>Ga0255182_1000749_pt1 | contig 19408 bp, 13 predicted proteins | sample Atl_UVDOM_RepA_8_FD_188420 | JGI IMG/M metagenome (GOLD analysis project Ga0255182, IMG submission 188420) | Freshwater microbial communities from Altamaha River, Georgia, United States - Atl_UVDOM_RepA_8d | ecosystem: Environmental > Aquatic > Freshwater > River | place: USA: Georgia...
GGTATCGGAGGAGCGGCGGTCGGGGCGGCCAGACGTACTCATGTCCCCAATCTAGGCGGCCGTCTAATTTTGACAAGCTGGATTGCGAAAATTATCTCCGGGGGGCCTCCTGGTGGGGCTCCGCCGCGGCGGGAAAGAGTTTCTTCATCACCTCCAGAAACTCCTCCCGAGTGGTCACCCGGGAGACAGCCCCGCGAAAATCCCGCGCTCCGGGCATCCCCTGGGCGTAGGAACAGGCGAACTTTCGCATCAGCAGCGTGCCCCGCTCGACACCAAACCGCCGACAGACCAGGTCGTAGTGGTGGAGCACCAGATGCCGCTGTTCGTCCCGGGTTGGATCGGCCGGTACGGGATCGCCGCGGAGCAGCGCCGCCACCTGGGCGAAAATCCACGGCCGGGCGAGGGCTTCGCGGGCGATCATGACGCCGTCGACACCGCTCTCCCGCAGCCGGGCGACGGCGGTCGGGGCGGAGTCGATGTCGCCATTGCCCACCACCGGCATGCGGGACACCGCCCGCTTGACGGCGGCGATCGCCTCCCAGTCGGCGTGACCGGAAAAAAACTGCGCCGCCACGCGTCCGTGGACCGTGAGACAGGCGGCGCCTGCCTCCTCGATCCGCTGCGCCACCTCCACAGCGGTGCGGCAGGTGTCGGAGCAGCCCAGCCGGATCTTCGCCGTGACCGGCACGCCGTCGCAGGCCTCGACGACCCGGCGCACGATGCCGCCGATGCGGTCGGGGTCGCGGAGCAGCCAGGAGCCGCTGTGGGCCTTCTCCGTCACCTGGCGCACCGGGCAGCCGAAGTTCAGATCGACGACGCTCACCCGGAAGTCGGTCGCCAGACGGCGTCCGACCGCGGCGAGATTGTCGGGGTCGTTGTCCCACATCTGCACCGCGAGCGGCCGGGGCTCGTCCCGGACTCCCCAGAGCCTGTCGGGATGCTCGCCCTTGTGGGTCTCGAGCCAGAGGGCGCCACGCGCCGCGATCATCTCGGTGGCCAGCAGCCCCGCGCCGCCAAACTCCCGCACCACCTGGCGATAGGCATAGTTCGTGTAGCCGGCCATCGGCGCCTGGAGTACCGGTGGGTCGACCACGACCGGGCCGATCGCCAGCCGCGGCGCCGCGGCGGGGCAGGGGGGCGCATCGACGGCGGCAGGCAGGGGCATCGCGTGTCAGTCGGCGGGAGGGGGCGAAACGGGGGACGCGGATGGTGCGGGGGCCGCGCCGGCGGGCTGAGGCCGCCACTGGATCGGGGTGCCGATGAGCATCGACACGAAGCGATCGTCCGGCATCGACGCGTCCGCGACGGCCATGGCGTATTCGGCGATGTCGAGGTTGTAGGCCCGGGCCGCGGCGAGGAACTCCCGCTGTTGGCCGACGAGGGCGGCATGCGCGGCCGTCACCGCCTCGATCGGCCGCTGCGCCTTGGCGTGATCCGCCTCCGCCATCTCCATCGCCTTGTGGGCGGCCACCACCGCGGCCGCCCGCGCCTCGAGCGCCTCGTGTTTGGCAGGCAACATCCGCACGATGGCCCGGATACGTCCCGTCGCGGGGCGGTTGGCGAAGATCGTGTCGAAGTGGGTCTGGTAGGGCCCCGCCAGCGGTCGGTCGATCGGCCAGGGGAGCGGATCGCCCGCCGGCAGCCGCACGAGATCGACGAGTTCCTGCTGCGCCGCGACCAGGGCCGCCCGTGCATCGGCCAGGTCGGCCCGGGCCGCCGCCGTGGCGACGTCGAGCACGGCGCGGTCATGCGGGTCGCCGCCGGGGGCGATCAGTTCCAAGCGGTCGAGCGCCTCGGTGCTCCAGCGCAGGAGCGCAAAGGCCGCCGATACCCGCCAATAGGCCTGCGTGATCCAGAGCCGCCGCGTGCGATCCGCCGACCGCTCGAGCGCCTCCACCAGGGGCAGCGGGCGGGCGTACGCTGCCGCCAGCGGAGAGGCCGCCGGGCTCCCGCCCGCGACCAACGGTTCGAGCGCCCGCGACAGGAGGTCCGCCGCCCCGCCGGTCGCCGGCTGCTCGGCGGCCGCCGCCGGATCGACCACCACGGAGATGGTGCCGTCGGCGGCTGGTTCGGCGGCCCGGGTGGTGCCGGTGCCGCTCATGGCCAGGAGGATGATGCCCGCCGCGAGGGGCGCGGTCGCGATCAGGGGAAAAGTCACGCGGGGTGGGTACATGGCGAAGGGCGACGGTGCGGGAGTCGCTCAAGAGGCGGCGTCGAGGTAGGGATCCTGGCTCATCTGGACGTGGGCTTCGGCCCGCTGACGCTCGACATATTCAAGCAACCGTCGCTGCCGCACATGCCGTGCCTCGACGCGCCGCTGCGCCCGGCGGAAGACGGCGAGCAGACCCTCGGGATTCCCGGCGAGACGGCCGGCGAGACGGGCCGCCACCCGGCGGGCGGCGGCCCCACCGTACCCGGCCACGAGGATCTCGTCGTCGAGCGAGACGTATTGCCGCCAGGTGCCGGGATCACCCTGACGGCCACAGCGGCCCACCAACTGCCGGTCGATCCGGGCGGAGTCGTGAAGCTCGGTGCAGATGACGTGCAGGCCGCCGAGTTCGTGGACGCCCGGGCCGAGCTTGATGTCGGTGCCGCGGCCGGCCATGTTCGTCGAGACCGTGATCTGGCCATGTTGGCCCGCCTGCGCGACGATGTCGGCCTCTTGCTCGATGTGCCGGGCGTTGAGCACCGTGTGCCTGAGCCCCGCCGCCTCGAGCATGCGGGAGAGCTGCTCCGACTTGTCGATCGAACGCGTGCCGATGAGGACAGGGCGACCAAGGGCGTGCATCTCGGCGACCTCGGTGACGATGCGGGTAAACTTCTCGGTCTGATCGGCGCAGACCACGGGCTCGAGCCGCTGGCGGATCGCCGGGCGATTGGTGGGGACGACCGCCACATCGACGTCGTAGGTACGGGCAAGTTCGCGGGCGCTTGTCGCGATCGTGCCCGTCATGCCCGCGAGGTGCGGCCAGCGGGCGAACAGGTCCTGGATCGTGATCCGGGCCGCGTGTCCCGACGGGACCGTCGCCTCGAGCCGCTCCTGCGCCTCCACCGCCTGATGCAGGCCATCCCGCCAGGTGCGTCCCTCGGCCGCCCGGCCGGTGAACTCGTCGATGATCACGATCTTGCCGTCGCGCACGACGTATTGCCGGTCACGGATAAAGAACCGCCGGGCACGGAGCGCCCTCTCCACGGCGTCGTAGATCGCCAGCAGGCTGACCGATTCGATCGCCTCGGGACGGCGAAAAGCCCGCACTCGGCTGCGGCCCCGGCCGAGCAGCTCACAGGTCTGTTTCTGGGCCTCGACCTCGAAGTCTTCGTTGGCCTCGAGCGTGGCCGCCACCTCCGCCGCGAAGCGGAACAGGGCTTGCTCGGTCGCCTGCGCCTCACCCGGCGGCGACGCGATGATCAGCGGCGTCCGCGCCTCGTCGATGAGCACGTTGTCGGCCTCGTCGACCAGCGCGAACCAGTAGGGCCGCTGCAGGAGCTTGGCCGTGCCGCCGACGGCCTTGCCGGTGAGCATGGCGCCCAAGTCGCCCCGGCCCTCGGCGAGCTCACGGGCCATCAGCCGGTCTTTGAGAAAGTCGAACCCGAACTCCTTGGCGGTGCCGTAGGTGACGTCGCAGGCATAGGCCTTCCGCCGCACGTCGAAGTCCATCTGCGACTCGACGATCCCGACCGAAAGCCCGAGCGCCTCGTAGATCGGCGTCATCCATTCCGCGTCGCGACGAGCGAGATAGTCGTTCACTGTCGCGAGATGAGCCCCGCGGCCCGACAGGGCGTAGAGCGCCAGCGGCAGCGTCGCCACGAGCGTCTTCCCCTCGCCCGTCTGCATCTCGACGATGGCGCCGTGCACCAGCGCGATGCCGGCGAGGAGTTGCACGTCATAATGGCGCATTCCCAACCGCCGTCGGCCCGCCTCCCGGGTGGCCGCGAAGCTGTCGATGAGCAGCGAGTCGGCGGGTTCGCCGGCACGGGCGCGGTACGACAGCGACCGCCCCAGCCGCTTGAGAGCGACGTCGTCGAGCTGCTCCATCTCCGGGGCCAAGCTCTCGATGCGGGCCACCGTCCGCCACGTTCCGGCATGGATGGCGGCACGCGTTCCCGGTGCGAATCCGCCCAGCCATTCGAACATGGAGCGCTGCTCCGGCGCATGTGACCGTCACCACCGCGGCCTCATGACAAGAGTATCAAGGGCCGCCACGAGGGGGGCAAGGGCCGCGCGCTGCGTGCAAATGCCGCGACGCGTCGTCAGTAGCTCGCCGGCCTGGCGGGGACGGCGCGGGCCGGGGGCATGCCGCTGGAACTGCTGAAGGGCCACCAGCTGCCGTTGGCCGTCTGCTGCTGGGGGCCCGTCTGCATCTGGGGCATCGCCTGCTGCAACTGCGAGGTCGCCTGCTGCATGCCGCTGTTCAACTGCTGCTGCGCCGACTGCATCCCCTGCTGCAGCTGGTTGTTGAACTGCTGCGCCTGGTTGTTCAGCCCCTGTTGGAACTGGTTGGTCGTCCCTTGGAGCTGATTGTTGAGCTGCTGCTGCGTCTGGTTCGCGTATTGCTGGGCTTGGTTGGCGTATTGATTGGCATACTGATTGGCCTGGTTGGTCAGGCTCTGCTGGTACTGATTGGCCTGGTTGGCCAGCTGCGTGCCGTATTGCTGCGCGTTCGGCACGGCGTATGTGCCGGGCTGCTGGACGGCCGCGGGCGCCGCGACGTTGCCCGACTGGGCCCAACTCCATGTCGATGGCGAGGGGGCCGCAGGCTGGGCGACCCCCTGCCAACTCGTCGCCGGGCCGGGCATCGGCGCACCGGCGGTGGGAGGATAAGAGACCCCCTGCGGGGCAGCCACGCCATACGGGGCCGGCTGGCCGATCATTCCGGTGGCCGGCGGAGCGACGGTGGCGCCGTAGACGGGCGCCGCCGTCTGCGGTGGCGTCTGGCAGCCGGCGAGGCCCAAGAGCGCCACGGCGGCGAGCGCCGCAGTGGCCAGACAGAGGTATGACCCGTGTTCTCGGAGACGGCTCGTGCCGGCCGGGGTGCGGAGCTCGGGCCGAGGCGGATCGGCGGCGGATCGGCGGCAGGAAGGATATGACACGGCTCACTCTCCGCGGTCTGACGGGTGAAAAACGGTCCGTCGGGCTGGACAGGCAGGGCGCGGGCGGACAATGTGGGCGGGGAGGATAGCGACTCGCCCCGCCCGTGCCAGACCAGTTCCCGCAAACGTCCCCGAGACGCGATCGGCCTGAGCCCGGCTTTCCCGGGAGGCGGTCGGTCGCCCGGGACGCTCGCCTGCTGCGGGCAGCCCAGCTTGCCTCGTTCCGCTTGCCTGCCAATGCAGCCACCAGCCGATCGTCGACCTTCGTCAGGCGCGTCTTTCCCCGCCATCCACCAGCCCGTGGCGACCGACGACGGCTTCGGGGGCGACCTGACCCGGGAGGCCGTGCGGCTGGGGTTCGCCCGGGTGGGGATCGCGCCGGCGATGCCGCCGCCGCGGCAGGAGATCTTCCATGCCTGGCTCGACCGCGGCTTCGCCGGCGCGATGCGGGACTGGCTCGACCGGCACTCGCAGCTGCGGGCAGACCCGGCCCATCTGCTCCCCGGCGCGCGGAGCGTGATCATGCTCGCCACCGATCACGCTATCGGCACCGTGGCGACGGCGATGCCGCCGGCGCCGGGCCGTGGTCGCGTCGCCCGCTACGCCTGGGGGGACGACTACCACGACCTCCTGCGGAAGCGCGTCAACGCCCTGGCAGCCTGGCTCGAGCGCCGCGTGCCGGGCTGTCGGACCCGGGGTGTCGTCGACTCGGCGCCGCTGGCCGAGCGGGAGTTCGCCTGGCTGGCGGGGCTCGGCTGGTTCGGGAAGAACACGATGCTGATCAACACCGAAGCCGGCAGCTACTTCCTGCTCACCGCCTTGTTGACCGACCTCGCCCTGCCGGCCGCGGTGCCCGTGCAGGTCGATCATTGCGGCACCTGCACCGCCTGCCTCGACGCCTGCCCGACGGATGCGTTCGTCGAGCCGCGGGTGCTCGACGCCAGTCGCTGCATCAGCGGCCTGACGATCGAGGATCATGGCCCGATCCCCGAACCGCTCCGCGCTGGGATCGGCGCGTGGGTCTTCGGCTGCGACATCTGCCAGGAGGTCTGCCCCTGGAATCGCCACGCGCCGGGGTCCGCGGAGCCGACCTTCCAGCCGCGGGCAGGGGAGACGACGTTCGCGCTCGCCGACCTCCTCGGGCTCGACGATCCGGCCTTCCGGCGACGGTTCCGCGGCTCGGCGGTGCTGCGGTCCAAGCGGCGGGGGCTGTTGCGGTCGGCGGCCATCGCCCTGGGCAACCGGCCCGACCCCGACTCGGCGCCGGCGCTCGTGGCGGCGGTCGATGACGACGACGCCGTCGTGCGCGGCGCGGCGGCCTGGGCGCTCGGCCGCTGGCTTGAGCACGACGGGCTTGCCACGCGGGCGCGAGAGGCCCTCGCCCGGCGGCTCGAGGTCGAGACCGACGCCGACGTCCGGGCCGAGATCGAGCGGGCGCTGGACCCGTAGCGCCGCTGATCGACGCGCCGTCACTCCTCGCAGCCGGCCGTCTCGTCGACGTCGCCGGCCGGATCGCGGCCGGGGCCGTCGATGCGATAGAAGCGGTCGAGCACGGCCTGCCAGTCGGCATCGACCTTCACCCCCACGAAGGCGTCGCGAACCGCCAGCGAGTCGGGATGGAGGCGGGCATACTTGATCGCAAACTTCCGCATCACCCGCCCGGCGAGGCCCTCGCCGTGCAAGGCCGTGGCGAGCGCGAAATGCTCCCGCAGCACGTCGGCCTGCTCGTGCAGCGTCGGCGGCGGCACGGGCGGCTCACCGGCGAGCAGCGCGCGAGTCTGGCGGAAGATCCAGGGGTTGCCGATCGCGCCCCGCGCGATGCTCACGCCGTCGACGCCCGTCTGCCGGAGCATGGCCACGCAGGCCTCCGCCGAGAACAGGTCGCCCGACCCGATCACCGTGCGGTCGCCGGCCCGCCGCTTGACGTTGGCCAAAAACTCCCAGTTGCTCGGGCCGACGTACTTCTGCCGCACCGTGCGGCCGTGCACGGTCACGGCCGCCACGCCGCGGGCGAAGGCGCCGTCGAAAATCTCCCAGAACTTGTCGGCGCTCTCCGGCGAATCGTCGATGCCGCGACGCATCTTGAGCGTGACCGGCACGTGCGCGGGCACCGCGTCCCGCACCCGGGAGACTATTTTCAGCGCCGTCTCGGGAGCGCCCAGCAGATAGCCGCCGCGGCAGCGGCCGAGCACCTTCTTCACGGGGCAGCCGAAGTTGATGTCGATGACGTCGAAGCCCTCCGCGACCAGCCGGCGGGCGGCGGGCGGAAAGTCGTCGGGATCGGCGCCCATGAGCTGCCCGCCGACGGGATGCTCCTCGGCCGCGACGGCGATCCGGGAGAGGTTGCGGCGGTTGGTGCCCACCTCCGCCACGAAGCGGTCGAGCAGCACCTCGCAGAGCGCGTAGGCCGCGCCGTGTCGCCGGGCGAGCACCCGCATGGCGAGGTCGCTGTAGCCCGAAAGGGCGGCCTGCACGACCGGCGCGGCGAGGGTGACGCCGCCGATCGAGAGCCGCGGGATCGTGCCCGTGGCGCCGGAATGCACGGGAAAGCCTCCTGGGGCCGACGTCAGGTGAGCACCGGGCAGGTGTCGAACCAGGTGCGGCCCTGGGCGGCGAGCCATTCGGCGCTCGACGCCGGGCCCCATTCGCCGGCGTCGTAGAGATCGATCGGGGGCATGTCGACCGAGCTCCAGGCCCGCACGAACGGGTCGATGATCTCCCACGACTTCTCCACCTCGTCGGCGCGGGCGAAGAGGCTGGCGTCGCCGGTCATCACGTCGAGCAGCAGGGGCTCGTAGGCCTCCGGCAGGCGGCCCATGAACTCGCGGGAGTAGCTGAACTCGAGGTCTGTGAGCCGCAGCTTCATGCCGGCCCCCGGCACCTTCGTGTGGAAGTGGAGCTGGATCCCCTCGGCGGGCTGGATCTGGATGACGAGCCGGTTGGCCTCGCGGTGGCCCCGGTGCCGGCCCTCCGCGAAGAGCTCGAGGGGGGGCTCGCGGAAGCCGATCACGATCTGCGTGGTGCGGCAGCTCATCAGCTTGCCGCTGCGGAGGTAGAAGGGCACGCCCTGCCACCGCCAGTTGTCGACCTCGAGGCGGATCGCGCCGAAGGTCGCCGTTTGGCTCTGTGGCGCGACGCCCGGCTCGTCGAGATAGCCCCGGTACTGGCCGCGGATGCCGGCGGCAGCCACCTCGCCGAGGTCGAGCGGCCGGATCGCCTCGAGCACCTTCACCTTCTCGTTGCGGACGGCGCTGGCGTTGAACCGCACCGGCGCCTCCATGGCGGTGACCATGAGCAACTGGAGCAGGTGGTTCTGGAACATGTCGCGGAGCACGCCCGACGCGTCGTAGTAGCTGCCGCGGCGGCCGACGGCGACTTCCTCGGCGACCGTGATCTGCACGTGGTCGATGTAGCGGCGGTTCCAGACCGGCTCGAAGATCGTATTGGCGAACCGTAATGCGAGGATGTTCTGCACCGACTCCTTGCCGAGGTAGTGGTCGATACGAAACACCTGACTCTCGCGGAACACCCCGTGCAGGTGCTCGTTGAGTGCCCGTGCCGTGGCCAGGTCGGTGCCGAAGGGCTTCTCGACCACGATCCGCCGGGGGCCATCGGCCTCGGCCGCCATGCCGTGGCTGCCGAGGGCCGCGACCACCGGCTCGTAGAACTGCGGCGCCGTGGCCAGATAGTAGACCCGCGTTGTCGGCGCGTCAGACTCGAGCTGCCGGAGCCGCTCTTCGAGCCGCTGAAAGTCGTCCGACCGGCCGATGTCGCCGGGCTGGTAGTGGATCGAGCGGGCGAACTCGGCCCAGGAGGCGTCGTCGACCGGTGCTCCTTCGGCGTGCTTGGCGGTCGACTCCCGCAGCATGGCCCGCCACGCGTCGTCGGCGAGCGGGGTCCGCGAAAAGCCGACGATCTTCGTCTCCGGCGGGAGCGCGCCGCTCCGCCAGAGGTTGAAGAGCGCCGGCACGAGCTTGCGGCTGGTGAGGTCGCCTGAGGCACCGAAGATGACGATCGTGTGTGGCATGGAAGCGTGAGACAACTCCTGCGTGCCGCAAGAGGCTTCATAGCCTCATGCCGGTGAACCCGCCGTCGACGTAGAGGTCGGTGCCGGTGATGAAGCTGCCGGCCACCGGTGCGCACAAGAGGATCGCGGCGCCCACGAGTTCCTCGGGATTCCCGAAGCGGTTCATCGGCGTCTGGCTCATGATCGTCGCGGTCCGCTCGGGCGAGAGGATCTTGCGGTTTTGCTCGGCCGGGAAGAAGCCCGGGCAGAGCACGTTCACCCGCACGCCGCGCGGGGCGAGTTCCCGGGCCACGTTCCGCGTGTAGTTGACGACCGCCGCCTTCGAGGCCGAGTAGGCGAAGACCTTCGACAGCGGCTTGTCGGCCGAGACGCTGCCGATGTTGAGAATCGCGCCGCCCCCCCCGCCGGCCATGTGCTCGCCGAAAATCTGGCAGCCGAGGTGCGTGCTCTTGAGGTTGGTGTCGAGCACCTTGGCGAAGTCCTCGTCGGTGATCTCGAAGTACGGCACCGACGAGTTGACCCCGGCACAGTTGACGAGGACGTCGACCCGGCCGCGCGCGTCGGTCACGGTCCGCAGGAGCGCCGCGACGCTCGTCCGGTCGATCGCGTCGACGGAGACGAACATGCCGTCGCCGCCGGCGGCCCGGATCGCATCGACGCGGGCGCCGCCGCGGTCGGCGCCGCGGCCGGCCACCACGACGAAGGCGCCCGCCCGGGCGAGGCCCTCCGCCAGCGCGCCGCCGAGCACGCCGGTGCCGCCGACGACGACCGCCGTGCGGCCGGCGAGGCCGAAGAGGGTGTCGAGATAGGAACTGCTCATCGTGGTCTCCTGAGGATGGCCGCCCTGCGGTCGTCAGCCGACGGGCCGGCGCAGTTCCAGCCATTCGGAGTGGAACGTGCCCGGCTTGTCGATCCGCTCGTAGGTGTGGGCGCCGAAGTAGTCGCGCTGGGCCTGAAGGAGGTTCGCCGGCAGCCGCTCGTGGCGGTAACCGTCGTAGTAGGCCAGCGCCGCCATGAAGCCGGGCACCGGCACGCCGATCGTCGCCGCGGTGGCGACGACGTGCCGCCAGGCCTTCTGGCTGTCGGCCAGCGCCTTCTGGAAGTAGGGAGCGAGCATCAGATTTTCGAGCTTCGGATCGGCGTCGTAGGCCGCGGCGATCCGCTCGAGGAACTGGGCGCGGATGATGCAGCCGCCCCGCCAGAGCATGGCGATCGAACGGTAGTCGAGCGGCCAGTCGTTCTCCCGGGCGGCGGCCGCCAACTGCACGAAGCCCTGGGCGTAGCTGGCGATCTTCGACGCATAGAGCGCCTGGCGGACCTGCCCGACGAACGTCTTGGCGTCGTCGTGGCAGGGCATGTCGGGGCCCGCGAGCACCCGGCTGGCCCGGGTGCGGGCGTCCTTCATGGCCGAGAGGCAGCGGGCGTAGACGGCCTCGGTCACCAGCGTGCTGGGCACGCCCATGTCGAGGGCCAACTGGCTCATCCACTTGCCGGTGCCCTTCGCGCCGGCCTTGTCGAGGATCAGGTCGACGACATGGCCGCCCGATTCCGGGTCGCGGGCGGTGAAGATGTCGCGGGTGATCTCGATGAGGTAGCTGTCGAGCTCGCCCCGGTTCCACTCGTCGAAGACGCCCGCCAGCTGCTCGTTGGAGAGCCCGGCCGCATGCTTCAGCAGCCAGTAGGCCTCGCAGATGAGCTGCATGTCGCCGTATTCGATGCCGTTGTGGACCATCTTCACGTAGTTGCCGGCCCCGCGCGGCCCGACCCAGTCGCAGCAGGGGATGTCGCCCTTCGGTCCCACCTTGGCGGCGATCGCCTGGAAGATCGGCTTCACGAGCGGCCAGGCGGCCGGCGAGCCGCCGGGCATGAGGCTCGGGCCCTTGAGCGCGCCCTCCTCGCCGCCCGACACGCCGGTGCCGATGTAGAGCAGCCCCGACGCCTCGACCTCGCGGGTGCGGCGGTCGGTGTCGGACGGCAGGGTGTTGCCGCCGTCGATGATCACGTCGCCCTTGGAGAGCAGGGGGGTGAGCGTCTTGATGAGGTCATCGACGGCCGGACCGGCCTTGACCATCATCATCACCTTCCGCGGGGATTTCAGCGCCGCGACGAGCTCCTCGAGCGTGCGGCAGCCGACGACGTTGGGCTGCTTGCCCCGGCCGGCGACGAAGGCGTCGGTGACGCTGGTCGTGCGGTTGTAGACGGCGATGGAAAAGCCGCGGCTGGCGATGTTGAGGGCGAGATTTTCGCCCATCACGGCCAGGCCGATCAGTCCGATGTCGCACGAAGCCTGCGAGGTCATCTCGAGAGGGTCTCCCCGAATGGGTGGCGGTCAGGCCGGCTCCCCGCCGGCTCTGGATGGATCGAGACTATATCGGCCGTCGGGAGCCGGAGCCAAAGTCGTCGGTTTTCGCCGCGATCCCGAGGCATTCGTCGGCTCGCGGCCCCGACGGCCCAGAACGGACTGAAGCCGCGGCGGCCCGACAGCCGATTCCTTGGGCATGACCGGAAGAACCGGGATCGGCAGCGATGCCGGCCAGGTTGACGCAACGGGCAAAGCTTGACCAATCGGTCCAGCTTGCCGTAGCGTTTCGGGCACTGGATGACGGCTCCGTAGCCAAGTGGCTAAGGCAGCGGATTGCAAATCCGCCATCGTCGGTTCGACTCCGACCGGAGCCTCTGCTTCGAAGACCCCTGCGACGTGCCGACAACAGCGGCCTTTGCAGGGGTTTTTTGTTGCGCGGCGGCGACGGGCGGGTTCGCGCGACGTGGAGTCAGGCCTGCGGCCTGCCGCATCACGCGGTTCAGGCCCTTGGCATCCGCCTGACGACGATCGCCGTCAGGTCGTCGGTTTGCGGAGTACCGGCGGCGAAGGTCGAGACCGCCTCGCGGAGCTTCCCGATGATCTCGCGGGCGGGCATTCGGCCGTGATCCTGAAACACCGCCGTGATCCGCGCGAGCCCGAAGGCGGTTCCCCGACGGTCTGCCCACTCGAGGAATCCGTCCGTGAGCACAAGGAAGGCGTCGCCTGGTGCCATCGGGAGTTCGACGGCCGGCGCGTACCGACGGTCGGGGTCAAATCCGAGGGGCAGCCCCTGGGGTGCCAGGAGCCGCACGGCCCCGGTGGCCTCCGAACGGAACAGGATGGGCCCATGGCCGGTGCTGACGAACGCGAGGCCGCCGCGCTGCGGGCAGACGACGGCGAAGCAAGCGGTGACGAGGCGGCTGTTCGGCAGGTCGGGGGCAAGCAGCGCATGAACCTGCTCGACGGCGTCGTCGAGTGCGGCGCGGGCGATCTCGGCCCGGAACAGGGCGCGCACTTCCGCCACGACGAGCGCGGCACCGATCCCGTGGCCGGTCACGTCCGCGATCGCGATGGCGAGGCGGCCGTCGTCGAGCGGCACGAAGTCGTAGTAGTCGCCGCCCGTCTCGTCGGCCGGCTGGTTCCAGCCGGCGATGTCGAAGCCCGCGAGGCGCGGTTGCTGCTTCGGGAGCAATCCCTGCTGGATGTCGCGGGCGATCACGAGATCGCGGTGGAGCCGCTCCTTCTCGACGAGTGCCAGGGTCTCCCGGGCACGGGCGGCGTGCGCGGCGAGATCGCGATCCGCGAGGATGCCGGTGACGACCAGCGCGAGGAAGGCCACGGCCGACGAGAGGTCGTCGCGGAGCCGCGCGGCGATGCCCGCCGCCTCCAGGCGCCGCACGACCAGAAAGACGGCCATGATCAGCAGGGTCAGCACCCCCATGCGGACGAGCACCGGCAGGATGTCCCGGCCAGCGGTCGCCTCCGGGCGATCGAGGAGCAGGACGATCAGCGGCGCGAAGATGAAGACACCGAGCGTATCGCCGCAGTACCACTCCCACCACGCCCGCGGCACGGCCCCGATGTCGACGAAGCCCGCGGCGGCGAGCGTGCCGACGCCGATCGTCGCCGATACCGTGCAGGCGATCATGCCGCAGAGGAAGAGCAGCGTGAACAGTCTCCCGCCCTCGGCCGCATGCGGTCCGCGGGCGTCGTGGCGGCTCAGGAGCGCGACCGCCACCACGGCCTGCAGCGCGGCCCCGAACGACAGCATGCTCCAGCATGCCAGCAGCGCGGGCGTGGGCCTGCCCTCGAGCAAGCCGTGCCGGACGATCTGCATGACGGCTTGTCCGAGCCAGACGCCCGCCACCGCGGGAGTTCCATGGCGCAGGACGGCGGCCACCGCGAGCCCCGCCGCCGGAAACAAGGGCGTGGACTGCGCAGGCGGAACCGCCAGGCTCATGCCCATCGTGCCGCAGACGAAGTAGACAAGTCCCACCTGCGCCGCCACGGCCAGGCCGGCCGGCCCCGACGGCTTGGGTGTCGCCGGCCGTGTCATCCGAACGCGGCTACGGCCGCTTCCGAGTCTTCGAAGATGGGGAAGACGAGATCGAGCCCGACCATCCGGAAAAGATCGCGCAGGTTCGGTTCGAGGCGACAGACAGCGACATGCCCGTGGCGGGCCGACACCGCGCGATGGAGGTGCTGGAAGAACGCGAGCCCGGCGCTCGACACCATCCGCACCGCGCCGAGATCGACGGCCACATTGGGGGGGTCGGCCTGGGCGATGAAAAGGGCCAGCTCGGTTCGCAGGCCGTCGGTCGTGGCGTCATCGACGATCCGATCGACGTCAATCCGCAGGACCCAGGCAGTGCCGCGGCGCTCGGCATGGAGGTGAGAGGGCTGCGGCATGGCGTTCGCGGAAGATCAGGGGGCTCGTCGGCATTGGGAAGGCGCGGCGCGAACACCCATGCGTTCGCGGTTCCCTCCCGACGTTTGGTATGGAAACCGATCTCCGGCTTTTCTGCAATCTCCACCCGGCCGTCCGCCGCCCGCTCGGCTGGAAACCATCGACGGGTTCCGCGATCGAGCCATGCCCCCCGGATGCCGGGATCACGCCCGCGGTGCCCTGTCGAGCAACCAGCCGGCCGACTCGATCGCCGGGATCGCCACCGGGTCGATCGGCGAGGCCGTCGGGTTGCCCCGGCGGATCGTGAAGCCGTGGCTCGCGAAGCGGATCAGCACCTCGCGCGGGTCGTGCCCCAGGCTCTCGCAATACTGCGGGTGCATCTCCAGAAACAGCCGCTCGAGCCGCGGAAAGCGGTTCCAGTCGGCCTGCGAGAGTGCATGCTCGAGTCCGTCCGCCCGCATGTGGATGAAGGTCGGCGCTTCGTGCGCGTAGTCGCCGATGGCGTCCAGGCGGGTGTCGACGTCGGCGCACCACGGCACGTCGATCGGCCGCTGGACGCCGTTGCACAGCCGCAGCCGTGACGCTCGATCGGAGAGCCCCACGGGGAACGACCGCACGTTGTCGAGGCCGTTGAGCTGTGCGTTGTGCCGAATGGCGGCGGCATTCCACGGGAGGGGGTCGAACGCCAGCACCCGGCCTCGCGGGCCGACGGCGAGCCCGAACCAGAGCGCGGCGTAACCGGCGGTCGAGCCGATGTCGAAGACGACGTCGTCGGAGCGGACGAAGCCCAGGGCCACGGGGGCCGGCGCGCCGAGAGGCCGCCCGTGGCCGAACCAGTTGCGAGACTGCTTGTTGAAGATGATGAATCGGAATCGCCTGCCCGAAGCCTCTCCGTCGATGATGGTGGGGTCGATCCGCTCGAACTCGCCGTCCATGCGGGCGCGGGTCTCGAGCTCGTCGAGTTCGCGGGACAGGGAGTCGAGGAGCCGCTCGTCGGCGGTTTGCGGCGCAGCCCGGTGCTCCCGCCCGGGCGGGAGCACCGGGCCGGGCGATGCCGAACGGTTCACCGCCGTGACAAGGCCCGTGTGGTAAGCGTGGTACGGCATGCCCAGTGGCGTCGGTGGCGCGGAGGTCGCCGGCAGCAGGGCATAGCCGTACCCCCGCACGTTGATGCCCAGCCGCCTCGAATCGGCGCTGTCGTGGCCGGCCTCGCGGGGCGTGAGGGCGCTGTCCACGAGCAGTTCGACCTTCGCGACGGGGCCGGTCGTGGCGATCGGCAACGAGAGGCGCTCGACCCCCTCCGCGATCGTGCGGCGGAGGATCGGGGGCTCGTGCCCATCGATGCGGATGCGGAGCGACCTCCGCACCGCGGGAGTGATGGCCTCTCCGATGTCGAAGAACAGATCCAGCCGCTCGCCGGGCGGCACCGGCACGTAGAGCACCGATCGCGTGCCGGGACCGGTCCAGAGGCTCACCTGCTCGGTGCCCGGCGACTCGCGGCCATGGAAGCCCGAGCCGACGATCTGATCGTCGAGCGAAAACACCGTGGAATCGTCGACGAAGCGGGGGGTGAGTCGGGCCAGCCGGGAGGCGAGGTATCGCTCCTCGAACGTGGCCTCGTCGTACGTTTCGGCCGCCAGTCGGCGGGCCTGCGCCTCGAATAGCTCCCGGGCGCACCGGTACACGGCGACGTCGGCGGCGAAGATCTGCTCGAGCAGCTGCCGCGACTCGGCGCTGAGAGTGTCCGCCGCCCCACGGGATTGGCCGGCGTTGTAGCGGCCAAGGCTCGCCACCGCCGGCGCGCCCAGGTCGCGGGCGATGCATTGGGTGGCCAGATCCAGGTTTTCGGTGATGCCGACGAAGTCGAAAAGACGCACGAGGGCGTCTTGCGCGAGGGCCGCGATGCTCGGCGCATCGCTCGAGGGCAGGGCGAACGAGGCGGCGCTCACGAGCGCCCACGTCTGCTGGAGTCCGGTGATGTCCGGATGGCGGGCGAACCGGCGGACGAACTCGTTGACGTCCAGATCGCGCGCGGCCCGCCGGAGATCCCGGTTGCCCGGGGGGAGCTGCTCGAGATCCTGCTCCGTCAGCCGCCGCCAGTCCCTCAGGAAAGACAGGAAGCGATCGATCGGCTCCCGCAGGACGACGACCCGGTAGTACGAAGGGTCGGGCGTCAGGATGGCCGGGCTGTGGTCGTGGATGACGCTCCAGTGGGCCCGGGCCTCCCGGCCAAACTCGCGGTGCCAGCGGTAGTGCTCGATGCGTCGCTCCTCCGGCGTGCGACCGACCTGCGGAGCGTCGCCCGCGCGTCGCGCCGCCTCCGCCAGCACGATCTCGCCACGTTCGGGAGGCCGCGCCCGGCACGAGGGCACGAGCATGTCGAACCAGCGATTGAGCGACGTGCCGCCGGTCTTGGGCAGATGAAAGTGGATGATCTTGTCGGGCGGGGCGCGGTGCACCGCGGGCGGCCGGACGTGCCCGGCAGCGGCCGTGCATGGCGCGGCGGGGGGCGGCGCCGCCACGGCCTCTCGTTCCGGGATCGCGCCGGCCTGCGGCGGGCTGCCGGCGCGGAGCAGGGCGGCCGTCTCGGGATAAAAGCGTTCCATGAAATCGGCATGCTCCTGGGAGATCGCGCGGGCCGCATCGAAGGACAGGTGTCGGACCCAGTCGGACGGATTGCCGGAACGGTAGTGGGCCGCCGGGTCGACGTCGCCCGCCTGCCGGCCGCCGGTCTTTCGCTCGAAGGTGTGTTCGTCGAGCCGGGCGAGCAGGTCGGCAGGGCAGGGCTCCCCCATAAACTCACACGCCCTGGGCAGGACGACGGCGGGGTACGCGACCAGATCTTCCATCCGGATCGTGAGGATGCGGGGATCGTCGTAGTCGAAGTGGGCGAGGCCCCAGAGTGGGCCCACGGCCCGGTGATCGAAGGCGGTCGGGCTCGAGACGAACTCGAATGTCGCCTGCAGCCCGTCTGCCTTCGAGAGCCCGCGAAGCCGCTCCCGCTGTGCCGCGAGGTGCGGCCAGCGGTCGGTCGGATGGCTCAGGAGATGGGAAAAGTAGGCCGAGACGACGATGGCGAGCGGATTGCGGACGACGTGGACGGCGCGGCGGATCCTGTCCTTCAGGAAGGGATAGTCGGCGTTGATCAGCGCGCAGTAGCGATAGGCGGACGGATCGTCGGGAAACTCGTCGCTCCGGTCCGAGTGGTAGACAGCCGCGCCAAGCCGGTCGGCGTAGTGGGCATGCAGCACTCCCGTCAGCCAGGCGGAGCCACACTTGTGGTGCGTGAGGAAGAGCATGCGAGGCAGGGGGCGCGGGCGAGACGGCCATCAGGGCGGCGGGAGCGTGTTCCGAACACGACCGTGCCCTCGGGTCGACCTTAGTTTTCCGACAGCGACCACGCAACTTTTTCCGGGGTTTGGGCCGCAGATTCGGCACAACCCATCCCGGTGGCAGCGACCGTGGTGGCCGGTCCCGCATGGGGCCGCAGTCGGCCTGCGTCCACTACCGGCGGGCGGCGCGGTACCAGCGGATGAGCGCGTTCGTGGAGGAGTCGTGCCGCAGCTCGGGCTCGGTCGTCGGCTCGAGCTCGGGCACGATGCGGTTGGCGAGCACCTTGCCCAGCTCGACGCCCCACTGATCGAACGGATTCACGTCCCAGATGCAGCCCTGCGTGAACACGCTGTGCTCGTAGAGGGCGACCAGGCTGCCGAGCAGGCGAGGGGACAGTTGCTCCGCCAGGATGATCGTGCTCGGCCGGTTGCCTGGAAACGTCTTGTGGGCCACGAGCGGCTCCGGGACTCCCTCCGCCCGCACCTCCGCGGCCGTCTTGCCGAAGGCCAGCGCCTCGGCCTGGGCGAAGACGTTCGACATCAGCAGGTCGTGGTGGCGGCCCAGCGGATTGAGCGACCGCGCGAAGCCCAGAAAATCGCAGGGGATCGTCCGCGTCCCCTGGTGGATCAGTTGATAGAAGGAGTGCTGGCCGTTCGTGCCGGGCTCGCCCCAGACGACGGGGCAGGTCTGGTAGTCGTCGATGACCCGGCCCTCGAGCGTCACCCGCTTGCCGTTGGACTCCATCGTCAACTGCTGCAGGTAGGCGGGGAATCGCCGCAGATACTGGTCGTAGGGCAGGACCGCCAGCGTGTCGTTGCCCAGGAACGTCGCATTCCAGACCGTCAGCAGGCCGTGGAGCACCGGGAGGTTGCGGTCGAAGGCCGCGGTGCGGAAGTGCTCGTCCATGGCGTGGAAGCCGGCCAGCATGTCGCCGAAGGCCTCGGGGCCGATCGCCAGCATGGTGGAGAGCCCGATCGCCGAGTCCATCGAGTAGCGGCCGCCGACCCAGTCCCAGAAGCCGAACATGTTCGCCGTGTCGATGCCGAAGGCCGCCACCTCGGCGGCGTTCGTCGAGACCGCCACGAAGTGCCGGGCCACGGCCTCCGGCGCGCCGAGCGCCCCGAGGAGCCAGTCTCGGGCCGAGCGGGCATTGGCCATCGTCTCCTGGGTGGTGAACGTCTTCGACGAGATCACGAAGAGCGTCTCGGCGGGGTCGAGGTCACCGGTCGCCTCGGCAAAGTCGGTGCCGTCGACGTTCGAGACGAAGCGGAAACGAAGGTTCCGGTCGGTGAAGTGCCGCAGCGCCTCGTAGGCCATGACCGGGCCCAGGTCCGAGCCGCCGATGCCGATGTTGACGACGTTGCGGATCGGTCGGCCGGTGTGGCCGAGCCAGCGGCCGACGCGCACATCCCGGCAGAAGCTCGCCATCCGGTCGAGCACCGCATGCACATCGGGGACGACATCGCGGCCGTCGCAGAGGACCCGCTCGCCACGCGGCGCCCGCAGGGCGACGTGCAGCACCGCCCGCTGCTCCGTGGCGTTGAGCTTCGCACCGGCGAACATGGCGTCGATCCGCGTGCGGAGCCCGCAGGCCTCCGCCAGACGCACGAGCAGGCCGGGAGTCTCGGCGGTGATCCGCTGCTTCGAGAAGTCGACGTGCAGGCCGCAGGCGTCGTGCGTGAACCGCTCGGCGCGGGCCGGGTCGGCGGCGAACAGGTCGCGGAGGTGCGAGGCGCAGACGGTGGCGGCATGGCGGGCGACGGTCTGCCACTCCGCGTGGGAACTGCGGGTGCCGGGCTCGGGGGCGGTCATCGAAGGCTCCTTGCGTCAGGGAGTGCCGGGGGAGGCGGGGGCCCGCGGCGGTTGGCCGATCATCTTCTGCTCAATCACTTGGAGCAGCTCGTTCCAGCTCTTGACGAAGGCCTCGGCGCCGTCCTGCTGGAGCTTCTCGCCGAGCGCCGGCAGGTCGATGCCGGCTCGGCCGATCTCCGCCAGCGTGGTTTCGGCGGTGCCGCCGCCGGCCGAGATGGGGCCCGCGACCGCGCCATGGTCGGCGAATGCCAGCAGTGTCTGCTCCGGGACGGTGTTGACGGTATGCGGAGCGGCCAGCGACTCCACGTACAGGCAGTCCGAGAGCGTCGGATCCTTGGTGCCGGTGCTCGCGAACAACAGCCGCTGCGGCCAGGCGCCAAAGTTGGCCAGCCGCTGGAAGCGGTCCGAGGCCACCAGGTCGCGGTAGGCGCGGTAG
>Ga0255182_1000753_pt1 | contig 19348 bp, 16 predicted proteins | sample Atl_UVDOM_RepA_8_FD_188420 | JGI IMG/M metagenome (GOLD analysis project Ga0255182, IMG submission 188420) | Freshwater microbial communities from Altamaha River, Georgia, United States - Atl_UVDOM_RepA_8d | ecosystem: Environmental > Aquatic > Freshwater > River | place: USA: Georgia...
CCCCCCACCGGCGGTGGCCGCACCCGCAGCACCTGCACCCGCAGCGCCCCCCCAACGGGTGAGCGCGGGGATGCGCCCTGGTGCGAGCTGCGCCAAACCGAGCTACCCACCCGCCTCACGCCGGCTGGAGGAAGAGGGCACGGTGCGGTTGCGGTTTTTGATCGGCACCGAAGGTCAGGTGTTGCAAGCCGAGGTGGAGAAATCCTCTGGCTTTCCCCGACTGGATGAAGCCGCGCGGGCGGCCTTGGCCAAATGCCAGTTCCGACCTGGCACGGTCGATGGCAAGCCGGAGGCGAGTTGGGCCAGCATGGAGTACCACTGGCGCTTGGAATGAGTGGGGGGCCTGCGCCCGAGGGCGCAGAGTGTGGGCGATACCCCGCCCTGGTGTGTCGGGGGGGGATGCCCGCCCCCTTAGGCTACAGGCGGGGTGGGCGGGTCAAAGCGCAGACTCACGCGCCAACCGTGCGGCGTTTCGTTGTGAAACGCCAAATGCGCGCGCAGCAGTCGGGCATAGGCGCTCACGATGGCCAAGCCCAAGCCTGAGCCTTCGCGGGCCAGATGCCGCTGCTCACCGCGCACCCAGCGCTGGGTCAAACGCTGCCACTGGACATCGCTCACGCCAGGCCCGTTGTCGATGACCGAGAGCACACAGGACTCTCCCCGTGTGTCGATGGCCACAGTGACGCGGCGCGGCTCCTGCGCCGACAGGCCATAGCGCAAGGCGTTGTCGATGAGGTTGTTGAGCACGCCTTCGATGAGCGCGCGTTGCCCCAGCACCGTCACCGATCGCTCAGCCCCTTGCGCGCCCAGGTCAACGCCCAGCGCGTCGGCTCGCCCCAAATGGCGCAGCACTGCCTCACGCACGAGTTCATCGAGCGGAAGGGGGACGAGCTCGGGCAGCTGACGCGCCTCGTCTGCTAAGGCCAGGGCCAAGAGTTGATCGATGAGATGGCTGGCCCGCCCTTGACTCTCCAAAATGCCCGCCAATTGCTCGCGCCAGACCTGCGGATCACTTTGCTGCAAGCCGTATTCCGCTTGGGCCCGGATACCCGCGAGCGGGTTGCGCAGCTCATGCGCCACATTGCCCGAGAACTCCCGCTGCGCGGCCACGCTCTCGGCAATGCGTTGTAAAAGACCGTTCAAGGTTTGCGCCAAGTCCTGCAATTCCCGCGTTGAGGGCGTGAGGGGGATACGGGAGAAGTCATCCGCGCGGCGACTCTCCAACGCGCTGCCAAGATTGGCCAAGGGTTGCAGGTCATGGTCAATGCGGCGCATGAGCGCATTGGCGAGCAACAGCAACAGCAAGAGCTGCGGCGCCATGGAGTAGGCCAAGAGTCGCTGCAGAGTCTGATTGCGGCTGCGCGTGGTCTGCCCCATGACCACCCAGTGCTCACCCGGCTGAGCCCGGCGCAAAGCGACAATGCGCAACTCCAGCGCGCCCCATTGCAGGGTTTCAAACACGGGTTGATCCAGAGCTTCGGGCAGCTTCTCTGGGCGCAGCCCCTGATGCCCCGCCACCAAACGACCGTCGGGCTGCCAAACCGAAAAATACAAGGATTCACTGGCGTCGAACAAAATGGCCCGCATCTCTTGCGCGGACAACTCTAGCTGCAACGAATCCTGGTGGGTGCTGACCTCGCGCCGCACATGGGAGGCCACCAACAAGGCGTCGTCCAACAAAGACCGGTCGTAGGCCTGCTGAATAAAGTGGTGCCCGATGGCGGCGGTGAGAATGGCGCCAAAGAGCCAGGTGAGTGAGAGCGGCCACAACACCTGATGCAACAAACGGTTGCGCAGTGACGGTAAACGCAGGTTCACGTGGCTTCCTCTTCCAGCAGGTAACCAATGCCACGCAAGGTGCGAATGCCGGCACCACTGCCCGCGAGCTTTTTGCGCAGGCGAGAAATAAAGGCTTCGAGCGCGTTGTCGGCCAAAGCGGCATCGAAATCGGAGAGCTTTTCCGAAAGCACCCGCTTGCTCACGGCTCGCCCCGGGGGGGACATCAGCTCCCAGAGAACTTCGAACTCCCGCGCGGGCAAGACCAATTCCGTCTCGCCCACAAACAATCGGCGCTGGGTGCGATCCAGACGAAGCTGTCCCACCACGACCGCTTCATGGAGGCCAACCGTGCGACGGGTGAGCGCGCGCAGTCGCGCCTCAACCTCACCCAGATCAAAGGGCTTGCCCAGGTAGTCGTCTGCACCGGCGTTCAAGCCGGCAATGCGTTCCTCGGTGCGGTCCCGTGCGGTCAAAATCAGCACTGGGGTTTTATCGCCCCGCGCCCTGGCCGCTCGCAGGAGTTGCAGGCCATGACCATCGAGTTGTTTGGAGCCCTCCTCGCGGGGCAAGTTCAGGTCCAACAGAACAGCGTCGTAGGCCTGCACGCGCCAGAGGTGCTCGCCGGCATGAGCGGTTTGGGCGCCATCGACCCGATAACCGGCATCGGTGAGCGCGCGCGACATGACGCGTTGCAGCGTTGCATCGTCTTCAATCAACAGGATGCGCATGGTCAGGCACTGGTCAGGGTAGAGGTGAGACAGTGCCAAGCATAAGCCATCGCACGCCCAGATTCCGCTATGTCGACCCCCAAACGCCCCTGGTGGCAAAGCCCACCCTATTTGTTACTCGCCGCCAGCGTGCTGCCACTGGCCTGGTTGCTGGTGGTGAGCTTCTCGGGCTCGCCCACAGCGGCGCGCCCCCAACAGCCCGAGCCGATCGTGCAAGGCAACCAATTGCGCTTCCCCGCCGGCCACCCCCAGCTGGCCTTGCTCAGCACCGTGGCCGCAGCCGCGGCCACAGAAGTGCGCATTGAATTGCCGGCGCACATCGTTTGGGATGAATCGGTCACGCAGCGCGTCTACCCCGCATTTGCCGGCCGCGTCCAGCAATTGAATGCCGATGTGGGCCAGCGGGTTCAGGCGGGCCAGGTTTTGGCCACGCTGCTCTCGCCTGAGTTCGGGACGGCGCAAGCCGACACCGCCAAAGCCAGGGCCGACGCCTTGGTGGCCAAGCGCGCGGCCGAGCGCATGCAAACCTTGTTCGAGGCCGATGTCGTCTCCCGCAAAGAGTATGAGCAAGCCCAAGCCGATGCCGAGCGTGCCCAGGCCGAGCTGGCCCGAGCGAGCGCGCGCACCCAGCTCTACGGTCACGCCGCAGGGGTGAATCAGGCCCTGCCCCTGCTCGCCCTGGTCAATGGCGTGGTGGTGGAGCGCAACCTCAGCGCGGGCCTGGAGGTGCGACCCGATGCCAGCGGGGCGCCCCCGCTGTTTGTGATCAGCGACCCCACGCAGTTGTGGGTGCAAATTGATGTGCGCGAGGGTGATGCGGAAGCGGTTCGACCTGGCACGCGTTTGCAGCTCAACCTCGCCGCGCTGCCCAGCCAAACGTTCACGGCCGAGGTGGTGACCAGCGCGGATCGCATTGACCCGCAGTCGCGCACCTTCAAAATTCGCGCCCGTCTGCACAACCCGGAGCGGCGCGTGAAGGCGGAGATGCTGGGCACAGCCCAAGCCATCAAACCCATGCCGGCCGGTGTGGTGTTGCCCGCCACGGCTGTCCAGCTGCGCGGCACCGACCATTGGGTTTATGTGCAAGTAGCTGCGGGCGTGTTTGAGCCGCGCAAAGTCATCTTGGCCCATGAGACGCGCAGTGAGGTGTTGGCGGTTGATGGGGTGCGCGTGGGCGAACTGGTGGTCAAGGACAACACCCTGCTGTTGGCGCGTGAGTTCCGCTTCGCCAAGGATGCCGCGCCACCGAGTATTCCCGCACCATGAAGCGCCTGATTCAGTTTGGGCTCAACCAGCCCTTGTTCATCTTGCTCGGGACCGTGCTCTTTGTCCTCTCGGGCTTGATCGCTTTTCGCAGCCTCTCGGTCGAGGCTTTTCCCGACGTCACGGACACCCAGGTCACGGTCATCGCCCTCTACCCCGGACGCGCGGCCGAGGAAGTTGAAAAGCAAGTCACGCTGCCCATTGAGGTGGCGCTCTCGGGCTTGCCGCACGCCATCCGGGTGTTCTCACACACCCAGTTTGGGCTCTCCTTCACCGTGGTGACTTACGACGACCAAAGCCAAGTCAATGAAGTGCGACAGCAGGTCAATGAACGGCTACGGGGCATCGAATTGCCCGAAGGGGTGGAGGCCCACATGGCGCCCAACGCCACGCCGGTGGGCGAGATCATGCGCTACCGGGTGCGCGGCGATGGCCTCTCGACCACCGAGCTGCGCACGCTCGAGGATTGGGTGATCGAGCGGCAATTGCGCCAAGTACCCGGTGTGGCCGATGTGGTGGCCATGGGCGGCTTTATCAAGCAATACGAGGTGCAACCCGATTTGCACAAGCTCAGCCGCTATCAGCTGACCTTGCGCGACTTGGAGAACGCGCTGGGCAGGGGCAATGCCAATGCGGGGGGCAGTTATGTTGCGCAGGGGCATCAGCAGTTCGCCATTCGCGGGATTGGCTTGTTGCGCACCGTGGACGACATCGGTCAAGTCGTGGTGGCGGTGCGGGGCGTCACGCCCATCTTGGTGCGCGACGTGGCGCAAGTGCAAGTCGGGGCCGTGCCCCGCTTGGGCACCGTGGGGCAGGATGAAGATGACGACGTGGTCACCGGCATCGTGATCATGCGCAAGGGTGAGAATCCGAGCGAGGTTCTCAAGGGCGTGAAGGCACGGCTTGACGACCTCAACACCCGCATTCTGCCAGCGGGGGTGCAAGTCGTCCCCTTCTACGATCGCACTTGGCTGATGGGCAAGACCCTCTCCACGGTGTTTCGCAACTTGGTGGAAGGCGCTTTGCTCGTGGCCTTGGTGCTGTATTTGTTTTTGTCCAACCTGCGCGCCTCGTTGGCGGTGGTGCTCATCATTCCGCTCTCGCTGCTCGCCACCTTTCTGGGGCTGAAGATCGCCGGCGTGCCCGCCAATTTGTTGAGCCTGGGCGCCATGGATTTCGGCATCATTGTGGATGGCGCCGTGATCGTGGTGGAGAACATCATGCACCGCCTGGCCGAGCGGGGCGAGGGGATGAATGAGAAAGAGCGGCGCACCCTGATCACGCAAGCCACGAATGAAGTGGGGCGTCCCACGCTTTTTTCCATGCTCATCATCATTGCGGCGCACATTCCGATCTTTGCCTTGCAACGGCACGAAGGGCGGATTTTTCAGCCCATGGCCTTGTCGGTCACCACCGCCTTGGTGGGCTCGCTCATTTTTTCACTCACTCTAGTTCCCTTGCTGGCGTACTGGATGCTGCGCAAAGGCATTCCCCATGGCGACAACCTGCTGGTTGAGCGCGCCAAACGGTTTTACACCCCAATTCTGGACTGGGCGTTGGATCGGCCACGCCAGGTGGGTGCGGCGGCTTTGGTGGCGTTCCTGCTGGCTTTGGGCTTAGGTTCCCGCTTAGGTTCGGAGTTTCTGCCCGAGCTCAATGAGGGCACCATTTGGGTGAACGTGCGCCTGCCGGCGAGCATTTCCAACGATGAGGCTGGCCAGGTCATGCACCAAGTGCGCATGGCCTTGCGCAGCGTGCCCGAAGTGCGCACGACGGTCTCCAAAGCTGGGCAGCCCGAAGACGGCACCGACCCCAAGACCATCAGCATGGCGGAGGTGTTCGTGGATCTCAAACCGCCCGAGGAGTGGCGCGAGGGCATGACACGCGAGCAGCTCATTGAGGAGATGGAACGCGCGGTGACGAATCTGCCGGGCATGCAGCCGACTTTCTCCCAACCCATTCGCGACAACGTGCTCGAGTCCATCTCCCAAATCGATGGTCAGATCGTGATCAAGGTCTCCGGGGACGACTTGCAGGTGTTGCGTGACACCACGGAGGCCATCGAGGCACAAATTCGTCAAGTGCGCGGGGTCTATCGGGCCGAGATTGATCGCCAAGGGGAGCTGCCGCAGTTCCTCATCGAGATCGACCGCGCCCGCGCCGCGCGCCTGGGCCTCAACATTGGTGATGTGCAGGATGTTGTCGAGACGGCGCTTGCGGGGCGCGCCGCCACCGCCTTGTGGGAGGGCGAACGCCGCTTCACGGTGGCGGTGCGCCTGCGAGAGGGTGAGCGCGCGCTTGGCCAACTCGATGGCCTGTTGGTGCCCACGCCGGCGGGGGGAACCGTGCCACTGGCGAGCATCGCCACCCTGCGCGAGGGCAGTGGGGCCATGAACATAGCCCGGGAAGCGGGCCGACGCACGATGGCGATTGGCATTTTCATCAAGGGGCGGGACATGGGCTCGGTGGTGGCGGACATGAAAAGCGCGGTGGCGCAGCACGTGAGCATTCCGCAGAGCTACACCCTCACCTGGTCAGGCGAGTTTGAAAACCAGGAGCGCGCCATGCAACGCCTCTCCGTGGTGGTGCCCATCTCGCTGCTGCTCATCTTCGTGCTGCTCTTTGACGCCTTCTCCTCGTTCAAGTCGGCCGGGCTCATCCTCATCAATGTGCCCTTGGCGCTCATTGGGGGCATCGTGGCGCTGTGGCTGTTTCACATCCCCCTTTCAGTCTCGGCCGCGATTGGGTTTATTGCGCTCTCCGGTCAGGCGGTTCTCAACGGGGTGGTCATGCTCTCGGTCTTCCAACAACTGCGCAACGCGGGGCACCAGGTGCGCGAGGCGGTGCGGGAGGGCGCCTTGCAGCGGCTGCGCACCGTGCTGATGACGGCCTTGCTCGCCGCGCTAGGCCTATTGCCCATGGCCTTGAGCCGTGACATCGGTGCGGAAACCCAGCGCCCGCTGGCGATTGTGGTCATTGGCGGTCTTTTCACGGCCACCCTGCTCACACTGGTCGTGCTGCCCACCCTGTACGTGGCTTGGTTTGCGCCCAAGGGCGGGGAAGCGGGGCGCGCTCACAAGGCTTAAAATCGGGGGTTGACCCTGAGGAAAGCCCATGGCACGCACGCTTTACGACAAAATTTGGGACGAACACGTCGTCCACACCGAGGAAGACGGCACCGCCGTCCTCTACATCGATCGCCATTTGGTCCATGAGGTGACCAGCCCGCAGGCCTTTGAGGGCTTGCGTCAGGCTGGCCGCGGTCTGTGGCGCAAAAGCTCCGTGGTGGCCACGGCCGACCACAACACGCCCACCACGGGCTGGGAGCTGGGCTACGACGGCATCACCGACCCCATCAGCAAGGAGCAGGTGGTCACCCTCGACGCCAACATCGCCCACTTCGGCGCGGCTGCCTTCTTTCCCTTCCTCTCCAAACGCCAAGGCATCGTGCACGTCATTGGCCCGGAAAACGGCGCCACCCTACCCGGCATGACCGTGGTGTGCGGCGACAGCCACACCTCCACGCACGGCGCGTTTGGTGCCCTGGCCCACGGCATTGGCACCTCCGAAGTCGAGCACGTCATGGCCACGCAAACGCTGCTGGCCAAAAAGGCCAAGAACATGCTGGTCCAAGTCGAGGGCAAAGTGGCCAAGGGCGTCACGGCCAAGGACATTGTGCTGGCCATCATTGGCAAGATCGGCACCGCCGGGGGCACGGGCTACACCATTGAGTTTGCGGGCAGCGCCATTCGAGACCTCTCCATGGAAGGTCGCATGACGGTGTGCAACATGGCCATTGAGGCCGGCGCGCGCGCGGGGCTGGTGGCCGTGGATGAGAAAACCATCGACTACGTCAAGGGACGTCCCCTCTCCCCCACGGGCGTGGCCTTGGAGCAAGCCATCACCTACTGGCGCACCCTGCACTCCGACCCCGGCGCGCACTTTGACGCGGTGGTCACCCTCGACGCCACCGCCATTGCGCCCCAAGTGACCTGGGGCACTTCACCCGAGATGGTCCTCTCCGTGCTCGACCGTGTGCCCGATCCGGACAAGGAAAAAGACGCCAATAAGCGCAACGCCATGGAGCGCGCGCTCAGCTACATGGGGCTTGAGCCGGGCAAACCCATCAGCGACATCACGGTGGACAAAATCTTCATCGGCTCATGTACCAATAGCCGCATTGAGGACATGCGCGAAGCCGCCGCAGTGGTGAAAAAACTCGGCCAAAAGGTCTCGCGCAACGTCAAACTCGCCATGGTTGTGCCGGGCTCGGGCCTGGTCAAGGCCCAAGCCGAGCAAGAAGGCTTGCACGAGATTTTCCGCGCCGCCGGCTTTGAATGGCGTGAGCCTGGCTGCTCCATGTGCCTGGCCATGAATGCCGACCGCCTGGAGCCCGGTGAACGTTGCGCCTCCACGAGCAACCGCAATTTTGAAGGCCGCCAGGGCAATGGTGGGCGCACCCATTTGGTGAGCCCGGCCATGGCGGCGGCGGCTGCGATTCACGGCCACTTTGTGGACATCCGCCAATTCGCGTAAGAAGGTAAGCCATGCAGAAATTCCAAGTACACAAAGGGCTGGTGGCCCCGATGGATCGCGAAAACGTCGATACCGATGCGATCATCCCCAAGCAGTTCCTCAAGTCCATCAAAAAGACGGGCTTTGGCCCCAACCTCTTTGACGAATGGCGCTACCTCGACAAAGGTGAGCCGGGCATTCCCGAGAGCCAACGCAAGCCCAATCCGGACTTTGTGCTCAACCAGCCGCGCTACCAGGGCGCGAGCATTCTGCTCGCACGCAAGAACTTTGGCTGCGGCTCCTCGCGTGAGCACGCCCCCTGGGCCATCGAGCAGTATGGCTTTCGCGCGCTCATCGCGCCGAGCTATGCGGACATCTTCTTCAACAACTGCTTTAAGAACGGCATCTTGCCCATCGTGTTGCCGGAGGCCACGGTGGACCAACTCTTCAACGCGGTTCAGGCCTTCCCCGGCTACGAGCTCACGATTGATTTAGAGCGCCAAGTGGTGGTGCTGCCCCAGGGTGAGGAAATCGCCTTTGAGGTGCAGCCGTTTCGCAAATACTGCCTGCTCAATGGTCTTGACGACATTGGCCTGACGCTGCGCCACAAAGACAAGATTGCCGCCTTTGAGGCCCAACGCTTGGCAAGCAAGCCTTGGTTGGCCAACACCCTCTGAAAGAATCCCCCTCATGAAAATCGCTGTTCTCCCTGGTGACGGTATCGGCACCGAAATCGTGGCCGAAGCCGTGAAAGTGCTGCGCGCGCTCGACTTGAAATTTGAAATGGAAGAGGCCCTCGTGGGCGGCGCGGCCTATGACGCGCACGGCCATCCCCTGCCCGAATCCACCCTGAAACTGGCCAAAGCAGCCGATGCGGTACTCTTTGGCGCCGTGGGCGACTGGAAATACGACAAGCTGGACCGACCGCTGCGCCCCGAGCAAGCCATTCTGGGCCTGCGCAAAAATTTAGGCCTATTTGCCAACTTCCGTCCCGCCATTTGCTACCCCCAGTTGGTCGGGGCTTCGAGCCTCAAGCCGGAGTTGGTCTCTGGCCTCGACATCTTGATCATTCGCGAACTCACGGGCGACATTTATTTTGGCCAGCCGCGCGGGCGGCGGACCGCCAGCGACGGTCATTTCCCCGGTGCCGAGGAAGCCTTTGACACCATGCGCTACAGCAAGCCCGAGATTGAGCGCATCGCGCACGTGGCCTTCCAGGCCGCACGCAAGCGCAACAAGAAAGTCACGAGCGTGGACAAGGCCAACGTGCTCGAGACTTTCCAATTCTGGAAAGACGTGGTGACCGAGGTGCACGCCCAGTACCCCGATGTGCAGCTCGAACACATGTACGTGGACAACGCGGCCATGCAACTCGTCAAAGCGCCGAAATCGTTTGACGTGCTGGTGACCGGCAATATGTTTGGCGACATCCTCTCCGATGAAGCCTCCATGCTCACGGGCTCCATTGGGATGTTGCCTTCGGCCTCGCTCAACGCCGCCAACCAAGGGCTTTACGAGCCCAGCCATGGCAGCGCCCCCGACATCGCCGGCAAAGGCGTGGCCAACCCGCTCGCGACCATTCTCTCCGCCGCCATGATGCTGCGCTTCTCGCTCGGTCAGGCCGAAGCCGCCGCGCGCATCGAAGCAGCCGTACAAAACGTGTTGGCTCAGGGTTTGCGCACGGCCGACATCTACAGCGAAGGCACCACCCGCGTGGGCACGCGCGAGATGGGAGACGCCGTGGTCAAGGCCTTGGCCTAAAGCCACTCCACCGCCTGAGGGCGGGGCCAACCCCGGCCCCCCTTCGGCTTAGGCTTCGTCCACCCCGGCGTGGCGAAATTCGCGCCAGAGCAAATACAAGCCGCTGCCCACCACGATACAAGCGCCCAGCACCACGGCGGAGTCGGGCACTTGGCCAAACAGCAGCCAGCCCCAGGCGATCATGTAGAGAATTTGCTGGTACAAGTAGGGGCCCAAAACGGCGGCAGAGGCATAGCGGTGCGCCTTGGCCATGACCCAGTGGCCCATGCCGCCACACAAGCCCATCACGACAAACAGCCCCCACTCGAAACTGCTTTCGGGTGCCGTCCACACCGGAATGGCCAAGGGCGCGACCATCAGACAGGCGATCCAGGCGGAGATCAACTGGGTGACGCGGCTGTCCTCCGAGCCCGCCATGTGGCGCGTCATGATGTTAAAGCTCGCATACAAAATGGCATTGAGCACGGAGAAGAAAATGGCGGGATGAAAGGCCTGCGAGCCGGGCCGAATGATGCACAACACGCCCACAAAACCCAGCGCCACCGCGGCCCAGCGACGCGCATCCAGGTGCTCTCCTAGCCACCAAGCCGAGAACAAGGCAATGAGGATGGGCACCGAAAATTGAATGGCGCCTGTCTCGGCCAATTGCAAGTACTGCAAGGCGGCGAAGTTAAAGAGCGTCATCGTCCCAAGCATCAAGCCGCGCAAGAGCTGCAAGCGCGGGTTGCCCCAGCGGGCCTCGCGCATCTGGGGCAAGAGCACGAGGCTAAAGAGCACGGCGTGCACGCCAAAGCGCATGAACACCACCTGAAACACGGGAAGGCTTTGCACCAGCCATTTGCCTGTCGCGTCGAGCACGGAAAACAGCAAAGTGGTGAGACAGATGAGCGCAATGCCGATACGGCGATTGGCGGCAGTGTTGGCGTGCAGCATCGTGGAGTACAACGGAATCGCTGCCATTATTCCGCAATCCGTGCGATCGCGGGGTCTCGGGTGCGTCACCGCGCGCCTGCGGGAGCGCTCGGGTAGGCTCGCGCTAGCGGGCGAGTCGTTGGCGCACGGCGGCCGCGTGTGGGATGGGCTCCACGGCGCCATAGCCCTCGGTGGACATGGCGGCGGCGACGGCTGCATAGGCACCCGCTGTGGGCCAGTCGTCGCCTTCGCACCAGCGGTGCACCAAGGCGCCCCCAAAGGTGTCTCCCGCGCCGGTGGCGTCCACGGGCTGGCAAGGCGCGGGGGCAATGCGCCAGCGCTGCTGACCATCGCTGATCAACGCCCCCTCTCGACCATTTTTGAGGGCGACGACGGGTGCGCCCCATGCATGGCATTGATCGATGATGGCCTCGGGGTCTGACAGCCCCGTGAGCACCGTCATGTCGTCATAGCTGGGCAAGCACAGGTCACAGCTGGCAATGGCCGCCTGCGTGGCCGCACGCGCTTCTTGCACCGACCACAGCCGCAAGCGCAAATTCGTGTCGAAGGAAACCCGCACGCCAGACTCGCGCGCCAAAGCCACCGCAGCCTCGCACGTGGCCCGCGCGGAGGGTGAAATGGCCAAAGAGATGCCCGAGTAATGCAAGACCTTGGCCTGGGCCAGGAGCGAGCGATCCAAATCCTGCGGTTGCATGCGCGCCGCCGCCGAACCGCTGCGAAAGAAATGGAAGTGGTGTCCCTGCGCATCGTGCGTCACACAGTAAATGGCTGTGTAGGCGTCGGCAAAGGTGCGTACCCCCCGCGCGTCCACGCCCTCTTCTTGCCACAGACGGCGCAGCATCGCGCCGTACGGGTCGTCCCCCAACGCACTCAAATACCCCGCATGCGCACCTTGTCGGGCCGCCGCAATCGCGAAGTTCGAGGTATCTCCGCCAAAGCCTTGCAAGAACACCCGGCCATCGCGCTCGCCGGTTTGGTTGAACTCGACCATGGGCTCGCCCAGGGCCAACACGGTTGGGAAAGGGTGGGGGTGAGAGGACATGCGCGGATTATGCGGGTAAAGGCTTCGGGCTTAGCGGCATTGACTACCGTTGGCGCGCCCGTCTCTCGGGGCGGGCGCCAGGTACCGCCACGCCTCAGAGGTCGAGTGCAGGGCGCAGCAGACGGCTGCGTCGGTAATGCCAGCGCCCCACGCGTGTGGCCAAGGCCGCCGCGCAACACCCGAGCAAAACCGTGAGCGCCCATGGCAGCAACCAATGTCCTCCGTAGGCGTCAAAAATCACCGCCTTCAAGCCGCGCACCAACCAGGTCATGGGCAGCCACGGGCTGAGCGCAGCGTAGAAGTCGCCACTGAGCTCGACGGGCATGACGCCGCCCGAGGAGGAGATCTGCAGCGCCAGCAAGAGCATCGCCAAGGCTTTGCCAGCGTCGCCGCCCAACCGCACGAGCAAGAGCAAGACCATGGCAAAGGACAGGGCGGCCGTGAGCATGAGCAAAGGCAAGCGCCACGAGCCCTGGGGGGCGAGGCCAAACCAAGCCCACAAGACCACGAGGAGCAAGAGCGTTTGCAATGTCACCACCACCGCGGGCACGGAGGCTTTGCCCAGGAGTTTGGCGGTGCGCGTATAGGGCCGCGCAAACAAGGAAAGATGGCGACTGCGAATGAGGAAAATGGCGATCCCCGCCCCCAGCCAAAGGGCAATCGGAATGACATTGGGCACCATGGCCGCGCCCAAGTGGCGCACGGGCGAGATCACCCGCAGCTCACTCGCCACCGAATGGGCCAGCCCTTCGGGGCTGCCATCGAGCAGACGCACTTCAGTGGGCAATTTGTTGACCAACCATTCGGTCGAGGCGCTGAGAAAAACACTGCCCTCGTGCAACTGCCGCAACCCTTGGTCGAGTTGGGTTTGCCCCTTGGTGAGTTCGGCCATGCCGGTTTGGAGAGGGGTGATTTGGTTCGCCTCCGGCAGCTTCGCAATGGTTTGCTGCAAGCTGCCCCGTAAGTCGCGCACCCCGAAGGCCAAGCTGCGCACGCCCTCGCGCAGTTGCTCGGATGCCTGGCTGATTTGCTTGTGTCCCTGCTGGGTGCGTTGCAAACCGTCCCGCATCTCGACCAAGCCGGTTTGCAAGGGCTCCACGAGTTCCCCATAGCGCAAGGCTCCCAAGAACGAGCTGTCCTGTTGCTGGCGGAATTGCTCCACGCCCTGCACGAGCTTGACGCTGCCCGCGTGCAAACTGCCGAGCGCTTTGTCGACCTCTTGGTGCGCTGCGGCGAGTTCATCGGCGCCGATGCGAATGCGCCGCACGTCCTCCGAAGGGGGCAGTGAAGCCTCTAGGCCGCGCACATACTGGCCGAGCTGCTGTGCGCCCGTGGCGAGTTTGCCCACTTCTTCCTGCAGTCGCCCACCACCTTGTTGCAGCTTATGGCCCGCCCTGGACGCCTCTTGCAGGCCGGTGCTCAGGCTTTGGCTGCCCTGGTGAATTTTGCCGATCGCCAAGCGCAGCGCCGCCAAATCGTTCTGGCCGACTTTATCGGTCAGAACGAACTTCCAACGTTGCTCGTTGAGCGTTTGGTTGAGGTCGGCGTCGAGATCCTCGGCAAACTTCTTGGCGATTTGAAAGGTTTGGTAGTTATTGCCCGCTGAGGCGAAAACCTCCAGACGTCCCTCGTCGGCGGTGCGCCCCGGCAAGGCCAGGGCCGAGAAATCCGGTGGCACGATGATGGCAAAGGCCAAGTCACCCTGGCGCACACCCTCTCGGGCCTGCGCGATGTCGTCCATGGGGTAGTAGCCAAAGTTTTTTTTCTGCAGCAGCTTGGCGGCGAGTTCGTCCCCAATGTTGACGTGTTGTTCGCGGTAGGCGTAGCCTTTGTCGAGGTTCACCAGTCCCACGCGCAGAGACTGGGTGTGGGCGTTGGGATCCCACAAGCTGCTGAGGTAAATCAGCACGTACAGCGCGGGGATGCACACCACCACCGCCAAGGCCGCGACCCAACGCGGCTGTGCGAGCGCGAGCGCGAGTTCGACGCGGGCGATGCGTTGGGCCTGACGCCAGGTTCGGCCAAAGACGGGCGCGTTTACGTGCATGCCCGTACTGTAGGGTAATTTCGGGGAGGGGCGCAGATATTTTGAAAATTGATCAGTTTTTGTGATCGGCTTGCAAGCCCCAGGCCGCGCCCATCGAGGCGACCATGATGCAAGCCATGGCCACGAACTGCAACACGCTCAGTGACTCGGCCAAGATCACCCAACCCGCAAGCGCGCCAATGACGGGCTCAAGGCTCAGGAGAATGCTAAAGGTGTGGCGCGGCAAGTGATGGAGCGCGTACATCTCCAAGGCGTAGGGCACGGCACTCGAGAGCAAAGCCACCACCAGCCCTGCCGCCCACCATTGCGGCTCCAGCCATGTCGTGCCGGCCTGCCACGTGCCCAGGGGCACGACCAACATGGCCGCCGCCATCATGCCCATGGGAGTGGCATAGCGGCCATGGCGTTGGGCCACTTTTTGCCCGACGACGATGTAGGCCGCCCAACACACGGCCGCCGCCCCCGCAAAGGCCACGCCGGCCGGGTCCAGCGGTGCGTCTGTCTCCAAACCGGTTTGGGGCAGCAGCAAGCCCATGCCCGTCGCCGCCAACGCCACCCACACCCCATCGCGCGCGTGCCGCGAACTCCACAGCGCCACGGCCAAGGGCCCAGTGAACTCAATCGCGATGGCCAGTCCAATTGGGATTCGACTCACCGATTCATAGAACAAAAAATTCATCAGCCCCAAGATCAGCCCATAGGCGAGCAAGAGGGGCAGATCCGCCCTGCGCCAACGATGCCGCCAAGGCCGCAAGACCGCGACCAACATCACCGCGGCCAAGCCAATGCGCAAAGCCGAGACGCCGCCCACCCCCACCTCGTCAAACAAGGTTTTGGCGAACGACGAACCGATGCAAAGAGAGACCAAGGAGCCCAAAAGGGCCAGCAGGGGCCAGAGATGAACATTCACACGGGGATTGTGCCGTTTGCCGCTGGCTGCAGTGCCACAAGTTGCGCTTTCTGTGTCGCCCACCAAACCCGAGTGTTGCAGTGGGTTTTTCTTGACCCCACTCTCGCCAGGTTCGATGATCACACGAGCATTTCAGGCTGGAAACATTGTTTCACTATAGAAACACGCAAACGGCATGTTGTCCTCCTGCGCACCGCCCCCGCACGCCGTGAGGGCGTTGCCCAGGCCCGGCGGCAAACCGTTAGGATTCCACCGACAACCGAGATCAACCATGCGCATTTTGGGTATCGACGAAATCACCTTTGCGGCGACGGATTTGTCCCGCTGCCAGCAATTCTTTGCCGACTGGGGCATGACGCTGGTGGAAGAAGCGCCCACGCGGCGTGTCTTTGAAACCCTCAATGGCTGCCGCGTGATCGTGGCCGACCCCAGCCACCCGGGCTTGCCCGCAGGCGTGGAGGCCGATCCCACGGTGCGTGAGTTGGTGTGGGCCGTTGGCGAAGCGAGCGACTTGGAGGCCATCGCCCAAGCCATGCAGGGGCAACCTGGTTTTGTGCGAACGTCTGATCGTGTGGGCTGCACAGACCCCAATGGTCTGGCCATTCGGGTGCAGGTCACCCGCAAAAAACCCCTCACCCTGCCCTGCGCGCAAATGAACACGTGGAACGAGCGTCCGCGCTTGAACCAGCCGAGCCCGGCGTATGAACGGGCTCAACCGGTTGAGGTCGGGCATGTCGTGTTTTTTGTGACTGACTTGCAGGCCGTCACCGCGTTTTATGAAAGCGTGCTGGGCTTTGTGCTCTCTGACCGCTACCCAGGGCGTGGCCACTTCCTGCGCTGCGCCCCACGCGGGGGGCACCACGACCTCTTCTTGTTGCAGACCCCGGAGGCGCGCAGGGGCCTCAACCATGTGGCCTTCACCGTGCGCGACGTGCACGAGGTGTTTGGAGGAGGCCTGCACATGTCACGCTGCGGTTGGGAGACCGAGCTGGGCCCCGGCCGTCACCCCGTTTCCTCGGCCATCTTCTGGTACTTCAACAGCCCCGCGGGTGCCCTCTGGGAGTACTACACCGACGAAGACGAATTGACCGCCGAGTGGCAGCCCCGCGACTTCACGCCCGGACCCACGGTGTTTGCCGAATGGGCGATCAAGGGCGGTATCGATGGCCACACGCGGCGGCAACACCTTGCAGCGGCCCCGAGTGGCCAATTCATGACCGACAAACCCAAGCCTTAAGGCCCCCTCGCCCCTGCGCTGATTGGAGGACAAGCCCATGCCATCTCGCCCGCTCTACAACGAAACCCATCAACACCGCGAAGGTGCCCCCACCGCCTATGAGAGCCTCTTAGGTGATGCCTTGGAGCGTGCGTTCGCCATGGGCATCCATGACCTCGAGGGGCTGGTGGCCTACCTCAACGCCTCCGGCCCCACGGGCCCCAATGGGCAGGCCTGGACGCCCGCGCTCTATCAACAAGAAATGGCGCGCTTGGGCGCCTGACCCGCCTTGCCCTTGGAGTTCCGCATGCACACCGCTGTTTTGACCCCACCAGTCGACCCCATCGAGCAGGTGCTCTCGGTCGGCTTGAAAGACCTTTGGTATCCCATTTGCCCCTCGGGCTTTGTGAAGGACAACCCCGTCTCGCTGCGCCGACTGGGCTACAAAATCGTGCTTTGGCGTGATGCGAGTGGCCAAGTCCACGCCTTGGAAGACCACTGCCCGCACCGAGGCGCGCCGCTCTCCCTGGGCGTGATTCTGGGCGACCGCATGGCCTGCGCCTACCACGGCGTGGAGGTGCGCTGCGATGGCACGGTCATGCGCGTGCCGGGCAGCCCCGGCTGCAAACTCGAGGGCGCACGACCCACGCGTCGCTTTTTGACCGAGGAGCGTCACGGGGCTATTTTTCTCTACAACGCCACCGACCCGCACCTCGACAGCGCGCCGCCCCTGGAACTGCCCGAACCGCTTGCCTCGCCCGAGTGGTCGTCTTTCCTCTGCTACGTCGAATGGGCCTGCGACTACCGCTACGTGATGGACAACGTGATGGACCCCATGCACGGCGTCTACTTGCACAAGCAGTCGCACACCATGAGTGAGGGCGACGCGCACGCGGAATTTCAAATTCGCGACTTGCCCGAGATCGAGGGGTTTGTGTTCGAGAAAAAAGGCCAGCGCGATGTGAACTTCGACTGGACCGAATGGCGCGAAGCCGGCCACATTCACACCATGCGCCTAGAGATCCCCTACCCCAAGACGGGTGGCCCAGGGGGCAACTTCACGATTGTGGGATCGTATGTGCCCGCCGAAAAAAATGTGACCGGGGTGTTCTTTTGGCGCTGCCGCAAAGTCAGCGGTTGGCAGCGCGACACCTGGCGTTTCCTCTACAAAAACCGTCTGGAGCAACGGCACTGGAACGTGCTCGAGCAAGACCGCGTGGCCATTGAAGCCATGGAGCCCAACGCCAACACCCGCGAGTTTCTCTACCAGCACGATTTGGGCATCGTGCGCTTGCGTCGTCGCTTAAAAGCCCTGGCGCAAGCCCAGATCGACCGCAGCACCACGGCCTGAGTGCCGGGCGCGCCTGGCCTCAAATGGGGGGCAAGGCCACGCCCCAGGCGTCGTAGCCATAGACCCAATCGGCATTGCCCTGGGTTTTGAGCCACTGATTGCCGCGCGAGGCGATCTGAATTTTGGCGGTGCGCTCCTGTCTGGCTTGCGCATAGACCTGCAAAGCTTGCAACGCGCCTGCGCGCGTACTCACCCCTGCGAGGCACCGGCCCAGTACCACCCCGTCCTCAATCGCCATGCCCGCGCCCTGCGCCATGAAGGGCAACATGGGGTGGCAGGCATCGCCCAGCAAAGTCACCGCCTGCATCGACCACTGCGGCAGAGGATCGCGCTCGTACAAGGCGCTCTTGAGCGTGGTGTCACAGGCCTCGAGCAAGGCGCGCGCATCGGGGTGAAAGTCTTGGTAGAACGCGCGCAGTTCGGCCACATCGCCCGGGCTCGTCCAGGACTCCTCGGTCCAGCTCTCCTGACCGGTGGTGGCAAACACAAAGGTCTCACGCCCTTGGCTGAGCGGAAAAGTAACGATCTGGCTCTGCGGATTGGGGCCCCACCATTTGGTAAAGGCCTCGATTTCGGGAACATGGCGCACCCGCTGCGTGGGCACCACCGAGCGGAAAGAGACGACCCCGGTAAAGCGCGGGTACTCCTCGCCAAACAAGGCCGCACGCACGCGCGAGTGAATGCCGTCGGCGCCCACCACCACATCGAAGTGCGCCTGCGCACCGCCCACGAACTGCAAGTGCACCCCTTGCGCGTCTTGGGTGAGGCGCTCCAAGCGGTGGTCAAAGCGCATTTGGCTCAAGGGAAACTGCTCGGCCAACGCGGTGATCACATCGGCCCGGTGAATGGTCACTTGGGGTGCGCCATAACGGCGCTCGGCCTCATCGCCCATGGGCAGGCGCGAGGTTTCGAGCCCGGTGTCCCAATCGCGGCTGATGCGAAACGTGGGCTTGGCCCCCATGCGCCGAACGGCCGGCCCCGCCCCGAGGCCATCGATGGCGCGCACCACATTGGGAGTGAGGTTGATATCGGCGCCCACGCGCGCGAAATCTTTGGCCTGCTCGAAGACCGTGACCATATGGCCGCGTTGGTGCAAAGCGATGGCGGCAGACAAGCCCCCCACACCCCCGCCCACAATGCCGATGTTGAGTCCTGTCATGGCGTGCTTCCCCCTGCGATCAAACACTGTTGAAGGAGCCGCCATCGAGCAGAAGGTTCTGCCCGTTGATGTACCCCGCGTGCACACTGCACAAAAAAGCACAGGTGTGCCCAAATTCAGAAGGCTGACCCAAGCGGCGCGCAGGGTGTTTGGCCAAACGCCGCTCGACCACTTGCGCCACGCTCAGGCCCTCGCGCTCGGCTTGGCGCGCAAAGTTGCTCGCCAGCCGGGCCGTGTCAAAAGTACCCGGCAGCAAATTGTTGATGGTCACCCCGCTCGAAGCCACGCTGCGCGCAAGCCCCGCCACAAAACCGGTGAGCCCACTGCGCGCTCCGGTGGAGAGCCCTAGGCCCTCGACCGGCGATTTCACGGCACTTGAGGTGATGTTGATGATGCGCCCAAAGCCACGCGCCATCATGCCGTCCACCGTGGTCTTGATGAGTTCGATGGGGGCGAGCATATTGGCGTCAATGGCCCGCAGCCACGCCTCACGATCCCATTGCCGAAAATCCCCCGGGGGGGGTCCGCCGGCATTGGTCACCACGATGTCGTAATCGCGCGTGACCGCAAAAATGCGCGCGCGTCCCTCTTCGGTCGTGACGTCGGAACAAATCGCTCGCGCGTGGCCGGGGCCGCTCGTGTTG
>Ga0255182_1000754_pt1 | contig 19334 bp, 17 predicted proteins | sample Atl_UVDOM_RepA_8_FD_188420 | JGI IMG/M metagenome (GOLD analysis project Ga0255182, IMG submission 188420) | Freshwater microbial communities from Altamaha River, Georgia, United States - Atl_UVDOM_RepA_8d | ecosystem: Environmental > Aquatic > Freshwater > River | place: USA: Georgia...
GGGCTGGTAGCCCGCCATCGGGGTGTTGTGGCGCGGCAGCTGGTGGGGCTGGCCGGGCAGGTAGCGCGTGTTCATGGGGTCTCCTTCTTGCGTTCGATCTGGCCGGTCTTGAGCGTGCCCAGCAGCTGGTGCAGTTGTTCCTGCTGGCGTTCGCTCAAAGGGGACAAGAGTTCCACCACCCAGCCTTCGTGGGCCGTGGCCATGGCAGCAAAGGCCTGCCGGCCTTCGGGGGTGAGCCGCACACGAAAGGCGCGGCGGTCGCCGGGCAGGTTCTGGCGCTGCACCAGCTGTTCCTTTTCGAGCTGATCGACGATGGTCGTCACATTGCCGCCCGTGACCATCATGCGGCGCGAGAGCTCGCCCATGGACAGCCCTTCAGGCTCGCGTTCGAGCTGGGCCATCAGGTCAAAGCGCGGCAGTGTGATGCCGAACTGCTCGCGTAGGCGCTGGCGGATGGTGTCTTCGATGCGCGTGGTGGCCGACAGCAGCCGCAGCCACAGGCGCAGCGAGGCGTGGTGGTCTTCGTGCGCGCGCACTTCCATGTCGACGGCAGAGGTGTTCATCCCGCCTGCTCCCCGCCATCGATGGCAATCGCCTGCCCATTGATGGCCTCGCTGCCCGGCGCGCAGAGCCAGACCACGCTGTGCGCGATCTCGGCCGGTTGCACCAGGCGCTGTTGCGGGTTGCGCGCGGCCAGGACCTGACGCGCCTGATCTTCACTCTGGCTGGTCTTGGCCACGATGTTGCGCACGGCGTCCTGCACGATCTCGGTTTCGGTGTAGCCGGGGCACAGCGCATTGACCGTGATGTTCTTGCGCGCCATCTCCAGCGCCAGCGCCTTGGTCAGGCCGACCACGCCGTGCTTGGCCGCCACATAGGCGCTCACATAGGCGTAGCCCATGAGGCCCGCCGTGCTGGCGATGTTGACGATGCGCCCGGGCGTCCCACCGGCAGCTGCGTCGAGCATCCCCGGCAGCACGGCCTGCGTGACGTGAAAGGTGCCGCTCAGGTTCACGTCCAGCATCTGCTGCCACAGGGCTGCGTCAGTGCGCACAAAGGGCTGGCTGTGTGCTTGCCCGGCGTTGTTGACGAGGATGTGGACCGGCCCCAGCCGGGCCTGCGCCTGCTGCACGGCCGCCTGCACCGCGTGCGGGTCGCTGATGTCCATGGGGGCGAGCACGATGGCCGCATCCGGCACCTGCGCGCGCACGTGTTCGGCCTGTTGCTGAAGCTTGTCGTGCGAGCGGCCGGCCAGGGTCAGGCGGCAGCCCTGCTGCGCGAGCGCCAGCGCCACAGCCGCACCAATGCCGCTGCCGGCGCCGGTGATGAGGGCGTGGCGGTGGTCAAGCATGCGCACCGCCTATGAGACGTTGTGGGAGCGAGCCCCTGCTCGCGAAAGCCATCCTCTGCTGACACCAGCATCCATTCGCGAGCGGGGGCTCGCTCCCACAGGGTGCAGCGTTGGCGGGAATGCGGCGAACTCCCATCTCAATCTCCCCGCGTCGCGGTTTGCAGCGCACGCTCGCGCGCAAAACCGGCTTCGAGCTGCGGCTTGCCTGAGACGTAGGCGCGCGGCCAGGCCAGTTCGGTGTGACCGATGCGCGCCGCCTCGGTCAGGGTCCAGGCTGGGTTGGCCAGGTGCGGGCGGGCCACGGCGCACAGGTCGGCGCGACCGGCGGCGAGGATGCTGTTGACGTGGTCGGCTTCGGAAATCGCGCCGACCGCGATGGTCGGGATGCCGGCTTCCTGCCGGATGCGATCGGCAAACGGCGTCTGGTACATGCGGCCGTAGGTGGGCTTTTGCTTCGCACTGACCTGGCCGGACGAGCAGTCGATCATGTCGGCGCCGGCAGCCTTGAAGGCGCGCGCGATCTCGACCGCGTCGGTCGGGGTGATGCCGCCCTCGACCCAGTCGTGCGCCGAGATGCGCACCGACATGGGCAGGTGCTCGGGCCAGGCGGCACGCACCGCAGCGAACACCTCCAACGGATAGCGAAGGCGGTTTTCCAGAGAACCGCCGTAGGCGTCGGTCCGGTGGTTGGTCAGCGGGCTGATGAAGCTCGACAGCAGGTAGCCGTGGGCACAGTGCAGTTCCAGCCAGTCGAAACTGGCCTGCGCCGCGCGCCGGGTGCTGGCCACGAAGTCGGCCGTCACGCGGTCCATGTCTTCGCGGTTCATGGCACGCGGCACGATGCCGTGCGGCAGGTAGGGTTGCGCCGAAGCGGCCAGCAACGGCCAGTTGCCTTCGGGGTCGTCAGCGGCCATCGGCTGGTCCATGCCCGCGCCCTGCCAGGGGCGGCAGGTCGAGCCCTTGGGGCCGGCATGGCCGATCTGCAGGCCGATCTTCGCGTCGGACTGCGCATGCACCCAGTCGGTGATGCGTCTGAAGTCTGCGGTCTGCGTGTCGTTCCACAGACCCGGGCAGCCGTGGGTGATACGGCCCTCCGCGCTGGGGGCGGTCATTTCCACCATGACCAGGCCAGCCCCGCCCATGGCGCGCGCGCCCAGGTGCACCAGGTGGTAGTCGCCCACGCGGCCATCGACGGCCGAGTACTGGGCCATGGGTGAGACGACGATGCGGTTCTTGAGCGTGACCGAGCGCAACGCGAACGGCGTGAACATCGGCGGCCGCACGCCGGGAGTCGCGGTGCGCCCCGCAAACCAGGCCTCATAGCCTTCCAGCCAGGCCTTGTCGCGCAAACGCAAATTCTCGTGGCTGATGCGCTGGCTGCGCGTGAGCATGGAATACATGAACTGCTCGGGCTCGAGCTGGTCGCAGTAGCGCTCACCGCAGACCTCGAACCATTCCATCGCGTTCCAGGCGGCGTTTTGCAGGCGGATCACATCGATCTCGCGCACGGCCTGGTAGTGCTGGAGCACCTCGGGAATGCGGTCGGCCGTGTCACCCAGGGCCTTGAACTGGCGCACCAGTTCGATCGCGTCTTCAAGCGCGAGCTTGGTGCCCGAGCCGATCGCAAAATGCGCGGTGTGCACCGCATCGCCCATCAGCACCACATGGCTGTGGCCGTTGAAGTGCGACCAGTTCGCGCACTTGACGCGCTGGAAGTTCAGCCACGCCGAGCCGCGCAGGTGGCGGGCGTTGGTCATCAGCTTTTCGCCCTGCAGATTGCTGGCGAACAGCTTTTCGCAGAAGTCGATCGACTGCTGCTGGTCCGCCTTGTCCAGGCCATGGGCCAGCCAGACATGCTCAGGACATTCGACGATGAAGGTCGAGGTCTTCTCATCGAATTTGTAGACGTGAGCCTGGAACCAGCCGTGCTCGGTCTTCTCGAACAAAAAAGTGAAGGCGTCGTACAGGCGGTTCGTGCCCAGCCAGATGTAGCGGTTGGGTCGGGTCACGATGTCGGGCTGGAACACCTCGGGCAGGCGGCTGCGCACGCGTGAGTTGATGCCGTCGCTCGCGATGATGAGGTCGGCATCGGGGTAGTCGAGGTCGGAATCGGCGTCCTGCTCGAAGGCCAGCTTGACGCCCAGCTGTTCGCAGCGCGCCTGCAGGATGTTGAGCAATTTTTTGCGGCCGATACCCACAAAGCCGTGGCCGCCTGAGCGGATCACGCGGCCCTTGAAATGAAGCTCGATGTCGTCCCAGTGGTTGAAAGCCTGCTGCACCTCGGCCGCAGTCTCCGGGTCCCACTGACGCATGTTGTCCAGCGTCTGGTCCGAGAACACCACGCCCCAGCCGAAGGTGTCGTAGGGCTTGTTGCGCTCGACCACCGTGATGTCGTGGTGGGGCCCGAGCTTTTTCATCAGCAGGGCAAAGTACAGGCCGGCGGGTCCGCCGCCGATGCAGACGATCTTCATGGCTGTTTCCGATGGATGCTTGAGACTCGAATATTTTAAGTTTGAAGTAATACTAAGCCTACGGCCGGTTCCGGACACGCGTGGAAACCCTGATGAAGAAAGAACCCGAGAGGCACTGTGCATCGTTTCGGCCTTGGGCGGGCACGGCGGCCCATGCATGCAGGCCGCCCGGCATCCCGGCGCTCAGGCGCACAGCGGCTGGAACTTCGGTGAGTGGATACAAAAAAGATACATTTATTGCCGTCAAAAGATACAATGAAGGCCAACCAACGGACATCACACGCTACAAATGCTGGACTTCAACGATGCAATCATCCTGGCTTGCGCGGCTCGCGGCGGGCCACTGGCCAGCATGGCCACCACGGACACCGGACTGACGCGGGTCGCGGTCTCACGGCGCATCCAGAAGCTGGCCAACAGCGGCTACCTCGAGCGTCACGGCACCGGCACACGGCAGACCTACAGCCTGGGTGCCCATCGGTTCTGGCTGGCGATGCAAGAGCGCGAAGCCATTGCCCGGCGCGGCGGTGAAATGGCGGTCTGGGAGATGCACCTTGCCCCTTTGCTGGCCGACCTCAGACCCAATGTCAGGGGCCTGGCCAACACCGCCTTCACCGAAATGCTCAACAACGCCCTCGACCATTCTGAGGCACAGCGCGTGCTGATGGGCCTGCATCTGCAGGGCGCGCAATTGCAGATGGTCGTGGCCGATGACGGCATCGGCATTTTTGACAAGGTGGCGAAAGCAGCCGACCTGTTTGACACCCGCCTGGCCATCCTGGAACTGGCCAAGGGCAAATACACCACGGCCGCAGCAGGCCACTCGGGCATGGGCATTTTTGTGTCCTCGCGCATGATGGACGGCTTTGCCATCGAGTCCTGCGGCTTGCGCTTCGACCCGCACGAGACGCGCGCGCCCCTGCCCCGCTTTGACTGGCTGGACCTCGCCGGCCTGTTCAAGCCTGGTCAGGCCCGCACGGTGGTGCGCATGGCCTTGGCGCTGAACAGCCCCCGCAACAGCAACGATGTGTATTTCAAATACTTCGAGGCCAGCGATGTCGGTGATGCCGAGCCGGGCGAGGCCTTTCACACCACCGAAATCCCGGTGCGCCTGGCCCAGCTCAGCAGCGAACTGGTCTCGCGCTCGCAAGCCAAATGGGTGATGCACCGCGCAACCCAGTTCAAGACCATCATCCTGGACTTCGAAGGCGTGGTGCATGTCGGGCAAGCCTTTGTCGACGAGGTTTTCAGGGTATTTGGTACCGCACATCCGCACATCCGCCTGCGCAGCATCGGCATGACGCCGGAGGTGGCGCGCATGGTGGCCCTGTTTGGCGGCATCACCGAGTCCCCCTGAACCTGCACGACACAGGGGCAAGACAGGGTCTTCAGGCTGGATAATCCAGCCCTCTGCTTGATAACCACAAGCCTGTCACCCTGATCCGCCCATGATCCGCGTCTCTGAACTCAAACTCCCCCTGTCCGCCCTGCCGGTCGAAGAGCGCCGCGCCGTCGATGCGCCGGCCGAAACCGACGAAGACCGTCTGCCTCCGCCCCACCCCGAAGCCGCGCTGCGGAAGCTGGCCGCCCAGGCGCTGGGCATTGCCGTGGCCGACATCGCCACGCTGCACGTCTTCAAGCGCAGCTTTGACGCGCGCAAGGCCGAGCTGCTGGCGGTGTTCATCGTCGACCTCACGCTCACCCAACCCGAGCGCGAAGCGGGACTGTTGCAGCAGTTCGAGAAAAACCCGCACATCCAGCCCACGCCCGACATGACCTGGCGCGCGCCGGTGCAGGCACCGGCTGGCTTTGGCAAACACGCAGGCGAGCGGCCGGTGGTGGTCGGCTTTGGCCCCTGCGGCATGATGGCGGCCCTCACCCTGGCGCAGATGGGCTTCAAGCCCATCGTGCTCGAGCGCGGCAAAACCGTGCGTCAGCGCACCAAGGACACCTGGGGCCTGTGGCGCAAGAAGGTGCTGCAGCCCGAGAGCAATGTGCAGTTTGGCGAAGGGGGGGCCGGCACGTTTTCGGACGGCAAGCTCTACAGCCAGATCAAGGACCCGCGGCATCTGGGCCGCAAGGTCATGGACGAATTCGTCAAGGCCGGCGCGCCCAGCGACATCCTGTTTGCCGCGCACCCGCATATCGGCACCTTCAAGCTGGTCAAGGTGGTCGAGGGCATTCGCGAACAGATCATTGCGCTCGGCGGCGAGATCCGCTTTGAGCAGCGCGTGACCGACCTGCTGCTGGACGAAGCCCACCGCCTGCAGGGCCTGCAGGTGCTGGACCAGGCCACCGGCGAGGCCTACACCCTGCCCGCGCGGCAGGTCGTGCTGGCCCTGGGCCACAGTTCGCGCGACACCTTTTTGATGCTGCACCGGCGCGGCGTGCAGATGGACGCCAAGCCCTTCTCCATCGGCGTGCGCATCGAACACCCGCAAAGCGTGATCGACAAGGCCCGCTGGGGCCGGCACGCTGGCCACCCGCTGCTGGGCGCGGCCGACTACAAGCTCGTGCACCACGCGCAAAACGGCCGCGCGGTCTACAGCTTTTGCATGTGCCCGGGCGGCACGGTGGTGGCGGCCACCAGCGAGCCGGGCCGCGTGGTCACCAACGGCATGAGCCAGTATTCGCGCAACGAGCGCAACGCCAACGCGGGCATGGTGGTCGGCATCGACCCGCCGGACTTCCCGCAACACGACCGCGCCGCCTGGATCGCTGCTTTTGGCGAGGCCGATGGTGCGGCGCTGGCCGACGAGGCGCAGCAGTACCAGGCGCGCGGCGAGATGCATCCATTGGCTGGCATCGTGCTGCAGCGCCAGCTGGAGAGCCGCGCGTTTGAAGTCGGCGGCGGCAGCTACGAGGCGCCGGCGCAACGCGTGGGCGACTTTCTGGCCGCGCAACCGTCGACGCAACTCGGCGGCGTGCTGCCGTCCTACAAACCCGGCATCCACCTGACCGATCTGGCGCAGGTCCTGCCCGACTACGCGGTCGAAGCCATGCGCGAAGCGCTGCCGGTGTTTGGCCGCAAGATCCAGGGCTACGACATGCCCGATGCGCTGATGACAGCGGTCGAAACGCGCACCTCCTCGCCCCTGCGCATCCCCCGGGGCGAGGACTTGCAGAGCCTCAACACACCGGGCCTGTACCCGGCGGGCGAAGGCGCCAGTTACGCGGGCGGCATCCTGTCGGCAGGGGTCGACGGCATCAAGGTCGCCGAGGCGCTGGCGCTGGCCTGCAGCGACGCCACCAGCGGGCGGTGACAGCCACAGGCCAGGCGCTGCAAGGCCAGCACATGGCCGAAGACCAGGGCGTCGTCCGCCGGCGGCGCTGCCGCCGGCGCAGGCACCAGCCGCCAGGCCCCGGCGTCGCGCAGGGCCTGCAGGACCGACACCCATGCCGATGCCTGCAGGCCCAGCGCGGCCTGTACCGCCGCCAGCGGCCAGCGACATGCCGCAGGGTCGTCTGCCGAGTCCGACAGGGCGCCCGTCTTACCGTCCTGCAGACGGGGCTCCTGCACGGCTGCCCAGACCCTTGCAGAAGCCTCCAGCAGGGCATCAGGCGGGGCGTCAGGTGGGGCATCAGGCGGCGCATCAGGCGGCGCATCTTGCAGGCGCTCGCCAGAGCGCAGCACCAGCACCTTATGGGCCATGGCCTGTACCAGCAGGCTCCAGCTCGCTGCGCGCGCCAGCGGCGCGTGGTGATGCCGGCAGTACGCCCACTGCGCCTGCTGCAGCTGCAGGGTGTGCAAGGTTCGGCCATGGCCTCGCCAGTCGGCCAGCGCGAATGCAAAGGGGATTGGCGCCAACGCCGCTGCGGCCAGATCAGGCGCTCGCTCGTCCAGACCGCTCGGTCCAGCCGGCAGGCGCTGCCCTTGCAGCGTCATGGGTTGCAAGGCCCAGACCGTCAGGGGGCGTTGCAGCCCCCAGACCGACGAGGCCGTCAGCAGGGACCGCGGTGTGGCCATCCCGGCGTCATCGAGCCACAGGCCCGGCCCGCCTTGGGTCACCGTCCAGGACCAGCCGGCGGGCAGGGTGCTGCGTTCGCCGGCAGCCAGACTCAGCACCTGCGTGCTGGCGTGCGCCGAAGGCAGGCCGGCCCCGGTAAGCGCCGGCGTCTGGCGCCGTGTGTCCATGCAACTCCTTGGATGAAGGTCTGGCACCACCGGTGGCAGATGCCTTACAGCCGGGTCCGCTGCACACCGGCCTGAAAGCCGCCATCTTACGCGCCCCGGCACCTGAATGTTCTGTACCGAACGCTGCAAGCTGGCCTGTTCACCGCTGCGTAGGGACCTCCCGCCTATACTGAACCGCTCCCACCTGCAGACCGCAGCATCCCCCATCCGTCTCTGGCAGATTCCCGCTTTCCCTTGCGCATGAACAGGCCCACCAACCGTTTGCTGGCCCAGCTTGAGCCCACGGATCTGGCGCAGATCCTGGCGCTGAGCCAGCCGGTGGCACTGCAGGCCGGGCAGGTGCTCTCCAGCCCTTCACAGCCGCGGCCCTGGGTCTACTTTCCGGAAAACGCCACCGTGGTGAGCCTGGTCGACACCCCGGGTCCGGGCCAGTTGGCGGTGGCCCTGACCGGCCATGAAGGTGCGGTCGGTCTGTCCTACGCCCTGGGGCTGGGGCCCGGCAACCAGCGTCTGGAGGTGCTCACCCCCGGCCAGGCCCTGCGGCTGCCTGCCCACGCGCTGGCCACGCTGATGGACCAGCGTCCGGGGCTGGTGCTGGCCCTCATGCGCGACCTCTGGCGTCTGCACAGCGACACGCTGGCCCTGCTGGGCCGACTCTCGGCCCTGGACATCCCCGATCGCCTGGCCCTGTGGCTGAGCCAGCTTGCCGAGCGCGCCGGCAGCCCGGTGCTGCCCCTGACGCAGCTGCAGCTGGCCAGCCTTCTGGGTGTGCGCCGCGTGAGCGTCACCCTGGCCTTGCAGCGCCTGCGTGAGGCCGGCCTGATCAGCAGCCAGCGCGGACAGATCACGGTGCTCGATCCACGCGCACTGGCCGCACGGGTGCCTCGCTGACAGCCGCCTGCGCCGCGGGCAGCCGCACCGGCCTGGTCACGGCCACGCCGCTGCGCCCATACACCCGCCCAATTTGGTGTGCATTCTTTTTTATCAGTTTGATTTTTTGTGACATTAATGTTCGTCAAAGAACATAAATCTGATTTTTAGTTACCATGGTCCGAGCCTGGTCATGTTTGCCCCGATCCACTGTCCTCCAAAAACAGGAGTTTCTTTTGTCCCCCCTGCTTCAGGCCCTGATGACAGCGGTTGGCGACCCGGGCGCCCTGCAAGCCCAACGGGTGGTGTTGCATGTCGGACAGGTCATCTACGAACCCGGACAACTCCGCCATGAGGTGTATTTTCCGGAGGGCGCCATGATTTCGCTGGTCTTTGCCCTGCGGCGGGGCCACAGCTGTGAAATCTGCCATATCGGGCGCCACGGCATGCTGGGCCTGCAGTCCTTGATGGGCGAGCAGGAAACCGGCTACAGCGCCATCGTGCAACAAGGCGGCCTGGCCTGGCGCCTGCCGGCGCAGTGGCTGCAGGCCCTGTTGGACACCCATGCCAGCGTGCGCCAGTTGCTGCTGCAACACCTGCAGGCCACGATCACACAGCTCGCGCAGCTGGCGGTCTGTCACCGTCACCACCAGCTCGATGGGCAACTCGCACGGCTCCTGATGCAGTTTGTCGACGACAACGGTAACCCCCGGCTGATGCTCACACATGAACGCATCGCCCAGCTGCTGGGCGTGCGCCGTGCGGGCGTGACCGCCAGCCTGGGCCAGCTCGTGCGCCAGGGCCTGGTACAAGGCCGGCGTGGCTGCATCGAGGTGCGCCAGCCCGAGCGCCTGCAGGCGCTGGCCTGCGACTGCCTGGAGCGCATCCGGCAGGCCCAGCGCTGGCTGACAGCGCCTGTCAGCGCCTGAAGCTCAGGCGGTCACCAGCTGGGTGCGGATGGCGTAGCGGGTGAGCTCGGCCACCTTGTGCAGACCCACCTTGCGCATGATGTTGCGACGGTGCACCTCGACCGTGCTGGGCGAGATCTGCAGGTTGCGGGCGATTTCCTTGGACGAGAGGCCGTCGGCGATCAGGCGCAGCACCTGTTCCTCGCGCAGGCCCAGCTGGGCCTGTTGCAGACCGGGTTCGCGGCCCTCGCGGCGGGCCGAATCGACCATGGCGCGGGCCGCGTCCTGGCACAGATAGACGCGGCCGGCGGCCGCTGCGCGCACGCCCGAGACCAGTTCGTCGCCGCTGCTGCTGGCACAGACATAGGCCTGGGCCCCAGCATCGAGGACCCGCACCACCGCCGCCCGGCTGGCCTGGTCGGCAAAGGCCACGGTGTGCAGATCGTGTAGTTGCAGTTCGCGTGTCAGTTGCAGGTCTTCATGGCGCTGGGCCTGCACACCCAGCACCACCACATCGGGTCGCCATTGCTCGCAATGCGCAAACAAATGGTTCAGGTTGTCACAGGGCATCACCGTCTCGAAGTCACTCTCGGCCCGCAACAAGGCAGCCAGACCTTCAGAAATCACCGGGTGCCCATGGGCGACCAACACGCGTATCGACATCTTGTCTCCTCGAAGAAAAAAACTCCCTGCAAAGGCCTGTGCGGCTCTTGTGCCCGACAGCTTGACTTCAAACCCCTGCCAGACCAGGCGTTAGACGAATACGCTGAAACCAGTCTAGCCCCCGGGGTATGTCGCCTATGTGCGCTAGCGCACTGAAATGTGGCTTCATGAAACACAGCGCCGCAAGGACTGGTGCAGGGCCTGCAGCTGCTGCTGCGCCGCACCCAGGTGCAGCGCCAGTTGCGCCGCTTCGTGCCGCGCGGCGCGCACCGCGCCGCGCAGGTGGTAGCGCTCGGCCTGGCGGTTGCGCTCATAGGCCAGGCGCAGGGCCTGGGCCAGGGCGTGGTGACATTGCAAAGTGGCATCGAGCGTGTCCTCGGTGTCGAACGCTGCCTGGGCAGGCGCGTGCTCAGGCGGGTGTGCAGACATGCGGGTATCCAAAACGGTAGCGGTGTTCATCTTTCAGTCTCCTGCGCAATGCTTGGGGTTCAGGGAATCAGGCAGCACCCATCTTCATGCCCGTCGGCAGAGCGCTGGCGTTGTATGCCCTTTCACCGTGCGCGACGCCGTTGTAGGAGTTGCCGAGGGCGCCGTTGTGCGGAATGTCGTGGCCGCCTTGCATGTAATGCGCCAGCGCCATGCGGCCGGTGCAGTTGAGCTTCTGGTAGACGTGGTGCAGGTGCAGCTTGATGGTGCCCTCGCTGATGTTCAGGCGGCGCGCAATAAGCTTGTTGGGCAGGCCCTCAACGGCCAGCTGCGCCACCGAAAGCTCGCGCTCGGTCAGGCGCACCGCGCTCTGGCCCTTGTCCCTTTGCCGCGCCATCAGCTCGGTCATGGCGCGCAGCGTGAGATCTTCATCGAGCCAGCTGCGGCCAGCCTGCACCGCCTGCAGGGCCTGCACCAGCAGGGTCGGTGGCTTGTCCTTGGCCACCAGGCCACGCACGCCGAGGTCGATGGCACGCATCACGGTGTTGACCGGCGCGGCGGTGAACACCACCGGCCGCGTCGACAGGCCCTGCTGCTGCAGCGCCTCGATGACCGACAGGCCGTCCTGATGGGGCAAGGACAGGTCCAGCACCAGGCAGTCGGGCTGCCACTGCTGCACCGCCTGCAGGGCCGAATGACCATCCTGCACACGGGCGCACACCTGCAGGCCGGGCACGTGGGCAAAGCAGGCCTCCAGGCCATCGAGCACCACCGGGTGCGGGTCGGCAATTACCAGATCCATCGTCATGCGTCTTCCTTGCGTGGTTGTAGGGGCATGGCTGCAAGCTTAGGCAGGGGTCCGGGTAACCGCCATCCATGCAAAGGCGTACATCCGGTAAACCCTAACCAGTACAGTGTGTGTCAGCACGCTGTCAGGCCGGGGTACTGCGCGGGTTCGCGCACACATCGGCGCACACGCCGTCGCACACATCGGCGCACACACCGGCGCTCAGCGCCCCGCCAGGCCCGGCAGCAGGTTGTGCAACACGCCCAGCACCGCCGGCCCGAGCAGCACCACCAGCAAGGCCGGCAACACACACAGCACCAGCGGCAGCACCAGCTGTACCGGCAGGCGGGCGGCCGCGGCCTCGGCACGCTGGCGCCGGCGCTCGCGCAGCAGCGTAGCCTGCGCCTGCAGGGCCTGGCCCACTGGGGTGCCAAAACGCTCGGACTGCACCAGCACGCCCACCAGGCTGTCGAACTCGGTCAGTCCGATTCGCGCGGCCATCTGGCGCAGCGCTGCGCTGCGGGCTGCGCCGGCGCGCAGCTGCAAGCCCAGCAAGGCCAACTCCAGCGACAGGGGCGGGCAACTCCAGCGCAACTCGCGGCCGACGCGGTCCATCGCCGCGTCCAGGCCCAGACCGGCCTGCACGCACACCCGCATCAGGTCCAGCGCCCCGGGCAGGGCATTGAAGATGCGCCGCTGGCGCTGGTGGCGCCGCCAGGCGAGCACCGCATCGGGCAGGCGCAGGCCGGCCCAGGCCGCCAGCAGCCACAGCCAGACGCCCTGCCACACGCCGCGCGCAGGGCTCTCGGACCCCGTGCCCGCACTCAGCAGCCACAACAGCAGCGGTCCGCCCAGCAAACCCGCCGCAGCCGCCAGGCGGTAGCGCAGCGCCGCCTGCGGCCGGTCCCAGCCGGCCTGCTGCAAGTGCAGCTTGAGCTGCGCATCGGGCAGGCCCAGTGCGCCAAGCGCGCGGTACAAACCCGGCGTGATGCGCGGCCACCAGGCCTTCACACGCCGCTGCAGCCAGGCGGGCACTTGCAGACGCTGCCACTGCCGGCGCAGCACGCGCATCCACGCTGCCTGCGCATGCCGATCCCCATCCCTGTCCGCAACGCCAGGCGGCGCCAACACCCGCCCTGCCCCGGCCTGGGGAGCGCCACCGTCAGCCGCGCGCAGGCCCTGCCAGCGCCGCGTGCGGGGATCGGGCCAGAGCGCCTCCCACAGCACCGCCAGCACGCCCAGGGCCCCCAGCAACACGGCGCCCCCCAGGGCCAGCAAGGTCGGCCACGCGCCCAGGCTCTGCCATTGACTGTCCATCACCCACTCCTTCGCATCACGTTGATGTCCACCGCCGCCGGCCACAGGCTTTACAGCCGCACCTTCACCAGACGCGCCATCCAGGCAACGCCCAACAACCACAGCAGCAAGGCCACACCCACCAGGCGCTGGCCCTGCGGGCTTTGCCACAAGGGCGCCATGAAGCCGGGGTTGAGCGCGTGGAGCACCGCCGCCAGCGCCAGCGGCAGCAGCGACAGCAGCCAGGCCGAGAGCCGGCCTTCGGCGCTGAGCACCTGCACCTGGCCCGCCAGGCGCTGGCGCTCGCGCACCATGGCCGCCATGCCCTGCAAAAGGCTGGCCAGATCGCCGCCACTCTCGCGCTGGATCAGCACGGCGGTGACAAAAAAGTGCATCTCCTCGCTGTCCACACGCTGCGCCATGGCCGACAAGGCCGCCGGCATCGGGCGGCCGAACTGCAGCTCGTCGCACAGGCGCTGGAGCACCTGCGACAGCGGTGCCGGCGCCTCGCGAGCGGCCAGCTGCAGGGCACCCTGCAGGCCGTGACCGGCCTGCAGCGATCGGGCCATCAGCTCCAGCGCATCGGGCAGCTGGGTGCCGATGCGCTGACGCTGGCGCCGCCGCCGCTGCAACACCAGCGCCACCAGCAGACCGACCGCCGCCACCGGCGCCAGCAGCACCAGCGCCACCGGCAGGCCCAGCCAGACCGCCAGCAGGGCCAGCACCAGCGCGATCAGCAAGGCCAGCAGCGCCGTCATGGCCAGGGTCTCGGCCAGGCGCCAGGGCAGACCACTGGCCAGCAGCAGCGCATCGAGCCGCTGCAGCGCAGGCCAGCGCGGCAAGCGGCGGTCGAGCGCCGGCCAGCGGCTCCAGGCGCGCTCGCCGCGCAGCAGCAGGGTCGCTGACGGGTCCTGCACGTCCGTTGCCGAGCGCGGACGGCCCAGCGCCTGCAGCAGGCGCTGGTGGCGGGTGCGCTGGTCGCGGTGCAGCTGCCACAGCTGCAGGCCCGCCAGGGTCAGGCCCGGCAGGGCCAGCAGGGCCAGGGCAGCCGCCAGTGCGAGGGAGCGGTCCATCAGGCGCCTCCCGGCCCTTCGGGCCTGAACAGGTCTTCGCGCAGCGACTGACCGCGCGATTGCAGCAGCGACATGCTGCGCGGTCGGATGCCACTGGCCTCGAAGCGGCCGCGCACCCGCCCGTCCGGGCCCACACCCTGCTGTCGAAAGGCAAAGATCTCCTGCAGCGTGATGACCTCGCCTTCCAGCCCGGTGATCTCCTGCACGCTGACCACCTTGCGCTGGCCGTCCTGCAGCCGTGCCACCTGCACCACCACCGAGAGCGCGGCGCCGATCTGCTGGCGCATGGTGCGCACGTCCAGGTGCAGGCCGGCCATGCCGATCATGTGCTCAAGCCGCGTGATGGCGTCGCGCGGGCTGTTGGCGTGCACCGTCGACATCGAGCCGTCGTGGCCGGTGTTCATGGCCTGCAGCATGTCGAGCACCTCGGCGCCGCGCACCTCGCCGAGCACGATGCGGTCGGGCCGCATGCGCAGGCTGTTGCGCACCAGCGAACGCTGCGTGACCTCGCCCTGCCCTTCGAGATTGGGCGGCCGGGTTTCGAGCCGCACCACATGCGGCTGCTGCAGCTGCAGTTCGGCCGCGTCCTCGATCGTGACGATGCGCTCGTGTGCGCCGATCGCGCCCGAGAGCACATTGAGCAGCGTGGTCTTGCCGCTGCCGGTGCCGCCCGAGATCAGCACATTGAGCCGGGCACGCACCACCGCGGTCAGCCACTCGGCCATGGCCGGGCTGAGCATCTGCGCAGCCACCAGGTCCTGCAGCTGCCAGGGCCGCACCGCAAAGCGGCGGATCGACAGCAGCGGCCCGTCCATGGCCAGCGGCGCAATGACCGCATTGACACGCGAGCCATCGGGCAGGCGGGCGTCGACCATCGGGCTCATTTCGTCGATGCGCCGGCCCACGCGCGAGACGATGCGGTCGATCACGCGCAACAGGTGTGCCTCGTCGGCAAAGCAGGCCTCGCTGCGTTCGAGCCGGCCGCGGCGCTCGACGAACACACTGTGCGGCCCGTTGACCAGGATGTCGGACACGCTGGCATCGGCCAGCAGCGGCTCCAGCGGCCCCAGGCCCAGCATTTCGTTCTGTACGCCCTGCAGCACCTGACGGCGCTCGGCTTCGTTGAGACTCACGCCCTCCTGGGCCATCAGCTGCTCGCCCAGCTGCTGCAGCTGCTGGCGCACCTGGGCCGGCGGCAGCCGCTCCATGCCGCGCAGGTCAACCTGCGCCAGCAGCTGGCGGTGCAGGCGCATGCGCAGGTCCTGCAAAGGCGGTTCGGGGGCGGGCGGCTGCAGCGGCAGCGGCCCGCTGTCAACGGCCTGCAGCCGTGCGCGCCAGAGATTGTTCATGGTGATTCCTTGAGGGTTGGGCGTTGGGCGTTGGGCGTTGAGCGGTGAGATCCAGGAGGTTTCCCCTCTTCACGCTGAACGCTCAACGCTGAACGCTGAACTTGTCCTCGCTGAACGCTGAACCTTCAGCCCGCCACGCGGCCCCCGGCCGGTCGAACCAGCGGGCCAGCCAGCTGCGCGGGGCGGGCAGGGGCTGGTGCAGCAGCTGGGCGGCCAGCGCCATGATGGCTTGCGTGAGCGGGGCCTGGGGCTGCAGGCGCAGCAGGGGGCGGCCCAGGCCGATCGCTTCGTCGACCAGGGCGGGCTGCGCGGGCAAGCGCTGCACGATGGGCAGGCCCAGCAGGTTCTGCACTTCGTCATCGCTGACTGCCGTACCGCTGCGCTGGCGGTTGATCACGAGCTGCAGGCGCGCATCGGGCAGGCCCACCGCGCGCAGCACCTGCAGCAGGCGGCGGGCATCGCGCAGGCAGTGCATGAGCGGCTCGGTCACCAGGCAGACCGTGTCCGCCCGGTCGAGGGCCTGCAGGGCGAGCGCATCAAGGTGGCGCGGCACGTCCAGCAGCACCAGCTCGTGCTGGGCCTGCAGCAGCGCCAGGGTGCGCGCCAGGTGCGCCGGCTGCAGCAGCAGGGCCTGCTCGGGATCGGCCGGCGCGGCCAGCAACTGCAGGCGCGGCGCCAGGTGGTGCAGCAGGCTGCCCAGCAGGGCGGCGTCCAGCCGCTCGAAGGCCTGCGCCACATCGGCCAGTGAATGCGACCAGGCGCCATCGCCGGCATAAAAGGACGCGTCGGCGCACTGCAGGTCCAGATCGACCAGCACGGTGTCACGGCCCAGAGACTCAGCGGCCACCCAGGCCAGCTGGCTGGCGAGAAAGCTCGCGCCGCTGCCGCCTCGCGCGCCGATCACCGCCACCACGGCGCCCAGCGGCCTGGTCGGCTGCGCCGCGGCGCCTGCAGCCCCCCGGCCAGCCGTCGAGGCCGCCCCCGACGAAAAGGGCTGCAGCGCCGCAAGCGCCTGCAGCAACTCATCGGCCTGCAGCACACCGTTCCCCCGGGCCGGCAGGGGCAGCAGTTCACGCACGCCGGCACGCGCCGCCGCGCGCCAGGCTTCGGCGCTGGTGTCGTCGCTCAGGGCCAGGACCTGCAGGCCCGGCCACTGGCGATGGGCGGCCTGCAGGTCCGCGAGGTCGGTACTGCGGCTGGCAGCGGGCAGGTCCAGCACCAGGACCTCGGCGTCGCGCCGGTGCAGCATGGGCGCCAGCGCCTGCCCCGGCAGGCGCTCGACCGCGGCGATCACGGACACGCCGGCCTGCTGCAGCCGGGCCTGCAAGGCCTGCAACAGGGCGCCGTCACTGGCGATCAGGTGCAGCGCGCGCGTCATGGCTGCTCCCGGGCGATCACGCCAGCCGGTACCTCGGAGCGGGCCTGGCGTTCGCGGTAGTGCTGGACCCCGAGACGGGCGTTCACCCCGTCCTGGCGGGGCAGCAGGCCGCTGCGCCGGTGGTGCCAGGCCGCCCAGGGCGCCAGCGGGTCGGCGGCCTGCAGCAGGCGGGTGCACTGGCTGGCCTGGCCAAAGCCGGCTTCGAGTGCATCGGGTGCGCTGGCACAGCCTGTGAGCAAGGCCAGTCCAAGAGGCAACAGCGCCCAAAGTCGTGGCCGCACGCCAGACCCGCTGTGTGCAGTCGGCGGGTGCCGCGTTGGCGGTGTGGCGCGGTCAGAGGCAAAGGTCAGGCGGGTCATACCGGGGTCTCCTCGGCGGGGGTGGGGTCTTCAGGGGTGGGGGCGACTGAGGGCACAGGTACAGCGCTGGGCACAGGCGCAGGACCGGGTGCAGGTGCGGAACCGGGTGCAGGTGCCGGATGGGGCGCAGGTGCCGGGCCCACGCCCTCGCCCTGTGCCGGTGATGCGCCGTGCGCAGCCTCCGCCGCCGGATCCTGCGCCACGGCCGGTGCACTGCCCTGCGTGCGCCCGAGCAGGAAGCGCTCGCCGCGCGTGGGCGGCACAAAGCCGTCGGTGGGCAAGGGGGCGCCCGGCGGCAGCGCCCGCGTCAGGCGCGGGGTGACGATGAACAGCAGTTCGGACTGCTCGTTCTGGAAGGCGGTGCTGCGAAACAGCGCGCCGAGCACCGGGATGTCGCCCAGCACCGGCAGCGACTTGAGAGTCTGCGTCACGTTGCGGTTGATCAGCCCGCCGATCGCAAAGCTCTCGCCGTCGCGCAGCTGCACCGTGGTCGCCGCATGGCGCGTGCTGATGGTGGGCAGCACCAGGTTCTGGCCACCGGGCAGGCGCACCGGTGTGCCTTCGCGCAGCAGGTCCGAGACCTCGGGCCGCACCCGCAACTCGATCAGGCCGTCTTCGAGCACCGTCGGCAGGAACCGCAGGCCGACGCCGAACTCCTTTTCTTCAAGCGTCACCGCACCGGCCGCACCGCCGGACTGCGAGACCGGAATGAAGATCTTGCCGCCGGCCAGAAACGAGCCTTCCTGGCCGTTGAGGGCGGTGATGGTCGGCTCGGCCAGCACCTTGATCAGGTCCTTGCGTTGCTCGGCGCTCAGGGTGATCGAGGTCAGGCCGTTGGCACTGACCGCCGCCAGCGTGTTGCCCACCGGCGCCAGCAGCTGCGAGAGCAGCGCCACCGTGGTGGTGCCCGCGGTGCGCGTGAGGTTGAACTCCACGCCAAGCTGGTCGAGCAGCTTGCGCGAAACCTCGGCCACCTTGACTTCGAGCATCACCTGCTGCAGGCCCTGCACCTGCAGCAGGTTGACCACCGGCTTGCCACCGGCAAAGCCCTCGCACAGGCGCAGGATGCGGTCAAGCTTGAAGGCATCGGGCACACGGCCGCTGACGACCAGCTGGCCGGCCAGCGACTCGATGCGCAGACGCTCGACCTGCGGCACCAGGCGTTCGATCTGCTGCTGCAGCGCCTGCAGGTCGGCGCCCACCTGCAGGTCGCGCACGGTGGTGGTGCCGCCGGCGGTCCAGACCATCAGGTTGGTGGTGCCGCTCTTGCGCGCAAGCAGGTAGACCTCGGTCGGGTTGACCAGCATCACATCGGCGACCTCGGGGTTGGCAATCGACAGGCGCTGCGCCGACTCGGGCAGGCGCAGCAAGGTGGACTTGCCCACCGTCAGCACGATCGGCCGGCCGATCTGCACGGCGCCCTGGGTCAGCGGTACCACTGCCGATGCGGCCGGAGCCGGAGCCGGAGCCGGGGCCGGGTTCTGAGTGCGCGGTGCGGCGCGGGCTTCGGCAAGGGACACTGCGGGCAGGCCGCACAGCAACAGGCTCAGTGCAGTGATCAGGGACAGGATCTGGGGCTTCATGGACTTCCTCGGTGAACATCATTCAAGGCTGAGCTGCAGGCCACGCACGACCTGCAGGCCGGGGGCGGCAGCGGCCATGGCGGCATCGGCCTGCGGCGCGGCTTCGGCCACTGGCGCCGGCAGGGGCTTGCGGCTGCGCGCACGCGGGGCAGGCGGCGCCGCAACGCTGGCCAGCGCCACCGGCACGAGCAGATCGGCCGGACGCGCGCCGGGCGTTTGCACGCGGGCGGTGTCGACCTGGCTGCGCAGCACCAGCGAGAGGTTGCCCACGCTGCGCGCCAGGTCCAGCTGCTCGGCCTGCTGCGGCGTGACCTCCAGCGTGACCGCGTTGACCACGCGCGGTTTGTGCTCGGCCACCGCCGCATCCTGGGCAATGGCCAGCACCGCAATGCGTTCGAGCACGATGCGCGAGACCGGCTGACCGCCCAGGTCGGGCGCATGCACCATCACGTCCACATGGTGGCCCGGCAAGGCAAAGCCGGCCACACCCACAATCTCGTTGACCTTGACCGTGACCGCGCGCTTGCCCGGTGCCAGCAGGGCCGAGAGCCCGCCCGTGGCCCCCGGCGGCGCCAGCCGCGCGGCCAGTACCGGCTCGCCACGCACCACACTGGCGACCAGGACGCGGCCTTCGAGCGGGCCGTCATGCAGGGCCGCCGGCCCGAGCGAAGGCCGCGTCCTGGTC
>Ga0255182_1000758_pt1 | contig 19297 bp, 12 predicted proteins | sample Atl_UVDOM_RepA_8_FD_188420 | JGI IMG/M metagenome (GOLD analysis project Ga0255182, IMG submission 188420) | Freshwater microbial communities from Altamaha River, Georgia, United States - Atl_UVDOM_RepA_8d | ecosystem: Environmental > Aquatic > Freshwater > River | place: USA: Georgia...
ATCGACGCCGCGCTGCGTTGCCGGCGCGCCGGCAACGCAGCGCAACAGAGGAGCAATGATCAGCGCCCGACCGCACCGCTCAGGATAATTGTCGTTGACCGCTCAGGATAGTTGACGCCGGACAGGCAGCCGCCAGGTCATAACCTGGGTCTGTGGGGGAGCTACCGATCCTGCTGACATAAGTGTCCCAGGGCCTGAAATTCATGAGTTGTTCGCGGCTGTTGATGGTTGCCTCGACAAAGCCGATCGCAGTCTCACCCAGGTGTAACGCCCCCTTCGCGTACACCCGCTGGGTGTCGAGCGCCGGATAAAGGCCCAACTCGGGATACGGGTTGTACAGGCAGGCCAGCTGCCCGATCATGGGCAGCTGGCCTGCGGGACAGTTGCCTTGCTGATAACTGGAATTCCACACCTTGGCGTAGGGAGCAGCAGTCCCAGTGGCCAGCGTGGGCGCCCCGGACTGGTAGGGGGTCAGCGCCGTACCGTCCACATAGTATGTCTTGCCCTGGTGATCGAAGTATTGTCGTCCCGCACTGGCGTAGGGCCGATCGCCGCCCAGGAGTTGCTCACGTTTTTCCAGATCGGCGGCGATGAACCAGTTGTAGCCATCCCTGGCCACTGAACCCTTACCATAGGACAGGTCCATTCTTTGGCCTTCGCCCTTCATGCGGTCAGGAAAGCTCACGCTGGCGTTCAGCTCCAGCCCCCTTTTCTCGCTGTGGGTAATGATGTTGACCACGCCTGCGATGGCATCGGTGCCATAAAGTGAAGATGCACCGTCGGTCAACAATTCAATGCGCTCTATCGCACTTAAGGGCAACTGGTCCAGCTCGACACTGCTACGTTCATCTCCGCTGATCGTTTGCCGACCATAAGCAGCTTGTCTTTTGCCATTGATGAGGACCAGGGTTCCGGTTGGCATGCCATGCAAAGCCGCCGATGAAACCCCGCCCTTTGTCAAAAACAAAATGCCGGATTGAGAAAATCCAGACATCACCGGTAATTTCTGAAGGTATTCCGCCAGGTTCTGGGCGCCACTGTTTCGGATGTCTTTTCTCGTGATGACTTGAACAGGTAAGGTTTGCGTTTGTTCTTTGCGAATGATGGAGGATCCCGTGATTTCAACGTTGCCGAACTGTCTGAACTCAGCGGCTTTGTCGGTGACTTCGACCAGCGGGTAACGGCGGTCTGGACTGGGCGCTTGGGCCAGCGCAGATCCGCATGCAAAAGCCAGAATGGTCAGGTTGGCTGCGGACTCAAAATAACGCGGTTTGCTGTTACTGTATTTCACCTTGCCTCCTGTTCCCTTTGATGCTTGATATGCTTTGTATTACATGCTTTATAGTTTATTTTTGCATCATAAGGTATACATGGGAAGCTTGATTACGCGACCTTTTCGGGCCTGGGGTTTACCGGGGGTGCTGGCCCATCACTGACTGCCACAGGACCTGCACCGCGTCACGCTCGGACGACAATTGCTCGAGCGGGAGGGCGGTGGGGTCTTCGTTCAGCCGCGCCCGGTGCTGCAGGCGCCGCATCGCGCGGTAGGCGTCGGCGGCGGCGCGGCCCATGCCGGGGGGCAACAGCCCGGCGGCCTCGGCGCGCTGCAGCAGGGCGATGTTGCCCAGGTTTTCAGCCAGGCCCGGGTGCTGCGCGGTGTGCAGCAGCACCAGGTACTGCACCACAAACTCCACATCGACCATGCCGCCCGGGCTGTGCTTGAGGTCAAAAAGCCCTTCGGGCACCGGGTGGGCGGCGCGCACCTTCTCGCGCATGGCCACGATTTCGGCCTTGAGGCCGGCCGCGTCGCGCGGGGCGCTGACGACGGCGTGGCGCACCGCGTCAAAGGCCGGGCGCAGACTGTCGAGCCCCATCACAAAGCGGGCGCGGGTCATGGCCTGGTGTTCCCAGGTCCAGGCGGTGTTGCTGCCGCGCTGCTGCTGGTAGTCGGCGTAGGCCTCGAAACGGGTGACCAGCAAGCCGGAGTTGCCGTTGGGCCGCAGCGCGGTATCGATCTCGTAGAGGTCACCCTCGCCGGTCTTGACCGTCATCCAGTTGATGAGCTTGCGCACATAGGCGGCGTAGACCTCCTGGGCGCGTTCGTCCTCGTCTTCGTAGACGAACACGATGTCCAGGTCGCTGCCGTAGCCCAGCTCCTTGCCACCGAGTTTGCCGTAGCCGATGACGGCAAAGCGCGGTTCCTCGCGGTGGCGGTTTTTCAGGCGGTCCCAGCACCAGCGGGCGGTCACGCGCAGCACGGCGTCGGCCAGGGCGCTGAGGTCGTCAGCGACCTGCTCCACGGTGAGCACGCCTTCGACGTCGCGTGCCAGGGTGCGGAACTGCTCGGCGTGGTGGGCGCGGCGCAGCAGGTTGAGCAGGCTTTCCTCGTCGTCCTCGCCGGTGCGTTGCAGGGCGGCACGGCGCGCCTGGAGTTCGGCCTCGAACTCGGCCGGGTCGAAGCGGCTGGTAAACAGGTTGCCGCCGGCCAGTTCGTCGATCACGCCCGGGTGCTGCACCAGATAGCGCGCCGGCCAGCGCGCCGCGCCCAGCAGGCGCAGCAGGCGCTCGTGGACCGAGGGGCGTTCGAGCAGCAGCGACAGGTAGATCTCGCGCCGCAGCAGCGGCTCGATCCAGTCGGCCATGCGCAGCACGGCCTCGTCGCCGATGCGGCCTTCACCCAGCCACTGCGCGGTGCGTTGCAGCAGGCGCAGCAGGCGACCGCGGCCATCGTCGCGCAGGCTCTGCACCCGCGGGCTGTCCTGCCATTGCGCCAGGCGCTCGCGGACCGGACTGTCAAATTCGGCCAGCACGGATTCGAGCGCAGCGGGCTCGCGCTGCCCGTTCTTGCCGTTGCAGCCCTTGCCCTTGCAGCCGGTGTCGCCGCCCAGCAGGGTGTCGAACTCCTGCGCCACCAGCTCGCGGTGGGTGTCGAGTTCGGTCAGGAATTCACGCGTGTCGGCATGGCCCAGCGTGGTGGCAATCCAGGCCAGGTCCTCGTCGCCGGTGGGCAGCACATGGGTCTGCTGGTCGTCCAGGTACTGGATGCGGTGCTCGACCCGGCGCAAAAACACGTAGGCGCGCGCCAGCGCATCGGCGGTGGCCTGCGGCATCAGGCCGGCCTTGGCCACGCGCTGCAGCGCGTCCAGCGTGGGGCGGGTGCGCAGTTCCGGGAACTGCCCGCCGCGCACCACCTGCAGCAGCTGCACCGTGAATTCGATCTCGCGAATGCCGCCGCGAGAGAGCTTGACGTCATTGGCCCGCTCCGGGTGGCCGGCGCTGCGCTTGCTGGCGTGGTCGCGGATCTGCCGGTGCAGCACCCGCAGCGATTCGAACACGTTGTAGTCCAGGTAGCGGCGGAACACAAAGGGCAGCACCACCCCGCGCAAAGCCTGGGCCGATCCGCTGGTGATGGCGCTGCGCGGTGCGACCACGCGGCTTTTCATCCAGGCAAAGCGCTCCCATTCACGGCCCTGCACCAGCAGGTATTCCTCCAGCGCATCGAGCGAGATCACGCTCGGGCCGGAGTTGCCGTTGGGCCGCAGCGCCAGGTCGACGCGAAACACAAAGCCGTGCTCGGTGGTCTCGCCGATCAGCGCGTACATGCGCTTGACTGCGCGCGCAAAGTATTCCTGGTTGGACAGGCGCCCGCGGCCGCTGGCGTTGCCGGCGGTCTCGCCGTCCTCGTCATACACATAGATCAGGTCGATGTCGCTCGACACATTGAGCTCGCGCGCGCCGAGCTTGCCCATGCCCACGATCCACATCCGGGCGCGCTCGCCGGCGGCTGTCAGGGGCGCGCCGTGTGCCTCGTCGAGGTCGCGTTCCACCTGCTGCCAGGCGGCGTCCAGCGTCACTTCGGCCAGCCAGGTGACGGCGCGGGTGATGGTCTCCAGCGGGGCCCGGGCTTCGCAGTCGAGCTGCACCAGGCGCTCCAGGGTGATCTGGCGCAGGATGCGCAGCGCATCGCCCAAGGGGTGCCCGGCGCCGGTCAGGGCCTGCAAGGCGGTCTGCAGGCGCTCGCGGTCGGGCGCGCCGGCGGGCAGCCAGCGCATCTGATCGGCATAGCGGCGGTGCAGGCGTTGCACGAACCGGCTGTAGGAGGTCTGTGCGCCGGCGCGTGAACCGTCAAGGGGGTCGGCAGCATCACCCGGTGGGGGTGTGGTCGGGGAGATGTTCGCCTTATCGGCGGAGGCGCTGCCGGTCATAATGCCTGCCAAAGTTTCAAGTTCCGTGTCTGTGCAGACTGCTGTTTTTGCGTCCTGGTGGCGCCCCGGCCTCCGGCGCCTGGGGCGCCTGCTGGCCTGGGCCCTGCTGGGCCTGGGCCTGTTGCTGGCACTGGCCTGGGCGCTTTTGCACGCGGTCATTGTGCCGCGAATCGGCGAATACCGGGATGCCCTGCAAACGGTGGCCACCCGTGCCGTGGGGTTGCCGGTGCGCATCGGCCAGGTGCAGGCGTTTTCGACCGGCTGGGTGCCTTCGCTGGAGCTGCGCCAGATCGAACTGCTGGACCCGCAGGGCCGCACTGCGCTGCGTCTGCCGCGGGTGGTGGTGGCCATCAGCGTGCAGTCGGTGCTGCGCCTGGGACTCGAACAGCTGGTGATCGATGCACCCGAGCTGGCGATTCGTCGCGATGCCGCGGGCCAATGGTCGGTGGCCGGACTGCCCCTGCGCAGCCAGGGTGCACGCGACAGCGTGGCGGCCGACTGGCTGTTTGCCCAGCGCGAGGTGCTGGTGCGCGGCGGTGCGGTGCACTGGCATGACGAGCGGGGCGCCGGCGCAGGCCGTCCGGCCGCCCCCCTGGTCCTCACCGAGGTCGACCTGATCGTGCGCAACTCCGCGCGCCAGCATGCGCTGCGGCTGGACGCCACCCCGCCAGCCGGCTGGGGCGAGCGCTTTGTGGTCTCGGGCCGGTTTCGCCGTGGGCTGCTCTCGCAACACCCGGGGCGCTGGCAGGACTGGTCGGGCCAACTCTATGCTTTCTGGCCGCAGCTCCAACTGCAGTCCTGGCGCACCCATCTGCCCCTGCCGGTGGATCTGCAGGCGGGCCAGGGCCGGCTGCGTCTGTGGTCGGACATCCAGCGCGGCCAGTGGGTTGGCGGCACCGCCGATGTGGCCTTGCAGGATCTGCGCGCCGTGCTGCGCCAGGATCTGCAGCCGCTGACCCTCGCCCGTCTGAGTGGGCGCCTGCAAGCGCGGCGTGAGGCGGCCGGCTGGTCGCTGGCGACGCAGCAGCTGGGTTTTGCACTCCCGGGCGCCCGGCCCTGGCCTGGCGGTGACTTGCGGCTGCAGCTGCAGGCGGCCGACAGCGGCGTGCTGGCAGGCGGCCGGCTCGAAGGCGAACGCCTGGACCTGCAGGCCCTGCAGAGCCTGGCCTTGCGGGTGCCGCTGTCGGCACAGGCGCAGCAGGCCCTGCAGGCCTGGCAGCTGCGCGGTCAGGTGCGCCAGCTGGCCCTGCGCTGGCAGGGCCAGTGGCCGTCGCTGTCGCACTACAGCCTGCAGCTGCAGGGGCAGGATCTCGACATCCTGCCGGTGCAGGTCGGGGCAGCGCCCCTGGGCCGGGGTCTGGGCCTGCAGGGCGCCCGGCTGGACCTGCAGCTTGACGAACGCGAGGGCCGCGCCAGCCTGAGTCTGCCGGCGGGCGGCGCGCTGGTGCTCGGCGGCGTGCTTGAAGAACCGCGCGTGCCGCTGCGCACCCTGCAGGCGCAGGCGCGCTGGCAACGCCAGGAAGACGGCCGCTGGCAGGTGCCGCAGTGGTCGGCCCGGCTCGACAACGCCGACCTCAGCGGCCAGCTGCAGGGCACCTGGTCACCGACCGACACCGGGCCGGGCCGGCTCTCGCTCGAAGGCCGCCTGGCCCGTGCTGATGCCGCCCGCATCCACCGCTACCTGCCGCTGCAGATCGGTGAGCAGGCGCGGCACTATGTGCGTGATGCGATCGTCAAGGGCACCGCCAGCGAGGTGCAGGTGCGCATCGAGGGCGATCTGGCACAGCTGCCCTTTGCCGAGGGCGAGGGGCAGTTCCGCTTTGCCGGCCAGGTGCGGGACCTGCAGATGGCCTATGTGCCCGAGCGCCTGCTGCCTGCGGGCAGCCTGCCCTGGCCGGCCTTGCAGGCGGTGCGGGGCGAGTTGGTGTTTGACCGCCTGCGCATGCAGCTCTCGGGCGCCTCGGGCCTGATCGGCGAGGGCTTGCAGGTCAGCCAGTTGCGGGCCGGCATTGCCGACATGGCGCACCAGCCGGTGGTCGAGGTGCAGGCTGAACTGCAGGGCCGCGCCATGCCGGCGCTGCGCCTGGTGCGGCAGTCGCCGCTGGGCGCCATGCTCGGGGGCACGCTGGACCAGGCCGAGGTCTCGGGCGCGCTCAGCCACCGGCTGCGCCTGTCGATCCCGGTGCTGCAGCCGCAGCAGGCGCGGGTGCAGGGCAGTGTGCAGCTGCAGGACAACGATGTGCAGCTGATGCCGCAGATCCCCCGCATCGAGCGCGCCCGCGGCCAGGTGCTCTACACCGAGCAGGGCTTTGCCTTGCAGGCGGTGCAGGCCCAGGCGCTGGGCGGGCCGGTGGCGCTGCAAGGCGGCTGGCGCCTGGATGCGCCGGGGCAGCTGCGTTCGTCGCTGTCGATCCGGGCCGAGGGCATGGCCACGGCCGAGGGTCTGCGCCGTGCGGACCTGCTGCCCGCGCTCGGGCCGGCCTGGCAGCGCCTGCAGGGGCAGGCGCCCTACACCGCCGAGATCGGCTGGCATGCCGGGCAGCCCGAGCTGGACATCCGCAGCAGCCTGCAGGGCCTGGCCCTGGCCTGGCCGGCGCCACTGGGCAAGACCGCTGACGAGGTCGTGCCCTTGCACATCCGCAGCCAGGTGTTGCCCGAGGTACAGCGCGAACGCCTGGTCATCACCCTGGGCGAGCGCGCCTCGGCCCTGTACCTGCGCGCCTTGCTCAACGCCGAACCGGGCCAGACGGTGCCGCGGGTGCTGCAAGGCAGCCTGACCCTGGGTGCGGGTGCGCGCCTGGCGCCGCCGCTGCCGCCGCAGGGGGTGTCGGCTTTGGTGTTCATGGACCGGCTTTCGATCGACGAGTGGCAGGCGCTGCGTGTCGATGCGCAGTCTTCCATGGCCGCCATGCGTCCGGCCAGTCCGGCCAGTACGGCCAGTACGGCCAGTACGGCCAGTGCATCGGTGTCCGGGCCCGCAAGGCCGGATCCTGTCGCGCCCGACAGCACCTTGCAAAGCCACTTGCCCAACCGGATCGGCCTGCAGGTGCAGCGTCTGCAGTTCGAGGGCCGGCAGCTGCAGGCGGTGACGGCCGGCATCGAGCGCGAAGGCCGGCGCTGGCGCGCCAGCGTCGATGCCCAGGAACTGGCCGGCACCTTCGATTACGAAGAGGCTTCCGAAGCGGCAGGTGAGCGGCTGCAGGCGCGCCTGGCCCGCCTGAACCTGCCCGAGTCGGCGGCGCAGGACGTCACGCGCCTGCTGGCGCAGGCGCCGCGCGACCTGCCGGCGCTGGACATCGTGGTCGAGTCGCTGCAGCTGCGCGGCCTGGCCCTGGGCCGCGCCGAGATCGAGGCGGTGCATGCAGGCCGTGCCGGACCCCGCGCCGGACTGGCGCCCGAGTGGCAGATCCGCCGGCTCAGTCTGGAGGTGCCGGAGGCCCATTGGCAGGCCAGTGGCCGCTGGCTGGCCGGTACGGGGGACGGCACCGGCCAGCGCCGCACCGAGCTGGACTTTGCGCTCGAACTGCGCGATGCCGGCGCCCTGCTCGGCCGGCTGGGCATGGACGGCGTGCTGCGCGGTGGCCAGGGCGAGATCAAGGGCCGGCTGGCCTGGCTGGGCTCGCCGCTGGCGCTTCACCTGCCCAGTCTGCAGGGCCGGCTGCAGCTGGCGGTCGGGCGGGGCCAGTTTCTCAAGGCCGACCCCGGGGTGGCCAAGCTGCTGGGTGTGCTCAGCCTGCAGGCCCTGCCGCGCCGCTTGCTGCTCGATTTCCGCGATGTGTTTGCCGAAGGCTTTGCGTTTGACAATGCGCAGGGCGATGCGCAGGTGCGCGAGGGCCTGCTGAGCACCGACAACCTGCAGATCCGCGGCATCAACGCGGTGGTCCAGATGGCCGGCAGCGCCGACCTGGCGCGCGAGACGCAGGACCTGCGGGTGCTGATCCTGCCCGAACTCGACACCGGCACCGCCTCGCTGGTGGCGGGCCTGACGGTCAACCCGGTGGTGGGGCTGACCACCTACCTGGCCCAGCTCTTCCTGCGCCAGCCTCTGCGGCAGGCGGGCACCCAGCTGCTGGCCATCGAAGGCCCGTGGCGCGAGCCCCGCATCACCCGACTGCCCCTGCCGCCCGCCGGAGGGCGCCCCTGATGCGCTGGCAGTCCCTGATCCATGGCCTGCAAGGCTGGTGGCAGCTGCAGCTGGCGGCCCTGCCCTGGCGGGGCCGGCGGCTGACCCTCTGGGGCGCCCTGCTGCTGCTGGTGGTCACCGTGCTGGCCACCCTGGTCTGGCTGGCCGGCCGCTACGAAGTCAGCCAGGTCGTGGCCGAGGTCGAGCGCGACGCGGCCGACGCCGTGGCCGACCTGCGCGGGCAGCTGACCATCCAGTCCCAGGCGGTCCAGGCGCTGCAGGCCCAGCGTCTGGAGGGGGCCGCGTGGCTGGCCGAAACCGCCGTGCTGCTGCGCGAGCACCGCGAGTGGCTGCGCATCGAGGAGCGCGATGCGCGCCACGGCCTGGTACGGCATCTGGACTCGCCCTTGCGGCCGCCGGTGTTCGAAGGCACCAGCCGCCAGGAACTGAGCAGCGAAGTCCAGCTAGCCTGCCAGCGCGCCCTGCGCCTGAATGCGCCGGTCTTCGCCACCAGCTACTACCTGCCACGCCCCGACGGCAGCGGCAGCGAGGTGATGGAGCTGTGCCTGCCGCAGACCCTCGTCGAGGGCCAGACCCGTTTTACCCTGGTCCTCTACAGCCTGCCCGAACTGCTGGCCGAGCGGCTGGCGCCGCGTTACGGACGCCGCTACCAGATTGCCTTCAGCGAGCCTGACGGCACCCGCCTGGCCATGGTCGGCCAGCTGCGGCCGGGCGGGCGGATTTTTGCGGGCCAGCAGCTGCTGGACCTGGCGGGCACCACTTTTCTGCTGCGCCTGGAAGGCCGGCGTGCGGTGCCCGACCTGTTTCCCAACGTCATGACCGCGCTGGTCACCGGCATCTCGATCGCCCTGGTCACGGTGCTGGTGCTGCTGGGCAAGGACTCGCGCCGGCGCCTGCGCGCCGAGCAGGAACTGGCCGAGGCGCTGGCTTTTCGCAAGGCGATGGAGGACTCGCTCGTCACCGGCCTGCGCGCGCGGGACCGGGAGGGCCGCATCACCTATGTCAACCCGGCGTTTTGCCAGATGGTGGGCTACGCCGCCCATGAACTGCTGGGCCGCAGCGCCCCCATGCCCTACTGGCCGCCCGAAATGGTGGACGAGTACCAGCAGCGTCAGGCCATTCGCCTGGCCGGCAATGTGCCGCCGCGCGAGGGGTTTGAATCGGTCTTCGTGCGCAAGGACGGCACCCGGTTTCCGGTGCTGATCATCGAGGCGCCGCTGATCAGCGTGCTCGGCGAGCAGACCGGCTGGATGGGCGCGGTGCTCGACATCAGCGAGCAGCGCCGTGTCGAGGAGCTTTCGCGCGCCAGCCAGGAGCGGCTGCAGGCCACCGCCCGCCTGGCCACGGTCGGCGAGATGGCGTCCCTGCTCAGCCACGAGCTCAACCAGCCGCTGGCGGCGATTGCCAGCTATGCCAACGGTTCGCTCAACCTGCTGCAGCAGCACGCCAGCCCCGAGGGGGATGACCTGCGCATGGCGCTGCAGCGCATCGCCCAGCAGGCCGAGCGCGCCGGCAAGGTCATCAACAGCGTGCACGACTTCGTGCGCCGGCGCCATCAGTCCCACGAGGCGCTGGCGCCGGGGGCGCTGTTCGAGGCGATTGCGCCGCTGGTCAACCTGCAGGCGCGCAAGCTGCGGGTGCAGGTGCTGTGGCAGGTCGAGCCGGGCCTGCCCACGGTGTGGTGCGACCGCATCATGGTCGAGCAGGTGCTGCTCAACCTGGCCCGCAATGCCATGCAGGCCATGGACCAGCCGGGCCTGGTGCAGCGCCAGCTCACGCTGCAGGCGCGCCGGCATGTGGACACTTGGCCGCACACCACAACAGCCGGCCCGGGACCGTCAGTGGGGACTTTGCCCATGGTCGAGTTCCGTGTCACCGACTGCGGCATGGGCATCAGCGATGAGGTCGCGCGCCAGTTGTTCACGCCGTTTTTCACCACCAAGGCCGAAGGCATGGGCCTGGGCCTGAGCCTGTGCCGCACCGTCATCGAACAGCACGGCGGTCGCCTGGAGCACCAGCCCCACTGGCCGCAGGGCACGGTGTTTGTCTTTACCCTGCCGGTGCGCGAGGCAGCGTCTGCAAACCCGCCAGGCATGGGTGCATGAGGGCGTACATGAAGGGTTGTGTTTGGGGTTGCATGCGGGCTGATGGGCCTGCCTACAATCGTCCCCATGACCGCCTGTAGTCTTGAAACCGTACACATCGTCGACGACGACGCCAGCGTGCGCGAGGGCATGGCCTGGCTCTTGCGCACCCGGCGCCTGCACAGCGAATGCCACGACAGCGCCGAGGCCTTTTTGCAGGCGCTCACGCAGCGCTACCCGCACTGGGGCCAGGGCCAGCTGCCTGGACATGCAGGGTGCGTGTTGCTCGATGTGCGCATGGCCGGCCTCAGCGGCCTGGCCCTCTTTGACCAGCTGCTCGCCGGTGGCCTGGCCGCCGCCTGGCCGGTGATCTTTCTGACCGGCCACGCCGATGTGCCGACGGCGGTGGCCAGCGTCAAGCGCGGGGCCTTTGACTTTTGCGAGAAACCCTTCTCCGATAACGCCCTGGTCGACCGCATCGAGCAGGCGCTGGCGCTCTCGCGCGAGCAGCTGCAGGCGCGTCAGGCCCGTGATCAGCTGCGCCAGCGGCTGCAGGAGCTGACCGAGCGCGAACGCGACGTCATGCAGCGCGTCATCGAGGGCCTGCCCAACAAGCTCATTGCCGACCAGCTGCAGATCAGCGTGCGCACCGTCGAGGTCCACCGCTCGCGCGTGTTCGACAAGATGAACGTCAAGTCGGCCGTGGAACTGGCCAACTGCCTGCGCGGCCTGGACGGAGCACCCTGGGCAGCGTCAGACCCCAGGCCCTGATGGTCCCCGTCATGCGACATCAGCCCGTCTCCAACACCACCGTTACCAGCTGTCGCCGCCCGCTTCTGCTTGGGGCGTGCATGGGGCTGGCCTGGGCGCTGGCAGCCTGCGGTGGCCGGCCCCAGGTGCCGGCGCCTGCTGCGGGACGCCGGCCGGCGCCGTCGTCGCGGCAGGACCAGCGCAACGATGTGACGCTGGCCGCCCTGTCCCTGCTGGACACCGCTTACGCCTGGGGTGGACGCGGGCCGGCGACCGGGTTTGATTGCTCGGGCCTGGTCAGCCATGTGTTCGAACAGGCCCTGGGCATGCGGTTGCGCGGCTCGGCGGCCGACCTGGGCCGTCTGTCACGGCCGATCGATCCGCAGCAGCTGCGCCCGGGCGATCTGGTGTTCTTCAACACCCTGGGGGCGCGGCATTCGCATGTCGGGGTGTATGTGGGGGACGGTCGCTTTGTGCACGCCAGCAACCCCCGCACCGGCGTGCGGGTGGACCGCCTGAGCAACCGTTATTACGCCCAGCGCTTCGAGGGCGCACACACCCTGCTCGACTGACGCTGCCCTAACCTCACGGGGGGCGACGGCCAGCAGGCCGATGCAGGCCGATGCCGGCATTTTTGCAAGTGCCGGGTCAGCGCGGCCACAGCGCCCACAGCCGCAGGGGCTGCTTGAGGCGGCCGGCAAGTTCGCCGGCGGCATCGCCCGAGCCGGCGTAGTAGTCGGCGCGCACTGCGCCAAGAATGGCGCTACCGGTGTCCTGGGCGAGCACCAGACGGTTCAGGGTGGCTTGCGGGCCGGGGGTGGAGAGCCAGACTGGCGTGCCGTACGGGATGCTGCGCGGGTCGACCGCGATCGAGCGGCCGGCGCTCAGGGGCACGCCCTGCGCGCCGCGCGGGCCAGTCAGGGGCTGCCCCGCGGGCAATGCTTCCTCGCGGAAGAAGACCACCCGCGGATTGCTCCAGAGCAGTTCCTGGGTGCGCGAGGGGTTGCGGGCGATCCAGTCCTTGATGCCCGGCCATGTGGCATCGCGCACCAGCGAGCGGTCGAGCAGCCAGCGGCCGATGCTGCGGTAAGGCTGGTCATTGGTGGCCGCAAACGCCAGGCGCACCTGGCGCTGGCGCCCGTCGGGTTCGCGCACCTGCACCAGACCCGAGCCCTGGATCTGCAGCATCATGGCGTCGACCGGGTCGGCCAGGTAGAGCAGTTCACGCCCGCGCAGGGCGGTGCGCGCCTGCGGCAGGGTGTCGATCTCCTGCCGGGTGTACCAGGGCTTGCGCTGGCCCAGGTCGGCCGGCGGGGCGTAGAGCGGCACCTGGAAGCGGCCCTGGGGCCGGCGGCTGCCCTGCAGCACCGGTTCGTAATAGGCGGTCAGCAGGCCTTCGGCCTGGCCCTCGTGCGATTCGACCCGGTAGGGCTGCAGCCGTTCGCGTACAAAGGCCTGCTGTGCCTCGGGCGTGGCCTGGGCCAGGCGGCGCACTTCGGGGCAGAGGCCGGCCCAGCCCGGGGCCGGGCGTTCGCAGCTGAGGACCCAGGCCGGCCAGGCCTCGTGCAGGGCGTCCTGCCGGTGCTGGGGCAGTTCGGACCAGGGCACTGGCACCCAGCGGCTGCCGGTCCGGGTGATGGGGGGCGGCAAGCCGCTGTCGGCGACGGCATCCGGCCGTCCCGGGATGTCCGCAGACGGCGCGGGGGATGGTTTGGGGCCCACGCTGCAGGCGGCCAGGCTGCCTACAATCGCGGCCTTGCCCAGCCAGGCCAGGGCCACGCCCCAGGCCCCGCCCGGACTGCTGCGGCCCGCCATGGCGTGAGGGTGAGGGTGAGGGTGTGGATGTGGGCGCAGGCCGTTCTGTTCTGTTCGGAGTTGTTTCATGGTGCTGCTGTATCTGGAGGCCTTGCTGGCCCTGCTGATTCTGATCGGCATTGTCTGGTGGACCATGTTTTCCGGTCGCCGCAAGGGAGAACTGCCGCGTGATGAGGTGCAGGCGCCTGCACGCCATGATCCCCCACCGCGGGACCCCAAATCCCCCCCCGGCCCCTGAAGCGTCTGCTGCTCATGCGCCCAGGGGCAGGGCCCCGCCCGACTTGACTTCGCCGAGCGAGAAGCTGGTGTGCAGGTCCTTCACATTGGGCAGGTTGAGCAGCACTTCGCGCGCAAAGGTGCTGAAAGCGTTCAGGTCGCGTGCCACCACCTGCAGCTCGAAGGTGCCGGTGCCGCTGATGTAATGACAGGCGATGACTTCGGGAATGCGGCGGATCGCCATTTCCATCTCGCGCGTGAGGTCGCCGCGGTTGCGCTCGGCGTCCAGCCGCACAAAGGCCAGCACGTCCAGCCCGACCTTGTGGCGGTCGATCACGGCGCGGTAGCCGGTGATGTAACCGGCCTGTTCCAGCGCCCGCACGCGCCGCCAGCACGGCGCGGCCGATAACCCCACACGCTGTGCGAGTTCGGCGTTCGACAGGCGTCCGTCACGCTGCAATTCGTTCAGGATCTGCCAGTCGAATTTGTCGAGTGTTTCCATGTTCCTGATTATTGAGCAAGATTCTTTCAAAATTCAGGGATTTCAGAGTCACCAAAAGCAAGCTTCTGTCGCGCCCCTGCGCCTACACTGGCGAGCACTGCAGTTCCTCCGAGGAGACCGGCCATGAACGCCCCCTTGCCCGAGACCATCCGCAAAGCCCTTGAAACCGTCACCCTCGACGACAAGTACAGCCTGGACGTGGGCCGTGCCTTCATGAGCGGGGTGCAGGCCCTGGTCAAGCTGCCGATGCTGCAGCGCCAGCGCGATGCACTGCAGGGCAGGAACACCGCGGGTTTCATCAGCGGCTACCGCGGCTCGCCGCTCGGCGGCTATGACCAGGCCTTGTGGAAGGCGCAGAAATACCTGAAGGCCCAGAACATCGTGTTCCAGCCGGGCGTCAACGAGGAACTCGCTGCCACGGCCTTGTGGGGCACGCAGCAGTTGGGCTTTGCACCGGCCGGCACGCACAGGTTCGATGGCGTGTTCGGCATCTGGTATGGCAAGGGGCCAGGGGTGGACCGCTGCGCCGATGTCTTCAAGCACGCCAACATGGCCGGCACCACGCCCTGGGGCGGCGTGCTGGCGGTGGCCGGGGACGACCATGTGGCCAAGAGCTCGACGGCGGCCCACCAGAGCGATCACATCTTCAAGGCCTGCGGCCTGCCGGTGTTCTTTCCGGCCAGCGTGCAGGAGATCCTGGACCTCGGCCTGCATGCGCTGGCCATGAGCCGCTTTGCCGGTGTCTGGGCCAGCATGAAGACGATCCAGGAGATCGTCGAATCCAGCGCCACCGCCCACATCGATCCCGAGCGGGTGAACATCGTGTTGCCCGAGTTCACCATGCCGCCTGGCGGTGTCCATATCCGCTGGCCCGACACCGCGCTCGAACAAGAGGCGCGGCTGTTCGACTACAAGTGGTACGCCGCGCTGGCCTACATCCGTGCCAACCGCCTCAACCACAACGTGATCGAGGGCCCGAACGATCGCCTGGGCCTGATCGCCAGCGGCAAGGCCTACAACGACACGCGCCAGGCCCTGCTGGACCTGGGCCTCGACGAGGCCGAATGCCGTCGCCTGGGCCTGCGGCTGCACAAGGTGTCGGTGGTCTGGCCGCTCGAGGCCCAGACCACGCGCGAATTCGCCACCGGCCTGCGCGAGATCCTGGTCGTGGAGGAAAAGCGCCAGGTCATCGAATACCAGCTCAAGGAAGAGCTCTACAACTGGCGCCCTGACGTGCGGCCCGTGGTGCTGGGCAAATTCGACGATGTCGATGGCCATGGCGGCGGCGAATGGTCCATGCCCAATCCCAGCGCCAACACCCTGCTGCGCGCCAACGCCGACCTCAGCCCGGCCCTCATCGCCCGCGCTCTCGCCAGGCGCCTCCAGAAGCTGGGCATCGACGCCGACACCACCGCCCGCATCGACGCGCATCTGGCGGTGCTGGATGCCAAGGAGCGCTCGATCCAGACCCTCAGCCTGGGCGCGCAGGCCGAGCGCATGCCCTGGTTCTGTTCGGGCTGCCCGCACAACACCAGCACCCGCGTGCCCGAAGGCTCGCGCGCCATGGCCGGCATTGGCTGCCATTTCATGAGCATCTGGATGGACCGCAGCACCGTGGGCTTCACCCAGATGGGCGGCGAGGGCGTGCCCTGGGTGGGCCAGCAGCCGTTCAGCACCGAGCAGCATGTGTTTGCCAACATCGGCGACGGCACCTACTTCCACAGCGGCCTCCTGGCGATCCGCCAGAGCATCGCTGCCGGCGTGAACATCACCTACAAGGTGCTGTACAACGACGCGGTGGCCATGACCGGCGGCCAGCAGGTGGGCGAGCGGCCCGAGGGTCATTCGGTCGTGCAGATCGCGCAGAGCCTGCGCGCCGAAGGCGCGGTGCGTATCGACGTGGTGACCGACGAGCCCGACAAGTACAAGGGCGTGGCGCTGGCCGAAGGCGTGCGCGTGTACCACCGTGACGAGCTCGACCGCATCCAGCGCGAAATGCGCGAGATCCAAGGCACGACGGTCATCATCTACGACCAGACCTGCGCCACCGAAAAGCGCCGCCGCCGCAAGCGCGGCACGATGGTCGATCCTGCCGTTCGCGTGATGATCAACGAGGAAGTCTGCGAAGGCTGCGGCGACTGTGGCGTGCAGTCCAACTGCCTCTCGGTCGAGCCGCTGGAAACCCCGCTGGGCCGCAAGCGCACCATCAACCAGAGCACCTGCAACAAGGACACCAGCTGCCTCAAGGGCTTCTGCCCGAGCTTTGTGACCGTCGAAGGCGGTCAGCTCAAGAAGAAGGCCAAATCAGAAGCCGCTTCGCCCGCCACCCTGGGCGAACTGCCCGAACCGGCACAGCCCGACCTGACCCACCCCTGGGGCATGGTGGTGGCCGGCGTGGGCGGCACGGGCGTCATCACCATTGGCCAGCTGCTGGGCATGGCGGCGCACATCGAAGGCAAGGGCATCGTCACGCAGGATGCGGCTGGCCTGGCCCAGAAGGGCGGCGCGACCTGGAGCCATGTGATCGTCGCCAACACCCAGGCCGACATCCGCACCACCCGCGTGGGCATGGCCACCGCCGACCTGATTTTTGGCTGCGACCCGATCGTGAGCGCCAGCAAGGACACTGTGCTGCGCATGCGCGAGGGCCGCACCCATGTCGCGCTCAACAGCCACAGCGCACCGACGGCCGCCTTCGTGAAGAACGGCAATTGGCAGAACCCGGCCGAGCAATGCGTGGCCACCGTTGTGCAGCAGGTGGGCGCGGCCGGTGTGGGCGCCTTTGACGCCGACGCCTTGGCGCGCCAGCTGATGGGCGACACGATCTACGTCAACCCGATGATTCTCGGCTACGCCTGGCAAAAAGGCTGGGTGCCACTCGGCCGTGAATCGCTGATGCGCGCGATCGAGCTCAACGAAGTCGCGGTCGAGAACAACAAGCGTGCCTTCGAATGGGGCCGCCATGCGGCGCAGCACCTGGACCAGGTGATGGCGCTGGTGCGGCCCGCGCAGCCGGTGCAGTTCGTCAAGCGCCAGAGCCTCGATGAGCTGGTGGCCGACCGGGTGCAGCGCCTGACGGCTTACCAGAACGCGGCCTATGCCGTTCAGTACCGCGACTTTGTCGAACGCGTTCGCGCAGCCGAAGCACCGTTGGGCAAGCAGACCCTCAGCGAAGTCGTGGCCCGCCAGCTCTATCGCCTGATGGCCTACAAGGACGAATACGAAGTCGCCCGCCTGCACACGCAGACCGGTTTCATCGAACGCGTGGCCGAACAATTCGAAGGCGACTTCAAGGTTCACTACCACCTGGCGCCACCGCTGCTGGCCCAGCGCAACGACAAGGGCCAGCTGGTGAAGCAAAAATACGGCCCGGCCATGCAGAGAGGCTTCCGTCTGCTGGCCGCCCTCAAGGGCCTGCGCGGCACCGCGCTCGATGTGTTTAGCTACACCGAAGAGCGCCGCACCGAGCGCGCGCTGATCGGTGAATACCGCCAGATCATCGAAGACCAGCTGGCTTCGCTGAACGCCGACACCCATGCCCATGCGGTCGAAGTGGCGCAGGTGGCCGAACTCATCAAGGGCTTTGGCCATGTGAAGGAACGCAACGTGGCCGCGGCACGGGCACGCTGGCAGGCCTTGCGCGCTTGAGCGTTTGGGTGGCCTGCGGGCCGCTCCTTCAAGTCTTCACTCCCGCACCAGCCGCTGGAACAGCCCGCCCGGCAGCCGGTGCACCTGACCCTCGAGTTCGAGGTCCAGCAGCCGGGCCTGCAGCTGCGCGGTGTCCAGGCCGCTGCGGGCGATCAGGGCGTCCAGGCTGCAGGGTTCGTGGCCGAGCAGGGCCAGCAGACCGGTGTTCGGGCCGGTGTCCGGCCGGGTGCCGGGCTCGGCGCCTGGCGTAGCGCGTTCGGTGGTCCTGCCACCGGGCGTGTCGAGCGCCAGCGGCACTTGGGCGAAAGGGTCGGGCTGGCGCAGCTCTTCGAGCACATCCTGTGCGCATTCCACCAGCTTGGCGCCCTGGCGGATCAGGGCGTGGCAGCCCTTGCTCTGCGGCGAGTGGATCGAGCCGGGGATGGCGAACACCTCGCGCCCCTGTTCCAGCGCTTGCCGTGCCGTGATCAGCGAGCCTGATTCCAGTGCGGCTTCGACCACCAGCACGCCCTGGCTCAGGCCCGAGATGATGCGGTTGCGGCGCGGGAAATTCGCGTTCAGCGGCGGGGTGCCCAGCGGGTATTCGGAGAGGATCAGCCCGCGCTCGACGATGCGGTGGGCCAGTGCCAGGTGCTGTTTGGGGTAGACGCGGTCGAGGCCGGTGCCGACCACCGCCACGGTAGCCAAGGTGTCCGCATCGGCCCCTTCAAGTGCGCCTTCATGGGCTGCACCGTCGATACCCAGCGCCAGCCCCGAGACAAGGGTCAGACCACGCGCGGCCAGGTCCCGTGCAAAGGCCTGGGCATTGAGCCGGCCCTGCGGCGTGGGGTTGCGGCTGCCGACCACGGCCAGGGTGCGCTCGATGCGCAGCTGCTGCAGGGCTTCGAGCCGGCCCTGCACATACAGCAGGCAGGGCGGGTCGGGGGTGTCCAGCAGGGCAGCGGGGTAGCGTGGGTCGTCCAGCGTGAGCACGGCCCGGCCATCGGGTGCGTCCTGCAGCCATTGCCAGGTGGCCTCCAGCAGGGCCGCCGCGCCATCGGGCGGCTGGCCCAGGGCTTCGGCCACCCGGCTGGACACCACTTGCCGCAGGGCCGATGGCGGCTGTGCCAGCACCTGGCCCGGCAGGCCAAAAGCCTGCAGTAGCCGGCGTGCTGTCTCCGGCCCTACGCCGGGTGTGCCCAGCAGACGCAACCAGTCGCCCAGCGCTTCGCGCGCGTGTTCCATATCCCCTCCCCCGGCCTTTGCGGCCTGTGTGTGTCGGGTTCATTCTGGGGGGTGCCTGCTGTCGCGGCAAGTGGGCTGTGTCGCTTATCGGAGGCTGCACAAGTGAAAGGCATGTGCCGGTGGGTAGTGTTTCTTGTCTAATTGCAGCTGAAGGAACCAGCAAATATGCACAATCACTACCGACGCTTGCAGGAGAGGTCCTGATGGCCAACTATGCCTTGCGTGTACCCGATTCGCTCATGGCCTACGCCCGGCAGGTGGCCGAGGAAGAGCATGTGTCGATGAACCAGTTTTTTGTCACCGCCATTGCCGAAAAGGTCTCTGCACTCAAGACCGAGGCCTGGTTCCGCGAGCGGCATGCGCGTGGCGATTTGCAGGCCTTTGACAGCTGGCTGCAGGCCAGTCCATCGGCGCCGCCCTTGCCGGGTGACGAGGTGACATGAAGCTTGGCATCCTCGACAACGACGTGCTCGACCCGGCGGCGCAGCCGCGCTGGGGCAGCTACGGGGTGATGTGCGAGCGGCTGATGCGCGAGGCCGGCTGGGTCGGCCAGGTGCAGACCTTCAAGGCCCGCCAGGGCGAGTTCCCCCCGGCGGGCGAGGCTTTCGATGTGGTGCTGCTGACCGGCAGCCGGGCCGATGCCTTTGGCGACGAGCCCTGGGTGCAGGCCCTGCGGGAGTGGGTGCGCGTGCACCTGGACCGGGGCCAG
>Ga0255182_1000759_pt1 | contig 19272 bp, 16 predicted proteins | sample Atl_UVDOM_RepA_8_FD_188420 | JGI IMG/M metagenome (GOLD analysis project Ga0255182, IMG submission 188420) | Freshwater microbial communities from Altamaha River, Georgia, United States - Atl_UVDOM_RepA_8d | ecosystem: Environmental > Aquatic > Freshwater > River | place: USA: Georgia...
TTCCGCTATTTCGACGAACTGGAGAACCGGGTGCGCTTCCCGGAAATCTACCCCGCCAGCCTCATTTCCAGCGCGCTGCTGGAACACGGCCTGCACCGGCGGCACGACTTCATGGCGGAACCGATGGTCTATTCGCACCACGAGATCACGACCGACCTCGACGTGCTCGGGCGGCTGCGCAGCAACGATCGCCTGAACATCGTCGTCAGCCACCGCCCGGCGACCACCGCGCGGCGCGTGCTGCACCGCTGCCTCGCCTACACCGCGCGCGGGGAGCGGCTGTTCACCGCGGCGATCGGCCTCGTGCCGCTGGCCACGCTGCTGGCCTGCGTCGCCGACGGCGCGGCGGAGGCGGCCCCGGAATAAAGAAGGCCGCATCGCTGCGGCCTTCAGTGAGATTGAAGATCGACTTCAACCCCTGGATCTCACATTCCGTGAATTCCCCTCTAGCGCGGTGTCTCCACCGTGGCACGAGCGGGATCCAAAGGCTGCGTCGACACCACGTTAATCTCACTAGACATTGGATCACCTCCTTTCAAAACGAGCGGAGCGTCCAGTATCGATCTCTTTCGTGACGATTTGTACCGGCAGTTCGCCCCCCGGCCTCAGCGCGGCGGGCGGCGGTCGTCGTTTTCGGGGTCGCGGATGACCTCGCCCTCTATGATCGTGACCTCCCGGCCACCGTAGACCTGGCTGCCGGGCGGCGCGCTGCGCATCTGCTCCTGCAGCGCGCGGCGTACCGCGCGAGTCTTCCACCAGAACCAGCCCCAGGCGACGAGGCCGAGCACCAGCGCGCCGGCGAGCACGAACGCGGACATCATGAAAGCGAGCACGAACAGGCCCGCCGCGGCGACGGTCGCGAGGATACGGGCGAGCAGGCCGGGCGGCTGGCCGCGGCCGCGGGGGAGTCGGAAAGGGTCGTGGTTCATGCGCATCGGGCTCGGTCTCCTGCGTGGAAACCCGACCATACCGCAAAGCGCGCCGGCGCGGTGCCGGCGCTGCGACGGATCGGCCTCGGCTTCAACGCCCGCACAGCGCGCGCACCGCGTCCAGCAGGGGCGAGCCGCTGCGCTGTTCGAAGACGTAGCGCACGCGCAGGCTCGGCGCCGCGAAGGTGATCAGGCGCTCCAGGCGGCACGGGCTCGCGTCCAGCACGAGCTCCGCGCCGCCGTCGCGGATCGTCGCCGCGATAGTCGCGGCGAGATCGGCGAGCTGCGCGGGCGCGTAGCCGAGCGCCGGCAGCACGCCGTGCAGTTCGGGATACGCGGCCAGGGTGTCGGCAATCGAGCCGACCGCCGTCGGGCGCGGGTCGACCAGTTCCGCCGCGCCGTGGCGGCGGGCGGCGATCGTGCCGGCGCCGTAGCGCATGCCGCCGTGAGTCAGGGTCGGGCCGTCCTCGATCACCAGCACGCGCCGGCCCTCGATTGCCGCGGGGTCGTCGACGCTGACGACGAGGTCCGCCTCGACGATCGCCGCCCCGGGATTCAGCGCGGCCACGCTCGCGCGCATCGCCTCGACGTCGGCGCGCGCCGCCCCGCCGACCTTGTTGATGACCACGATGTCGGCGCGACGCAGGTTGGTCTCGCCGGGGTAGTAGCGCAGTTCGTGGCCCGGACGCAGCGCGTCGAGCACGCAGATCATCAGGTCCGGCCGCAGGAAGGGACTGTCGTTGTTGCCGCCGTCCCACAGGATGAGGTCGGACTCCGCCGTCGCCGCCGCCAGCACCTGCGCGTAGTCGACGCCGGCGAAGATGCACAGGCCCGCGTCTACGTAGGGCTCGTATTCCTCGCGTTCCTCGACCGTGCACGCGTGGTGCTCGAGATCGTCGACGCTCGCGAAACGCTGCACCGCCTGCCGGCGGAGGTCGCCGTAGGGCATCGGGTGGCGGATGACGCCGGCGCGGATCCCCGCCTCGCGCAGGCCGCGCGCGAGCCACTGGGCGAGCGGGCTCTTGCCGGCGCCGGTGCGTGCCGCGACGATCGCGACGACCGGCTTCGTCGCCGCAAGCTCCGTCGCCCGCGGCCCGAGCAGCCCGAAGTTCGCGCCCAGCGCCTGCACGAGGCTGGCCTTGTGCATCACGTCCTCGTGCGCGAGATCGCTGTAGCTGAGGAACACCCAGTCGATGGCGTAACGCTCGACCAGCGCGGGCAGATCCTCTTCGGGATGAATCGGGATGTCCGCGTCGTACAGCGGCCCGGCGAGTTCGCGCGGGAAAGCGCGCGCGGCGATGTAGGGGATCTGTGTCGCGGTGAACGCGCGCACCCGGTACGCCGGGCGGTCGCGGAACCAGCGCAGGAAATCGTGAAAATCGCGGCCGGCCGCGCCCATGATGAGGACGTTCGCCGGCGCGTCCGGGTTCTCGTTCATGCGTGCTCCACGCGCGTGCCGGCCGTGCCGGCCAGCGCCGCTTCGAGGTTGTCGGGCGCGCAGATGATCGCACGGCGCGCCGGGCGGTCGACGAAGACGCAGGCTGCCTCCACCTTCGGCAGCATGCTGCCGGCGGCGAAATGCCCGGCCGTGGCGAGCGCCGCGAGTTCGGCGGGCGTGATGCGCCCGATGCCCCGCGCGCCGGGGCGCCCGAAATCCCGGCAGGCCTGCGGCACGTCGGTCAGCATCAGCAGCGTGTCGAAATCGAGCGCATCGGCCAGCAGCGCGGCGCTCGCGTCCTTGTCCACCACCGCCTCGACGCCCGCCAGGCGTCCGTCGATCTCACACACCGGGATGCCGCCGCCACCGGCCGCAATCACCAGCACGCCTGCGTCGACCAGGCGCGCGATCGCCGGGGTTTCCAGCACCGCGAGCGGCCGCGGCGACGCGACCACCCGTCGCAGGCCGCGACCCGCCGGATCCTCCTGCAGCACGTGGCCGAGCGCGCGCAGGCGCGCGGCCTCCGCCGCGCCGTGAAAGACGCCGACCGGCTTGGTCGGCCGCGCGAACGCGGGATCGTCGGCATCGACGAGGACCTGGGTCAGCACGGTCACGACCTCGCGCGCGAGGCCGCGCGCGCGAAGTGCGTTGTGCAGCGCCTGGGCGAGCACGTAACCGAGTTCGCCCTCGGTCTCCGCGACGCACACGTCGAGAGGCTGCGCGTAGGCCGCGGCGCGCGCGGCCTCGACGCGCGCCAGCATGTGGCCCACCTGCGGACCGTTGCCGTGCAGCAGCAGCGCGCGCGGCATGGCGGTGAGCGTCGGCAGCAGCCGCGCGAGGATGTCGGCGGCGAACGCGGCCTGGCTCGCGCTGGTCAGCGGCTCGCCGGGCCGCGCGAAGGCGTTGCCGCCCAGCGCGACGAGCGTGCCGCCGCGCGCGGGCATCGGTTCCGGCCGGCTCACGCGCGCGGCGGGCGCCTAGGCGCGGCGCTTGCGGTCGCGATAGACGGCGGACTCGAATTCGACGAAGCCGGGGTAGGAGCCGACGTCCATGAACGGCAGGACCTGCGAACCCCACATGCCGCCGACGCCGTTCCTGCGGTCGATCCAGTAGTAGCAGTTCGCGATGCCCGCCCAGGCCAGGCTGCCCGCCGGGCGCCCGGTCGGCAGGTCCTCGTCGTTGACCTGGAAGGTGTAGGCCCAGGACTTCGTCGTGCCCGGAAAGAAGTCGCCGCTGTTCGCGAGCGGGGGCGCCGCGCTCTGCCAGGCGCTGCACTTCAGCTCGCCGAGGCCGTTGCGCGACATGTCCTCGACGGTCGCCGCGGCGAGCACGCGGCCGTGCGGGCCGTTGCCGTCATTGAGCATCATGCGGATGAACTTCATGTACTCGCCGATCGTCGAGTACAGCCCGTGGCCGCCCATGTCCATCAGCGGCGGCTGCGGGAGCACGATCTCGGGCACCGCGGCGAGCGCGCCGTCCGGCGCGCGCTGGTGGATGGGCACGAGGCGCTCGCGCATGGACGGCGTCATCTCGAAACCGATGTCCTGCATGCCGAGCGGATTGAAGATGCGCTCGCGGAACACGGCGCCGAGGGACTTGTCGCGCACGCTCTCGACGATCTTGCCGAGCCAGTCGATGCCTGGGCCGTAACCCCAGGCCTCGCCCGGATCGAACAGCAGGCAGGTCCTGATGGCGTCGTCACAGCTCGAGAAGATCGTCGGGATGCCGAGGGCCTGGCGATAGCGCGCCTCGTCGGCGCTGAAGAATTCGTAGACGAAGCCGGACGTGTGGAGCATCAGGTGGCGCAGCGTGACGTCGCGCTTGGGCGCCCGCAGCTGCGGGTTGCCGGCGGCGTCGAAGCCGGTCAGCACCTGGGCTTCGGCGATCGCCGGCACGTACTTCTTCGCCGGGTCGTCGAGCTTGACCTTGCCCTCCTCGACGAGCTGCATGATCGCCACGCCCGTCACCGCCTTCGTGCACGACGCCAGCAGCATCACGGAATCGGTCGTCATCGGCTGGTCCTGGCCGAGCTGCCGCCGTCCCGCGGCGCCCTCGTAGAAGTTGCCGTCGCGGCTGGTCGCCATTGCGACGACGCCCGGCGCGCCGCCGGCATTGCCGACCGTGAAATTCAGGATGGAATCGAGTACTGCATCGAGCGGCATGGTCATCGCGATTACCTCGGCGTCGGGCCTTGAAGAAGGTCTGCGATTAAGCCACGACTGGGAAACGGATGCAGCCCCCCGCGCCGCGGTTGCAGAGCAGCAAAAGCGGCCGGGGGAACGCGGCGAACGGGCGCCGCCAGGCGCCGCTCACGCGCGACGGCGGGGCGTCAGCTCAGGGCGCCGAGCAGGGCACGACCTGGCGCTGGGTGTCCTTGGCCCACAGCGCCTGGCCGTCCGGCGTCTTGCCGTCCTGGTGCCAGGTCTCCGTGACCTGCAGGCAGAAGGAGCCGGCATTTTCGACGTTCGGCCCGACATCGGACGGACGCTCGCCACCGACCTGGATGTTCGGATTCGACGTCGCGTAATTGGGGACGATCGTGTTGCTGGCGCAGCCAGACAGGAGCGCACTCAGCGCGAGCGCACAGGAAATCGACGAACGCATGTTCACTCCGGGCGCCACGCGGCGCATTGGGTCATGGATGCACGGGCGGACGCCCTGATGCGGTGCCGCATTTTCCATGCCGCGCCGGCGGCGCGTCAATGCCGGTCGTGCCCGGACCCTCGACGGAGCAGCCGGCAAGCGCAGGTTCGCGCAGGCCGCTGTGAGACGCGACATGCTTCACATCGGCCGCCCCGCGAGGTGCTTTTGATAGCTGTCGCGAAGGGCTGACGCACGTGGAAGAAGTGCAGCCGACGGTGCATCGTCGGCTGCCGTTGCAACCCGCGCGGCGGCCGGGGCCGCGCGGGTGAACCCGGGACGAGTTGCGGCGCTCAGGCTTCGGCGCAGACCTCGTAGGCATCCGCGTCGACGCCGTCCGTGCGCTTCACGAACGCATCCATCGAGTCCGGCCACTGCGTGACGAAGCGGCCGGACTTCGAGCGGTAGTAGAACTCGTTGCCACAGCTCGCGTGCCAGACGTCGATCTTCTGCATGTCCGCCTGGATCTGGTCGTTGTAGGCCTTCATCGCTTCCGGCTTGACGTCGATCCAGCGCAGCTTCTCGGCGCGCATGCGCTTCATCTGGTTGACGATGAATTTCACCTGCTGCTCGATCATGAACAGGATGCAGCCCTGGTTGGTGTTCGGGCCGTAGATCATGAACAGGTTCGGAAAGCCCGCGGTGCTGACGCCGACGTAGGCCTGCGCGCCGTCGCTCCACGCGTCGTTGATGTCGAGGCCGCCGCGGCCGGTGACCTTGATCGCGGACAGGTAGCGCGTGGTCTGGAAGCCCGTCGAGTAGACGATGGTGTCCACCTCGCGCAGCTTGCCGTCGACGGTGAGGATGCCCTTGTCGGTGATGCGCTCGATGGTGTCGGTGACGAGTTCGACGTTGTCGCGGTTGAACACCGGGTAGTAGACGTCCGAGAACAGCGGACGCTTGCAGCCGAACGGGTGCTGCGGCGTGAGCTTGCGACGCAGCTCCGGATCCTTCACCACTTCGATCTGCTTGAGGCCGGCGGCCTCGATCTCGGCCATCTTCGCCTTGTCGCTGAAGGTCGCGAGCGTGTTCCACACCGCGTAGATGTCGTCACGACTCTTCTTCACCGCCTCGGGATGCGTGCGGAAGAACTCGAGCTGCTCTTCCGTGTAGGGTTCGTTGCCTTTCGGCACGACCCAGTTCGCGGTGCGCTGGAAGAGGTGCAGCATGCCCGCCTTCTTCGCGAGTTCGGGCACGAACTGGATCGCGCTCGCCGCGATGCCGATCACGCCGACGCGCTCACCGGTGAGATCGTGATCCCAGTTCCAGCGCGCGGAGTGGAAGTACGTGCCCTTGAAGTCCGCGATGCCCGGGATCTGCGGCCACACGAGTTCGTTGAACATGCCCTGCGCGCTGACCACCGCGTCGGCTTCGAACACCTGGCCATCGGCCGTGAGCACGCGCCACAGGCCCTGGTCGTCCTGCCACGTCGCGGATTCCACGGTCGTGTTGAGGCGGATGTGCGGGCGCAATCCGTACTTGTCGGCGCAGTGATTGAAATACGCGAGGATCTCGGCCTGGCCCGCGTACGGCCGCGACCAGTCGAGCTTCGGCTCGAAGGAGAACGAGTAGAGGTGCGACTGCACGTCGCACTCGGCGCCGGGATAAGTGTTGTGATACCAGGTGCCGCCGACGCCGCTCGCCTTTTCCAGCATGACGAAATCGTCGATGCCGGCTTCCTTCAACTTGATGGCCGTGCAGATTGCACCACCACCCGCGCCGATGATGACGACTCGATGTCGCTCGATGTTCGCATTGACCATGGGAAGCTCCTCGTTGCGATCGTTGTTCATGCGTGCCATGGGCACCGTCTCGCCCGAGGGTAGCGAGCGCGCGGGGCTGGCGCAAATCCCCGGCGAAGGATCTATGCTGTTGGTCCTTCAAACGCGCCTGCGTTTACCCTAAACAGAGGAATTCCCTCTACAACAACGAGCACGAGGAGCCACGATGGACATGCAGACCCTGCAGGATCTCGAAGACATCCGCCAACTGAAGTCGCGTTATTTCCGCCTGATGGACACCCAGCAGTGGGAAGCGTGGAAGTCGTGCTTCACGGAGGATGTCTCGGCGTTCTACGAAGGCGCGCCGCGTCCGCGCAAGGACATGCCGACGGACATCGGGTGCGAAGGACGCGCGGCGCTGATCGAGGGCGTCAGCGGACTGATGAAGGGCGCGGTGTCGATGCACCAGGGCTTCATGCCGGAGATCGAGCTGACCAGCGCCACGACCGCGAAGGCGATCTGGGCGATGTTCGACTACGTGCGCCTGCCGACCTGCTGGTTCAAGGGCTGGGGCCACTATCACGAGGACTACGTCAAGGAAGGCGGCGCGTGGAAGCTGAAGAAGATCCATCTCACGCGACTGCACACCGAGGAAATCTGGGTCTGAGTCCGCGGATTTTCCGGTTCGTCGGCCCAGGGGTGATGACGCGCGCGCGTCACACCGCATCGTGCAAGAGCCTCGCCTCTCCCGCCCCGGGAGAGGCCGACCGCGCAGCGGGCGGGTGAGGGTCGTTTCCGGCTGGCGCAGCGCCAGCGCATGCCACACTCACCCGCCGCCTTCGGCGGCGACCTCTCCCGGGACGGGAGAGGTGAAGAGGCTGCTCGATCAAGCCCGTGTTACAGCAAGCCACGCTCCAACACGAGAACGCGCGGTGGCAGTTCGCCTATTTCGACGCGATCTCGCGCAGCGCCTGTTCGAACACGGAGGCCGGCTGGCCGCCCTGGATCAGGTATTTCTCGTTGACGATCACCGCCGGCACTGAATTGATGCCCAGCGAGTGGTAGTACTGCTCGCGCTCCCGCACCTCGTCGGCGTAGTCACCGGACTCGAGGACCGCCGCCGCCTCCGCCGTGTCGAGACCGACGTCCTCCGCTGCCTGCAAAAGCACCTCGCGCGAACCCGGATTGAGTCCTTCAGTGAAATAGGCGCGGAAGAGCGCGTGCTTCAGTTCGAGCTGGCGGCCCTGCGCCTCCGCCCAGTGCAGCAGGCGATGCGCGTCGAAGGTGTTGTAAATGCGGTCGCGGCGATCCATGCGGAACGTGAAGCCGAGTTCCTCGCCGCGTTCGCGGATCGCCTGGCGCGTGCCGGCGAACTGCTCGGGCGTGGCGCCGTACTTCTGAAGCAGGTGCTCGTCGAGATCCTGGCCCTCGGGCGGCATCTTCGGATTCAGTTCGAAGGGCTGGAAGCGGATTTCGGCGTCGACCTCCTCACCCATGTTCACGAGCGCCTGTTCCAGCGCCTTGAGTCCTATCACGCACCAGGGGCAGGACACGTCGGACACGAAGTCGATGGTGATGCGGGTCGTCATGTTGCCTCCCGGGCGGTTCGAAGCGCGGTGTCGCGGCCTTTCGCCACTATAAGCGAAAGCGCCGCGGCCGCGGCGCGCTCACGCGCGATCGGTCACGCGTGGGTCGGGCCGGTCGACTTCGTGGAGGGCGTAGGCCTGGGCCAGCAGCCAGCCCCCGCGTCTTTCGCCGGTCGCAGCAGGCACGCGTGACGACACCGCGGGCCCCGCATTCGCCGGCGCGTCTGTCGCGTCCTTCCGGACGCCCGCGAGGTCGGGCGCTGCCGGCTGCGCGGGCAAGGCCGGCGTCGACACCGCGGCGAGCAGCCAGCCCCCGCGCGGCACGGACGCGCGCGCGGCGTCGGCCACCGCGCTGTCGACCGGCGGTGGGGTGTCGGCCGCCGTACCGTCGCGCGCGCCGTCGATCATGAGTCCCGCGACCGACAGCGCGGCGCCGATCGGCCCGCCGAACAGCGCACCGCCGGCGACGCGAATCCCGGGCGCGAGCGTGTCCCCGGTCAGCTCGCGATACACGTTGCCGACGATCGGGATGTGCTGCAGCGGGTTCACGAGATCGAGCACGTCCCTGAAACCGAAGCCGTCATCACCGAACAAGCGATCGGCGAGGCGCCGCAGCGGCCCTGGCGACGTCGCGGCGACGCTCGCGGTGGAGACGCCCGGGGTGCTCACGCGGGCCGGGTTCGAGGTGCGGTGATGTGCATACCCGGTTATCGCAAATCACGTGCCAGTCGCCGCTCGCGCCGGGTTCGCTGGCGCGCGGCCCGCCCTGCCCGGCCACGACGGCGGCGGCTTGCCGCACGCCGCGGCAAGCCCGCACCGCCGGGCGGCCGGACCTGGCCGGGGCTGGCGCGGGGTCCGCACCGGTTGAGCTGGCAGCGTCGGGATGCCAGTTGCGAGGAAGGAGGAAGTTTTTATGCCGGTGCGGACCCCGCATCCGCGACCTTGGACCTGCGGGCACGCACGCACCGTGAAGCGCTTCACATCAAACGTGGCGAATTGATACGGGCGGCGCGCTGGTTAGAATCGGGCGCTGCGCGCCGGCACCCGCGACCGGGCCCGCGCCCCGCCAACACCGAGGAATACGCATGACCGTCCCCTGCGCCGTCGCCGACGAACTGCTGTCTTTCTGGTTTGCCGACGGGCTCGATTCCTGCGCCGCGGCGCGCCGCTTCATGGATCGCTGCTTCGGCCATCACCCGGATTTCGATCGTGCACTGACCGCGCGCTACGCGGCGCTGCCGGCGCGCGTCGCCGCCGGGGAGTTCGCGCACTGGCGCGCGGCGCCGCGCACGGCGCTCGCCGCCCTCATCGCGCTCGATCAGCTTCCCCGCAACATCCACCGCGGGACGCCGCAGGCCTTCGCGTTCGACGCCGCCGCGCTCGAGCTCGCGCAGTTCGCGCACGCCGCCGGTTATCCCGATGTCCTGCATCCGCTCGCCGGCGCCTTCTTCAACCTGCCTTTCGAACACGCGGAGGACGTCGAGCTGCAGCGACGGTCGGTCGCGGGCTACGCCCGCCAGCAGGCCCGTGCCGAGCCGGGCTTCGCCGAACTGCTGGAGGAGTGGGTCGCCGCGGGCCGCGACCATCTCGAAGTCATCGAGCGCTTCGGTCGCTTCCCGCATCGCAATGCGATCCTCGGCCGGACATCGACCCCCGAGGAGCTCGTCTGGCTCGCCAACGGCGGCCGGCACTGGGGCCAGGTGGCCGCCGTCACACCCCCTTGAGCTTCCAGCGCCCGCGCCTGAAAAGGCCGGCGGCGAGCAGCGCGATGAAGGTCTCGGCGCAGAGCACGGCTAGGAACACGCCGCGCGGCCCGAACCCCAGCGGTGCCGCCAGCGCCCAGGCGAGCGGGATCTGCAGCAGCCAGAAACCGACGAGGTTGACGAGCGTCGGCGTCGCGGTGTCGCCGGCGCCATTGAAGGCCTGGGTGACGATCATCCCCACCGCGTAGAAGCCGTAGCCGACGGCCACGATGCGCAGGCAGCTCACGCCCTGGGTGAGCACCGCCGGATCGTCGGTGAAGAAGCCGACGAGCACCGGGGCGCAGGCGATCGAGACCACGCCGACGGCGAGCATCGCGAGCGCGCTGACGCGCGCGACCTGCCACACGGCGCGCTCCGCCTGCGCGGGCTGCCCGGCGCCAAGATGCTGGCCGACGAGCGTCGCGGCCGCGTTCGCAAGCCCCCACGCGGGCAGCAGCGAGAAAGCGAGGAGCCTGATCGCGATCGTGTAACCGGCCACCGCGGCGCTGCCGTGGGGCGCGACGAGACGCATCAGCACGACCCAGCTCGAGGTCGCGACGAGCAGCTGGGCGATGCCGCCGAAGGCGACGCGCAGCAGCGCGAGCATCACGCGCGGGCGCGGCAGGAGATCGCGCCCGGCGAGGCAGAGCCGGCGTCCGCTGCCCGCGAAACTCAGCAGCTGCAGGGCCACGCCGCAAGCGCGCCCGCAGGTGGTCGCCACCGCCGCGCCGGTCACGCCGAGCGCCGGAAAGGGCCCGAGGCCGTGGATGAGACAGGGCACGAGCAGGATGTTCAGCCCGTTCGCGAGCCACATCACGCGCATCGCGAGCGCGGCGTCGCCGGCGCCTCGCCACGCGCCGTTGAACAGGAAGAGGCAGGCGATCGTGCCGGAACCCGCGAGCATCACGCGCGTGTAGCCGCTGCCGACGGCGACGACCGCCGGCGTGGCGCCCATCGCCTCGAGGATGCGCACCGCGTACAGGGCCCCGATTCCGCACAGCGCCGTGGCGACGAGCGCACCGACCCACAGGGTCTGCGCCGCGACCAGGCGCGCGGCGGCTGCGTCGCCCTCGCCGATACGCCGGGCGACGAGCGCCGTCGCGCCCATGCCGAGACCGAGCCCCAGCGCGTAGACGATCGTAAGCACCGCCTCGGTGAGCCCGACCGCCGCCACGGCCTCGGCGCCCAGGCCCGCGACGAAATACAGGTCGACGATCACGAACAGCGACTCCATCGCCATCTCGAGGATCATCGGGATGGCGAGCAGCAACGCGGCGCGCGGGACGGGCAGCGCGGTGTAGTCGCGCGTCCCGCCGCCGAGCGATTCGCGCAGCAGTGCGCGCGCGGCGACGAGCGCGGCGACGAGGCGCGTGAGCGGCGAGCGGTCGGCCGGCGGCATGGCGTTGCGTCCGTGGCGGGGGGCGCGCATCTTAACGACGCGTCCGCGCGTCGGCCAGCGGCGGAACTCGCGCGAGAGCGAGTGGCCCAAACCGGCCACCACGGGTCCAGCGCGCCGCGCAGGACGCACCGACCCGCCCTGGCTGATATCAAGAATCCGGGCCGCGATGGAACACGCACGATCGCTCGCGACATGCTTCCCGCAAGGGCGCCGCGCCCTGCTGCTCGGTGCGACGCTGGTGCTCGTGGCAATCCTGGCGCACACGCTCACTGATCTCGCGGCGGAACTGCGCTACGCGGACATCCTGGCGGCCATCCGGGCCACGGACGGCGCGCGCCTCCTGCTCGCGGGGCTCGCAACCATCGCGAGCTACGCCGCGCTGGTCGGCTACGACGCCTGCGCCCTGCGCCTCGCGGGTGTCACGCTGCCGCGGCGGGTCGTCACCACGACCTCCTTCGTCGCCTATGCGCTTGGCAACAGCATGGGGGTCGGCGTGCTCACCGGCGGTGCGGTGCGCATGCGGATGTACGGCGCGGCGGGCGTCGAAGCGGGCGCGATCGCGCAGGTCATCGCCTCCAACGCGCTCGCCTTCGGCTGGGGCGTGGCGGTCGTGGGGGCCTGCGGTCTCGCCTTCGGTGCGGCCGAAGTCGCACCGCTGCTGCACCTGCCCGTCGCCGCGCTGTGGGCATTCGCCGCGACGATCGGCGGCGGCACGCTCGCGTGGTGCGCCGGCAACCCCGGGGCGCGGGACTTGAGCGTGTTCGGCCGCACGTTCCGGCTGCCCGGCCGCGCGCTGCTGCTGCGCCAGCTCGCGATCGCCGCGCTGGACATCGCTGCCGCTGCGGCGGCGCTGTGGGTGCTGCTGCCCGCCGGCGCGGTGCCCTACGGCGCGTTCCTCGGCTTCTACGCGATTGCGATCATGGCCGGCGTGCTGAGCCACCTGCCCGGCGGGCTGGGCGTTTTCGAGGCGGTGATCCTGGTCGCGCTCCGCGACCACCTCGCGCCGGAGACGATGGCGGGCGCGCTGGTGCTCTATCGCATCGTCTACTACGCGATACCGCTCGCGCTGTCCCTGGCGGTGCTCGCCTGGTTCGAACTGAGGCACGGCGTGATCGCGCCCTTCGCGCGCGCGGCGCGGAGCCTCGCGCCCGCGCTGCTCGCGGCCTGGACCTTCCTCATCGGTACGATGCTGCTGGTGTCGGGCGCCACGCCCGCGAGCGATGCGGCCGCCGCACTGCTCGAACTCCACGTGCCGCTGCCGCTGGTCGAGGCATCCCACTTCCTCGGCAGCGTGCTCGGTCTCGCCCTGCTGTTCGTCGCGCAGGGCATGCTGCGGCGGCTCGACGCGGCGTGGTGGGCCGGCCTCGCGCTTGCGGGAGCGAGCCTCGTCCTCGCGTTTCCGAAGGGAATCGCGTGGTCCGAGGCGGCTCCGCTCGGCCTGCTCGTCGCCGCCCTGCTGCTGTCGCGCCGCCAGTTCACGCGCCGGGCATCGCTGTTCGCGCTGCGCTTCACGGCGGGATGGCTGGTGGCGGTGGGCGCCGTGGTCCTCGCGAGCTGCGCGCTGATGCTGTTCGTCTACCGTGACGTCGCGTATTCGCACGAGCTGTGGTGGCAGTTCGCCTTCGACGGCCACGCCCCGCGTTCGCTGCGCGCGATGCTCGCCGTCGGCCTCCTGACCACGGCGATGGCGCTGCGCTGGCTGCTGCGTCCGCCGGCGCCGCCGCTCGCCCCCCCGAGCGCGGAAGCGCTCGCGCAGGCCGCCGCGATCGTCGCGACGCAGGACAGCGCGGAGGCCGGCCTTGCGCTGACCGGCGACAAGCACCTGCTGTTCGCGGACAGCGGCCGCGCCTTCGTCATGTTCGGGCGGCACGGCCGTTCGTGGATCGCGCTGTTCGACCCGGTGGGCCCGGACGACGAGAGACAGGAACTCGTCTGGCAGTTCATCGCGCAGGCCCGGGACGCCGGCGGGCGCGCGTCGTTCTACCAGGTACGGCCCCAGGCGCTGCCGCTCTATCTCGACGCGGGGCTGCGCGCGTTCAAGCTCGGCGAGTACGCGCAGGTGCCGCTCGCCGGCTTCTCGTTGCAGGGTCGGGCGCGCGCCGGCCTACGCCAGGGCGTCAACCGTGCCACGCGCGAGGGCCTCGGCTTCGCGGTGCTGAGCGCGGACGAGGTGACGCGCGAACTGCCGGCGCTCGCCGCGGTCTCCGACGCGTGGCTCGCCCGGCACGCGACCGCCGAGAAGGGCTTCTCGCTCGGCGCCTTCGATTCAGCCTACGTCTGCACCCACCCGGTCGCGGTCGCGCGACTGGAGGGCCGGACGGTCGCTTTCGCGACGCTGCTCACGACCGCGACCAGGCGTGACGTCACCGTGGACCTGATGCGGCAGCTGCCCACGGCGCCCGCCGGCACGATGGACTTCCTGTTCGCGCACCTGATGCTGCATTTCCGCGACGCCGGCTACGAGCGCTTCGGCCTCGGCATGGCGCCGCTGTCGGGCATGGCGACGCACCCGCTCGCCACGTCCTGGCACCGGCTAGGCCGCACGCTGTTCGCGCACGGCGAGCACTTCTACAACTTCCGCGGCCTGCGCGCGTTCAAGGAAAAGTTCGATCCCGGGTGGGAGCCGCGCTACCTCGCCTCACCGGGCGGGATCGCGCCCCTGCTGGTGCTTGCCGACGTCGCCGCGCTGATCGGCGGCGGCTATCGCCGGATGCTCGCGAAATGAGGGCGCTGGTACTGCTGTGTGCGATCGCCGCGGCACTCGCGCACCTCGGCGCCCGCACGCTGCCCGGCGGCGAGCGCCTCGGCCACGGCCGCTTCGACACGGTGACGGTCCACGCGCCGGCGGCGGAAGTCGAGCGCGTGGTGCTGCTCCTGTCGGGTGCGGAGGGCTTCAGTCCACGGATGGGGCGCCTGGCCCGCGCACTGGCGGCCGACCGCGCGCTCGTCATCGGCATCGACACGCCCGCCTTCGTGGCGGCTCTCGAGAGCGCCGGCGACGCCTGTCTCTATCCCGCGGGGGATCTCGAGAACCTCTCGCACTTCGTACAGGGCTACCGCCGCCTGCCGGGCTACTACCCGCCACTGCTCGTCGGCGATGGCCCGGGTGCCGCGCTCGCCTACGAAACCCTCGCACAGGCCCCGCCCGGAACGTTCGCGGGCGCTCTCGCGCTGCACTTCACGCCACGCCCCGCAACCCGCACGCCCCCCTGCGCAGGTGACACGGGCCTGCGCACGCGGGCCGGTACCGCGCTGCGGCCCCTGCGCGGGCTGCCGGCCGCTTGGCGCGTCGTGCTCGGCCCGCGCGACGTCGCCGCGGCGCGCGCATTCGCCGACACGCTCGGCCCCGGCACCCGCGTCGTCGCGCGTGGCACACCGCCCGACGGCGCGCCCGGCGCCGCCGCGCATCTTGCCGACTTCCGCGCCGCGGTGCGCGGCCTCGGGACGCCGCTGCCTGACGCCCGGCCACCGGCGGCCCTCGAGGATTTGCCGCTCGTCGAAACACGCGCCGTGCGCGGCGGCGACCGCTTCGCGGTGCTGCTGTCGGGCGACGGCGGCTGGGCGGGGCTCGACGCCGCGCTGGCGGCAGCGCTCGCCGCGCGCGGCGTGCCGGTCGTCGGCCTCGATTCGCTGCGTTACTTCTGGCGGGCACGCACGCCGCAGGGCCTCGCCGACGACCTCGCGCGCGTGCTGCGCGGCTATGCGCGGCGCTGGCAGCGACCGCGCGCGGTGCTCATCGGCTACTCGCAGGGCGCGGACGTGCTGCCCTTCGCGCTGAACCGCCTGCCGGCGGACGTGCGCGCGCAGGTCGAGCGGACGGTGCTGCTGGCGCCGGGCGAACGCGCCGCCTTCCGGTTCCGCCTGCGCCAGTGGCTCGGTCGCTGGTTCGGCGGCGACGAGGGTCTGGCGACCCTGCCGGAACTCGCCCGCCTCGACGGCTCGCGCACGCTGTGCGCGTACGGCGCAGACGACGGCGAGGCCGCGTGCCCGAAAGTCGCCGCGTCCGCCGCCTGTCGCCTGCGCCTCGCCGGTGGCCACCATTTCGACGGCGACTACGCGACCCTCGCTGGACTCGCCGTCGACCCGCTGCCGGCGGCCTGCGTCAACTGACGATGAAGGCGAGAATCACCGCGGCGCCCGCGAGCAGCGCGAGGCCGCCGATGAAGATGACTTCGGCCCGTCGCTCGAGCCCCATCGACTCGTCCTCGCTGCGCAGGGAGATGAACGAGCAAAGGCTGCTCGCCAGGAACATCAGGGCGGCGAGCGCGACGAGCTTGTCGATGAACCAGTACGGCAGCGGATCGTCGCCGAGCTTGTTCAGCGACAGCACCGTCATGCAGACCCCGAGCATCGTCGACGAGGTCGACAGGATGTGCGGGATGGCGCGGCCCGGAGTTGCGAGCGGTCGCGGGGCGGGGGCTTCGTGCCGGTTGTGCATGCAAGCCATGCTGCCGCAGGCAGCTTAAGCGAGGCTTAACGGTCGCGAACGGCACGGGGGCCGTTCGCGCGGCGCGCTCAAGGGGTCGCGCGCGTAGCCCGCCGCAACAGCCACCACAGCACGAAGGCCATCGCGTAGAGCGCCGGCACGTCGCCGACGAGGTTGGCCCGCTCGGTGTGATCGTGCCCGGCCTGGACGGCCATGATCGTCGCGTGGACCACGCTCGACCAGATCGTGAACTGGATGAGGCTGCGGTGGGCGAGCGGCTCGCGGGCGGCGAGCAGCAGGAACACGCCGAGCGTCGCGTAGACGCCCGCGATCATCTGCTCGTACTCGGTCTGTCGCGGTTCCCAGGCCCAGCCCGCCGGCCACAGCCAGTTCATCAGTGGATAGACGCCGACCACCAGGAACGCGCCGAACACGATGAGCGCGATCGACAGGTGGCGCAGGTGACGCGCCTCGGTTGACTGCTCCATCTTCATCCCCCCTTCGTTGGTCGTTGCATGACGGTGCCTGGAAGGAGCATAGCCGCCAGGCCGCGCCGCGTCGCCCCACCGGCGCCAGGCGGCGCTCAGCGGCCGAGCGCGAGATCGGCGAGTTCGTCGAGCCCGAACTGCACGAGGAAGATGAAGCGATAGCCTTCGTTGTCGTCGCGGAAGCCGATCGGGAAGCTCCAGGCGAGCTCGGCGGACACGCCCCTGGCGGGTGTCAGGTCGAGGCCGAAGCCGGCGGACGTCAGGTAGTCCTCGGGCCCGATCTCGCGACCGGCGCCCTTGAAAGGAAAAGCGCCTCCGTGGTCGATGAACAGCCGGCCGGCGACCTTGCCGGCGAGCGCGCGCGCACCAAGGCGCTCGACCGCGAGCGGCCCGCGCAGCTCGGCGACCGTGAGATACCCGGTGTCGCCGATCAGCAGTCCTTCGCGGAAACCCCGCACGGTGTAACGGCCGCCGATCTGGAACTGCTCCGACGGCGGGAGCAGGTCGATGTCGGCCCACTGCCCGGTGACCCGCAGGCGCAACTGCAGGTCGCCGCGCAGGCGCTGCCAGCGCTGCACGTCGCCGCGATAGAGCAGGAAGCTCTGGTCGCTGCCGATGCCGTCGATGCCGGAAGTCAGCGTGTGCTGGGTGAACCAGGTGCCGCGCTCGTCGAAGCGCATCAGCGTCGCCCCGTACTCGAGGCTGCGCACGGCGATGTCGGCGATCTCGATGTCGAAGAAGTCGGTCGCCGAGTGTTTCGCGCGATAGGCGAGGATGCCGTCGATCCGCATCGCCGGCGTGGCGAGGAAAGGATGCGACAGCTGCAAGGTCAGCGTGCTCGCGTTGCCGCCGATGTCGAGGCCGGCGAAGGCGTCGTCGTCGATTTCGGTCTCGCTCGCGTCGAAGCCGACGCCGACGCGCGTGCCGCGCCGCCACACCGGGACCTCGAGCAGCAGCGAGCCCGTGCGCGAGCCGTCGGTGAAGAGCCCGGCCGCAACGAGGCGTTCGCGGTAGCCGGTGAGGCTGCGCGCGACGAGGTTCACCGTTGCGCGCTCCTCGCCGACCGACTCCGCGCCGGCGTTGTCGAAGCCGAGATCCGCCTCGAAGCGCGGCGGCTCGATGGCTTTCAGCACGATGTCCGTGGTGCCGAACTCGGCGCCCGGCGCAAGCTCGGCGCGCAGGTTCACGTCGTTGCGGAGGTTGAAGTCGACGAGCTCGTCGCGCAATCCGTCGAGTCGCACCAGGTCACCACCCTCCAGTCGCACGCGATCGGTGACGTAGCCGGCGGCGGTCGAGCGGTTGTCCTCCACCCGCACGGCGCCGATGCGCGCCTCGACCAGGCGCACCTTGACCACGCCGTCGCGGATGCGCTGCGGCGGCAGCACGGCACGACCCAGCAGGTTCTTCCGCGCGTAGAGGGCATTGAGGGCGTCGATCAGTCCTGCAAGCTCGGCGAAGGCGATCTCGCGGCCCTCGTAAGCACCCCGGACGGCCGCGAGCTCCTCCGCCGTGAGCGCCGCGGACTCGTCGAGCTCGATGCGGGTGACGCGAAAACGATGGTCACGCAGTTCCGGCGGTACCTCGAGCGCGGGCGTCGGCGGCGCGGCCAGCGCCGGACGGCGCGCGGCCTCCTCGGCTTCGCGCATCTGCTGCTCGCGGCGCTGCTGCTCCAGGGTGTCGATCGCGCGACGCTGCAGTGCGCCCGCCTCGACCCGCCCCGCCGCCTGGCCGAAAGCGGCACCCGCCGCCAGCGTGAGCAGCGCGAAGCCCAGCGCCTGCGCGAGACGGCCGCGCCCGTCAGAATTCATGTACATCCGCTGCTCCGGGGGCGCTCAGGGCGCCCCGCTCTCGATCGAGAATTCGCCCGTCTCCATCGCCCCGGCCCATGCCTCTCCGCTCGCGAAGTCGCCGAGATCGAGCAGGCCGGGCCCGACGAGCCCCTGCGGCGCGAACGACACGCGCAGCAGGCCCAGTGCCCGGACGCGCTCCTGCACGGCCTGCGTCTTCAGGCCCTGGCGCAGCACGCTGTTCTCGGTGTTGAAGGCGTCGACGATGACGCGCGGATCGTAATTCACGAGCGGCGCATCGGTCAGGAGCCGCGGACTGCCGTCCAGCGCGAGGAAGAACAGCTCGTTGCCGGTGTAGAGCTGGGCGGTTGCCGGCAGCAGGGTGCGCAGTTCGTTCTCGATCGCGACCGACGCGAAAGGATTCGCGATTTCGCCGCGCCGGCTGATGAGTCCCCCGAGCAGCGACAGGCCGGCGCTGGTGCTGAACACCTCGGCCTCCTGTGCGAACAGCGCATTGATGACGACCGGCGAGACCGAGTCGACCTGGATGCGCACCCGCTCCGCGAGACCGCCGTCGTTGCCGCGCACGTCGATCGGCAGGGTGTCGGGCGCGCCGGTGTGGACGACGCGCGGCAGGTCGACGAAATCGGCGAGGATGCGGATGAAGTCGGTCACGGCCAGGCTGCCGATCGAGAGTTGCGCACCCTCGCCGAGCAGCTCGAGATCGATGGCCAGCGCATCGAGCTCGCCGATCGACAGCGAACCGCCGGCCAGCACCAGCGACAGCGTGTCGACGGAGCCCAGGCGCTCGAAGCGGGCGTTGCCGTTCAGCACGTTGACGAGCAGCGGCCCGGTGCGGGTCTCGATCCGGCGCGACAGCAGGTCGCCGTCTGCCTCCTCCAGCCAGATCCCGGTGTCGGCGAGCGCGGTGACCGGGCCGTCGGAGTCGATCGTGAAGAAGTCGTCGGGCCGGCCGATCGTCCCGCGCGCGGCGTGGAGTTCGATCGCCCGCGCCCGCAGGTCGACGGCCGCGCCGCCGCTCAGCAGCGAGCCGCCGGCGGACAGCACGGCATCACCGCCGGCCGTCAGCGCGCCGACGAGCAGGTCGCCCGCGCT
>Ga0255182_1000760_pt1 | contig 19257 bp, 18 predicted proteins | sample Atl_UVDOM_RepA_8_FD_188420 | JGI IMG/M metagenome (GOLD analysis project Ga0255182, IMG submission 188420) | Freshwater microbial communities from Altamaha River, Georgia, United States - Atl_UVDOM_RepA_8d | ecosystem: Environmental > Aquatic > Freshwater > River | place: USA: Georgia...
AGCCGGGCCAGGAACCACTTCGCGTAGTCGTCGACGACCTGCGGGTTGCGCCGTGCCGGCGGCTCCATGCGCGAATAGCGCAGGACGAGGGTCTGCGGAAACGTCAGCGTCGCCTCGCCGAAATGGAGCCAGTTCAGCCACGCGCCGTAGTCGGGTTCGTCGACCCCGACCGCGAGCGGGCTGGGTCCGTAGCGCGTCACGAGGTACTGGCAGATCGCGACCGATTCGGTCATGCGCATGCCGTCGTCGAAGAACGCCGGCACCGTGCCCAGCGGATTGACCTCGAGATACTCCTTCGCGTGGACCCGCGGCGGAAAGGGCAGCATCCGCAGTTCGTAGTCGAGGCCCAGCGCTTCCAGCGTCCACAGCGGGCGGAAAGACCGCGCGCCGGCCGAGTGGTAGAGGGTGATCATGTCGTCCGGTGGCCGCACATCAGATGAGTCCTTTCTCGCGCAGTTCGTTCTTCATGTAGGCGTAGTAGATCGGCGCCGCGATCAGGCCGGGGATGCCGAACGCGGCCTCCATGACCAGCATCGCCAGCAGCATCTCCCACGCGCGGGCACGGATGTGGCTGCCGATGATGCGCGCGTTGAGGAAGTATTCGAGCTTGTGGATGACGATGAGGTAGGCGAGCGACACCACTGCGACGATCGGCGACTGGCTGAAGCTCACGGTGAAAATCACCGTGTTGGAGATGAGGTTCCCGAGTATCGGTATCAGGCCCACGACGAAGGTGACGACGATCAGCGTCTTGGTGAACGGGAGGTCGATGCCGAAGGCCGGCAGCGCGACCGCGAGATAGAGCGCCGTGAACACGGTGTTGAGCGCCGAGATCCAGACCTGCGCGAAGACCACGCGGCGGAACGCGATGCTCAGGCGATGGCCGCGCTTGGCGAGCGCCGCGGACAGGGGGCCGCGGCTGCCGGCGGGCACCGCGGCCTCCAGTGACAGCAGCCCGCCGATGACCATGCCGATGATGATGTGGGCGAGCGCGCGACCGAGCCCGGTGCCCGCGACCTGGAACATCGCCGCGTGCTCGCGCAGCCAGTTCACGAGCGCGATGCGGAGTTCCTCCGTGTCGGCGGGGACGTATTCGAGCAGCCATCCCGGCAGCTGGTCGCGTGACTTTTCGATGATCTCCGCCATGCGCGTGATCAGGGCCGGGATGTTGTCGTGGCTGTCACGCAGCAGGCTCGCCGCGGCCACGCCGAGCAGGCCGATGCCCGTGATGACGGTCGCGGCGATCAGCGAGACGGCGAGCAGGCGCGGCCCCTCCCCCCACAGCATCCGGTTGCGCAGCAGGGGCGTCAGCAGGTTGACGAGCACGTACACGAGCAGCCCGGCAATCAGCGCCGGCAACAGCTTCAGGTGGAGAATCAGGAGCAGCGCGGCGGCCGCGAAGCCCCAGGTCATCAGGTCGTATCGGGAGAGCGCGCGCGGGGCCATTTCGGTCCTGTCGTGAGCAAGCGTAGTCAGCGCCGCAAGATACGCATTGTGCCGGGGCAGCGCCAGCCCGCGGCCGGCGAACCGCCCGCAACGCCCGCCGCAACGCGCCGTGGCATCGTCCGCGAGCTTCCGGTAGCCCCAAAGTCCAATTCCCGGCGCGACCCGCCGGGCCTAGGCTGCTCGCGGCGTGCCCCGCCGGCCACGCATCGCACATTGCAATCAACGATGAGGAAATCCGCCATGGCCAGCCGCTTCCGACCACATCGCCCTGCCCTTCGCCACCTGCTGCCCATCGCCGCCTTCGCGGCCGGCATCGCGCTCGCCTCGAGCCCGGCCAGCGCGGAGGACGACCTCGTCGCGACGGTGCAGAACGGCTGCAAGCAGGAACTTGCGGAGTTCTGCGGCAAGGTGACCCCGGGCAAGCAGCGCGTGCTGGCCTGTCTGTACGCGCACGAGGACAAGCTGTCGGGCCGCTGTGAATACGCGCTCTACGATGCCGCCGCGCAGCTGCAGCGCGCGCTCGGCGCCCTCAGTTACGTCGCCAGCGAGTGCAGGACCGATCTCGAGACGCACTGCGCGAACATCGAGCCGGGCGGCGGTCGGCTGGCCGCGTGCATCAAGCGCAACGAGGCCGCGCTGACCCCGCGCTGCGCGCAGGCCATGAAGGACGTCGACCTGGAAATCGTCCAGTAGGGCGCAGCCGGGCCCGCGCCGCGGCGACCGTCCGGGACCAGGGAGTGCACGACATGGGTGTCGAGAGTCTCGATCTAGCCGACGACCTGCACGTCGTCGTGGTGCGGGGGTTGCTCGGGGTCGACGAATTGAGCCACCTGCGCGACCGGCTCGAACGCGCAGCCACGCAGACGCTGCCCCTGCGCGTGCTGGTCGTACTGCGGGATTTCGCCGGATGGGAGCATTCTGCCCGCTGGAGCGAAGTCGACGACTTCGCCGCGTCGGACCAGCACCTGCGGCGAATCGCCGTCGTCGGCGAGCCGCGGTGGCGCGAGCAGTCGCTGCTCTTCATGGCCAGCGAGCTGCGGGCCGTGCCCATCGAGTATTTCGCAACGGCAGCGCTGGACGACGCGCTGCGCTGGCTCGTCGAAGCCTGAGCCGGGCGCGGCGACCTCAGCCCCCGGCGGCGTCCTCCGCGCCCGGGGCCTCGTGGCGCACCGCGACGGCGGGCTTGGCCGCGCCACGCTTCGCCGCGAGGCGCTTGCGCGTCAAGCGCTTCCTGTCCAGGGCGGCGCGTTCCAGGCCGAGCGCCGCACGCTCGGCGTCCAGGGCTGCGCGTTCCTTTGCAATGGCCGCGCGCTCCGCGGCCAGGGCGCTGCGCTGCTCGGCGAGGGCGGCCGCCTCCGCCTCGTGGGCGCGTGCACGCGCCAGCAGCTGCTGGCGCTCGATGCGCAGCTCCTTCATACGCGCCAGCACCCGTTCCCGCATCTCGGCGCGCCGCCGGTTCAACGCTTCCTTCACCTTGCGGCGCGACACCAGTCGCAGTTCATCCATCTGCGCGGCGAGCCGCCGTTCATAGCGTTCCCGCTCAGCGGCGCGCAGCGCCTCGGTTTCGCGCGGGGACGCGACGGCCAGCGACACGGTTTCCCCATCCCGTGCTTCGTCGCCGAGGCCCGTCAATTCAAGTTCGACGAACCCGTCGCCCGGCGCACCGGCTGGCATCCATACGTTGATGTCGAGCGCAGCCTCATGGAGGTCCGGCGCGGCCTCGGCGTCGACGCGCGACGCATCGACAAAATCAAGCGACGACGCTTCGAAGCTCCCGAGATCGAATTCGATCAGCGGCTCGTCGTCGAGGACGTCGTCGGTCCGCTCTCCGGCCATGGCGACCTCCTCGACCGCGCCGTCCAGCATGAACGAGGACAGGCCGATTTCGGCGAGCATGAAGCAGGCCAGCGTTTCGATGCGCGCATCGTCCGCGTAGACGATATAGGGACGTTCGCGCGACAGGGTGCCGCGCTTCGCGCGCAGCGTGGAGAGCGGCATCTTCACCGCGTAGCGCGACAGCTCGATGGCATCCGTGCTCGTCTCGCGCACGTCCAGCCAGCAGCCGCCCGCGTCCACCAGCGCGCCGACTTCTGACGGATTCACGGTGCGTACCAGCGGCTGGAAGACGAGCTCGTGGAAGTCCGCGCTGGAAATCCTGATCAGCGCACCCGGCGTCAGCATGCTGACGCCGGCCTCGCGCACCTCGCCGGTGACCAGCGAGTGCTCGCCAAAGGTGTCGCCGGGACCGAGCACGGCGAGGCGCTGCCGTTTGCCGTCGGCCTCGATCCGGTGCATCTCCGCGGCGCCGCTCTGCAAGATGAAAAAGCCGTCCGCGACCTGGCCCTGTTCATAAACGGGCTCACCGGCGGCGGCCATGCGTTCCTCGAAGCGCAGCAGGATCTGCTGCACGTGCTCGGGCGGGACCTGCGCGAGCGCACCCACGCGCAGTGCCCGCTCGAGGCCGTCCAGTTCGTGGGGATTGCCGTCGACGACCTCGAATTCGATGTCGTTCGACATCGAGGACGCGAGGCTCAACTGCCGGACGTAGTCGGCGTTCGGAATCTGCAGCAGCCTGACGGCGCGGGCGGCGATGATTTCCACCTGCTCGCCGGCGCGGTACAGCGGGCGGGCCACCGGCTCGTCGTTCGACTCGTAGCGCAGCGAGGTGCCGTTGGAGTGCTTGACGATCACGCGACCCTGCAGGAGGAACAGCACGACTGGCTGGCTGTCGCGCCCGACAATCACCGCGCCGGCCTTGTAGTCGACGATGTCCGCCGCCTTCGCCAGCGCCGCGAGGCACGGCTTGGGCAGCGTCGACAGTCGATCCACGCGCAGCAGCGCGTCCGCGATCTCGCTCGAGACGTTTTCCATCGCGGTCGCCGTCGCCAGCGAATCCGTGACCATACCCTGGGGCCTGTTCATCGGTAGTATCCTTCGGTGCGAATCGCTTCGCTGCGCCATGGTGACGGGACGTGACGCCTCGCAGGCGGGCGGCCACGATCACGGGTGGATCGGCGGCGGGCACCTGCGGGGAAAGCGGAAAATGTGATGCTAGTCATGCCCTTCCGTGGCGGCTGACGCGCATCGGGTCTTGAGGGATTTAGTCTCGGTTTATATTGAGAATTTCTCCTAACATCCGGACAGCGTCATCCGTCTCACACCGGACGGTTGCAGGCAGCGGGAGTACAGCGTGACGAAAAAGATCGAGATCGAAACCGCCGCCGGGCGCATCGAAGGCTTCTGCGATGCGCGCTTCGCGCCGCTGCTCGAGGCCTTCCACGACAATTTCACCCGGCGTGACGAGGTCGGCGCCAGCGTGGCGCTGACGCTCGACGGCGAGCGCCTCGTGGACCTGTGGGGTGGGCGGCGCAGCCGCGACGGCGCGGCGTGGCAGTCCGACACGGTGTGCACGGTGTTCTCGTCGACGAAGGGCGCGATGGCCCTGTGCGCGCACCTGCTGTGCGAGCGGGGCCTGCTCGACCTCGATGCGCCGATCGCGCGCTACTGGCGTGAATTCGGCGCGCACGGCAAGCAGTCCGCGCGCGTCTCGATGGCGCTCGATCACACGCTCGGCGTGCCGCACGTGCGGGAGGCGATCCGGCCCGGCGGGTTCTGGGATTGGGACTACATGGTCGAACGCGTCGCCGCGGAACCCGCATTCTGGGAACCGGGCACGCGCCAGGGCTATCACGGGATCACGATGGCCTGGACCGTCGGTGAGCTGGTCCATCGCGTCGCACGCCGCCGCCTCGGCCGCTTCTTCGAGGACGAGCTTGCGCGACCGCTCGGGCTCGAGTTCTGGATCGGATTGCCGGAAACCGTGGAACCGCGGGTCGCGCCGATGATCGCCGCGACCCCGGACAACCCCTGGGTCGCGACGAAATTCGTGCAGACCGCGCTCAACGTCGCCGGCTCACCGACGAATCTCTTCATGCGCGACTTCGCGCAGTTCGACGTCAACTCGCGCGCCTGCCATGCGGCGGAGGTCGGCTCGGCGAACGGCATCGCGAACGCGCGCGCGCTCGCCGGCCTGTATGCCCCCTTCGCGAACGGCGGCAGGCTCGACGGACGCCGGTACGTCGGCCGGGACACCCTCACGCGCATGAGCCGCGTCAGCGCCGCCACCGCCGAGGACGCGACACTGATGATCCCGGTGCGCTTCGCGGCGGGCTTCATGAAATCGATGGACAACCGGCGCATCCCGCAGACGGTGAACTCGAGCGTGCTGATGTCCGAGCCCGCGTTCGGCCACGTCGGCGCCGGCGGCTCGGTCGGCTTCGCCGACCCGGAGAGCCGGATGAGCTTCGGCTACGCGATGAATCGCATGGGCACCGGCGTGCTGCTCAACGAGCGCGGCCAGTCACTGGTGGACGCGGCCTATCTCGCGCTGGGCTATCGCTCGAGCGGGGGCGGTGCCTGGACGACCTGAGCGGCGCGCCGCTCAGGCTTCGAAGTAGCGGTTCGGCGGCCGCGCGAGCCCGAGGTTCTCGCGCAGGGTGCGGCCGGCGTACTCCCGCTGGAACAGGCCGCGGCGCTGCAGTTCCGGCACCACCTTGTCGACGAAGGCGTCGAGCCCGCCGGGCAGCCACGGAAACATCACGTTGAAGCCGTCGCTGCCGCCACTCGTGAACCACTCCTCCATCTCGTCGGCAATCGTCTGCGGGGTGCCGACCATCTCGAGCGTGCCGAAGCTGCCGCCGACGTACTGCGCAAGCTGGCGCACCGTCATGTTCTCGCGCGCGGCCATCGCGATCAGCTTCTCGCGCTGGCTCTTGCTCGCATTGCTGTCCGGAATCTCGGGCAAGGGTCCGTCGAGATCGAAGCCCGACACGTCACAGCCGAGCGTCACCGCCAGGGTCGCCAGCCCGCTGTCGGGGTGGACCAGGCTGTCGAGGCGCGCCTTGATCGCGCGCGCCTCGGCGAGCGTGTCGCCGACGACGACGAAGGCGCCCGGCAGCACCTTCACGTCCGCCGGCCGGCGGCCGGCCGCCGCGACGCGCGACTTCAGCGCCGCGTAGTAGCGCCGGGCGTCGGGCAGCGTGTTCTGCGCAGAAAAGACGATCTCCGCCGTTTCCGCGGCCAGTGCCTGCCCGGCTTCCGAGGAGCCGGCCTGCACGATCACGGGCCAGCCCTGCAGCGGGCGCGCGATGTTCAGCGGCCCGCGCACCTTGAGATGCTCGCCGTGGTGGTCGAGGACGTGCAGGCGCGCGGGATCGAAGTACACGCCGCTGTCGACGTCGCGAATGAAGGCATCGTCCGCCCAGCTGTCCCACAGGCCGGTGACCACCGCGTGGAACTCGCGCGCGCGACGGTAGCGTTCGCCGTGCTCGGGATGTTCGTCCCGCCCGAAGTTCAGCGCCTCGTCCGGATTCGCCGAGGTCACCATGTTCCAGCCTGCGCGCCCGCCGCTGAGATGATCCAGCGACGCGAACTTGCGGGCGATGTGGTAGGGGTCGTTGTAGGTCGTCGAGGCGGTCGCGATGAGCCCGATGCGCTCGGTGCAGGTAGCGAGCGCGGGCAGCAGCGTCAGCGGGTCGAAGGAGGTCACCGTCGCGCTGCGCTTGAGCGCCGCGATCGGCATGTTCATCAGCGCGAGGTGATCGGCCATGAAGAACGCGTGGAAGCGTCCGCGTTCCAGGGTCTCGATGTAGCGCCGCAGGTGCGCGAAATTGAAGTTGCCGTCCGCATGCGCGCCGGGGTAGCGCCACGCGGCGGTGTGGATGCTGACCGGGCGCATGAAGGCGCCGAGGATCAGCTGCCGCTCCGGGCTCACGGGTCGCCCAGCCACTGGCGCAGCGCCGCGTTGACCTCGCGCGGCGACTCGAGCGTCGACATGTGGCCACAGTCCTCGAGCACGACGAGGCGCGCACCGGGGATCGCCCCGGCCATCTTCTCGCTGCAGGCGAGCGGCGTGATCTGGTCGTCGCGGCCGCACAGCACGAGGGTCGGCACGTCGACGTGGCGCAGCCCCGGGCGGAAGTCGCGCCGGGAAACGATCGCCGCCTGCTGCCGAGCGTAGGCCTCGAGGCCGACGCGGGCGGCCATGTCGCGGATCCCGTCCGTCAACGCGCGGTCACCGAGGCGCGAGGCGTGCACCATCAGCGGCAGCAGCTGCCGGGTCAACGCGGCAAAACCCCGCTCCTGCTGCACGAGGGCGACGAGTTGCGCGCGACGGGCGCGATCTTCCGGCGTTTCGGACGCGGCGCGGGTATCGAGCAGCGCGAGGCACGTGACGCGCCGCGGCGCCTGCGCGAAGGCTTCCAGCGCGACGTAGCCCCCCATCGACAGGCCGGCCAGCGCGAAGCGCGGCCACGGCGCTTCCCGCAACACCGCCGCGCCCATCTCCGCCATCGTCGACTGGCGCGTGAGGTCGGGGATCCAGATGTCCGCCACATCGGCGAGGTCGGCGACCTGTGGCGCCCACAGCGCGGCATCGCACAGCAGGCCCGGGCAGAGCACCAGCGGTACGCGGGCGGGAATGTCCGTGCAGGTATTCATGGCGTGGGGCTCCGGGCGTCGGTGTCGATGATGCACTCGTGCAGGTGGGCGGCCTGCTCGCCCTGTTCGGCGTAACCAAGCGGGTTCGCGCGCACCCGGCAGCGGCCGATGGCGTAGTCGCTCGGGCAGTGCAGGTGGCCATGCAGCCAGACGTCGGCCTGCGGCGCGAGATCGTCCAGCACGTTGCAGAAGCCCGCGGTGCCGGGCGTGAGGCCGTAGCGCGGATCGCCGCTGAGCAGGCTGGGTGCGAAATGCGTGATGACGACCGTCGCACCGTCATGCGGCTGGGCCAGCACGTCGCGCAGCCACGCCTGGCAGACGAGGGATTCCTCGCGCATGGCCGCCGCGTCGAACAGGCGCCCGTCGCGCTGGGTGACGGTCTTCTCGAGGTAGTAGTTCGCCGCGCGGAAGGCCTTCTCGCGCATGCGCAGGTTGTGGGTCATCGAACCCGGCACGTGCGAAGGCTGGTCGGACAGCGCGTCGAAATCGGCCCACAGCGTGGTGCCGACGAAACGCACCCCGTCGATGACCAGGCTGTCCCGCTCGAGCAGGGTGATCCCGAGCGCCGCGGTCACCTCGCGCAGGCGCGCGTGGCAACTGTCGAAGTCGCGGCCGTCGTATTCGTGATTGCCGGCGACGTAGAGCACGGGCACCGGCCAGTTGCCGAGACGCGGCGAGAAACGCGTCAGGCACCAGTCCTCGGCGCCGTGGTCCGCCATCGGGGTGCCCGGCCCGGCGCCGATGTCGCCGGCCAGCACCAGCAGGTGGGCGTCGGGCGCGGGGCGGGGTCCGTATCCGGGGTCGACCTCGAGGTGGAGGTCGCTCAGCAGCTGTATCTTCATGCGTCGGATTATGACCGCTTTTGAGGCCGCCCAGCCCGCGGGAAGCGCCACCCGGCTCCGCGGCAGCCGTCTCAGCGGTAGAAAGTCACCGCCTCGATGCGACGCTCGATGTCGGCCAGCACCTCACGGTAGCCCGGGCCGTCGACACCGCCGTAGCGGCGGTTGAATTCCGCCTCGCTCATGTGCTCGCGCAGGCCCGTGGGGTCCGGCATCCATTCACCTTCCGCAAGCGCCTCGGCCGCCCGCGACTGGACCGCGCGCGCCATCACGCGCGACTCGGTCGCCCGCTTGCCGAAACGCGTGCCGGCCTCGTCCGCCATCAGGTCGATGAAGCTGAACCCGGAGCCGCCGCGCGAATCGTCCAGTTCCTTGAAGAGGCCGAGGGTCTGCGCCACTGCCTCGCCGCCGGTGGCCGCGAGCGCCGCGGAGTTCGCAAAATGCTTGGCGAGGTCGACCCGGCCATGCAGGCGCACGCTCAGTCGTCGCGGTGCCGGCCAGTCGGCGGCGCCGGGCACGAGGGCATCGAGGTCGCGGCCGCTGATGTAGGCCGACAGCACGAGCAGCGCGGCGCGGTTGTCGGCCACCGGGTCGCCGCCGGACGCGCGCGCCGCGGCATGCAGGAACAGCGGCGCGAGCAGTCGGGGCAGCGACACCGGGCTGCGCAGGTCCTGCGTCAGGCCGACGAGCTCGACGTGGAATTCACGCAGGCGGGCGGCATCCTCCGCCGGCACGAACTGCTGGCGGACGGCGTCGACGATCGCGGTGTGCCACTGGTAGTGCAGCGTGACACCGCTGTCGCGGAAATCGATGCCGTGCAGCAGGGAGCCCGGGTCCGACAGGCCGGTGCTCGCGTAAGCGATCCGGAAGGCGGCGCCGAGGACGGGATTCGCCAGCAGGCCGGGCACGGTGATGCGCCCGATGCGCAGGTGCTCGATCTCGGGCATCGACGAGGTTTCGCTCAGCGCGACGTCCAGATTCACGAAACGGCCGATCGGGTTGTCGGGCACGATGAGGGTGAGTTGCGTGGACAGCGCGTGGTCGCTGACCGTCACCCGCGATGCGCCACCGCCCAGTTGCCCCAGCACGTAATTCAGCACCAGGCCCAGTTCGTCGGCGCTGAGGGCGAGGGCCCGCACGTCACCGTCCTTGAGCCGTCGCGGGTCGTGCTCGGCGAGCAGCGCGCGGGCACGCGCAATCTGCGGCGGATTGAGGCGGGTTTCGGTCTCGACGCGCGGCGCGCCGTCGAGCACCGCGAACGGCAGTGCGACGACGCCGACGACGGCGCCGGCGATGCCGAGCAGGATGATCAAGGCGAGTAGACGCAGCAAGGAAAGAAGCCCTTGGAATCGCGACGCGCGACGGCAACCGGCCCGCGCCTGCGCCAATGCTACGGGAGTCCGCGTGGCGAATCATCCCGCGAACGCGGGGTCATTTGACAAGCCGCACCGCGGCTCGACACGATGCCGCGCATGCAGCGGCGCCGTCGTGCCGCACCGGAGTATCCCGATGACGAAGACCGCGAAGCCCTCCGCCACGACGCGTGGCCTGACCGTCCTGTTGCTGGCGCTGTCAGCCCTCGCCTGCCGGGCGGATGAGGCTCGCGGCCTGCTGGTCGGCAGCTGGGACCTGGTCGCCGTGGAGAATCGCGGCACCGACGGGGCGGTCGAACGCCCGTTCGGCGAGCGGCCGCAGGGACGCATCACCTACACCGCGGACGGCTACCTGAGCGCGCACGTGATGCACGCCGACCGCGCGCCGTTCGCGACCGGCGGACTGTACAGCGGGACGCCGGCGGAAAAGGCCGCGGCCTATGACAGCTACATCGCCTACTACGGCGCTTACTCGGTGGATCCCGCCGCGGGCACCGTCACGCACAAGATCACCGGCAGCCTGTTTCCGAACTGGACGGGCAGCAGCCAGACCCGCTACTACGCGCTGCAGGGCGATGAGCTGACGCTAAGCACGCCCCCGATGGAGCGGGACGGCCGGGAAATCACCGTCCACGTGGTGTGGCGCCGGGCCGCGGCACCCTGAACCCGCGCGACCCGAAGGGCAGCCCATGCAAGCACCGACCGACCGGCTCCAGCCGGACACCATCAACGCCCACCTTGCGAACGTCAATCCGGCGCTGGCGATGCTCGCGGGGATGCAGCTCGATGTCTTCTCGCCGCTCGCGGCCGGTCCAGGGACCGTGACGACGTTGGCGGAGGCGCTCGGGGTGCAGCCGCAGAAGCTCGGGCCGCTGCTCTACGCACTGGTGACGGCGGGACTGCTGACGGTCGACGGCGAGCACTTCGCCAACACGCCGGAGAGCATGGAGTTCCTCGTGCGCGGCAAGCCACGCTACCTCGGCGGGACGGCCGAGGCCTACGCGGATCTGTGGTCTGCGACGCTGCACACGGCGGCGTCAATCCGCAGCGGCGTGCCGCAGGCGAAGCACGACTTCGCGCGTATGAGCGCCGACGAGCTGCGCGCGTTCATCCGCGGCATCGATGCCGGGGCGGGCGCCACGGCGCGGCGGCTGCACAAGGACTACCCGCTCGCGGCGCGCCGGCACCTCCTCGATGCCGGTGGCGGCGCCGGCGGACTGGCCATCGCCCTGTGCCGGCTCTGCCCGGACCTGCGGGCGACCGTGGCCGAGCTGCCGTCGGTGGCGGGCATCGCGCGCGAGAGCGTGGCCGAGTCCGGGCTCGCGGCGCGCGTGGACGTGATCGAGGCCGACCTCGTCGCCGGGCCGCCGGCAGGCCGCTACGACGTCGCGACGCTGCGCTCGGTGCTGCAGGTGCTGGCACCGGCGGACGCCGCCCGGGTGGTGATGAACGTCGCCGCCGCGCTGACGCCGGGCGGCGAGCTCTTCGTGGTCGGCCGCATGCTGGACGACGGCCGCCTGTCGCCGCCGGAGGCGGTTGCCGTGAACGTGATGTTCCTGAACGTCTACGAGGCCGGGCAGGCGTGGACGGAAGGAGAGTATCGCGCGTGGTTCAGCGCCGCCGGCCTGAGCGACGTGAGCCGCCAGCCGCTTGCCGGCGGTTACAGCGTGCTGCGCGGCGTGAAGGGCTGACGGCGGGCGGTCCATGCGACCGCCCCCGGCCGCCGGGGCGCCGGGGCTGCCTGCGGCGAGGGTGTCTCAGGCAAGCGTGCCTCAAGCAAGGGTGTGGTAGACCTTCTGCACGTCGTCGTCCTGCTCGAGCTTGTCGATCAGTTCCATGACCTCGGTGGCTTCGGCCTCGGGCAGCTCGGTCGGCGTGATGCAGATGTATTCGCTCTCCGCGGAAATCACCGCCACGCCCTTGTCTTCCAGCGCCTTCTGCATCTGGCCGAAATTCGGAAAATCGCAGCGCGCGACGATTTGCGGCTCGCCTTTCTCGCCGGTGCTCTCGCCCATCTCCTCGAGCCCGTGGTCGATCAGGTACAGCTCCAGGTCATCCTGGTCGATTCCTTCGGGGTTGATGCGGAACACGCCCATGCGCTTGAACATGAAGTTCACGCTGCCGCTGATGCCGAGATTGCCGCCGAGCTTGTTGAACGCGCTGCGCACGTTCGCGACGGTGCGGGTGGGGTTGTCGGTCGCCGTCTCGACGAGCACCGCGACGCCGTGCGGCGCGTAGCCCTCGTAGATCACCGTTTCGTAGTTCGCCGCATCCTTGCCCAGCGCGCGCTTGATCGCGGCCTCGACCTTGTCCTTCGGCATGTTCACGGCGCGCGCGTTCTGGATCACGCGACGCAAGGCCGGGTTGTTCGCCGGTTCGCCGCCGCCGGCCCGCACCGCGATTGCGATGTCCTTGCCGATGCGCGTGAACTGTTTCGCCATCCGGTCCCAGCGGGCGAACATCGTGTGTTTACGGGTTTCGAATATGCGTCCCATGGTTTAGCCAGGCCTCGGTGGGTTCGGGATTCAGGGTTCAACGCCGCGCGGCGCCAGGCGCCGCGGACGCCGGCTATTCTAGCGATGGCGGGCGGTGATGTGGATCGCGCGGCGCCCGCCGACGATGGGTGGGGCCGGACGGAGCCCCGTCGGCGACCCGGCCGCCACGCGGCGTCGCGGTCGCTGCTGCGCCCGGCGCGCGGAAGCGCCTATCATGCGCACGCCATGCATGCTCCCGTCGCAATCCTCCCTCCTGCCCCGCGGCTGCTGCTGGCGCCGATGGAAGGCCTGATCGACCCGCGCCTGCGGGCGGTGCTCACGCAGGCGGCGCGCTACGACTGGTGCGTGACCGAATTCGTCCGGGTGACGCAGGAGGTGCTGCCGCTGCGCTATTTCCTGCGCATGGCGCCGGAACTGGCCAGCGGGTCGCACACCGGCACCGGCGTCCCCCTGCGGGTGCAGCTGCTGGGCTCGGACCCGGCGCGCATGGCCGCGAATGCGGCGCGCCTGATGCGCCTGTCGCCCGCCGGCGTCGATCTCAATTTCGGCTGCCCGGCGCCGCAGGTGAACCGGCACCGGGGCGGCGCGGTGCTGCTGGACGAACCGGAGCTGATGCGCGCGGTGACCGCGGCGGTCAGCGCGGTCGTGGACGGCAGGACGCCCTTCAGCGCGAAGATGCGGCTCGGGGTGCAGGACAAGTCGCGGGCGGTCGAGGCGGCGCAGGCGCTGGAAGCCGGCGGCGCGGAACTCATCGTGGTCCACGCGCGAACCCGTGACGAACGTTATGACCCACCGGCGCACTGGCCGTGGGTCGCCCGGGTGGCGGAATCGGTCCGCGTGCCGGTCGTCGCCAATGGTGAGGTCTGGTGCGTCGAGGATTACCTGCGCTGCAGGGCAGAGAGCGGCATCGGCGACGTCATGCTCGGTCGCGGCGCGGTGGCCGATCCCTTCCTCGTCGAACGCATCCGCGCCCGGCTGGCGGGCGCGGCGCCGAGTCCGCCGGCGGCGGACTGGCCACGCGTGCTCCCGCTGCTCGCGGCGTACTGGGCGCACGTGCGCGCGGACGTCACGCCACGCCACGCGCCGGGCCGGCTCAAGCAGTGGCTGAACCTGCTGCGGCGGAATTACCCACAGGCCGAAGCACTGTTCCGGCAGCTGCGCGAACTGCGCGACGCGGTCGACGTGGACCGCGCGCTCGCCGCCGCCGTCGACAGCTTCGCGCCGCCTCAGGCGCGCAGCGGCGCGACCAGCGCTTCGGGCTGATCCTCGCGCCGCTTGTAGATGTGCGCGGTGCAGCTGCCGTCCGCGCGCGCGGCGCCGTCGAACAGCCAGTGCACGCGACCGTACCATCTGAGCGTCGCGGTGCCGTTCCAGATCGGGCAGTGGCTGCAGTACACGGGCAGGCGGGGCTGCCCGAAGGTCAGCGGACCCGCGTGCTCGACGAAGGGCAGCGCATCCGGCCCTTCGTAAGCGCCCATCGTGCGCAGGCGCCCGCCGCTGCCGCAGAGCTTCTGGTGCAGCGTGAACCGCTGGTCGTCCTCGGTGACGGTGACTTCGCCCATGTGCATCTTGAGCAGGAAGGCGGAGGCCTGCGCGAATTCCGCGGCCGACATGCTCTCCCACTTGTCGAAGCCTGCGCGCTGGCCTGCGGCGGTTTCCATCTGGAAGCGGAACAGGCCGTCGTCGCCGCCGTGCCTCAGCGCGAAGGCCATGCTGTCGGCCATGAAACGCACGAGGCGGTCGTGCAGCGGCAGGTAGAGCGCTTCGACCTTGCGCGTCACCAGCGCGAGGGCGGCGTCGGCGTCCTCGGCCTCTATCGCGACGAGCGTCGCGCCCGCGTTGTCGGCGTGCACGCGGTCGAAATCCGCTTCACCGGCGGCGAGCGTGGCGACGACGAGGGCCGCGGCCTCGGTCGCCGACGGGTTCGCCGGCGCCGGCGCGAGCGGTGCGTCCCAGGCCTCGTGCATCAGGCGGTTCATGTCACTCGCGAAACGCGCGCAGTGCGCGGCAAGCGCCGCCTCGGTGCCGGTGTCGGCGGCGAGTCGGGCCAGCGACTCCAGCATCACGCGAATCGTGATGCCGAGGCCGCGGTACATCATGTTGAACTCCTTGGCGAGGCTGCGCGCCATGCCGTCGCCGCGCTCGACGAGGCTCGCGGCGGCGGCGAGATCGCCGCGACGGAGCGTCTCGCGCAGGGTGTCGCTGAGGCGCAGGCCCCACTGGTTCATGGCTGTGGTCATGGCGGGTTCCCCGGTGCTGGTGCTTCAGAACGGTTGCGGATGAACCGCGAGGTTCGACCAGAACTGTTCATAAGGATGGCTGCAGAGTTCGACGATGGTGCCCCAGGGGTCCTGGCAGTAGACGACTTCGTACTCCTTGTTCGCCCACAGCTTCCACACCTTGCTCATGACCTTGCCGCCGTGCGCGCCGATGCGCTGCGCCACCGCGTCGACGTCCGGCGCGGTCAGGCAGAAGTGGAAGATGCCGCCGCGCCAGTACTCGAAAGTGTCGGCCGGGACCTCGGTCTTCGGTTCGACGAACTGGAACAGCTCGATGCCGACGCCGTCGGCGGTGCTCAGGTGCGCCATCAGCACGTGCTCGAAGCGTTCGCCGAAGATGTCCTTCACGACCTTGCCGAAATGGCTGCCGTCGTTGCGCGCATCGGTCGGCGGCACGAGCAGGTAGCAGCCGAGCACGTCGACGTACCAGCGCGCGGCGGCCTCGATGTCCGGCACGCTGATGCCGATGTGGTTCATGCGCATGGGGTGGTTCATGGGCCGCCTCCCAGGGGTGGATGGACATTGCGTCGAGCCCCGACTCTACCGCCGACGCGGCGCGCTTGTCGATTCCGCGCCGCCCCCCGCTTGCCGCGTGTGCGGTCGCGGACAATACTCGGCTGAAACAGCGGGCGGGCCTGCCCGCGGGGGCCGACATGGATACCGACAAACTCGACAAGGTGGTGCTCGCCGCGCGCCAGCAGCGCGAGCAGCGCGAACGCGATTACCGCGAACAGGCGCTCAAGCTCTACCCGTGGGTCTGCGGCCGCTGCGGTCGCGAGTTCACGCGCCAGAACCTGCGCGAGCTCACCGTGCATCACCGCAACCATGACCACGACTTCAACCCGCCCGACGGCAGCAACTGGGAGTTGCTGTGCCTGTACTGCCACGACAACGAGCACCAGCGCCTCGTCGACGCCGCGCGCGGCGCCGGTGCGTCGCCCGGCGGCAATGCGCCGGCGCGCGGAACAGGCAAGGCCTTCGCGGGGCTTGCCGACCTGCTGAACAGGAAGACCTGATGGGCTCGCCGCGCCGATGCGGCGCGACGCCGGCGGGCGCCCGGCCCTGAGCGGATGAACCAGCCGCACTCCCCGGGACCGAACGCCGGGCTGATCGGCCGCGCGGGCGGTCGCCACGCGCTCGCCACGCCCTGTCTCGTGCTGGATCTCGAAGCACTGGAGCACAACGTCGCCGCGCTGGCGGCGCATGCGCGTGCGCACGGCTACGGGTTGCGGCCGGTCGCGAAGATTCACAAGTCGACGGCGATCGCGCGCCTGCAATTGGCTGCCGGCGCGCTGGGCCAGAGCTGCGCGACGCTCGCCGAAGCCGAGGCCATGGTCGACGCCGGCATTCGCGGCGTGCTGCTCTTCACGAGCGTCGTCAGTCGCGCGAAGCTCGAGCGGCTCGTCGCGCTGAACGCGCGCGCCGACGGGCTGCTGGTCGCGGTGGACGACGCCGCGAACGTGACCGCGATGGCGGCCCTCAATCCGCCCGGCGCGCCGGCCCTCGAGCTGCTCGTCGACTGCGAAGTCGGCGGCGGGCGGACCGGCGTCGCCGACCCGCCGGCGGCCGTCGCGCTCGCGCGGCACATCGCCGCCACGGCGGGCGTCGCCTACGCGGGCATCCAGGTCTACTGCGGCGGCATCCAGCAGATCCCCGCGCACGCGGCGCGGGAGGTCGCGGCCCGTGCGGTCGCGACCCGCGCGCAGGCCTACGTCGACGCGCTGCGCGCGGCGGGCCTGCCGCCCGCGATCACCAGTGGCGGCGGCACCGGCACCTACGCCATCGACGCCGCGCTCGGCGTGCAGACCGAGTGCCAGGCCGGCTCCTACGTGTTCATGGACGCGAATTACATCGACGTCGAACTCGAGGCCGGCGCCGCGCCTCGCTTCCGGCCCGCTCTGTTCGTGCGCACGACCGTGATCAGCGCCGCACAGTCCGGGTTCTGCATCACCGACGCCGGGCGCAAGGAGTTCGCGCGCGACGGCGTCGCACCCCGACCCTGGTCCGGCGCGCCCGCCGGTGCCCGCTACAGCATCGTCGGCGACGACCTGGGCCGGATCGATTTCGCTTCCCCCGGGCAGGCGCTGCCCCCCGGCGCCGCCGTCGAGTGCCTCACGCCCCATGCCTATGCCACGCTCAACCTCTACCCTGTCTATCACTGCGTGCGCGGTGACACGCTGGTCGATATCTGGCCGATCGACGCCCGCCTGAACTGGTGAAGGCCTGGCGCACCCTCGAGCCCCCGTCCTTGACGGGGCCAAGGTGACGTCCATACCTGCGCCACCACGCCGCTGACAAACCGGCGCCGCCTCCCGCACGTAATGCCAGCGTGCCCACCCTACCTACGGAGCGATTCATGCGCGCAACGATGCTGTTGCTGGTTCTGATGCTGACCGCCTGCAGCGGCCTCGACGTCGCCGAGTACAGGCAGTCCACGCCGCCGCTCGAGCTCGAGCGTTACTTCGACGGACGCCTGAAGGCCTACGGCCAGTTCCAGGACCGCTTCGGGCGCGTCAAGCGGCGGTTCGTAGTCGACATCGAGGGCCGCTGGAATGGCGAGACGCTGACACTGGACGAGTCCTTCGTCTACGACGACGGGGAGCGCGAGAAGCGCGTCTGGACCTTGCGCCGGACCGCGGACGGCGGCTGGACCGGCAGCGCCGACGGAGTCGTCGGTACTGCGCTCGGGCGCGGCGCCGGCAACGCGTTCAACTGGCGCTACGACTTTGATCTCGCGACCGACGACGGCGTCATCCGCCTGCACTTCGACGACTGGCTGTTCCTGCAGGACGATGGCGTGCTGCTGAACCGCGCCTACGTAAGCAAGTTCGGCATCGGGGTGGGCGAGGTGCTGATCTCGTTCTTCAAGCAGCCCGCACCGTGACCCGCGCGGCGCGCAACACGAGTTGATGCACAATGACGGCATGGCGGACTGGCATCTCTACGTGTTGCGCACACGCTTCGGGTCGCTCTACACGGGCATCGCGACCGACGTCGACCGCCGGCTGGCGGAACACCTCAGGGGTGCGGGCGCGAAGAGCCTGCGTGCCCGGGGCCCTCTGACCCTCGTCTACCGGGCCGCGCTCGGCGCGCGCGGCCTGGCGCTGCGCGCCGAGTGCGCGGTCAAGAAACTGCCGAAGGCGGCGAAGGAGGCGCTGATTGCCGCGCAGCCCGACGCAGCCGCACTGCGCGAGCGCCTCGGCCTCGGGAATGCGCCAGAGGCGAATTCGGGCGCAAGCGGTGGAGTGCCCCGCGAGCGCCCTCGCGGGACACTGGGGCCCACACCACCTCCGACCCGGGAGCGAGCGATGCAGGCACAGCAGATCCCCGAGACAGTCACGCCTCTGACCGATGACGAACGCTGGGCGGCCGTCCAGCGCCGCGACCGCGCGGCGGACGGCCGGTTCTTCTACGGCGTGCGAACGACCGGCGTGTTCTGCCGGCCGTCCTGCCCGTCCCGGCCGGCGCGGCGCGAGAATGTCAGCTTCCACGCCAGTTGCGACGCGGCCCGGCAGGCGGGCTTTCGCGCCTGCAAGCGCTGCAAGCCCGAAGCGTGCGACCAGCCGACCGGGCCCCACGCGGGAGTGGTGCGGGCCTGCCGGGCCATCGAGGCCGCCGCCGAGTTGCCGACGCTGGACGAACTTGCGCGCATCGCGGGCCTCAGCCGCTTCCACTTCCACCGGCAGTTCAAGGCCGCGACCGGCGTGACCCCGCGCGCCTATGCCGCCGCCCGGCGCAGCGAGCGCGTGCGTGCCGCCCTCAGCAGCGGCGGCAGCGTGACGGAGGCCATCTACGCCGCGGGTTACAACTCGAACGCCCGTTTCTACAGTGATGCCTCCGGCATCCTCGGCATGACCCCCAGCACCTGGCGCGCAGGCGGACAAGACACCGAAATCCGCTTCGCGATCGGCGAGTGTTCGCTCGGCGCGATCCTGGTCGCCGCGACCGGCAAGGGCCTGTGCGCGATCCTGCTCGGCGATGATCCGGATGCGCTGGCGCGCGACCTGCAGGACCGGTTTCCGCAGGCGACGCTGCGTGGCGACGACCCGGAATTCGCCCGTACGGTCGCGCTGGTCGTCGGCTTCGTCGAGGCGCCGGGCATCGGGCTCGACCTGCCGCTCGACATCCGCGGCACCGCCTTCCAGCAGCGCGTATGGCAGGCGCTGCGCGAAATCCCGGTCGGACAGACCGCGAGCTACGCCGACGTCGCCCGCAAGCTGGGCATGCCGAGCGCCGTGCGCGCGGTGGCCCAGGCCTGCGGCGCGAACGCGCTGGCGGTGGCGATTCCCTGCCATCGCGTGGTGAGGAGTGACGGCAGCCTGTCGAG
>Ga0255182_1000761_pt1 | contig 19245 bp, 19 predicted proteins | sample Atl_UVDOM_RepA_8_FD_188420 | JGI IMG/M metagenome (GOLD analysis project Ga0255182, IMG submission 188420) | Freshwater microbial communities from Altamaha River, Georgia, United States - Atl_UVDOM_RepA_8d | ecosystem: Environmental > Aquatic > Freshwater > River | place: USA: Georgia...
CGGTTCGTTTCGAGCCGGCGCTGCAACGCGTCTTTCACGGCCAGGACTGCGCGTCACACCTCGTGTTGCCGGAAATAGAGCGCCCGGACTGACTGGACGACGCGGATGTTCGGAACCCTGCTGTCGGGACTCGCCGCGGTGACGGTCGCCGGCTACTTCATAGCACCAGCGCGCTATTTCGACGTGGCCCTGCGGCTCCAGCGGCGCGCCGCCGGGCTTGCGGACAGGCAGGTCGAAGTCGACGGCCATCGCATCGCCTACCTCGACGGCGGCCGCGGTGAACCGCTGCTGCTGCTCCACGGCTTCGGCGCGAGCCGTGACAACTGGACACCGATAGCGAGGGAGCTGACCAGGCACTTTCGGGTGATCGCGCCTGATCTTCCCGGCTACGGCGACAGCAGCCGCCGCCCGGAAGTGGGCTATTCGCTGGAAGACCAGCTTTCGCGCATCACCGGCTTCACGCGCGCGCTCGGCCTCACCCGCTTCCACCTCGGCGGCAATTCGATGGGCGGCTACCTGGCCGCGCACTACGCCGCACGCAATCCGGCGGCCGTGGCGAGTCTATGGCTGCTCGCACCCGCAGGCGTCATGAGCGCGGTGCCCAGCGAAGTGATGGCCGCGCTCGCCCGGGGTGGGAACCCCCTGCTCGTGCACAGCGAAGCGGACTTCGAGCACGTCGTCGACCTGTGCTTCGTACGCGCGCCGTGGATGCCGGCGGCCTTCCGCCGCGTGCTGGCGCGGCGTGCGATGGCCGATGCGGCCTTCCACGCCCGGCTCTTCGGCGAGTTGTTCGAGACCCCGGTCGCCTTCGAGGACGCCCTGCCCGGCCTCGCGCTGCCGACCCTGATCTGCTGGGGCGAGCGCGACCGCATCCTCGATGCGTCAGGCGCGCGCATTCTCCAGGCACTGCTACCCGGGAGCCACCTGGCCCTGATGCCGGACACCGGCCACGTGCCGATGATGGAAAAGCCGCGCGAAACGGCGGCGCACTTCCTCGCGTTTCAGCGCGGCGGCTGAGCCGCCGCCAGCTTTTCAGCCACCGCCTCGCCGACCGCGCGCAGGTGCTCGGCCACCGCGTCCTCGGCCGCGGCGCCATCGCCCTCGATGACGGCGCGACGAATCCGCGCGTGGGCCTGCCGCACCCGCTTGTTGAAATACAGCGAGCCGAAGGCGAGGCGAATGAAGAAATCGCTCCTGTCCCACATGCCGGCCGCGACCGCGCAGGCGAGCGGCGCACGCGCGTAGCGGTGCAGCGCGGTGTGGAACTCGAGGTTCAATCGACGATAGGTCGGGTCGCGATCGGCCGGCGCGCCAGCGTCACGCAGCGCGCGGTCGATGTCGGCGCACAGCGCCTTGAACTCGACCAGGTCCGCCTCCGTCCTGCGCAGCGCGGCGAGCCGTGTCACGCAACCCTCCACCGACGCGAAGAGCTCGAAGAAGTCGCGGACTTCGTCGGGCGCCGGCCGCGCGACGCGGCAACCGACCTGCGGAATGATCTCGACGAAGCCCTCCGCGTCGAGGCGCTTCAGCGCCTCCATCACCGGCACCCTGCTGCAGGCGAGCTCGGCCGCGATGTCGACGACCGACAGGCGGTCGCCCGGCGCCAGTTCCCCTTCCAGCAGCTGCTGCATCAGGTGCTCGTAGGCGGCGGTTGCGAGCGCGACGCCCGGCGTGCCGCCGGCGCGCCGCGAGGGGCGGACCGGGAAGCCCGTGCCGGGCTTGATCGTCATGCAGCGACCTCCGCGTCTTGCGCGCGCGTCCGGACCAGTGATTTAATCGACATACTAATATATTAGTTCCCGCTCACGGGAACAGACAACAAGCAACGGGGAGCAAACACGCATGAAGATTCGCTTCGGCTCATTCCTGCTGCCGAGCGCGGGCGCGCCGCCCGCCGCCTTCGAACGCGGCCTCGCCGGCCAGAACCCGAACTACTACCAGCGCGCGCTGGCGGACTGCGCACGCCTGCTGCGGCAGCTCGACGAGCTGGGCTTCGACTTCACCGCGTTCTCCGAGCACCACTTCCACCTCGAGGGCCTCGAGATTTCGAACAATCCCGTGATGCTCGGCGCCTGGGCCGCGATGCTGACGAAGAAGCTGCGCATCGGCCAGATGGGCTGCGTGCTGCCGGCGCGCAATCCCGTGCTGCTGGCCGAGGATCTCGCGATGCTCGACCACTTCTCCGAGGGACGCATGATGGCGGGCTTCGCGCGCGGCTACCAGGCGCGCCACGTCGCGACCATCGGGCAGAAGCTCAACGCCTATTCCACCGCCGCCAACGACCCGCAGTTCGCCGAGCACGATCGCGTGAACCGCGAACTCTTCACCGAGCACTACGAGATCATCCGCAAGTGCTGGGCGGAGTCCCTGTTCAAGCACGAGGGCGCTCACTGGACGCTGCCGCCGCCCGGCATCCCGTGGAATCACCCGGCGACGCGCGACATGGCGCCGGGCATGCTCGACGAGCAGGGCAACCTCGCGCGCATCGGCATCGCGCCGCAGACGCTGCAGGATCCATCGACGGTCGAGGTCTGCATTCCGTTCACGATGAGCCCGGCGACGATCGAGTGGTCGGGGCGCAATGGCGTCACGCCGATCGTCTTCACCCCGATCGAACCGCTGGCGAAGGGCTGCGTGGACCTCTACCACCAGGCCGCCACCGACGCCGGGCGCCAGCTCGCCTGGGGCCAGGGCGTCGGCCACTTCCGCGAAATCGTCGTTGCCGACACCGAAGCCGAGGCCATCGCGATCCAGGAACGCGGGCTCGGCTACATCTGGACCCGCTGGCACGACTGGTTCGGCTTCAACGAGGCGCTGCGCTACCCGGGCGAGACCGGCGCCATCCCGAACACCATGGCGGCGGTGCGCGAGCGCGGCTATTCGCTGTGTGGCACGGTCGACAGCGTCGCGCGCCAGCTCGAAAAGGTCGTCGAGGCCTTGAAGCCCGAAATGCTCGTGCCGTGGATGTCGGTGGGCCCCGCGCCGATCGACGGCCTGCTGAAGAGCAACGAACTGCTGGTCGAGCGCGTGCTGCCGAAACTCGGCATCGAGCTCGCCCGCCGCGAACCCGTCCTGCGCCGCGACGTCGTCGACCCGACCTGGCGTCGGCAGGTGGATCTCTGACAACCGAAACTGGAGCTAGAAATCATGGCTGTCCGTACCGGACAACAATTCATCGAAGGCCTGCGTGACGGACGAGAAGTCTGGTACGACGGCAAGCGCGTCGACGACGTCACCACCTTCGAACCCTTCCAGGCGTCCGTGCGCGCGCTCGCGAATCTCTACGACCTGCAGCACGACCCGCGCCATCGCGACATCCTGACCGTCGACTGCCCGGAGTTCGGCGAGCGCATCGCGCGCCCCTACGAGATGCCGCGCACCCGCGAGCAGCTGCGCCTGAAGCGCGAGGCCTACCGCATCTGGGCCGAGGCGACCTGCGGCATGATGGGTCGCAGCCCTGATTTCCTGAACGTGATGATGGCCGCACTCGCGGCGAAGCGGAGCTTTTTCGCGGAGTTCTCACCCGCGCGCGCGGACGCGATGGTCAACTACTACCGCCACGTGGCGGCGAACGACCTGTTCCTCACCCACGCGCTGCTCGATCCGCAGCTCGACAAGAGCAAGCTGCGCCACCAGCAGAGCGAGCCGGAGCTCTGCCTGCGCGTGATCGATCGCAATGCCGACGGTCTCGTCCTGCACGGCATCAAGCGCATCGCCACGGCCGCGCCGTATGCGGACGAAATCCTGGTGTGGCCTTTCCCGCCGACCTTCCAGCCCGGCGAGGAGTCGTACGCGAACGTGTTCGCGATCCCGATGAACACGAAGGGCTTGAAGACCTTGTGCCGGCCGTCCTTCGCCCACCCTAACGCGCGCCGCGACCACCCGCTGTCCGCGCAGTTCGACGAGATGGACGCGACCTGCGTCTTCGATCACGTGCTCGTGCCCTGGGAACGCGTGTTCCTGCACGAGGACATCAGCTTCCTCAATCGGATGTACAAGGACTCGCGGATGCGCGAGCTGACCGCGCACCAGACCAACGTGCGCCTGGAGGTCAAGCTCGGCTTCGTCTACGCCGTGGCGATGCGCATGGCGGAAGCGGCCGGCCTCGCCGCGAAGCCCGACATCATGGAGCTCCTCGGCGAAGCGGTCGCCTGCCTCGAGATCATCCGCAGCACGACGCGTTCAGCCGAGGAGCAGGCGGTCGTCGATCCCGACAACGGCGTGATCTACCCCGACCTGTTCGCGCTGCAGGCGGGGCGCGCGATGGGCCCCGTCTACTATCCGAAGCTCGTGGGGCTGCTGCGCAAGCTCGGCGGCGGCGGGCTCATCCAGCAGCCGGTGAGCCTCGGCGAGTTCGATTCGCCGATCGCGGCCGATCTCGAGCGCTCGCTGCGCGGCGCCGGCGTGTCGGGCCAGGACAAGGCGCAGCTCTTCAAGCTGGCCTGGGATCTCTGCGGCACCGAGTTCGGGGCGCGCCACGAACTTTACGAGATGAACTATGCGGGCGAGCGCGGCATGCTGCTCGCGGGCATCCAGCGCGAGTACAGCCGCAAGCAGCACTACGCCGGGCACCTCGAACGCTTCATGGAGGCACTATGAGCGACACCACGCACGCGAGCTTCTGGTCCGACCTGCGCGCGGGCAGCTTCGAGCAGGGCTTTCTCGATGCGGGCGGCATCCGCACGCGCTACCTGCGCGCCGGCCGGCGCGGTGCGCCCGTGCTCGTCTTCCTGCACGGCACCGGCGGCCACGCCGAGGCCTACACCCGCAATCTCCTCGCGCACGGCGAGCACTTCGACACCTGGGCGATCGACATGGTGGGCCACGGCTGGTCCGACAAGCCGCTCGCCCCCTACGAGATCGACGTCTACGTCGAGCACCTGAAAGACGTGCTCGGCGCGATCGGCTGCGGGAAAGCCCACATTTCCGGCGAGTCCCTCGGCGGCTGGGTCGGCGCGCGCTTCGCGATCAAGTACCCGGCACTCGTCGATCGCCTCGTGCTGAACACGACCGGCGGCGCGACGATGAACCCGGAAGTCATGCAGAAGATAAAGGCCCTGACGCTCGCCGCCGTCAACGAGCCGAGCTGGGCGACGGTGAAGGCGCGGCTCGAATGGCTGATGGCCGACCCGGCCACGGTCACCGACGATCTCGTAGCGTGCCGGCAGGCGGTCTACCGCGCGCCCGGCATGCGCGAAGCGATGCCGCACATCCTGTGCCTGCAGGAGCCGGATGTCCGCCTGCGCAACAACCTCACCGACGACGAGTGGGCGAAGATCACGGCGCCGACGCTCGTGCTGTGGACGGACAAGGATCCGACGGCGGCGGTCGAGGTCGGCGAGAAGATCGCGCGCCTCATTCCGGATGCCCGCTTCGTCTGCATGCAGCGCTGCGGCCACTGGCCGCAGTTCGAGGACGCGCCGACCTTCAACGCGCTGCATCTCGGGTTCCTGCGGGGCGAGGCGTGAGCCTGTACGCGATCTGCGCGTCACACACGCCGCTCAAGGACCACCACTCGCCCGGCGCGGACGTGCAGCGGGCGGTGGACGCCTGCTTCGCACGGCTGCGCGCCGAGGTGGCCGCCTACGCGCCCGAACTCGTCATCGTGTTCGGGCCCGATCACTTCAACGGCTTTTTCCACCGCCTGATGCCTCCGTTCTGCATCGGCGCGCAGGCGGAGTCGGTCGGCGACTGGAACACGCCGGCCGGGCGGCTGCCGACCGATCCCGCGCTCGCGGAACGGCTGGCGCAACACCTCTTCGAGCGTGACGTCGACATTGCCGTCTCGCATCGGATGGAGGTCGATCACGGCCTCACGCAGACACTCGCGATGCTGATGGACTGGGCGACGCTGCCGCCGGTGCTGCCCATTTTCGTCAACTGCGTGGGCGCGCCGCGACCACCCTTGAAGCGCGTGCTCGCACTGGGGCGGGCGGTCGGCGAATTCGCAGCCACGCTCGACAGGCGCGTGCTCGTCATCGGTTCCGGCGGGCTATCGCACGATCCCCCGGTGCCGGCGCTCGCGAGCGCGCCGCCGGAGGTACGCGAGCGATTGATCAATGGCGGGGCGCTCCTGCCCGAGGCGCGGGCCGCGCGCCAGGCGCGTGTGATCGAAGAGGGGCTGAAACAGGCGGACGGCCGCAGTGAGTGCACGCCCTTGAACCCGGTGTGGGATCGCCGCTTCCTCGAACGACTGTGCGCGCGCGATTTTGCCGCGCTGTGCGCGGACACGGACGATGAGATCACGCGCCAGGCCGGCCGTGGCGGTCACGAGATCCGGGCATGGCTCGCCGTCGCCGCCGCGATGGCCGCGGTCGGCGCCCCACCAGCGCAGGTCGAGCTGTACCTGCCGATTCCGGTGTGGGTGGCCGGTTTCGGGGTGCTCAGCCAGGGGCCGGCCTGACCCTGCGCAATTCCTCGTGCCGGGTGAGCCTCCGGCACCCCGCTTGCGCGTCGGTCCGCAGAACGACGCGCAAGCGCGGGTCCGGGGGTCACGAACTCAGCAGCGACCTTTCTTCGCCTGGCCCGGAGGACAGAAGCCACCGCCCTGGAACGGCACGCCCGGCGGCCGTGATGCGCCGTGGTAGTGGTGGTCGTCGTAGTGGACGTCGTGGCGGGGCTGCGACGAGTAGCCCTGCGTGTTGATCGCGGTGCCTGCCGCGGCGCCGACTCCGGCACCGACGATTGCCCCCTGCCGCCCACCGAGTTCGGCGCCGACCGCGCCGCCCAGCGCGCCGCCGATGGCGCCGCCGATCGCGGCATCCGTGGTGAGGCCTCCGGCCTGGCTCGCCAGCGAGGCTCCCAGCAGCAGGATCGAGGCGGTGTGACGAAGCGTGCGCATATCGGTTCTCCTTGTTCGTGTTCGCGGGCCGTCTGCTACGACAGACGGCGTCCTTGCGTCCATTCCAGCGCCGGGTGCGTGAATCGGCACTGAACATCGCCCCGCGCCAGCCGCCGGTCGCGGGCTCCGGGTTCGCATGCTGACGGAATTCTCCGCGGGACCTGTGTCGGCGCACGACGATATTTCGATAAGCGTGAACGTCTTCACACACCCCGGCGGTGCCGCAGCGCCCGGATAGCGTTTCGAGTGGATTCGGCACGTGCGCGCGGACATGGAAGCCCGCGCACGACCGACCATACTCGAATGGGCGTGCCGGCGACGACCGACGCGGTCGGCGCGACAGGCTGCAGGTGACGAGGTTTCGATTCTCGCTTTCCAGAGGGGGCATTCATGTTCGTTGCGACGAAAGACAAGATGCTGCCGACCGCGATGGTCGGTTCGTTTCCGAAGCCGAGCTGGTTCAACCAGAATCTCTACGGTCGACCGTTCAAGGTAGCCATGGGGGATTCGCTGTACCGGGAGCAGTACCTGGACGCGGTCGCCTGTTACATCAGCGAGCAGGAGCGCGCGGGCCTCGACATCCTCGTCGACGGCGACACGCGCTTCGACCTCGAGGTCGGCGGCCGCTCGTGGTTCTTCTACACGATCGAGCGCCTGCACGGCATCACCGGCTTCCGTGACAGCTCGCACTTCCTCGACTACGGCGAGATGAAGCCGGGTCACATCCTCTACGAAGTCCAGGAATCCTGGCATCCGCCGAGCGTCACCGGCCCGATCACGCGCGGCCCGCTGCATTTCAGCGCAATCTGGAAGACGGCGCAGAAGATGAGCGACCGCCCGGTCAAGTTCGGCTCGATCTGCGCGACCTGCCTGCCGATGATGCTGTGGAACGAGCACTACGCGAACGATCGCGACATGGTCATGGACATCGCGGCGGCGATGAACGAGGAATACCGCGAGCTTGCCGACGCCGGCTGCCCGGTGATCCAGATCGAGGAGCCCGTGCATCATTTCAACTGCAACGCGCATCCACCGTGCACGGACAAGGATCTCGAGTTCTATACCGAGGCCTTCAATCGCCAGGTCGAGGGCGTCAACACCGAAATCTGGGCCCACACCTGCTGGGGCAACCCGAACCAGCAGAGCTTCTACTGGGAGCGCCCGAGCTACGAGCGCCCCCTGCCCTATTTCCTCGCGATGAACTGCGACGTGCTGATGCTCGAAGGCGGCAGCAACCAGGCGCGCGACATCGAATTGCTGAAGCATCACAGGACGGACAAGAAGATCGGGATCGGCGTCGTCGACCACACGCGGACCACGGTGGAGTCGCCCGAGCAGGTCGCGGCGACCATCCGCCACGCGCTGGAGTACGTCCCGCCGGAGCGCCTCGTGATCACCGCCGACTGTGGCTTCGGCCGCGAGGGGCTGTCCCGGCGCATCGCGCACTACAAGTGCGTGTCGCTGGTGCTCGGGACCAACATCGTGCGCCGTGAACTCGGGCTCGAGGAAGCCCGGGTGCGCGTCGCCGATCCGCGCTACGCGTTCAATCCCGGCTGAGCCCGCGGCTCGCGGCGCCGGCCGCGGGCACGTTCCCGCGGCCTCGCCCGGCGGCTGCGGAATGCGGCCTCCCGCCCGGCTGGATCCGGACGAACCGAACAGGCAGGATGCGCCGTCGCCCCACGCGAAATCGCGCTTCCAGGTATCCGGGCCATGCGCCGCTCACTCGCCTGCCTGCTGTTCGCGGCCCTCCTCGTCGTTGGCCTGTCGGCGCCCGTCGACGCCGCGGCTCCGGCACGCAGGATGTCACTGCTGGTGCTGATGAAGGACTGGGATGAGCGCGCGGCGCGTCCCGACGCCACGGCCGCTGCGGCTTTCATTCGCGGCCAGCTCGCCGGGGCCGGCGGCGAGGCGGCGATACTCGAAGCCCTGCCGGCCTTGAATGCCTGGCTCGTGCACGTTCCCGCGCCCGCTGCGGACGCGGCGCTGGAGGCGCTGCGCGCCGCGACGCGGGGCGACGGTCCGCTCGCGTTCGTCGAGGCGCACGGCGTGGCCAGCCTGCCACCACCGCAGCCGTTCGAAGCTGCGCAAGCCGGCAAGGCGCACGCCGGCGGACTCACGCTCGCGATCATCGACCTCGGCGCCGACAGCACGCATCCACTGTTGCGCGAGACGCTGGGTCGGTTGCGCTACCAGCCCGGCGCGCCGGGCGCCGACGGCAGCGCGCGGCTCCTGCGCTCGCACGGCACGGCGATGGCCGGCATCTACGCGCAACTGGCGGGCGGCCGCGCGCTCAGCGTCGGTGAGGTGGTGTTGCCGTGGACGCGCCTCGACGGCGGCCTCGCCATCGCGCAGACACTGATCGCGCGCGCCGGTCCGGAGACCCGCGCCGGACGCAACGAGTTCCTGCGCGCGCTCGACTGGCTGATGACGACAGCGGCCGGTCGCGTGCGACCCGATCTCGTCAATTACAGCCAGGGCAACGGCCGGCTTTGCGCAGCCGCGGCGGCCTGTGACGACGACGCATGGTCCGGCGTGGCGCGCATCGTCGACCGTCTCGTCGACGAGGGGGTGCTGTTCGTGAAGTCGGCGGGCAATCGCGGGCATGCCGCGTTCAACTCGATGACGGCGCCTGGCGATACCTGGAACGGCATCACCGTCGGCAACATGCACGCATTCGACTGGTCGAGCTGCGCGCCGTCCGCCGCGCGCGAGCGACACAAGATATACGCGACGAGCAGCGTGGGCCCGGCCGGCGGACCGCGCCTGCTCGATCTCGTCGCGCCCGGCGTGCGCGTGACGACGACCGGGGTCGATCCCGCCTGGTGCCGCACGCAGTGTCGCGAGGACAGCGCGACACCCTGCGCCTTCTGCAGTCGACTGGGCCATCCCGAGCAGGCCCGGAACGGTCACTGGAAAACGAACTCCGGCACCAGCCCCGCCGCGGCAATCGTCGGCGCCGTCGCGCTGCGCCTGCACCAGAACGGGCTGCGCGATCCACGTCTCGTCAAGGCGGTGCTGATCAACAGCGCCCGGGCCTGGGACAGCGGCGGCGCACCCCATCCCGCGACGCGCGCCAACGGGCGCGGCTGCGGGACGGACACGAATGCCGCGCGGCATCGCCCGTGGGATTTCGGGGCGCATTACGACCGCAGCTACGGCTGGGGTTATGTCGACCCGCAGCGCGCGCGCGCCGAGGCGCGGCATGCGACCCTCGGCACGGTCGCGGCGGGCGAGGCCGTCTGTTACCGCACCCACCTCGAGCCCTGGCAGAAGCTCACGCTGACCTGGCATCGCCATGCCCGGCGCTGCGCGGGCTGCGACGGATATCCGGCGCTTGCGCCGCTCGATCTCGAACTGCTCACCGACGGCGCCGCGGCACGCCTGCTCGATCGCGACACGGAACGCACGGCGCAGGACAACGTCGTGCAGGTGTCGAACGGACGTGGGCCCGGGTCGCGGCCACGCGCGCGCGTCGTCATCGCCCGCGTCAGCAGCGCTGCCGCGCAGGGCGGGGAAACCTATGCCCTGGCGAGTCCGCGTGCACTGGAGAGATTGCCGCACTGCCCCTCGTCCCAGGATCGCCCACTGCACGCGGACACTGACGGTTCCAGGCTGGACAGCGCGCCACGCATGCCGTGAGATCACGGGAAAATCACGCCCGGCGACGACGATGACCACTGCCCACACCGACCACGAACCCGGCCCTCGCGACCGTGCGCTCGCCGCGCGCACGCGCGAGTTCCTGCGCGGGCTCGATCCCGCAGCGCTGCCGGTGACTTATCGCAGCCTCGCGAAGTCGCTTGCGCTGGCGCCACCGAACACCATCCACCAGCTGACGAACGCACTCGAAGTCCTGATGCGCGAGGACACGGCGGCAGGCGTACCGATGATCGCGGCGCTGGTCGTGAGTCGCTGGCGCGGCGGCCTGCCTGCACCGGGTTTTTTCGAGCTGGCCACGCGCCTGGGCCATCACGATGGCGCCGAGACCGGTCCGCAGGCGCAGGCTTACTTCGAGCGTGAATTCGCCGCGGCACTGGCGCATTGGGTGACGCCAGGTCGGGGCATCGACTGATGCGGCGGCGGCGCAACTCTAAAACGGGCATGGCGCTGCTTACGCTGCGCAGGCACGGGTGCCGGCGATGAACCCGCCCGCGCACCCCGGCCTGTTCGCGCGCTTCCTCGCGCTCGCCTGCCAGGCGCGTATCCTGCGCAACGCGCTGCGGATCTCGCTGTGCGTGGGCACGGTGCTGAACCTGATCAACCAGGGCGCGAATTTCATCGGCACGACGCCAGTGTCCTGGCCTCACGTGTGCCTGAACTACCTGGTCCCGTTCTGTGTCGCCACCTACAGCGCGACGATCAATGAGATGTCCCGCGGAGGAGGCCGCGAGCCGGCCTGAGGTCGCGGCGAGGGCCGGTCACGGCAGCGCGCGCCCCTCGTCACAGGCTCGCGCCTCGATTCGCTGCACCGCACATGCCCATACGCGGGTATCGCCGGCGTGCGGGGTCTGCTTAAGATAGCCGCACACCCCGCAGGAGAGACGCAGCATGGCCCATGACCTCGTGATCAGGAACGGCATCGTGGTGGACGGCACGGGCGCACCGCGCTTTCATGCGGACATCGCGGTCAGCGACGGCATCATCACCGAGGTCGGCAAGGTCGACGGCCGCGCCGCGCGAACAATCGATGCAAGCGATCTCGTCGTCGCCCCGGGCTTCATCGATCCGCACACGCATTACGACGCGCAGATCTGCTGGGATACGCTGCCGACCTCCTCGTGCTGGCACGGCATCACCACCGTGATCATGGGCAATTGCGGCGTCGGCCTCGCGCCCTGCCGCCCCGCCGCGCGTGAAATCGCGGCCTGGGATCTTGTGAACGTCGAGGCGATCCCCTTCGACGTGCTGGCGAAGGGCGTGACCTGGGACTGGGAGACCTTTCCGGAGTACATGGATGCCGCGGCACGCCGCGGTCCGGGCCTGAACCTCGGCTTCTACGCCGCGCTGACCCCGTTCCGCCACTACGTGCTGGGGGAGGAGTCGATGGAGCGCGCGGCGACCCCGGCGGAAACGGGCCAGATCGCCGCCCTGCTGCGCGAGGCCATGGACGTCGGCGCCTTCGGCTTCACGACGACCAACGCGGCCCAGCACATCGGCTACCAGGGTCGCCCGCTCGCCTGCCGCAACGCGAGCCACGACGAGCTAAAGGCTTATGCGAACGTGCTGCGCGAGCTGGGCCGCGGCACGATCGAGGTGTCGCTGACCAACGAAGTGTCCGTCGTCGACGATGCGGAATACTCGCTGATGGACCTGCTGCTGCGCGAGAGCGGGCGGCCGGTGACCTGGCTCGCGTTGCTGAATCGGGTCGACAATCCCGAAGCGCCGCTGCGCACGCTCGATCGCATGGCCCCGCTGCACGCGCGGGGCGCCGTGCCGCAGGTGTCCTGCCGGCCGCTGATAGTCCAGCTCGACCTGCGCAAGCCCTTCATGTTCGCAAACATGGCGTGCTGGAACAGGGTGTTCAACCGCGGCGTCGAGGAGCAGGCCGCGATCTACCGCGAGCCGGCCTTCCGTGACCAGTTCCGCGACGCGCTGAAGACACCGAACATCTTCACCGGCGACTGGCGCCTGATGATCGTCCACGAAGTCGGAAACCCGGCGCTCTCGCCCCTGCTCGGCCGCAGCGTCGCCGACATCGCCCGCGAGCGCGGCCGCGACGACGTCGACACCTTCCTCGACCTCGTGCTCGAGGACGAGCTGCGGATGCAGTTCACCTACGAGCTGTTCAATTCGGACGAGAGCCGCACGCCCGATCTGATCTGCGATCCGCGCACGATGATCGGCTTCTCCGACGGCGGCGCGCACGTCGACATGTTCTGCGACGCGGGCTACGCGACCTACCTGCTCGGCACCTGGGTGCGCGAGCGGCAGGCGCTCTCGCTCGAGCACGCCGTCAAGCGCATGACGACGGAGCCTGCGGCCTTCTTCGGCATCACGGAGCGCGGCAGCATCGCGCCGGGCATGGCAGCCGATTTCGCGATCTTCGACCTCGCGAGCGTCGGCTCCAGGAAACGCGGCGAGATGCGCAACGACCTGCCCGGCGGCGGCCGCCGCCTCGTGGTGCCGGCCACCGGTATCGAGTACACGATCGTCAACGGCGTGCCGCTGTTCGAGCGCGGCAGGGACAGCGGCGCACGCTGCGGGAAAGTATTGCGCTCCGGGCGTGCCTGAGCGCGGGCGGCGGGCGATGCCCCGCGTGCGCCCTCGTCAATCGCGCGGGGCCGATGCCAGCGGGGAAGAGGATGTACTTTGCGCCGGCCCGGCTGCACGGTGGCAGCGGGCGAGCCAGTAGACGGCCAGACCCGCGGCCATGCCCGGCATGCCTTCGTAGTACTGCTCGTGCCAGCCCAGGGCCCGCCACAGGAAAGCGACCGCCGGCCCGACGACGATCATGAGCAGGGTCAGCCGTTCAGACGGACGCCCGCGCAGCGCGAGGACGATCATCAGCGGACCGAATGCGCAGCCGAGGGTCGACCAGGCGAGGATGACGAGCGTGAACACACTGCTCGGCCCGATCACCGCAATGCCGAACGCGAACGCGGCCACTGCCAGCGTCACCAGCTTGCCCAGGCGCAGGGAGCGCCAGGAGGGCGGTGCGAGATCGTGCGTCAGCGCCGCCGAGCAGCTGAGCACCAGGGAGTCGGCCGTCGACATCGTCGCCGCGAAGATGCCGGCCAGCACGACACCGACCATCACCGGGTGGAACAGCATCATCGCCAGGCGCGGCAACGCCAGTTCGGGATCCAGCGCCGCCAGATCCGGCAGATGGATGCGGGCGACCAGGCCGACCCCCGTCGCCATCGCGTAGAAGGCCGCGAAGAAGGTGTAGTACCACACGCGGCCCGCACGAGGTGCTCTGGCCGATCCAGGGCCATGAAGCGGATGACGATGTGCGGTTGCCCGATGACGCTCAGTCCGGCGAACAGCCAGCCGACGACGAACAGCACGATGCCGGCAACGCCGGGCACCCGGAGGTCGGCGGGAAACCAGTCGAGGAAATCGGGGACGGTGCCGAGCTTCATCCATGTCGCGGAGAGGCCGCCCAGAGCCGCGACGGCCGCCACGAGCAGGAGCCCCATCGAGACGAGCATGATCAGCGCCTGCGCAACGTCGGTCCAGATCGAGGCCCGGATTCCGCCCGCCAGGCAGTACGCCGCGACAATCGCGGTGACGAGCAGGGCGCCCGTGTGCCGATCCCAACCGAACATCGCCTGCAGGGCCTTGCCGCCGGCGCTCAGCTGCGCAGCGGCGTAGGCTCCGAGAAACACCACGGTCACGAGCGCGACGAGCACACGCACGGTGCGGAATTCGCGACCGTTCCAGGTCGCCACGGCGCCGGCAAAACTCACCTGCCGGTTGCGTTCCGCCGCCAGCCGCAGCTCGCGATGCACGAGCAGTGAGCCGAGGAGATCGCCGACTATCCAGCCGATCATCAGCCACACCGCGGCGAGACCCGTGGTGTAGGTGAAGCCGATCACGCCAATGAACATGTATCCGCTGTTGTTCGTGGCGACAGCGGACAGGCCGACCAGCACCGGGCCGACGCCCCGGCTCGCAAGATAGTAATCGTCGACGGTGCCGCGGCTTCGCGTGATCGAGGCAAGGCCCAGCGCCAGCACCAGCAGGAGACAGAACGCGAAGCTTGCCAGCATCAAGGGGTGTGCCGGGCGGTCGGCTCGCTCAACGCGCCCGGCGACAGGTCAGGTTCATACCGGACCAACGGCGTCCAGCGCCCCCATGCCAGGAACCAGCGCAGCGATGTCCTGCCGGGTGGCGATGTACTCGGGCCGCGGCGGCCTTCCGCTGAAAGGCGCGACGAGCCTGTTACTGACGCTGTTGTAGACGAGGAAGATGTTCGTCCGCGGCATCGGCGAGATGTTGCTGTTCGAGCCGTGCATCGCATTGCAGTCGAACACCACGATCCTGCCGGCCGGACCGGTGGGTGTCGCGATGCCGAAGTCCGCATACAGCTGTGCCAGGCTCCTGGGGTCGGGCACGCCGTATTCCTGCTTGCGGAGCGACTGCTTGTAGTGCTCGGCAGGTGTTTCGCCGACGCAGCGCACGTAGCGGCGGTGCGATCCCGGCATCAGCATCAGGGGCCCGTTGAAGGGGGTATTCGGCGCCAGCGCAATCGACATGCTCAGCGCGCGCATGCGCGGCATCCCGTCCTCCACGTGCCAGGTCTCGAAGTCCGAATGCCAGTAGAACTCCTTGCCGAACAGGCCCGGCTTGTAGTTCATCCGGGATTGATGGATGTAGACCTCGTCACCCAGCAGCTGCTGCGCGATCATCACCAGGCGATGATCGCGCGCCAGCTGGCCCAGGAGGGTGCTCTGGTCGTGGACCTGGAAGATCGACCGCAGCTCCCGGCTGTCCGGCTCGAGGATCAGGGTTTCGGCCCTGAACTGCTCCGGATTCGCGCGCATGAATTTCTGCTCATCCTGCAGCGCCGCCAGCTCGCCCGCGGTGAAGAGATCGGACAATTCGAGGAAGCCGTTCTGTTCGTACGCTCGCACCTGCTCCGCGCTCAGCGGCCCCGGGCTGTCGGGTTCGCAGTACACCACGGGGTCGATCCGGCTGACGATTTCCGGCGTCTGGTTCACACGCGAATGGTAGGGATCGTCCGCGATCGCATCCCGTGCGGGCCGGACGTATCCAGGCGCTGTCGCAGACATGTTCACGCATCCACCGCCTGCGCCTCACGTGGATAGGCGCCGGAAGCATCGTGCACCTCGAGGCCGTGCAGCGGGGGATTGAAGACGCATGCCAGCACGAGCTCGGTCTTCGCGCGCAGGATGTGCGCGTCGTGCTTGTCGAGCGCGTAGATCGTGCCTGGGGTGATGGCGTGCTTCTCGCCGGTGGCCTTGTCTTCGATTTCCCCCTCGCCGCTGACGCAATAGACCGACTCCAGGTGGTTGCGGTAGTGCATCGGGGTTTCCGTGCCCTTGTACATCGTCGTGATGTGGAAGGAGAAACCCATGCCGTCGTTCTTCAGCAGGAGGCGGGTGCTCTCCCAGGTCTTCGAGACGACGCGGCGGGGCGTGGCATTGGCGGCTTGCAGCTGTCTGACGATCATGATCAGGCTCCTTTCATGTGGCTGGCGCGGCGCGGCGTGGAAGAGGTCGAAAGGACATGGCGGGTCGCCGCTTCGATGATGTCCAGACCTTCGGCGAGTTCCGCATCGGTGATGGTCAGCGGACACAGGCATTTCAGCACCTCGTCGTCCGGCCCGGCCGTTTCGATGACCATGCCTTGCTGGTAGGCCTCGCGACTCACCGCGGCGGCGTGTGCGGGCGTGGCAAAGGCCAGGCCCTGCATGAGGCCCCTGCCGCGGCGCGTGAGCTGGTCCTCGTGCCGCCCGGCGATGACGGACAGGCGCTCGCCGAGGATGGCGGCCTTGCGTCGCACCTCGCCGGCGAAGCGGTCTCCTGCCCAGAAGTGATCGAGTGCGGCCGTCGCCGTCACGAATGCATGGTTGTTGCCGCGGAAGGTTCCGTTGTGTTCACCGGGGCGCCACACGTCGAGCTCGCGACGAATCAGGACCAGGGCGAACGGCAGCCCCATGCCGCTCAGGGATTTCGACAGCGTGACGATGTCCGGCCGCAATCCGGCTTCCTCGAAGCTGAAGAAGTGTCCGGTTCGGCCGCAGCCGGCCTGGATGTCGTCGACGACGAGAAGAATCTGGTGGGCCCGGCATAGGGCCTGCAGGCGCTGCAGCCACGCGGTACTGGCGACGTTGAGTCCGCCCTCTCCCTGCACCGTCTCGAGAATCACCGCGGCGGGGAGATCGATGCCGCTGCTCGCGTCGCCCAGCGTCTTCTCGAAATAATCCAGCGTGTCCACGTCCGGACCGAGATACCCGTCATAGGGCATGCGGATGACACCCGCCATGTCGACGCCGGCGCCACCGCGGTGATGGGCGTTCCCGGTGGCCGCCAGGGCCCCCAGCGTCACGCCGTGGAAGCCGTTCGTGAAGCTGACGATGGATCGGCGCCCCGTCAGCTTGCGAGCGAGCTTGAGCGCGGCTTCCACCGAGTTGGCGCCGGTCGGCCCGGTGAACTGCGCGACGTACTCGAGGTTGCGCGTGCGCAGTACCCTGGCTTCCAGCGCCTCGAGGAAGTCCGCCTTGGCGCTCGTGTGCAGGTCGAGGCTGTGGGTGATTCCGTTGCGCGAGACGTAGTCGATCAGCGCATCGCGCAGCACCGGGTGGTTGTGCCCATAGTTCAGGCTGCCGGCGCCGCTCAGGAAATCGAGGTAACTGCGCCCCTGGTCATCGAAGATGCGCACGCCTTCTCCGCGAGTGAACACGGCGCCGAAGCTGCGGGAATAGCTGCGCACCCGGGATTCGAGCCGGGTGAAGACCTCGCTGCGCGAACTTGGATGGGCGGGGGGCGAAACGGGGCGGACGGGACTGACGGATTTCATGCGTTGCTCCTCGTGGGTGCTAATGGTTACGGCGGCGATGGAGGGGACCGATGGCGACGAGGATTTCCGATTCGTGGCGCCCGTCGAGGTGGGCGTGACGGTCGAAAAATGTTCGCGAGGTCAGCGTCGCGGCCATGTCGCGTGCGAACGAACCGAACAGGGCCCAGGACGCACGGTTGGAGGGGGTGATCGTCGTCTGCAGCTCAGTGACGCCTGCACAGCTCGGGCGGCGCAGTATTTCGCTGAGCATCTGTTTGCCGAGGCCACGGCCACGGGCTTCGGCGGCGACCGCTACCTGCCAGATGAACAGGGTCCCGGGCGCCTCCGGCGGGCGATAGGCGGACACGAAACCGACGGCCCGGTCGTCGCTTAGCGCGATGCTGCAGGTCGGCGCAAAATGCGAACATTGGAGCAGGTTGCAATACAGCGAATTGGGGTCGAGCGGTGGGCAGGCTGCGATCAATGCGTGGACGGCGCGCCCATCGGTGGCCACCGGTGGCCGCAGTTGGATGTCGCTCGGGGAGCGCGTGACGTTGGGCCTGATCGAGTGTTGAGCTAGCCTCATATTTAGTTCGTCTAACGAATTAATTAGGGCAGCAAAGCTTTGGTTAATTCTCCTCGAGTGTCAACAAATCAGCCGATGCAATTTATTTTTAAAAATAAAAACAATCAATTACATATTTTCGAGAGAATGCTCCCTGCTTTTTGAAAAGCAGAATCAATATTTGCAATCGAACAAACTGACGCGATATCGTGAGTACTGAAAACCCTATCGAAGAACTGGTCCTGATCGAATTGCGTCGGATCATTCGTGCCACGCAACTGAATTCGAAAGCGCTCGCGCGGGAGAGCGGCATGACGCCGTCCCAGCTCGTCGCGCTCCAGTTCGTGGATGCGCAGGGGGATGTGACCGCAAGCCAGATTGCCGAGGCGATGCACCTGAGCCAACCGACCGTCACCACGCTCCTCGACCGCCTCGAGGAGCGGCAGTGGATAGCCCGCGGTCGCCGGGACGACGACCGGCGCCGCGTGCGTATCTCGTTGACGGAGGCGGGCAAGCGACAGCTGTCCAGCACGCCGACCTCGCTGCACGAGCAGTTCCTCGCCAGGTTCCGGGAACTGCCGTCGTGGGAGCAGTCATCCATCCTCGCGGCCCTGCAACGGGTCGGCGGGATGCTGCAGGCAACCGCGGTCGACGCGGCGCCGATCCTCGACGTCGGCAAGATCGATCGCCGGGCGGAGACGGACTAGCGTTGCCGCGGCAAGGTCCAGTGCATGAAGACGGCTCGGCGGCGCGTCAGAGCCGGCAGAGATGCCGACCGGCTTGACTGCGGCACAGCGCCAAGGCGGCACGCCGGGCACCGTTGCCGCTGCAATCGAGGCCTGGCCGCTGCTGGCCGGCATGCTGATGCTGATGCTGGGAGCCGGCCTGCAGGGAACCCTGATCAGCCTGCGGGCGACGCTGGAAGGCTTCGGCACGCTGACCACGGGCGCCGTGATGTCCTGCTACTACCTCGGCTATGTCGGCGGCGCCGTCGGTGCCCCGCTGCTCGTGCAGGGAGTCGGGCATATCCGGGTGTTCGCCGCCCTCTCCGCGTCGGCGTCGGTGGCCATCCTGCTGCAGGGCGTATACATCGACCCGCTGGCCTGGGCGGTGCTGAGGCTGGTGTCCGGCTTGTGTCTCGCCGGAATCTACGTGGTCGCCGAAAGCTGGCTGAACAACCAGGCAAGCAACCAGAACCGCGGGGGCCTGCTCTCCGTGTACATGCTCGTGCTCTACGTCGGCCTCGGCAGCGGCCAGTTCCTGCTCAATGCCGCGGATCCTGCCAGCACGCGCCTGTTCATCCTCGTCTCGGTGCTCATCTCGCTGGCCGTCGTCCCGATGTCGTTGAGCCAGCGGCGATCGCCATCATTCGAGG
>Ga0255182_1000768_pt1 | contig 19153 bp, 18 predicted proteins | sample Atl_UVDOM_RepA_8_FD_188420 | JGI IMG/M metagenome (GOLD analysis project Ga0255182, IMG submission 188420) | Freshwater microbial communities from Altamaha River, Georgia, United States - Atl_UVDOM_RepA_8d | ecosystem: Environmental > Aquatic > Freshwater > River | place: USA: Georgia...
CCTTGAAGAACTCTATAAAGAATTAAAATCTAACTTACAAATTCGAACAAAAAATTGTGTTGATGGGAAAGCGGTCGTAGCAAAAGCTAAGGTCACTAAATTTGAGCCATTCCTGAATTTAGCAAACAGCAATCAAATCCCCATAGTTCCCGAAAAAATTGTTCATCTTTTGAACAAATATTTACCCAAGGATGCAATCGTTTGCGCAGATCCTGGGACTCCATGTCCTTATTTTTCTGCATATTTTCTAAGTGATCTTCCAGGAAGACACTTCATTACAAATCGAGCACATGGAGCTCTTGGTTTTTCAATGTCTGCAGCAATTGGTGCGGCAATTGGAAAACCACAATCAAAATGCGTTTCTGTAATGGGTGATGGAAGTTTTGGTTTTACTTCCGGCGAATTAGAAACGATTACTCGCTATAAATTACCAATTCTTATGATTGTGATTTCTAATTCAGTATATGGCTGGATTAAAGCAAGTCAAAAATCTGGCTATGACAAAAGATATTACTCGGTTGACTTTAGTCGAACGGACCACGCCAAGATTGCAGAGGTTTATGGAATACGGTCATGGTCGGTAAATGATCCGATCAATTTAGAGGCTGTAATCAAATCAGCAATTGAATGTGGAGAACCGGCCTTGATAGATATCATTTCTCAACCATTGCAAGATGCTGCGGCTCCAGTAAGTCAATGGATGGGCTAATGAACAAATCCACTGCCATATCACTTTCTAATAAGTATTTATTTCTTGATGGTTTAAATCTAGAAACAGTATAGATACTCAATCAAGACCTATATATCTATTGGGGTCTAGCAGTAATATTTACTACACACTAACTACATTTTTTTAAAAGATGACCTACTGTTTTCACGATAAGTCATTGATCTTATTGGTGGGTTACCAGGGCTTGAACTCGTTACTTCTACCCCTGTATCTATATAAAAAAGTCAAAATTAAGGTGTATCCACATTTATGCCATTCCTTGTCCACCATTCACATCCAAGGTTGCACCCGTTATAAATCCAGCATCATCTGAAGCAAAAAAAGCCACTACACCTGAAATATCCTCTGCAACGGCATGTCTTCGTAATGGAATCTCATGTAACACTTTTGCTCTCTCTTCTGGAGTTCTTCTTGATTCCCAAAGTCCAGTTGTTCTCTTCGTCAATACTATGCCAGGACAAATACAATTTACAGTAATTCCATATGGACCAAACTCCAGAGCCAATTGACGTGTTAGTGAGGAAATAGCGCCTTTAGCTGCTGCATAATTGGCGCCAGCAATTAAACTACCAAACCGACCTGCTTTTGATCCAAAATTAATTATTCTGCCACCCTTCTGTTGCTGCATGTAGGGCAACACAAAACGGGAGGCAACAACAGTGCCCATAATATTTAAATCTAATACGCGCTTCCAATCTTCATCAGTTTCATCTAAAAATTGATAAGGCGTATGCAAAGACCCGCCTGCATTATTCACTAAAATATCAATTCGGCCAGAGTCTCTAGATATGGAATCAATAGCTGTCTTGATAGAGTCTGACTGGGTAGAATCGGCTTCGATGGTGTTTAAAACAACACCCTGTGCTTTTCCAGTTTTCTTGGCCTCTTCTAGGATTGTCAAATCCCGATCCGATATCCATACATTCGCACCTTCTTGTGCCAGCCTAATTGAACTTATTAACCCAATTCCTGATCCCGCTCCGGTAAAAAAAGCTGTTTTACCTTTTAATCTAGAAATCATTATTCAGCCTTTATATCAGCAGATTTGATTACAGCCCCCCAGCGCTTGGTTTCCATTTGAATTCGATTTTGAAATTCAGATCTTGATCCACCGATTGGATTTGCACCAACCTTTGCAAGTTTCGCTTTGAAATCATCAGTAAGTAAAATTTTATTTACTTCAATATTGATCTTCTCTAAAACCTCTGTCGGGGTCGCTGCTGGGGCCAATAACGAGAACCAACCTTGGGAGTCAAAATCAGGCACACCAGCCTCAACCATGGTTGGCGTATTTGGCAATGACGGCGAACGCTTCAAAGTAGTTACTGCGAGGGCTTTTAGGGCGCCGGATTGTATAAAGGGTAATGCCGCCGGTAAATTATCAAACATAAAATCAATATGCCCGCCTATTAAATCCGTAAGAGCTGGGCTACTACCTCTGTACGGGATGTGCAATATATAAGTTCCTGTCATCGCCTTAAACATTTCAGCAGATAAATGCGGAGTCCCCCCGATACTAGAAGAGCCGTAACTTAATTTACCTGGCCGCTTTTTAGCCAGCGCTATTAAATCTTTAACAGAGTTAACAGGCAACTTAGGATTGACTACAAGAACATTTGGGACTGATGCAATAACCACAATTGGTGCCAGCTCCTTTTGTGGATCAAATGACATCTTCATCAACTGTGGATTAATGGTGAGCGTTTGGGGAGCGCCAATAACTAAAGTGTAGCCATCAGCAGGTGCTCTAGCAGCCATTTCCATACCAATATTGCCACTTGCTCCCGGTTTATTTTCAACAATAAATGTTTGTTTAAAAGCTTGGGATAACTTTTCAGATATCTCTCGTCCAACAATATCAGTTGCTCCGCCCGGCGGAAAAGGCACAATTACACGAACAGGTTTGTCAGGATAAGCAGCAAAAACAGTTCCGGGACCAATTAATATAAGCGAATAAAAAATAAAAGCTGTAGTAAAAATTTTTAATACTTTCATGATTTCTCCAAATCGGGTTATTCCTTAACTACTTTCAATCCATCAATGTTCCGCCATTCACATCTAAAACATGACCGGTAATGTAACTTGCTTCAGTGGAACATAAGAAATTAACAGCTTTGGCGACTTCTTCTGGCGTTCCTAATCGCTTCATTGGAATTTTTTCTTCCAATACATCCCATTGTTCTTTTGGAATCATGCTTCCTTTGATAGATCCTGGAGCAACTGCATTCACTCGAATACCCTTTGAGGCTAACTCAATTGCTAGTGATTTAGTTAGGGAGATAACGCCCGCCTTTGACGCGCAGTAATGGGCTTTTGCCCCAAGATCCTGAATGTTTAAGGCAGCCACTCCTGTTTTACCAGCACGCGAGCTAATTAAAGTAATTGATCCGCCGGCTTTTTTAATATGAGTGCTGGCGACCTTACAAATAATAAATGCCCCAGTCAAGTTAACACGAATAATGTGTTCCCACTCCTCAACAGTTAATTCAGAAATCAATTTTGGGGCTTGAGTAATTCCTGCGGAATGAACTACCGTGTGTAGCTCGCCAAATTGCAATGCTTGCATAAATACATCTTGCACTTGGTTTAAGTTAGAAACGTCACAACTCAAAAATCGGCAATTTAATGGCAATTCATTTTCAGGCGGATTGATATCGGCAATGACAACGTGATATGAAGAGCTAAGTGCGTTAACTATAGCCCAACCTATATTACTTGATCCGCCGGTAACGATTGCAACAGGGGTCATTTAGATTTTTCTCAATAATCAGAAACATTGATATGGGTTGAAGCCGGATCAATGCTTACGTTAATTACTGCAGTTCTTCCCGAATTTTCTGCCATCCGTAATGCTTCAGCTAGTGACTCTGCAGAGTTGGCACTCAATCCTAGACAGCCCATTCCCTCGGCAATTGCTGCAAAGTCTATGGGCGCAAAATCCACTGCTATTTTCTTGCCTTTCATGTTGTCCCGAACCATTCCTAGACCGCCGTTATTAGCAACTACCACAGTGATTGGTAAATTTTCTTGAACGCAGGTAGACAATACATTCATTGTCATTGCAAAGCCTCCGTCACCAGTCAGGCTAATGACCTTTTTTTCTGGATGAACTAATTTTGCTGCCGCTGCAGCTGGGGCTCCCCAGCCCATTCCGCCAATTCCACCCGGAACAATTAATTGACCAGGGGTTCGGATCTTTAAAGCGATCGTAGACCAAATACGGTTTGTTCCAGCATCCAAAGTTAATAAATGGTCAGGAGTTAAAAATTTATCTAGTACCTTAATTAAGGTGGAATTATTGATAAAGCCATTAGCAGCAGGCGTATCTAGTTGAAGCGGATCGGGGCATTTCTGCTGCACTTGCTTGATCCAATTCAACCTCATACCTCTCATATCAGAAACTATTCCACTATTACATATGGCTTCAAGTGCATTGGCTGCTTCAGCATTAATAGCTAAGTCAACTGGATAAACCCATCCAAGGTTTCTAGGATCAACATCTATCTGAATAATTTTTTGATCACCAGGTCTAATAAAATTTGGCTCCCTAAAGCGCAAATAGTCAGCGCCTAAACTCGCGCCCACAACGAGCAGAAGATCGGCCTCCCGTACTGCTGTATTTGCAACTTTGGACCCCCATGTTCCCAACATCCCAACACTGTATTCAGCAGTTTCATCGACAACTCCTTTGCCGTTGTAACTTGTTGCTACTGCTATCCCACATTTCATAGCCAGTGCGGCGATGGCTTTTCGACCTCGGGGATTTTGTAAGCCATTGCCAACAATTGCAACCGGCCGCTTAGCTTGATTAATCACTGCAACTAACTCGCTTACTGCTTGCAATGCTATTTCTGGCATTAGTACATTACTGGTGTCCTGAGATGGGTATAGCTGTACACGTTTTTGATCAGACATTTCGCGTCGGATGATCGGACTTTTTAAAACCACTGCACAAGGCCCTGTCCGTGGAAGACTTGCCTGACGATAAGCCTGCTGAATTGCGTAAACTGCCTCGTGTGTCTCGGTTGCGTAATAAGTGGCCTTTGTCATTGTTTTTAAAACGGTCCTAACATCAGCTGCACCATAATCTCCTGTCATGGTTTGATATACCCCATACATTCCAAAACCGTCGTAACACGAGGTATCGGTTAACACCAGCATTGGGGACCCAGCAAAATAGGCCTCCAAAATCCCAAATGCTCCAGTAGTGCTTGCAAAAGGGCCTTGACCCATGAATACGCCAGGCTTTCCTGTCAGCCTACCCACTACTTGAGCCATGATTGATGCCACTTGTTCGCTGCGCGTTAATACCACCCTTAACTGACCTCGAACCTCATAAAACTCATCGAGCATCCAAGTCACACCCAACCCTGGAAGCGTAAATGCATGAGTTACACCTAACTCGACTAGAGTGCTAACAATAGCGTGCTTAGTTGGTTTTCCTGCGTATTGTTTTTCAGTCATAACATAGTAAAAAGTAAAGAATATAACAATAATAATACAAACGTTTGCATTATTTAAAAATTCACGTTTTCCCCTATTAAATAATAGGTATATATAAAAGATGAAATTAATATTACAATCGTTTGCATGAATATCATATTAAACAAGCATGCCAGCCAGCCTATTTGATGTTGCTCAAGCCGTTGGCGTCTCTATTAGCACTGTCTCGAGAGCGCTTAACCACCCCAATATGGTTGATGAAAAAACTCGCCTACGCATTCAATCGGCAGTAAAAATGATGGGCTATGTGCCTCAAGGGGCAGGCAGGACTCTTGTTTCTAAGGAGACTTTCACAATTGGGGCCGTTATTTCCCAAATTGGAGCGTCAGCTTTTGCAAAAACTATTGAAGTACTACGAACTCAGCTTGGTAAAGCAGGATATACACTGCTGCTGGCACAGCCAACCGAAGGAAACATCTCCTCAATAGGGCCGCTACGCGTCTTGATTGAACGAGGGGTAGATGCTGTCGTTCTATTGGGAGGAGGCGGAAAATACCTTGATGATTGGAAATTTTTATTAGAGAAAAATAATATTCCTCTTGTAAATATTTGGGCAGATACTAGCGAAGGTAACTCAGGGGATATTGGGTTTGATAACTATTTGGCAGGGCAAACCGCAGTTAACCATCTCCTATCCCTTGGGCACTTAAAGTTTGCCCTTATCAGCGGCACACTAGAGGGAAATCAACGTGCCTCACGAAGGTATTTAGGAATCTTAGAAACCATTGCCAGTAACGGCGGCCAATTAATGAGAAATAATATCAAAGAGGCTGACTATACGTTTCAGGCGGGCTACGATGCTACGCTAGAATTATTAAGCCCTCGCCTTGATTTTACAGCGTTGATATGCGGAAATGACTACTTAGCTCTAGGCGCTATTACTGCATTACGCGAAAGAGGACTAAAGGTTCCTGAGTCAATTTCTGTAATAGGTTTTAATAACAGTGACTTTTCACCCTTTATTAATCCGCCACTAACAACCGTATCGTTTCCGTCTGCTGAAATTGGTATGTACGCAGCTGAAGTACTCGTCAACTTATCTAGGAAAAAAATTACAATTCCTAAGCCATTAACACTTCCTACACAACTAATAATCCGCGAATCCTGCGAAGAGTTAAAACAAATATAAGCTTTAAGAGGTGTTTAAAAATCAACCTGAGTATTGAAATTTAATTTGCAAAAGCCCACAAGAATCAAAAGATTTAAAAAAATAATGTAATGTACAAAGCAAGGTGTAGATTATTTATTGAACGCGCAAGCATTCTTCAATCATTACCTGAATTAACGCTCAGAAAATACAAAACCCCCACCATTGCTGATGAGGGTTTGCTTTTCTGGTGGGCCCACCAGGACTTGAACCTGGGACCAAAGGATTCCGGTTTGTGCGACTTTCATCACTCCCTGGACTATGCCTTCACCGTATTCTTTTCAGAACTTAGGTGGGTGCCGTCTAGTCTCTACACCTTCAAAGTATTTCTACTCAGCTTGGCTCGGCGTTGGCATATCTTACGACTTAGCGTTCACCGAATTTGACACCATTCACACAGCAGCTTTCGCTATCTGGTGCACAACTTTCGTTATGAGAGCAGATAACCATAACAGACCTCTTTGATATCAAGAGGTTACGTCGCCTAAGGATCGGTGTGTGGTGTTATGTGTAGTAATAATAACTTTGCTAAAAGGAGATTAATCTTATTTGCAGGCCGAGCAAGATTTCTATCAAAAGTAGAAAGCACAAAGAAAATGTCTTCAACCAGCTATAAAACGCAATACAAAATAAGTAATGCCTACTCATCATGGATGACTACAGGCACATATGGAAACTTCAATGACGCACTAGCCCTAAGAAAGAAAAAGGCTGGCGCTATTGTGGTGAGGATTGAAGATGGCGCTAAGATGGTAATTTATTCATCCTGAATAAATTACTCTCCCATGAACCCGAACTCCATATAATCATTCTAGCTATCTACCGTCTTAAAACCTAGATCAAAAAAGTGGTGTCTCAGTAAACATATCTAGCCGTAATGACTTGATTTTTCAATTTAATAATTGCAATTACCTTAGTACCCTTTTCTATATTAAATTTTCCTCTTATCTCAAAATTTTCCCTATTTGCAGCAAGCTCATATTCTTGCTTGCTTGCTCCATTTAGTAATGTCAGCTTTGCGTTTCCCCCATTAATGTCAATAGGCTTTCCATGATCTCGCACATAAATTTGCACTAAATCATTTTTTGCGACAAGCTCAACATCAATATCCTTGACTACAAATATTTTTCCTCCAAATAGAGGGGCATGATCATGCCTCCCGTCAGCATTTGCAATAGATGTAGTCGATAGAAAAATAACGAACGTTAATATAAGTGATCGAATTTTCATTTTTAATATCCCTCTTGTGCATTTGTAATTAATAATGATTTTTCAGCGTCTTTCTTTCCATAGAGCCAAAACATAGCCGGCGTTAAAAAGGTATCTAATAAGGTTGAGCTAATAAGCCCAGAGAAAATTACAACCGCCACAGGATGCAATATCTCCGTTCCCGGCCGTTCCGCCTCAAAAAGCAAAGGCGCTAAAGCGAATGCTGTAACTAACGCTGTCATCAAAACTGGTGACAATCTCTCAATTGAACCTCTTACTATCATTGACTTACTAAATGCCTCACCCTCTAGCCTCATCAGATTTAGGTAGTGGCTTATTTTTAAGATTCCATTTCGCACCGAGATACCAGCTAGCGTGATAAATCCGATGAGGGCGGCAATTGACAGTGGCTGACCAGATAGCCATAAACCAATGACTGCGCCAATCATTGCCAATGGGATGTTGGACATAATCATGAGAGAAAAAAGGGTTGATTTGTACTTTGTATAGAGTACAGCAAACATCATTAGCAATGAGCCAATTGATAAAAATCCAATCAACTTAGAGGCCATTTCTTGAGCGACAAATTGTCCTCCTAACGTAACGAAATAACCTTCAGGCATACGGAAATTATCGACTACAACCCTAATATCTTTTACTACGTCAGATAACGCCCTATTTGATGTATTTGCAGAAATGACAATTCGCCTTTTCCCATCATCCCTGCTAATTTGATTGGGACCATCGCTATCCTCCAAGGAAGCAATCTTTGAAAGCGGTATTCTTCCGAGTGGAGTATCAATTAAAACATCAGACAACCCATCAAGCGTTCGAGAAGTCTCTGGCAATTTCAGCACAAGCCCAAAACGTTTACTTCCCTCGATGATTTGAGAAAGGCGCTCCCCTTCTACTATTGACTGCAATACCTCCATGACTTGAGATGTGGAGACTCCATATTGCGATGCAAGGTCATAATTAATTCGTACTTTAATTTGCGGAGCTAATACTTGCTTTTCAATCTCTAAGTCTACGAGACCTGAAACTCCAGATAATTTTGAGCGTAATAAATCTGCTTGACTGCGCAAAATATCCAAGTCATCACCAAAAATCTTGATGGCAATTTGTGAACGCACTCCTGATAGCATGTGGTCGATTCTGTGTGAGATAGGTTGCCCTATCGCAATCGCAGCAGGTAAGTTCACCAATCTCTTTCGAATGTCATCTTGAATATCAGCCATCGATCTTGTTAATTCTTTTGCAGGCTTAAGTCCCACATCAAGCTCACTAACATGCACGCCTTCCGCGTGCTCATCAAGCTCAGCGCGACCACTCCTTCTGCCAACATAGGTCACCTCAGGGATTTGACGAATAAGTACTTCAGCTTGCCGCGCAATCGCTGAAGATTCGGTTAAGGCAACCCCCGGATTGAGTCTCAAACCTACCAATAATGTCCCTTCATTAAACGGAGGCAAAAAAGCAGTTGGCATTACAAAAATGCTGAGCCCAGAAACGAGAACCAAGGAAGCGGCGTAAACAATATATCTTTTTGGCGCCACCAAAAATCGATTGAGCATTATTTGGTAATGCGATTTAAGCCAAACTAGGATTTTGGTATCTCCATGGCTAGCCTGTTTCATGGCTGGCAATAGGTAATAACTCAATACTGGCGTAACCGTTACCGACACGATCAAAGAGGCCAGCGTAGAAACTATAAACGCTATCCCAAGAGGGGTAAACAATTTACCTTCAATTCCCGAAAGTGCAAATAAGGGAATAAAAACCAATACTATGATGGCAGTTGCGTAGATAATCCCGGTTCTCACTTCAAGTGATGCCATCCGCACTACCTCAATAACGCTGACACGCTCACCTTCTGGCTTATCGGCATTGATTTTCAGTCTGCGAATGATATTTTCAACATCAACAACCGCATCATCCACTAGTCCACCAATAGCAATAGCAAGACCTCCTAAGGTCATAGTGTTAATGGAAAGACCAAAGTATTTAAAAACTAACGCAGTGATTAATATCGATATTGGAATTGCAGTCAATGAAATAAAAACTGGCCTGAATGTACCCAAAAACAGATACAAAATAATTGCTACAAAGATTGAAGCACCAATCAGTTTTCCCTCAAGTGTATTGATAGATGCCTCTATAAATGTAGCCTGCCTAAACGTCATTCTGGGCGCATTCATCCCTTCAGGAAGGCCTTGCTTTAATTGATTCAGTGCATTTTCAATTTTTAAACTCAAATCGATTGTGTCGGCCGATGGTTGCTTTTGAATTCCCAAGATAACTGCGGGACCCCCTTCATAACCAGCATCACCTCGCTTAACTGCTGGCGCAAATGTAACCTCAGCTATTTGCTTTAGCAAAATTTGCTGACCACCCTTTGTTGTGACTGCCAAGTTTCTCAAATCATCCAAGCTAGAAGTTCTGCCAATGTTACGAATCAGGTATTCCTTGCTATTAACCTCAATGAAGCCCCCAGAAGTATTCGATGAATGCCCCCTAAGAACCCCCTCCAGCTGCGATACCGTCACCCCTAGCTCGGACATTCGCCGCGTATTAGGCTGGACTTGAAATTGACGGACCTGACCTCCGATTGGAATAACCTGAGCAACTCCAGGAATCGCCATTAATCGAGGTCTTAAAACCCAGTCTGCATACTCGCGAACTTGCATTGGAGAAATCTTAGCCTCATCAATTGGTATTGCAATTTGCATAATTTCGCCCATGATGGAGCTGATCGGTCCCATTCGCGGTACAACCCTATCGGGTAACGTGTTTTCCATTGTGCTTAAACGCTCACTCACCATTTGACGGGCTCGATATATATCCGTGCTCCAATTAAAGGTGATGTAGATAAAAGAGAGTCCAGCGCTCGAAATTGATCTCACTGACTCGACACCCGGAAGACCATTCATTACCGTTTCCAATGGAAATGTAATTAATTGCTCAACCTCCTCAGAGGCCATTCCACCAGCTTCAGTCATTACAGTTACGGTTGGCTTATTGAGGTCTGGAAAAACATCTACCGGCATGCTCTGGAGCGCAAATGCTCCGTATGCCATGATGATTAATCCAATCAAGATGACAATCAGACGATTTTTCAAGCTAAAGTTTAATAGCCAGGTAAACATAGTAGCCCTTAGCGAATTTGATTAATTAAGGAAGCTGCGCTACTTACAACCCTATCTTGCGCAGACAATCCTGAAGTGACAACGACATACTTTCCATCGAGCGGCTCATATAAGACTACTTTTGGCTCAAACTCTTCTGGCGACTTCTTAATCCAGACAATGTTTTGATTAGCACCATTTTTAACAATTGCCGAGAATGGAATTTTGAAGCCTTTATATTTGGTCTCAGTACTAACAAACACTCTAAGCGGTTGACCAATAGGAATTCCTAGCAAATCATCATTTTTCCCAGAAAATGTAATGGGAAGTGCGAGCTCTCTCATAGATTGACCTCCGCCCAAATACTGAAGTTCAATAGTTTTTCCAGAATATTCAATGAATCCACCAGATATATTTTTGAGCATAGTGCCGTCATAAGCTAATGCCTCAACCAATAATCGACTTGGATTTACTACCTCGAAAATTAATTGCCTTGCCTCGACCACCTGCCCAGAAACAATGCCCATCGTCGAGATAATCCCCGAAACAGGCGCTCTCAATTCTTCATTGGCAACCGCGGCCTGAGCCTCCTCAATCGTTTTGCGAGGTACGGTATCACTTAACTCCCGCAATCGTTTTAAACGGCTTTCAGCTAAAGAACGGGTACCGCTAGGGCCAGCCTCTGGCGTTACGTAAGCAAGCACATCACCTTTCGTCACACTTTGCCCGGGCAATGGAAATCCTTTAGGTCCTGGTGTGATTCTTCCGGCAACAATCGCTTGAACCTTGCCGCCATAGTTTGGATCCATCATGACCTTGCCTGCCAAATCGAGTGTTTTAGGAAAATCGCCCTCTTGAGTCAATTCAGTCTCAACCTTCAACTGCCTTTGCGCTAACTTGGGTATAAAAAGATTGCCATTGGCTTGCCTTTTGGGAGTGTCAACACTCAGTGCAGCAGTTGAATTCTTTTCATCCCCATGATCAGATCCTGCGTATGACAAACTGAAAAAAAATAGTACGGCCGCAATCAAAATAGGTTTAAATAATGTGATAAAGATAATCATTTGCGATCCTTAATTTGCATAAGTATTTTTTGTATTTTCGGGATGATTTGTCCGCGTTTAGAGTAAAAGCGCCAGGAAATCGCAAGCAGAACCAATACACCGATCGCCAACTTAGCAACCAACCACCAGCTAAATTTTGTAGAGTTGGTGTGTTGATTGACAAACGTAGTTGCAATAATGTCGCTTACATTACCATCAATAATGGTGATAGTTACAGGCACGAGATCACCCTTTAAGTTTTTAGCAAGAGGGCCCTCATAGACATTGCCAGGAGCTTCTTTGAGCTCAATTTTTTGGCCGTCTAGGTCAATATTGACTTGTGCAGCTTTCACAGGTTTGTTGGTTAAAAAATGATCTATGTAGAGTCGAATCAGCTTTTCATCGAAAACACCAACAACCTCATACATATCAGATTCTGCATAAAAACGGGGCAATGCTACCCCAACGGAATTAACTGCTTGACCAGCATCATGATCATGGCCCGGACCAGCAATAACTAAGTTTACAGACGCAGCTGACAGAAAAAGAACTGCGGAAAGTAGAATGAGTTTGCGTTTTAAATAATTCATCGATAAATCCTTATTCCGGTAACAGCCCAAGGGCTTGGCGTAAATTTGAAATGGCCACTGCGTAATTAATTTTTGCAACAGCAGCTTGTCGGCTTGCATCCGATGCCTCTAACTCAATACGCAATCTTGTAGGTAAATCCGTCTCACCAAATCGAAACGACTTTTCAAAAAAAGATCGTGTTTCATTAGCCAATACGGCTCTTTTTTCAGATGAGTCGGCTTTTAGTCGAGCAGTCTTTACCAGCAAAACACTTGACTCAATATTCGAGAGAGTCCTCTCCCTTTCAAGCGCCAACTGCGACTCAGCTTCTACCATTTCAGCAGTTGTTGTTGCTAATTTATTTTGATAGCGAGAATCCGAACCAAACGGAATGCGTATTCCTAGAGTAATGGATTGTTGAAATGGAACACCATAAACATCCCGCCCTCTTGTTGTCAGAAGTTGCAATTCCGGTGTTGATCGCGTTTGCGCTTTAGCTAGTGAAACTGCTTTCTTAGCTACCTCAAGCTGATCAAGTAATGCTGCTACTACTGGTAAATTGAAATCTAGACTCGATAAATTATCCGGAACCTTTGGGATTGGCTCAGCAAGCTGATTTAATAATCCGGTCTTGATAGATTTTTCCACCATACCAACACCCAACAATGAGCGAACCTTTTGCTCTGCATTGATAAAGTTGGCTTGAGCTTCAGCTAGACTTGCTTCTGCATTGGCTAATGCGCCATTAGCTTGATGCAAATCTGCACGCGATAAGTCTCCAGCCCTAAATCTTTTTTCTACATCAAAACTTAGTGCCTTTGCGTTTTGAAATCTACCATTAGCCAAATCTAACTCTACGCTAGATCGTTTATATGACCAGTAAGCATCGCGAACTTCAGCGGCCACTTTCAGTTGAATTAGAAGATACTGAGAAAGCAATCTCTTATATTCAGCATCCGCTAACCCGATAGAATTGGCGCGCTCACCCCACAACCAAAGCGGGATGCCCAGACCCGCAATGGTCTCGCTTGCACCTTGATTGCTATTCGCTCTATCAGTTTTTTGAGCGATCTCAATAGATGCAGGGCTAGCCAAGAAGCTACTTGCAATCTTTTGCTTCGCTAATGCAGCATCCACTCTGAATTGATACGATTTTGACTCAGGCTGACGCTCCCAAGCTATTTCATACAGGGACTTTAATTCGCGCTTATTCAGCTTTGCATCATCGGCATAGGCAAATATTGACCAGAATATCGATGGAATGCAAAGCATCCAAACAGAAAAATTTCGCCACAACGGCATTTTCTCTCGAAACATAACAACTCCATTTGATTTAACAATTGAGAGTTGACGAGAATTTTTTAGTTGAGTTTAGGGATGGTTCTCGCCAACTTAAGCGAGAGGAATCCAATTAGGCTTATATGGCGGAGGGATACTAAGATCGGGGAAATGCAGATCGATAGCTATTACAAAGTGAAGCTTATTTAGAACAAGATAACTTACGCTGGATTCGTTGAAAAAGGACGAGTGGGTTAAATGACATGTTCCGCAATCAGAATCATTAGCTAAATTTGACCCGACCTTTTCTGTGGGCACTTTATGGTCATGCTCATGGTGCCCCGGGTGAGAAATGGTGGACTGCTCATGAAGGCAATAGCTCGCAACTACTGCAAACGACGTTTGCAGCCCAATAAAAAACACAGCAGCGAGAATTATTAATCTTTTCACAGTCTTATTTTTACACACTTCTTTAATTCGTGCACACCTTCCAAAATACATAAAAATAGGCTGATAATTGGCTTTATTGGATTAGGCGGACCAACGGACAATTCATCTGCTGATCCGAATATTTCTTAATATGATACTAGGCAATCATTTCACGATAAGTACAAGAGCCTAGCCTCCCACTATTTACTTTTTGGGCTGATCCATCCATATATAATTTTGTTGCATCATTTGATTCATCATATTTTGTTGCATGCCCATGTATTGTTCCATCATGTATTGGCGTTGCTTTAACTGCTCTGGAGTTAACTTGGAGTAATACGGACTCATTCCATTCCAATCCATCATCGGACCCATCATGTGGCCGCCCATCTTGCCCCCATTGCCACCACAACACCCCATCATTCCCGAGTTCCACATGCCTTGCATCATATTCATATTGCCTTGCATTGTGTTCCAGTGATTCTGTATGAGCTTTTGTCTTTCTTGAGGATCTTTAGTGGCACGAATCTTATCCATCTGCTCTTGCATCTTTTTAAAGTTCTCCTGGATTTGAGCCGCCTGCTTGTCAAACTCTGCAACATCAACATTTTTTTGTTGGGTCTGCGTAGTCCTAGTACCCGTTCCTGCTGATTGCGCTAAAACGGGCGTACTCAATAAAACACCTAAACTTAAACCAGCAATCCATCCTAGCTTTTTCATCATAGCGCTCCTTCTGTTGAATGCTTAATTTTCAAAAACAATCATGTCTGCATATTCCATTGAGATCTTATTTTTGGCGTCTGTCAATCTCGCAAGTTGATAAAAATCACAATTAGCTTGATTTTTTCGATAAATTGATCTGGGATTGCCAGGATTGAGCATGTCCACTAACCCTTAACCGTTGCTTAAAACACTCTAATTACGCAATAGCCGCAATCCGTTAGCCACTACCAACAAGCTAGCCCCCATGTCAGCAAAAACTGCCATCCACATAGTTGCCTGTCCTGTAAAAGTCAGCGCAAAAAATATCGCCTTAATGCCAAGCGCCAAGGTAATGTTTTGATACAAAATATTGGCCGTTGTTTGGGATAACCTAACAAAGCTAGGTATCTTTCTTAAATCATCATCCATTAATGCCACATCTGCTGCCTCAATAGCTGTATCAGTTCCTGCGCTTCCCATGGCAAATCCAATACTTGCCTTTGCTAAAGCTGGCGCATCATTAATGCCGTCACCAACCATGCCAACCTTGCCATCAGGATTTTTGTTTAGTATTTCATCAATGATTTTAAGTTTGTCTTCAGGTAATAAATTGCCCTTAATTACGTCAACACCCACTTCCTGGCCAATAGCCTCTGCCGTATAGACATTATCACCAGTAAGCATCATCGTTCTGATGCTCAAATGATGAAGGTCTTTAATGGCTTGCTTGCTGGTATCCCTCACTGTATCAGCGACTGCTATCAATGCTAATACTTGTGATGAGTTAGTAAGCATCACTACGGTTTTGCCTTGTTGCTCTAACGGAAGTAGTTGAGCTTCAATTTCAGGCGAGCATAAGCCTAGCTCCTCAATCAGGCGGTGATTACCCAGTTGATAAGTAACCCCTTCAAGAGTGCCTCGAACTCCTCTGCCCAAGATGGCCTCAAACTTATCCACTTCAATTAATGAAAGATTGTTTTCCGCAGCACTATCGGCAATCGCTAAAGATACGGGATGGTCTGAACGAGCCGCTAAGCTGGCAGCAACTTGATGCGTATGCTTGGCCTCACCGCCCAAAATAATTAAATCGGTTTGCTTAGGTTTGCCATAGGTAATCGTTCCTGTCTTATCCAGTGCCAAAACTTTCATATGGCGTCCCATCTCAAGAAAGACGCCGCCCTTTACTAAGATGCCTTTACGTGCGGCAGCAGCCAATCCACTAACAATCGTCACTGGCGTGGAAATGACCAAAGCACATGGGCAAGCAATGACTAACATCACTAACGCTTTATAAATCCAGTCATGCCACGACATACCTAGAGCCAACGGAGGAATGACAGCCACCAATACCGCAATTAAGAAAACAGTTGGCGTATAAATCTTCGCAAACTGATCAACAAATCTCTGTGTTGGGGCACGACTGCCCTGAGCCGCCTCTACCGCATGAATAATTCGGGCAAGCGTAGAGCCTGTTGAGGTTGCTGTCACCTTAAACTGAAAAGAACCTGTTTGATTAATGGTTCCCGCAAAAACAGTATCGCCTTGCACCTTATCAATTGGCAAACTCTCACCCGTTATAGGCGCTTGATTGACTGTTGAATTCCCGCTTATGAGTACGCCATCTAACGCGATACGCTCCCCTGGGCGAACTTGAACGATTGAGCCTAAAGTAATGGATTTGACTGGGGTTGGCAACCAACTGCCATCAGCTTGAAGCACGGTAGCTATCTCTGGCGTTAAATCTAATAAACCACTAATCGCATTACGAGCACGGTCAAGGGACTTAGCCTCAATTACTTCAGCCATTGAAAATAAGAACATCACCATAGCGGCTTCAGGCCAACTACCAATTGCCATCCCACCGGTCACCGCAACCGACATAAGGGCATTGATATTTAGATTGCCATTCTTTAGGGCAATCCAACCCTTTTTATACGTTGTTAGGCCACCACTAGCAATAGAGAATATAACCAAGGCAATCACAAGATACTGACTACTAAGTTGGTTTACCTCAAATGGGAAGAACTCAATTAACTCAGCCAAAGCGGCCGTCACACCAGCGATAGCTAGAGGCCACCAATTTGTTTTGGCTGGCTGTTGATGTCTTGAGCTTTTAGTGGGCGAACCCTCTTCAAGAACCGCTTTCATGCCAACACTCACTAAAGCAGATTGAATTGTCTCAAGCGAATCTAAGTTATGACTTACCGAAAGTTTTCGTTGAATCAAGTTGAAATCTAACCCCGCAATGCCTTCAACCGTAGCTAGCCTCTTTCGGATTAACGCCTCTTCCGTTGGGCAATCCATATTCTCAATATGAAAGACGGCTTTATTCCCACCAACAGATGATGTAGATGGTTGCGGTGTGGCAGGCGAAGAACAGCCGCAAGAAGACTGGCACTGACTCATTTCAATAACCTAACTATTTTTAACATTTGTCTATTAAAAAGCCTATAGTAGCTATAGAGTCAAGAAATTAAAATAGTTAAATAAATGCCATTGAGGTGAACCCAATGAAAATCGGTGAATTAGCCAAAGTTACAGATACTCAAGTAGAAACCATTCGTTTTTATGAACAGGAGGGTTTATTGCCTAAACCCGCTAGAACTGAAGGCAATTTTCGGATTTATGGCCAACAGCACTTACAGCGCCTCACGTTTATTCGACATTGCCGCTCATTGGACATGGCTTTAAATGAAATTAGGCAACTACTTCGTTTTAAGGACTTGCCCAATGAAAACTGCGGCTCTGTTAATAATTTTCTTGATTCCCATATAGAAACCGTAACCAACCGCATAAAAGATTTACAACAACTTGAAAAACAATTAAGAGAGCTAAGGGAGCTGTGCCACGCTAATCAAGACTCGGCTCATTGCGGAATTCTGAACGAATTGTCGCAACCTGTGAAATCACTATGAGACAATTTCTCGCCTCATAGTTAGATTATTTCTTATTAAAGAAAAGGTGCTTGACTAAGGCGGCTATTGCCGATAAGACCGGCGTTATGACTGAAGGTAAGGTAGTTCAATGGGATACCCCTTATGAGCTTTACCACTAGCCCGCCAATCGCTATGTAGCAGACTTTATAGGTCGTGGAGTATTTATTAAAGGTGTTGTGCAGACCAACAACAAAGTCAAAATTGAATTGGGTGAACTCGAGCTAAACAAAGATCATTCAAAGGATATTGGTAAAGAAATTGATGTGCTATTGAGTGCGGATGATATTCAACATGATGATCGCAGCCCCATGCAGGCTGAAGTTATCCGTAAAGTCTTCAGAGGTGCAGACTTTTTATACACGCTAAGGCTTGCTGCAGGGGTTGAAGTGCTTGCCTTTGTCCCCAGTCATCATGATCATGCCGCAGGTGAAATGATAGGCATTCAATTGGTAGCAGACCACGTAGTAACATTCGGTCCCTAGATTAAAACTTAACTCATAATTTTGTCGTTTAAAACGACATACTCCCAAATCTCACGGATGGGATATTCCCGTGGTTGAGGGTGGCTGGTTGCTTAAGCTTACGGAGTCAACGAATAAATATGCCGCCATTAAGTGAAATCTAAGTGTTTTAACTATGTCATTTAAAGCGACAATATTCGTCCCATATCTCCATAGTAAGACTTTGCGCATACCCAAATCAATAAAAGCCAAATTAACAAAATTATGACTAGCCCAAAATAGCTTTTAGGCTTTAGTTGATTGGATTCCAACCACTGTTGGGCTTGTTTTCGTGATTGAACCATCACATCATCAGGTACTAGTTTAATTGTGATCCAAATAAAGATTGGGATCAGAATAAGGTCATCAAGATAACCAAGTATTGGTAAAAAGTCTGGAATTAAATCGATCGGACTTAGCGCATACGCTACTGTAATGAATGCCACTGCCCTCGCTATTAATGGTGTTTCAAGATTTTTAAGGGCAAACCATAAAACCAAGACATCGCACTTGAGCTCTTTTGCCCAATTATGAATTTTTTGAAATACTTTCACTATACAGTTAAGGCTGTTAACAGGAGTTCAAATTAAATGTCCATAAATGCCTCAACAGCTTTTAAAAATTTTCAGTGTAGATTTCTATAAGACTGATAGATACTTGGCTTGCCCTTGGTATCAATAATCAAAACATCATAAGGATCTTTTTTTCCCTTATATTCTGGACCATCCATGCCAGGAGATCCCAAAGGCATTGCCGGAACCGCTAAACCCAATACCTTTGGCTTTTCTGCTAGAAGGCGCTTAATTTCTCGGGCAGGAACATGTCCTTCAATGACATAACCATTGATTTGGGCAGTATGGCATGAGCCAAACTGAACTGGCATCCCCAGCTTTTGGCGCATTTCAGTATTACCGATATCAATTGCCTTTACATTAAAGCCATTCTTTTCTAAGTACGCCGCCCAATCTTTACAGCAACCGC
>Ga0255182_1000769_pt1 | contig 19137 bp, 24 predicted proteins | sample Atl_UVDOM_RepA_8_FD_188420 | JGI IMG/M metagenome (GOLD analysis project Ga0255182, IMG submission 188420) | Freshwater microbial communities from Altamaha River, Georgia, United States - Atl_UVDOM_RepA_8d | ecosystem: Environmental > Aquatic > Freshwater > River | place: USA: Georgia...
TATCGACGCCGCGCTGCGTTGCCGGCGCGCCGGCAACGCAGCGCAACAGAGGAGCAATGATCAGCGCCCGACCGCACCGCTCAGGATAATTGTCGTTGACCGCTCAGGATAGTTGACGCCGGACAGCTTGCGGCACATCGAATCCCAGCCGCAACGCCGACAAATCCAGGGTCGGCGCCACCAGGCGCTGCGCATCGAGGGTGGTGTGCAACAGGTGCTCTGCAAACGCCTTGAGCAGCATCTGGTGGTACTTGGCGCCACCTTTGACCAGCGAGCGGGTGACGCCGGTGCGCGTCGAGTACTCCAGCACCGAATGGATGTTGGGATTTCCGACACGGCGCTTGAGGTCATCACCCTGGAATTCCAACTGGACGGTGGACAGGTCCTTCACGTGCACGCTCAGCAGGAACACGCCAGGGCTGCGCTCCATGACGTAGGCCTTGCTGCGTTCACCGCATTGCAACTCGCGCTGGTAGAAGGCCGAAACATCGGAACGCAAGGCAGCCAGGGCTGCATCCGATGTGTCGGGTATGGTTTTGACGCCCAAGTCATGTTGCTGGGCGTTGGCCGATTGGCGCTCGAAGTGATCCACATCACCGGCACGGTCAAACAGTTCCGGGTGTCTCACGTACAGACAGAACGAGCGATGAATGTCGCTCTTGCAGGTGGCCAGTGCAGTCAGAGCCGCACCGTCGCCGGTGGCCACCTGGAACATAGCCTGCGCCCCAGCCGAATCCCCTAGGGTGACACTGGCACGCAGCTTAGCCGCCACCGTGTCACGCAGAGCAATGTTGGGGCAGCCGAGCAAGGCGCTAATCAAGGCCTGCGTGGTTTCGGTCTTGTCGGTCCACGAGAAATCGTCGGGCATCAGCAGCCCCTGGCCCGTCAGGAACTCACGCAAGGTAACGTCTACGGGCAGTTCGTACAGCAAATCAATCCAGTTTTTTTTCATGTTGGCGGTCCATTCCGAGAAAGCGTCGGAGGTCTGCGGACCGTGAGGTCTGGATGCGCTGGCCAGCGACAGGTCGATAAAATGACTAAACAGGTATCGCGCACAAGTAAAGTGACGTGATACAACGTGATTGTGTCCCGCGCATTTCCGCTTGTCAATCAGGGTGGCACACGTGGCGAGCTTTGGTGTCTCGCTGCTATACTCAAAAAGTGCAAGTATTGATCTAACAGACAGGAGCATTGACATGGCTTCGGTATTCGGGGCACGCCTGCGGCGCCTGCGCGAGGCAAAGGGTTTAACCCTCCAGCAAGTTGCAGACGCGGTGGGCTGTACCAAGGCCTACATCTGGGAGCTGGAAATGAAAGAAGGCCAGCGGCCCTCTGCTGAGCGGGTCCACGGCTTGGCCAAGGTGCTGGGCGTGACGATGGAAGATGTGATGGGTGAGCCTCTGCAGGAGGTGCCCGAGGCCAGTCCCGAAGACGTTCAGTTCTTCCGTGAGTACGCTGGTATGAGCGACGAGGAGAAAGACCGCTACCGGCAATTGCTCCAGATCGCGTTCCCCGACAAGGGCAAAAGCGGAGACTGAGCCTTGAGCACGGTGCAAGCCCTCACTGGTCCCATCGCGGCCAATAACATCCACAAGTGGATGCGCGCATGGCACCAAGGGTCTGCACCTGACGCTATCGATTTGGACCTCGTGCGTCAGATGCTCCCAGACACCCCCTACGGTCAGGGTGTCCGTGAAATTAAAGCGCCGATGGCCCATGGCCTGGCCAGCTGCGAAGGCATGCTGGCGCGCAACCCGCATGACGAGGCCGAGTGGGGCATCTTTTACAACGGCAATTCACCGGCACAGCGCCAGCGATTCACGATTGCCCATGAACTTGGCCACTTCGTGTTGCACCGCAGCCAGCGGCCCAGTTTCAGCTGTGACAAGGAAAGCGTCTATTCCGGTGCCGACCTCATGCGAGATATTGAGCGCGAAGCGGACGACTTCGCCAGCAACTTGCTGATCCCTGGCGACTTGCTGCGCGACGCGATTTCCGACCGGCGCATTGACCTACACGTCCTAAGCAACCTTGCCAAACGCTTCCAGGTTTCCTTCGAGTCCTTGTGCATCCGCTTCGTCAAGTTCACGCCGCAGCGCGCGATCCTGGTCTATTGGGACAACGGCTTTGCCAAGTACGAGTGGCGAAGCAGCAGTGCCAAAAAAACAGGGGCACGCATCCGGCGCACGGAGGACCCGCAGGAGCCACTGCCGGACACGCTGGCCGCCGACACTGACATTGCGCAGGAATGGAATGGCATTGACATGCCCGCTGATGCGTGGTGTCCAGACGAGCCTTCCGACATAACTTTGACCGAGTTCAAGCACACCTACGGCGCGCGAGATCGTGTCCTGTCGCTGCTGCTCCTTGAGAGTGCGGCGCCTCGGGAATGGGATAGGTCTTGGGATGATGAAGAGACCGCAGACTGCGCTGATCAGTGGAGCGTGAAAAAGAAATGAAACACATTGGATTCGTAAAGGCGGACACCATGGTGTCCATCATGAATTGGGTTGGATTGCCGTTATTTGTTGTCTATTTTTTGAGCATGCTGGTTGTTCCGTGTCTAACCGGGGACTGGGTTTACGTTCAAGAGGTGTGGGACCGTTGGCAAACATTGAACGTCGGCGTGCTGGCATTTATTTCGAGTGTGATCGCATTCAATATTGCAAAGTACAACGCCAATAAACAGCGCGAGCGGCAATTCATCGCTGCTCGAGCATTTATGCCGCATGCGCTGAGTGAATTAACGTCATATTGCAAACAAAGCGCGATGCTGTTGCGGGAAGCGTGGGAGAAACTCAGGGAAACCGAAACAAGACCCGCCCCCCTTGCCTTAGATCTGCCTGAATTGCCAGAAAGTTATAAAGAAGTATTTAGCCGCTGTATTTCAGATGCGGACCCAGATGTGGCGGACTACTTGGCAAATGTTCTTGTGAAATTGCAGGTGCACCATTCGAGAATGAAGGAATTGAAGTCCGCATTTGGCAAAAGTGAAGGCATGATTTTTGTACCACACAATGTGATGACGTACATCTATAGCCTAGGTGAGTTGCAGGCGTTGATCAATAGGTTTTTTGGCTTTGCCAGAGGGATGGAATCCTTCAATGATTCCAATATTGTTTGGGAGGACTACCGAAACGCGTATAGCAATCTTGATATCGATGCGGAGGATGTGGACGATTTGGTCGGTTTCACTCAGCGCGCCATATCAAGAAAAGCATAAGACCGCTTACTCCCGCTAAAACACGTTACGCGGAGTGTCCTCCATCCCTAGCATGAGAAGCGTTTTCAACTCGAACGCTGACCATGCACAACGACGAACCCATCTTCTGCGCGAACGCCGATCGGCCACGCCATCCCCATCAAGAAATCGCTGACCTGCTCGCCGTGGCGCTCCTGCGCCTGCGGGCCAAGGATTCAGCGTGTGACTATTCGACCACTGCGGGCGCAAAAGACGCGGTTGGCCTTGGCTTTACTGGTCACCAGCGCGTGAATACGAACCCCTATCAACAAGAAGGAGTTCGCGCATGACAACACACGCATCACCGCCCGATACCGCCAGCGTGGCGGCCAGGGTCGCCCAACTGCCCCACCTGCCCATGGACAACCTCTGGGCCTTGTGGGACCAACATTTCGATGAGCGCCCGAACCACCACCACCGGACATGGCTCGAATCGCGGCTGGCCTACAAAATTCAGGAACGCGCATTTGGCGGACTCAAGGGATCTGTGCGTCGCAAGCTCGAGGAGATCGGTGAAACAGGTCTCCTGCCGGCCCGGCTGCGCCGCGAAGCCGATCGCCTGCTGCCGGGCACCATCCTCACTCGCGTGTATGACGATGTCGAGCACCAGGTGCTGGTGCGCGGCATGCGTGATTTCGAATATCGCGGGCAGCGATTCACCAGCCTCACGGCGGTGGCCAAGGTCATTGCTGGCTGCCCATGGTCTGGCCCCGTGTTTTTTGGGCTCAAGACCAAGAAGAGGGAGGCCGCATGAGACCGAATCGCATTGCCACTGCAGCCCCGGCGCTCGCCCCTCGCAAACGCTGCGCGATCTACACCCGTAAATCCACGGACGAGGGGCTCGACCAAGACTACAACAGCTTGGAAGCACAACGCGATGCAGGCCTGGCCTTTGTGGCGAGTCAGCGCCATGAGGGGTGGATGGCCGTGCCAGACGGATACGACGATGGCGGCTATTCCGGTGGCAACCTGGATCGTCCGGGACTTAAGCGCTTGATGGCAGACATCGAGGCCGGCCGCATCGACATCGTGGTCGTGTACAAGATCGATCGCTTGACGCGCAGCCTGACCGATTTCGCCAAGCTGGTCGACGTGCTCGATCGCAACGGCGTGAGTTTCGTCTCTGTCACGCAGCAGTTCAACACCACTACCTCGATGGGACGCTTGACGCTCAACATCCTGCTGTCCTTTGCGCAATTTGAACGTGAGGTCACTGGCGAGCGCATCCGCGACAAGATCGCAGCCAGCAAGGCCAAAGGCATGTGGATGGGCGGCACGCCACCCCTCGGTTACGACGTCGTCGAGCGCAAGTTGCTGGTCAACGAGCCGGAGGCTGACCTGGTTCGCTACATATTCCGCCGCTATGCCGAGCACGGATCGGCGGCAGAGCTGGTGCGCGAATTGGCGATCGAGGGTCGGACTACCAAAGCCTGGCAAACACAGAACGGCCAGTTCCGAGAGGGCCGTCCCATCGACCAGCAGTACCTCTTCAAGTTACTGCGCAACCGGATCTACCTGGGTGAAATCCAGCACAAGGACACCAGCTTCCCCGGTCAGCACGAAGCCATCATCGACCAGGACACCTGGGATCTTGTTCATGCCTTTGTCGACCGGCGCAAGCAAGGACCACGCGAGGGTATCACCCAGCATCCAGCGCTACTGGCGGGTCTGCTTCACGCGCCCGATGGCCAACTGATGATCCATAGCTACACGCGCAAGAAAAACGGACGGCTCTACCGCTATTACGTTCCCTACCTGCACAAGCGGCGCAACGCGGGTGCCACACTGTCGCCAGGCGTTACGGATATCGGCCCCTTGCCGGCCGCCGACATTGAGGCCGCCGTGCTGGAGCAGATCCAACAGGCGTTGCGTGCGCCGCAGTTGTTGTTGGCGACATGGCGCTCTTGCCAGAAGCACCCAAAAGGCGCCCAGCTTGAAGAAGCCCATGTGGTTGTGGCCATGCAGCGTATCGGCAGGGTGTGGGACCAGTTGTTCCCCAAAGAGCAGCAGCGAATCACGCATTTGCTGATCGAGCGGGTGCAACTCCACGATCGTGGCCTAGACATCCTTTGGCGCGAAGATGGTTGGCTGGGACTGGGCGAAGACATCGGCAGTCACCCACTGGTAAACGAAGCAAGAAGTCCAGCAGAGGAGATCTACGCATGAAATCTACTAGCACCCCAGGTACCCATCCGGACAAACCCAAGCTGCGCAACGTGCGCATCGAGATTGGCCAGGACGCCCGCAACTATGTTTCTGGCGAGCAACGCGTAACGATGGTGCCGCTCACCATCCGTCGCAAGCAAAACCGCAAGGTCATGACGCCTCCGCCGGGTGAACAGTCCGTCCTTGGAACGGGTGGTGAAGACATCGCCATGATCCGCACCCTGGGCAAGGCCTTCTACTGGCAGAGGCTGCTTGATGAGGGCAAGTTCGCCACCATCCGGGATCTGTCCATTTCGATGAAGGTCGAGCATGGATGGGTGGCCGAGGTGCTGCGCATGACCACCCTGGCGCCGGACATCATCGAAGCCGTTCTCGATGGCCAGCAACCTCGGCATCTCAACTTGCAGACGTTGCGCGGTCGCCATGACCGGTTACCTCGGGAATGGCAGGATCAGCGCAGGTTGTTTGGGTTTGCGGTTTGATGCGTGCCAGGAAATAGTGGGCAGCAATCGGCCACTAACTGCCAATATTCAAGGGGAAGAAGGTGTCGTTTAACGTCTGACATAACCGGCGTTGCGTGGCTTCATCGCACCACATCTGCGTTAGTGGATGGGTTAGCCGTTTTTTGAGATGAATAACTCCCGAGCAGACTCTCAATGGTTTTTAGTAGTTCATTGAAGCAGGCAACAGTTTCCTCCCAACTGAACTCGGGAAACTTATTGTCGATGTGACTGACCTGTAACTGAAAGGTGCGATCTTGATCGCTGCCGACCGAGACAATCGAATCAAAAAACTGCCTTTCAGAGAAATGAACGTAACCGGAAGTAAAGTCATAGACTTTGCGAGCCCAAGGATGAGCTTTCGTCATTTGATCAACTAAATATCCGTCCACCAAAGCCTTGCCATCGCGACTCTTGAATTTTTTGATAGGTGTACCAGCAATTAATGCCTTTGCCATCGCCTCAGGGTCTTTAACGTAGGTGTACGCAAGCAGGCGACTGACGGTGTCGAGTTGCATTCGAAGGATTGCACGCGCGCAAACCATGTTCTGATCTTGCACCATGCTGAGCATGCCACTTGCCAAACTCAAAGATCGTTTGACTGCCCCAATCATGACGAAGTCGAGGATGAACATGGACGCGCCGGTATCACCAAGTGTCTGCATCCCAATTGATGGAAGCCGTTTCACCCAGGTTGCAAGTTCATCAATTTCTGCGGCGAGTGGCATAAAAGGGTTAAAGCTTTATGTAAGTGGTGGCCGGAGCCGCAAGCAAAAGGAGCCACAAGCGCAGCCTATGGCTGTCCATGTCGACAGAATTGTTGGACGTCAACTCGCTACGAGTTTGAATTACGGATTCGTATCGCTTCTTCAACTGCGTTTTCCAAATGCTCGGCGATCCAGGCATATCGATCCTGACTGGTGGAGCCTGCTGGGTTGTAGCACTTTGCCAATGAAGAGAGCGGCTTCTTGCTCGGTCCATGTGTAATGTGATCGAATGGGTTTTCTCCGATTGAGGAGGTGTTCCCGTTCCGATCTTTCAATCCATGAATTCGAATTCCGACAACTCCAAGACCTTCATTCCAAGACTGAATGATTTCGTGGTTGATCCACTTGCGATTGGCGGTAGCTGTGCCGACAAGAACGATTGTGCAAGTGCGGCCTTTCATTTGCTCTGCGATCCATCGTTTGATTTTTTCGTCTTGGTTGGCTCCGGTGGCAATTGATTCCCAATCATTGTCTTTGGCTGGTTGGTTACCATCGATAGCCCCAATTTGGCGCACTGTAGAGGCTCGCCAGTTGTCTGGTTGATAGTGGAAACTATAGAAACATTTCCTTGCCACAGTGTCTCTCCTTTGATGATTAATAAACCACGTACATGAGTGCAAGCATGACAACGGCCAGCCCGCCGTAGTAAATAACAAGCGTATTCGAGGATGCGGATCCAGCCCACGTATGACGCACGTCGTTGCTGAATGGCTTTGTGTCCATAGAAAAATCAATCTGAGATTCGTCGAGGGTACGAACGTGATCGTATAGCGCTCTGAACTTCCGTTCTTGACTCAAAAAATATCCGTCTAATGACCAAAAAATAAACAACGGAAAGTATGCGATTACGAAATATGACTTGTTGGCATCTTTTGCTGCTAGCGCGAAAAGTGCGGCGATCAAAGTTATGCTCCAACCTTTAAGTAAGAAAAGGTTGCCTGCCATCCTATTAATTGCAGATTGAATGAAATCAAGATGCTTATGTTTATTCGAGATGGAGTCTTGGCTCATCGCTGTCTCCGGTGATGGGAAATGACGCTCAACGTAATGTGGTCCGCAGAACCTGCGCGATACTTTGGACGGTGCGAGAAATTCTGGTCACGTTACTCCCCTGAAAGTGTAATCAGATCACAAAGTTTCGTTTGATCGCCAGACCCATGTATGCGTTTATGGGGCTGGCGAAACCCGGAAGCCTCGTTCATACAGTGATCTTAATGTTGTCAATCGTTTGAGCAGCCGATCAGGGTTGAGCAGGGACATTCACCTGACTGTTTCAGTATCGGAACGTAACCAATTTCCCTCAAGACGGCGAGCCTGCTGCTCGCCATTTTGCATTCTGGACCAATTGGCGAACTGGAAGTTTCCGCTCAGTTCGCCAATCGCTCCCTCGTAAGTTCGCCACTCGAAATCTCCAATGACACCTGTTCCTCAACAGCCTCAAAGGAGAGTCTCATGGCAGCTACGGCAAGCCCCCAAACCCGGTCGTCCTACCCGGCGATCAACACCATGGCACCCGGCGACCGCCGGGTCCTGAACGAAAACGAACTGGCCCAGCGCTGGGGTGTCAGCCCCAAGACGCTGCAACGCTGGCGCAGCGAGGGTCGTGGCCCTCGGTACCTCAAGCTCTCCAAGCGGGTCAGTTATCCGCTGGAAGCCATTCTCGACTTCGAGTACAGCGCGCTGCACGAGTCGACCGCCGAACGTGCGATTGTCTGAAGGGAACGGCAATGAACGATTTGTCCATCTTCCCCGCAGACATCGCCGAGATGTCGGCCGCCCAACTGGCCAAGCTGCCAGCCCACCAACTCTACGAAGTTGACACCAACCTGGATCAGGCCATTGCCTGGCTCAAGAGTGCCCGCACAAAAGTGGATTTGGCCCTGGACCAGCGATTCGGTACCCAAGGACGTGAAGCCCTGCGTGACACCGCCCGCGACTTTGGCACGGCCCACTTCAATGTCGATGGCTTGCATGTCAAATTCGAGCTGCCTAAGAAGGTGTCCTGGGACCAGAAAAAGCTCAAGGCCATCGCCGAGCGCATCGTGGCATCTGGTGAAGCCGTGGAGAGCTACCTCGACGTCAAGCTCGCGGTGCCCGAATCCCGCTTCAACAACTGGCCACCGGCTTTACAGCAGCAGTTTGCTGATGCACGAACAGTCGACGCTGGCAAAGCCACGTTCGAGCTCAGCCGTGACGAAGGAGGTGTGTGATGGCATTGCCAATCATCTCCGCGTCTACCCGCCTTGCAGAAAAAAGCGGTGTCAAGCTGGTGCTGCTGGGCAAGTCGGGCATCGGCAAAACCACCCAGCTCAAGACCCTGCCCGAGGACCGAACGCTGTTCGTCGACCTTGAGGCTGGTGATCTGGCGGTGCGTGACTGGCAGGGCGACACCCTGCGGCCACAGACCTGGCCCGAATTCCGTGATCTGGTCGTATTCCTGGCTGGCCCCAACCCGGCATTGCCTGCTGACGCCCCGTACTCACAGGCTCACTTCGACCATGTGTGTGAGCGCTACGGCGACCCGGCGCAACTGGCCAAGTACGACACCTACTTCGTCGACAGCATCACGGTGCTGGCGCGTCTGGCGCTCATTTGGGCCAAGGTCCAGCCGCAGGCGATGTCTGAGCGCACCGGCAAGCCTGACACCCGCGGAGCCTATGGCCTTCTGGGCCAGGAAATGCTCACTGCACTGACCCACCTGCAGCACGCCCGGGGCAAGCACGTGGTGTTCGTCGCCATCCTTGACGAGAAGCTCGACGACTTCAACCGCAAGGTGTTCGTGCCGCAGATCGAAGGCGCCAAAACAGCCGCCGAACTGCCCGGCATCGTCGATGAGGTGGTGACCCTGGCCGAGATCAAGGCCGAAGACGGTAGCTCTTACCGCGCCTTCATCACCCACACGCTCAACCCCTACGGCTACCCCGCCAAGGACCGCTCTGGCCAGCTGGATCTGCAGGAGCCGCCCAACCTGCGCGCGCTCATCGACAAGTGCGCCACGGCCACCCAGGCGACCCAACCCCAATCTCAATTCAATCAGGAGTAACTCATGTCCGCATGGAACGATTTCAACGACGCTGAACAGCAGCAATCTTTCGACCTTATCCCCAAGGGCACTGTGGCCAAGGTCCGCATGACCATCAAACCCGGTGGTTACGACGACCCCAACCAAGGCTGGATGGGCGGTTATGCCACCCAAAGCTTCGAGACCGGCAGCATCTTTCTGGCTGCTGAATTCGTGGTGCTCGAAGGTGAATTTGCCAAGCGCAAGCTCTGGTCCAACATCGGCCTGCAAAGCCCTAAGGGCCCGACCTGGGGCAACATGGGTCGCACCTTCGTGCGCGCCGCTCTCAACAGTGCCCGCAACGTCCGCCCCGACGACAACACCCCGCAGGCAGCAGCTGCTCGCCGCATCCAAGGCTTTCATGAACTCGATGGCCTGGAGTTCGTTGCCCGCATCGATGTAGAAAAGGATGGTCGCGGAGAAGCCAAGAACGTGGTCAAGATGGCGGTGGAGCCGGGTGAGCCCGAGTACGCCGCCTTGATGAATGGCACGGGATTTATCCCCAACCGTACGGCTGGGACCCCAACCGCAGCCCCAACCGCACATTCATCCACGGCCCCAACCGCAGTTCCGCCCGCAACGGCTGGGCGCCCTGCAGTGTCCGGCAAGCCGGCCTGGGCACAGTGAGGGGGGAATGAAATGCTGGGTCTGCTCACGACAGGCCCGGGGGTACGGCCATACCGACAACCGGTATGGCACCGGCAACCCCCGGCGCTATCCCATCGACTGGGTGTTCTGTTCCCATCGCTGCCAGGACGCGTTCCATTCCATGTACGGCAACTGGGTCCATGCGCACAAGTTCAACCAGGAGGTCGAGATGATCGATGCTTCTGAAGTCGAACGCGCTGCGATGCGCCAATGCCTCAAGGCTTTTGGCGAAGCGGCTGGCGAGATTGGCTTTGCCAAGCCGCTGGGTGATTACGCAGAGGCCGAAGCCTTGCGTGTGATTGATGCAATCGTCACCTGCTACACGGACGCCATGGCGACGCACCATGAAGCCGCCAAGTTTCCGCCGGTGCGTGGCATGCCACCGTCGCCAGATCCGTTGGCCAACCCCTTCGCGGATCTTGAGGACGACTTGCCTTGGGAAGAGCCGAAGGCAAAAACGTCACACCCACAACCGGCGAAGGGGAGAAAGTCATGATCGACTTCAACTCCTCAGCGAGTGTCTCCGGCCAGTTGGAGGCGTTACTCGACGCTGGCATGCAGGTGCAGCGTGCCAAACAAACGCCCCGGCAGTACCTCGGTGCATCCCGGCTGGGGACCTCGTGCGAGCGAGCACTTCAGTACGAATTCGCCAAGGCCCCGGTCGATCCTGGCCGTGACACCTCGGGGCGCATCCTGCGCATCTTCGAGCGTGGCCACGTGATGGAAGACTGCATGGTCATGTGGCTGCGTGAGGCAGGGTTCGACCTGCGCACCCGCAAGGCCGATGGGGATCAGTTCGGCTTCTCGGCCGCCGAGGGACGGCTCAAGGGCCATGTTGATGGCGTCATCGTCGCCGGCCCTGATGGTTTCCAGTACCCCGCCCTGTGGGAGTGCAAATGCCTCGGCCAGAAATCCTGGCGCGAGCTGGAGAAGCACAAGCTGGCGATTGCCAAGCCTATTTACCACGCCCAGGTGGTGCTCTATCAGGCCTACCTGGAATTGCACGAGCACCCGGCGCTCTTCACAGCGATCAACGCCGACACCATGGAAATTTACACCGAACTGGTGCCCTTTGATGCGGTGCTGGCGCAGCGCATGTCCGATCGCGCCGTCAAGGTGATCACCGCCACCGATGCAGGGGAGTTGCTGCCCCGTGCATTCCATGAATCCACCCATTTCGAGTGCCGGATGTGCCCATGGCAGGACCGGTGCTGGAGGAACCCCACATGAACATTCCCACCATGCAAGACGTCCTGGGTGAGCGTCTGGTCGATGCGCGCGAGGCCGCGCATTGTCTGAATATCCCCACGTACCTGCTGACCCATCCCAGTGAGCGTAACCGTCTGCGCGTGCCGCACTACCGCGTGGGCAAGCTGGTGCGCTTTAAGCTCCAGGAGTTGATCGACTGGCTGGAGCAGCAAGGAGGCAAGTCGCATGCTTGACTTCAATGACGCCCCTGCCGAATTGCCACCCGATCCCGGCGTGACTCGTGAATCCTTGCGCGCCGATCTGGTCGCACGACTGGATTCCATCCTGGCAACGCTGTTCCCTGCCGGTAAAAAACGCAAGGGCAAATTCCTCATCGGCGATGTGCTGGGCAGCCCTGGCGACAGTCTCGAAGTCGTGCTCGATGGCGAGAAGGCCGGGCTGTGGACCGATCGCGCCACGGGCGATGGTGGTGACATCTTCGATCTGATCGCGGCCCATCTGGGTGCCGATGCACACACGGATTTCCCACGCGTGATGCAACATGCTGCCGACCTGCTTGGCCAGGCTTCTGCTGCTCCGTCGCGTAAGACCAAAAGGAAAGAGGCCCCTGTCGACGACCTGGGCCCGGCCACGGCTAAGTGGGACTACACGGACGCCGAAGGCAAGCTGATTGCCATCGTGTACCGCTATGACCCACCTGGTGGCAAGAAGGAATTCCGCCCCTGGGACGTCAAGCGGCGCAAGATGGTTCCACCCGAACCACGACCGCTGTACAACCAACCGGGGATTGCTGGCGCGAGCGCCGTGATCTTGGTCGAAGGCGAGAAATCCGCACAGGCCTTGATTGATGCAGGCGTTCACGCGACCACCGCTATGCACGGCGCCAACGCACCGATCGACAAGACCGACTGGTCACCCCTGGCGGGGAAATGCGTACTGATCTGGCCCGACAACGACGCGCCGGGCATGCACTACGCCCAGGCAGCAGCGCAAGCGGCATTGCAGGCGGGTGCCGCCTCATGCGAAATCCTGATGCCTCCGGCGAATCGCCCGCAGGGCTGGGATGCAGCCGATGCGCTGGCAGAGCAAGTGCAACCACTCGCGCCGGACATGGCCGCGTTTGACGTGTTCGGTTTCTTGAGCACTGGCGGACGACTGCAGGTGACACCGGAGCCCACTGAACAAGCCCCTGGCGCCGACACGTCTGACGCATCCGACGTACCTGACGCGGTTTCCTGGGGAACTGAGGACGGTCTGGCGTCGGTCTTTACACGGCGCTTTGGCAAGGACTGGCGCTACATCGCTGCCTGGGGACGATGGCTGACCTGGACGGGGCGGCGCTGGAATGAAGACATCGTGCTGCATGTGCAACACCTGGTGCGTGGCATTTGCCGATCGGCTGCAGCGCGGGCCGACAGCCCCCGGCTCAAAGCCAAGCTCGCCAGTGCATCGACCATTTCTGCCGTTGAGCGCATCGCGCGCAGCGATCCCAAGCACGCGGCCACGGTGGACGAGTGGGATGCTGATATCTGGTTGCTCAATACCGTTGATGGCGTGGTGAACCTCAAAACCGGCGCCATGCGTGCGCATGACAGCAAAGACCGCATGACCAAGATCACGACCGCGTCACCGCGTGGTCAGTGTCCCCTGTGGTTGTCCTTTCTGGAACAGGTCACTGGTGGTGACAAGGACCTGCAGGACTACTTGCAGCGGGCGGCGGGCTATTTCCTGACGGGCTCGACGCAAGAGCATGCCTTGTTCTTCCTCTACGGCACGGGCAGCAACGGCAAGTCCGTGTTCGTCAACACGCTCGTGACCATTTGGGGCGATTACGCGGCCAACGCGCCGATGGAGACGTTCATGGACAACCGCAATGATCGACACCCAACCGACCTGGCCGGGCTGCGTGGCGCGCGCGTGGTGACGGCAACAGAGACCGAACAGGGCCGACGCTGGAACGAGTCGCGGATCAAGGAGATCACGGGCGGCGATCGCATCACGGCGCGCTTCATGCACAAGGACAACTTCACCTATCCGCCAACCTACAAGGTGTTGATGTCGGGCAACCACAAACCGGCCATCCGCAACGTCGATGAAGCCATGCGCAGGCGCATGCACCTCATTCCGTTCGAGGTGACGATCCCGCGCGAAAAACGCGATCGTCAACTTCAGGACAAGTTGCTCAAGGAGCGCGACGGCATCTTGGCCTGGGCACTTGAGGGCTGCATGCAATGGCAGCGCATGGGGCTGTGCCCGCCCGAGTCGGTGCAGGTGGCCACCTCGGAGTACTTCGAGGCGGAAGACGCCATGGGTCGCTGGATCGAAGAGCGCTGCGTGCTCACCGCCAACGCCAAGTCGCTGACCGCCGAGCTCTTCACCGATTGGAAGCAATGGGCCGAAGGTGCGGGTGAATTTGCAGGTTCACAACGGCGCTTCTCTGACCTGCTGACGGCACGCGGCACAGAGAAATGGCGCAACGGCATGGGGCTTCGAGGCTTCAAAGGCATCGGCCTGAAGGTCAGTCCATCCGTGCCGCAGCACTACTCAGAACTTTGAATTCTTCCGCAATCGCCCTTTTATGAAAACCCTGTCTGACGCAATCGACATACCAGAACGTAACTTTCCTCACACGCGCAGGTCACGAAACATTTATGTTTCGTGCGCCCGGTGCGTCAGTGCGTCAGACCCCATCAGGAAATGACATGAACACAACGACCATCCTCGCCCTTGATCTGGGCACCACCACAGGCTGGGCACTAACCTGCCGAGACGGCAGCATCAGCAGTGGCAGCCAATCATTCAAACCCCAACGCTTCGAAGGCGGCGGCATGCGCTTCCTGAGGTTCAAGCGTTGGCTCACCGACATCAAGCAGTGCAATAACGGCATTGACCAGGTGGTCTTCGAAGAAGTCCGCCGCCATGTCGGTGTCGACGCCGCGCACGCCTATGGCGGTTTCATGGGTCAGCTGACCGCCTGGTGCGAGCACCACCAGATCCCGTACCAGGGCATCCCGGTCGGTACGATCAAGAAGCACGCCACCGGCAAGGGCAACGCCAGCAAGGACGAGATGGTGGCAGCCGTCCGTGCTCGCGGTCACGCCCCGGTTGATGACAACGAGGCAGACGCCATCGCGTTGTTGTACCTGGCCCGTGACATGGCTGTGGAGGGGGTGTGACATGAAAGTGCCCCAATACCGCTACCGCTGCCCTTTGGGCAATCTGCAACCGACCACGCCGGACCTGGATGTCGTCAAGCGCGATGGCTGGCGCAATGACCACATCCTGGTGGTGTCGGAACAGGACGAACGGCTGGATTGGATCGAAAAGCAGTTCGTTCGTCGTCTGGGTGAGCGCCTCTATGGCGATGGAGGCAAGCGCCATGGCTGAGCTCATGACCCAATGGACGGCTGATGCCGTGGCGGCCCGGTTCGCAGAAGCTGCGGAGACTGCGCACAAGCTGCCACGCGTGCGCCCCGCTGGCTACTTCAACCCCTGGATGACGCTGGCCATGCAGGTGCCCGACCGCTACCCCGATCCCGAACGGGTGTACCGGTCCATGCCTCCCAGTCCACAAGCCGTGGAGCGGATGCTCGAGACCATGCGCTGGGTGCAGTGGCTGGAGGTGGAGCAGCGGCACCTGGTTTGGATGCGCGCCAACCGCTACGAGTGGCAGCAGATCGGCAGACGCTTCGCCTGTGACCGCAACACCGCCTCGCGGCGTTGGCACCGGGTCATGGAGTTGGTGGCCCATCAACTCAACCGAACTGGTGCCCTGTCTTGACAGGGTGGGGGTGGCTACGGTCAAATAACAGTTATTAATTGTTAGGAGATGGCCATGCCCACCAGCGTCGCACTCAGTTCCCATTTCGAGACCTTCGTCCGCGACCAAGTCGAGTCCGGCCGCTACAACAACGCCAGTGAAGTGGTGCGTGCAGGGCTGCGCCTGCTCGAGGATCAGCAAAAGCAGGCGGAGCTGCAGCTGGAAGCCATGAAGGCCGCGATTGCTGCCGGGCTGGCCAGTGGTCGCAGCATTCCCGGTGATCAGGTCTTTGATCGGCTGGAAGCCAAATACCGCAAACAGGCTGCCAGCGCAGGTCGGTAATGGGCGTGTTGTTTACCCCGCTGGCCGAGACGGACCTCGAGGAGATCGGTGACTACATCGCCCAGGACAACCCCACGCGTGCGCTGACCTTCATCCAGGAGATCAAAGCCCAGTGCCAGAAGGTTGGTAAGTCCCCTCTGGCGTATCGCGCACGTCCCGAACTCGGGGATGGCATTCGCTCCTGCCCGTTTGGCAACTACGTCATCCTGTACCAACCCGATACGCCCGATGTGCTGGTCGTTCGCGTGTTGCATGGGGCCATGGATTTGCCACACCACATGGGCAACGAGGGCACATGAGCACTGGTGGTGTGCTCATGCCACACGCAGATAAGTGTTTTGGCGTGTTTTGACGCGATTGCGGGTAATGCCTGCGGTCAATGCGGGTCAGAGCGAAGAATGCACCCAGATCCGAATGCAGCATGAAGGCCCATTTGAGCGTACAGTTTCGGCTACGGTCAGGAAAGAAGTGCAGCGATGCATGGGGACGTAAAAACACCTCGCACCTGAGGAAATCAACGGGTCCTTCCTGGCCAAATAGTAATGCGGGGGGCAACAGCGCGAGATTTCGATAGCGACTGCCCTGAAAAACAGGTTACCACCCGGCCAGGTTACCGGCCTGTGGTTACCACCGCCCAAGACAGTTACCACCCCCTGAATATTTCTCACCCGCCCGGCGGCAACGCTCGGCGGGTTTTTCAATTCCATGACGCCAAACCTGCAGATCGAATATCGCGCGATAGATGCGCTGCTGCCATACGCGCGCAATCCGCGCACGCATTCGCAAGCCCAGATTGCCAAGATCGCAGCCAGCATCGTGGAGTTTGGCTGGACACAACCCATCCTGGTCGATGGGGAGAGCGGCATCATCGCCGGCCACGGTCGCCTGGCGGCTGCGCGCAAGCTGGAATTGGTCGAAGTCCCGGTCATTGAGCTGGGGCACCTGAGTCCATCGCAGAAGCGCGCCTACGTGATTGCCGATAACCGCCTGGCGCTAGACGCCGGGTGGGACGAGGAGCTGCTGGCGCTCGAAATGGCGGAGCTATCTGAAGCCGGTTACGACCTGCTGCTCACCGGCTTCGACGATGACGAGCTGGCCCAGATGCTGGCTGAAATTGCAGTGACGGATGGTTCGGTTACCGATGAAGAACCGGCCAGCGATGAGGATGATGAGATCCCCGATCCACCCAAGCAGCCGATCTCCAGCCCTGGCGACGTCTGGCAACTGGGCCCGCACCGCCTGATCTGCGGCGACGCCAGTGATCCATCCGTGGTCGCATCCCTGATGCAGGGTGAGCAGGCCAGCCTGTGCTTCACCTCGCCGCCCTACGGCAACCAGCGCGATTACACCTCTGGCGGCATCGCCGACTGGGATGGCCTGATGCGCGGCGTGTTTGCGCAAGTGCCCATGGCTGCCGATGGCCAGGTGCTGGTCAATCTCGGGCTTATCCACCGCGACAACGAGTTCATCCCCTACTGGGACCAGTGGCTGGAGTGGATGCGTAGTCAAGGCTGGAGGCGCTTTGCCTGGTACGTCTGGGACCAGGGGCCAGGGATGCCCGGCGACTGGCAAGGACGCCTGGCACCCAGCTTCGAATTCATCTTCCACTTCAACCGCCAGACGCGCAAACCCAACAAGACCGTGCCCTGCAAGTTTGCGGGCCAGGAGACTCATCTGCGCGCCGATGGCTCCTCGACCGCGATGCGTGGCAAGGACGGCCAGGTCAATGGCTGGACCGCTGCGGGTCAGCCCACACAGGACCACCGCATCCCCGACTCAGTCATCCGGGTCATGCGCCACAAGGGAAAGATCGGCAAGGACATTGATCACCCAGCCGTGTTCCCGGTCACGCTACCGGTGGAGGTCATCGAGGCGTACACCGATGAAGGCGAGATCGTGTTTGAGCCCTTTGGCGGCAGCGGCACAACGCTGATGGCGGCCCAGCGCACCGGTCGGATTGGTCGTGCCGTGGAGATCGCGCCGGAGTATGTCGACGTGGCCCTGATCCGTTTCCAACAGAACTTCCCGGGCGTTCCAGTCACCCTGGCCTCCACAGGCGAGACCTTTGAGGCTATTGCCCAACAACGACGAAGCGAATCCACCCATGTCTGAACCCTGGCTTTCCACCCACATCGAACGCTGGCCGACTGCCAAGCTTGTGCCTTACGCCCGCAATGCTCGTACCCACTCCGAAGAGCAGGTGGCGCAGATCGCCGCATCCATCGTCGAGTTCGGGTTCACCAATCCGATCCTGGCTGGCTCTGACGGGGTGATCGTCGCTGGTCATGGACGCCTGGCCGCCGCGCAAAAGCTGGGCCTGGATACCGTGCCTGTCGTGGTTTTGGATCACCTGACGCCCACCCAGCGCCGCGCACTCATCATTGCGGACAACCGCATCGCAGAAAACGCCGGTTGGGACGACGCCATGCTGCGTATCGAACTGCAGTCCTTGCAGGAAGACGGCTTCAACCTGGACATCACCGGCTTCGATGCCGATGCCTTGGCCGAGATCATGGCCGGCGAGGAGACCACGGTTGATGGCCAGACGGATGACGATGCAGTGCCCGAAGTGTCGGCCACCCCGATCTCCCGCCCAGGCGATGTCTGGGAGCTGGGCAAGCACCGGCTGGTGTGCGGCGATGCCACGGACCCCAAGAGCTACGAGCTGCTGATGGCCGATGCCCAGGCCGACATGGTCTTCACTGATCCACCCTATAACGTGGACTATGCCAACAGCGCCAAGGACAAGATGCGCGGCAAGGACCGTCCGATCCTGAACGACAACTTGGGCGATGGTTTCTACGACTTCTTGCTGGCTGCTTTGACCCCGATACTGGAGCGCTGTAGCGGAGCCGTCTATGTGGCCATGTCATCCAGCGAACTCGACACGCTGCAGTCTGCATTCCGTGCTGCCGGTGGCAAATGGTCCACCTTCATCATCTGGGCCAAGAACACCTTCACGCTCGGCCGCGCCGACTACCAGCGCCAGTACGAGCCCATCTTGTATGGCTGGCCCGAAGGAGAGAACCGCCACTGGTGCGGTGACCGCGACCAGGGCGACGTGTGGAACATCAAGAAGCCGCAGAAGAACGACCTGCACCCGACCATGAAACCGGTGGAGTTGGTTGAGCGCGCGATCCGCAATTCCAGCCGACCGGGCGACATCGTCCTGGACCCGTTTGGCGGATCCGGCACCACCCTCATCGCTGCAGAGAAAACCGGCCGCATCGGCTGGCTGATCGAACTCGATCCCAAGTACGTGGACGTGATCGTGCGCCGCTGGCAAGACTGGAGTGGGCAGGAAGCTTACCGGGAAGCCGATGCGGTCAAGTTCAATGATCTGGCGGCAGTGGCTGGCGCAGAGATCAAAGTAAACACAGAAGAGGCCGACGCATGAAGCAGTCGCGCCTGATGTCCCTCGTGGAGTCGCTGGCGAATGTCTT
>Ga0255182_1000770_pt1 | contig 19135 bp, 17 predicted proteins | sample Atl_UVDOM_RepA_8_FD_188420 | JGI IMG/M metagenome (GOLD analysis project Ga0255182, IMG submission 188420) | Freshwater microbial communities from Altamaha River, Georgia, United States - Atl_UVDOM_RepA_8d | ecosystem: Environmental > Aquatic > Freshwater > River | place: USA: Georgia...
CGATGGCGTTCGCTATCGCGTACTCGGAAACATCAATGCCGCGAACCTCCAGCCCCGGTATCAATTGCTGAAAATCATGCAGCATGAACCCTTTGGCGCAACCGACATCCAGTACAGAACTTCCCGGTCCCAGGCCGAAATGTTCCCTAAATGTGGGCACAGTCGGTTGCCAGAACCTCGGATGGTAGGAAAAACCGCCGTAGCCGACGCTTCTATCCCCATCGAAGAAATCCTTGCCGAATTGCCTGGCAATGGCTCGATGTTCGTCGGTTTTGGCTGCCGCACGCGACACGACATCCCTTTTGGGTTTGGGATAGTTCGCAAGCAGATCCACTTCACGACCTGGCATCAGTCAATTCCTGAATGGGTGTGATGGGCCAAAATTGCCCCTTACCTTTTGTGGACATAACCGAGTGGCTCCTTGACTATCTGATCCCAATATTCCTCCACCCACTCTGAAACTTCCCGAAGTCCCTCTCGCATGGTCACCTGGGGTTTCCATCCAAGGTTTTTCCTGGCTTTGGCAGAATCCACCAGGTAGGCCTTGTCCTGACCCGGCCTCTCATCGACCGTTTTCACGCTGGAATCAAATGCCTTGCCTTGAAGATCACAAATGGTTCGAACCACATCTTTCACAGCCACGCCTTCATCCGGGGACAGGTGATAAAGCTCCCCGATATTCCCTCCCCGCAGCACAGCCAATTCACCGCGGGAAACATCGCGAATATGGATGTAGGACTTGACCGCTTGCCCACCACCATGCAGCTCAATTGTTTTTCCCAATTTCAGGAAAATGGAAGTCCTGGGAATGATTTTAAACAATTGCTGCCGTGCACCATATACGTTGGTGGCTCTCACTGTGAGCAACGGGAAACCAAACTGTTTGAGGTACACGCTTAAAAGTAGGTCCGCCGAGGCCTTGGATGCCGCGTACGGTGTGCTTGGATTGACGGGATGGTCCTCGCGGACCATACCCTCGCAGGTCCCATACACCTCCGGTGATGAGATATGCAGGTATCTTTTCAGATACTTTTGCCGACTCAGGTGCTTCAGCATCCCAGCGAGTGATACAGTGTTGGTTCTGAACCAGTCCTCGGGGTGTTCCCAGCTAGGAGCGACTTCGCTTTGCGCCGCGAAATTGACCACGGCCTCGGGTTGATGGTGATCAAAAAGTTGCTTCAATTTTTCAAGGTCATCGTTCAAATCAACCTGGGCGTAGGTGTAATCCTTCAACCTGGGATTCAATTTGTAGCGTAAAAACAGCGCCGATCGTTCAGGTGAACGACTTACACCGACAACCTTGTCAAATTCGTTTTCAGAAAGGGCCAAATCAACAAAATCCTGGCCTGAAAACGAGTTGGCGCCGATCACCATCAAGGTTTTTGGCATTACTTTTTCCCCTGTATTTGGTTTGTCAGTTTGAAAAAAAAATCAACGAACATTTAATTCCTGCATTCTTTTGATGTTGGAATACAAGGTGTTCTTGAAGGGTTCAGGAATCTTCCCGGCCCTGTAGGCATCAACAATGCTTTGAACGGCATCCTCGACCCCAAATTTCGCCTCGAACCCGAGCACCCTTTTCATCTTGTCCGAATTCACATGGTAGCTACGGTTGTCATCGGATGGGGTGTATTCCAATTCTATGGTGGGGTCGCCGATGACTTCCTTCACCTTGAAGGCTATCGATTCAATCGACAGGTTCTGGAAACCAACATTGAAAGCCTCGCAATCAATCTTGGCCCTGGGCGCCTGCAGGAACACCTGATACGCGCGAACCATGTCCTTGATATTGAGGTTCGGTCGAAGCTGCTTTCCGCCAAAGATCCGTATCTTGTGATTCACCAGGGCATGAATGGTGAGGATGTTCACAGATAAATCAAGGCGCAATCGTTTGGCGTATCCACAGACGGTGGCCGGGCGGATGATCACCCTTTCAAACCTGTCGGGCACCTTGAGTCCCAGAAGAACCTTTTCACAATCCAGTTTGAATCGTGAATAGTCGGTCAAAGGCAATGGTTCAGCGTCTTCGCGCACATCTGGCGTCTCCTTGACGCCATAGATGCTGGATGAGCTGGCATAGATGAAGCGCTTCACCCCGGCACCGATTGCCGCTTGGACCAAAGGTTCAAAACAATCAAAATTGATTGATTTACCCAGGTTGGGGTTCAATTCAAAACTTGGGTCGTTGGAAATGCACGCCAGATGAATAACGGCGTCTATTCCCTCCATCAATTTTCCATGAATGGATGAATCACGCAGGTCGCATGGCACATTTTCAAGATTCGGATTCGAACCGTAAGACCCATAGATATCGTCGCCGTACCAAAAGGTGTCGGCCACGCGGACCCGGTATCCCAGATCCAACAACGCTGGAACCAAGGCACTGCCGACATACCCGGCTCCGCCGGCCACGAGTATTCGGGGGAATTGCAGGGAGTCCATTTCGTTTCCTATTTCAAGAGGGAGGTGATGGAACGGAACAAATTGCTGGAGGTGATGGAACTGCTGTGTCCCATGATCATGCATGCCTCGGCACCGACGACATTGGCAATGAAACCAAGGACCTCACCGGAAAGTCCGAGGGTGGCCGCAGGGGCGGTGATCGCAAGCACCGCATCTCCAGCCCCCACCCGGTCAACCACCTTGATGGAGAAGGCTGGCACCCTGTGGAGCTCTCCGCGGTCATCACAGCAGATCAAGCCGGAACTACCGGCGGTTGTGATGAAATATTTTGTGCACATCCTGCTGGCGGCGTTTGAAACCATGTCTTCCAGGGGTATTTCAAGGTTTCGAGCATCGAGTCGCAATTCCGGGGCCCCGATCGAGACAAAGTCGGCTCTCGGATATTTGGAAAGAAGGTTGAAGCCGCGGTTCCCCGCATTGACCTGCGAATTGACGGCGAGGAATTTTGATTTGGTGCACAAGAGCCGGACAGATTCCCGGGAGATGAGTCCGTGGCCGTAATCGGCGACAATCACAACATCGTGATTTGCAATCTCTTTCTCGAGAAAGGAGCGGAACTCCTTTTCAGAGTCTTCCGGAATTTGTTTTTGCTCCATCTCGTAAATTTCAAACATCTTGGTTCCAAGGTACTCCTCGAGGAACCTTCTTTTGACGATGGTTGGATGTCCCGGAATCCGCACAAAATGAGCTTGGATATTTTTCTGCAGCCCATTCATGATCAGCTTTTCTTTTGGGTCACCGGCACCGATGGCGCTAACCAGGGTGACCTTTTCGCAAAAATTCGCCACATGATTGGCGATGGCCAAATTGCCTCCCAAATATATTTCCGATCGATTCAGCAAGGCTGCAAGGACTGGCTCCTTGCTGGATTTACCGAGCACATTGCAAAACTGGTAGTCATCCAGGATGGTTTCTCCGACCACCAAAACCCGTAGGCCCTTCAATCTCTCAAGGTGACCGACTAACTCCTCGGGCGAAATGGCGGACCGGAATTTCTCAAGAAATGAACGTGTTTGTGGAGAAAAGATGTTGGTGAAACGGTTGATCAGGGTCGAGGCGCTATAGGTATCCTCTTCGGTGAGATGTAGTTTCCCCCCCACACTGTTTACAGCTTCCTCCTCCTCGCTGATCGCGTTGGTATGGTCCCTCTTGCCGTCCTCCTTCACAAATCCCTTCACAAACAAATCTGGCTTGACGATTTTGATGATCTCAACGGCGGTCGGCCACTCATTGATCGCGACGAAATCAACACATGACAAAGCAGCCAAGGCCTCCGCCCGCAACTGCTCCCCGAATGCGGGCCGATGGGGTCCCTTGTTGACAAAGCGGTCAGGAGTAGTGGTGACAACAAGGACATCGCCCAGTTTTTTTGCGGCCTCAAGATGCTTGATGTGTCCGATATGAATCAGGTCAAAGACCCCGTGGCAGTGGATGATCTTTTTACCCGAAAGTTTTTCCCGGGAAACCACTTCACCTAGTTTGTCGACGCCATGGATTTTGTTACCGGTCATTTATTGGTCTCAGCTACACAAAAAAGGCAGGATTTCAAATAAGGAAGTAACTGGGGTGTATCGATAGCCCCCCATGAGACTGATCGGGTTTTGGGTTAGCAGGAAGTTGTTCCCAACACCCGCGGCGTTACCTGCCTGAATATCGGATTCCCTGTCCCCGACTAGAAAACTGTTTGCCAAATCCAGAGCATGGTCGGCTTTGGCCTTCAGTATCATCCCTGGATTAGGTTTACGCAGTTCTGATTCGGAGCGATAAACTCCAATTCCATGCTCAGGATGATACGGGCAGTAATAAACCGCATCCAAATCGGAATCTTGATCCCTGAAGGCTTCCCGCATCCAATCCATCAGTTCGTGAAACTGCTTTTCGGTGTAGTATCCACGGGCGATGCCGGACTGGTTCGTGACAATTATCACCTTGAATCCATTCGATTTGGCGGCGCGCACCAGCTCAAAGATTCCAGGGACAAACTCGACATCTTCGATTTTGTGCAGGTAGTCTTTCTCGACATTAACAACGCCATCGCGATCCAAAAAAAGGCACCTGCTTACCAAGTTACCAAGTTGCAAAAAGATATTCTTATTGGCAGCAAGGCAACCAAATCTAGGCCGAAACTATATTGTTGCCAGCTTCCTGATACACACCCCTTGTATCCACAATCAATTGAGCGTGTTGCCGAATCAATTGGTAATCAAACCGGTCATGATGAGTGGCAAGCACCAAGGCATCGAATCCCAAGATTTTTTCAGGTGTCAAGTCAACACTCTTCAGATCAAACCGGTGCTGGCGCATCTTGGGGAACACCGGCACGTGGGGATCGCTGTAGGAAAGGATTGCTCCTTTGTCACGCAGGATTTCCATGATCTCAACGGAAGGGGATTCACGCATGTCGTCAACATTTTTCTTGTAGGCGATTCCCAGCACCAGAATCTTGCTCCCCTTGATCGATTTTTGACGGTCATTCAGCGCATCGGCAAGCTTGGTGACCACCCATTGCGGCATCGCTGAATTGACCTCTCCGGCCAATTCGATAAACCGGGTGTTCAGGCCGTATTCCCGGGCCTTCCAAGTCAGGTAAAACGGATCAATGGGGATGCAATGACCGCCCAAACCTGGCCCGGGATAATAGGCCGTGAAGCCGAACGGTTTTGTGGCCGCCGCCCTGATCACTTCGTAGATATCGATCCCCATCTTATCAGCGACAATCTTCATCTCATTCACAAGACCGATGTTTACCGCTCGGTGGATGTTTTCCAATAGCTTGGTCATTTCAGCCGTTTTGGTGGAGCTGACTGGTACCAGTTTATTGACCACCTGCCCATAGAGTGCTTTCCCTATTTCGGCACAAGAAGCAGTATGGCCCCCCACCACCTTGGGAATGGTCTGCGTGGTGAAGTCGGGATTACCCGGGTCCTCCCGTTCGGGGGAATAGACCAGAAAATAATTTTCCCCCAGATTGAAACCTTGTTTCTGAATACGAGGGGCCAGTTCTTCCTCGGTGGTGCCCGGGTAAGTGGTACTTTCCAGCGACATCACCTGCCCGGGGCGCAGGTGCGGGCAGAGCGAGTTCACCGTATCGATCACAAAACTCATGTCAGGTTCGCGGTGAGCGTTGAGCGGCGTGGGCACGCACAAAATCAGCGCGTCACATTCCCGGGCTCGGGCCATATTGGTAGTGGCCTGAAAGCCAGTTTGACGGGCCTTTGCCACACTGGCAGAGGGGATATGCTCGATGTAGCTTTTACCCTCGTTCAACTGCACCACCTTCGTGGCGTCCACATCAAATCCCAGAACTTCGTAACCTACGGCGTTGTACCGGAGCATCAGGGGCAGACCCACATAACCCATTCCGGCGATGCCGATCTTGGCCGTGCGATTGTTCAATTTTTCCAGCAAATCGGCGTGATGCACGGTCAGTACTCCAGAGGCAGGGGAACGCGCTTGCCATCCCTTGCGGATCGGTAGGCGGCGATCAGCAGTTCCAGCGACCGCAACCCCTCCCGGCCATCTGTTTCCGGGGCGGACTTACCCCTCAGCACGTCGATCACATTGCCGTAGTAGTAAGGATGCCCAAATCCGTAGACCGAAGTCGTTTCGTAGCTGGCCTCCTGGATATTGGCGTCTTCGGGTTGCTTGTCCGCGAATTCCCAATGCTGGATCTGGTTCACTGCCAAACCACCGATGCGCACGGTCCCCTTTTCTCCCAGCACCGTGAAAGAACCCTCCAGGTTGTTGGGATAAGTGAGCATGGTCACGCTCATGGTGCCCAATGCCCCATTGCGCCAACGCATGCTGATCACGGCGGTGTCTTCCACCTCGATATCGCGTTCCAGGGTGGCCGTGTAGGCGTGGACGCTTTCAAGCGGGCCTATCATCCAGTCGAACAAATCCACATAGTGGCTGGCCTGGTTCATCAGGGCCCCGCCGTCGAACTCCCAGGTCCCACGCCAGGCATCCGTGTCGTAGTAAGACTGTGGCCGCTGCCAAAACACGTTGCTGGTTACCATGTAGATGCGGCCAAACCGCTTCTCCATGAGGGCCTTTTTCAGAAGTTGTAGGGTGGCGTTCCGGCGGTTCTGCTTCACCACGAACAGGTGCACCCCGGCATCGTCACAGGCCTTCACCATGTCCAAACCGTCTTGCCAGCGGGTGGCCATGGGTTTTTCTGTCATCACATGGATCCGGTGCCGAGCCACCTGGATGGCCTGACGGGCATGCAGCCCGCTGGGCGTTGCCAAGACCACCAAATCCAGTTTTTGTTGATCAAGCATTTCCTCCAGATGCAGATAACCGGACACTCCGGCTTTTTGCGCGGCCGGTTCCAGCCGGGATACCTGGTTGTCGCAAATGGCAGCCAATTCCAACTGGTCCTTGAATTTCTCAATCGCCTCAAAATGCTTGTATGCAATCCGCCCGCATCCGACCAAGGCCATGCGGATTTTACGGTCAAGGATTGGGCTGGATATTTTCAGGGTCATGTCAGGCCGTTTCCCGAATGGCATCAGCCAGGGACTGAACGATATGATCCTGGTCTGGCTCAGTCAGGTAGGGATGCATCGGCAGGCTAAGCACCCGCTCACTGGCGGCCTCCGCATGGGGGCATGGGCGATTGACCGATTTGCCCGCCAAGGCCGGTTGCTTGTGCAGCACCAGCGGATAATGCACGGCGGTGGGAACTCCCATTTCTTTCAGCGCGGCTTGTACCTTCGCCCTGTTATCTACCTGCACCGTGAACTGGGCATACACCGAGGTGTTGTGGGGCAGAATGGTCGGCGTGGAATCAATGCCCGCCAGGTTCATTTGCTGGATATAGCGCTGGCCGATGCGCTTGCGCGCTTCCACTTCCTGAGGGAAAACTTCCAACTTGGCCAGAAGAATGGCGGCCTGCAAGGTGTCGATGCGACCGTTGATCCCCACTTCGGTGTGGTAGTAGTGCCGCAACTGTCCATGGCGCGAGATCCGCCGCATCTTGCTGGCAAGCTCCTCATCCTGGGTAAAGCAAGCGCCCCCGTCGCCGTATCCACCCAAGGGTTTTGAGGGGAAAAAACTGGTGCAGCCGATGGTGGTCAGCCCGCAGGAATGTTTACCTTTATAAGTGGCCCCAAAGCTCTGGGCGGCATCCTCGATCACCGGGATATTACGCTTGCGACCCGCTTCATTGATGGCATCCATCGCCGCGCACTGCCCGTAAAGACTGACTGGCATGATGGCTTTGGTGCGGGGGGTGATAGCCCCCTCGACTTGACGCGGGTCCAGATTGTAGGTCTTGGGGCAAATGTCAAGGAAGACTGGCGTGGCACCCAAAAGGACTATCGCCTCAGCGGTGGCGATGAAAGAGAACGGTGTGGTGATCACCTCATCGCCGGCCCCGATCCCCAAGGCCATCAAGGCCAGAAGAAGCGCATCCGTTCCACTGGAAACCGCGATGCAGTGCTGCACGCCGACATACTTGGCCAAAGCAGTTTCAAGTTCGGCCACTTCCGGACCAAGGATGTACTGCCCATGGCGCAACACATTACCCAATCGCTGGTCGATCAGGTGCCTGATCTTTGACTGTTGCGTCTGCAGGTCAATAAAGGGGACAGACTTTTGGGTGGTGACTGTCATGAAGGTGTTTTCAAGATTTATTGGTCTGAAAAAGGCACTCTTTTCAAAAGACTTCCTTCCAAGAGGTAACGGTCGCCCGTATGGGGGCAAACGGCGGAACCCTCCCCCCGGATAGGAAGGGAAAGGCGCTCTCCGTAGGCGCTCATCCAGCCGATTTGGCGCCCAGGAACCCCTACCATCAAGGCGAAGGGGGGCACATCTCTATTGATGACAGCGCCCGCGCCGATGAATGCGTTTTCACCAATGGTCACCCCGCAGACAACCGTGCAGTTGGCCCCCAGGGTGGCCCCCTTTTTCACCAAGGTGTTCCGGTACTCTTCCTTGCGGCTGACCGCGGAGCGAGGATTGTAGACATTGGTGAAAACCATGCTGGGCCCGCAAAAGACATCGTCTTCCAGCGTCACATTGTCATATACGGAGACATTGTTCTGAACCTTCACATTGTTGCCGATCACCACGCGGTTGCCGACAAACACATTCTGGCCCAAGGAGCACTTTTCCCCGATCACGGCGCCTCCGCAGACGTGCACCCAATGCCAGATACGGGTTCCCGCACCGATGCGCGCACCCGAATCAACGATGGCAGAGGGATGGATACTCACGCCTGACACAATTTGCCGACTTTTGCAGAATTGACTGGTTTTGCCAATTCAGGAACTATGTGGCTTTCCCCGGTCTGCTTCCGCCAAAGCGATGCGTAGATTCCGTTCTTGGCAAGCAATTCAAGGTGGGTTCCAGATTCGACCACTAGTCCCTTGTCCAGCACGCAAATCTGATCAGCATGGATGATGGTGGATAACCTGTGGGCGATGATCAAGCGGGTGGTTCCCTGACCGAGTCCATCGATCGTTTTTTGAACAGACTGCTCAGCTTGGGAATCCAACGCGCTGGTTGCCTCGTCCAAAATTAAAAGTTGCGGCTTGCGCAAGAGCGCACGGGCGATGGCGATCCTCTGTCGCTGGCCGCCGCTGAGCATGAAGCCTCGTTCGCCCACCAGCGTCCTGATTCCCTGCGGAAGTTGTGAAACAAACTCCCAGGCATCCGCTCCTTTTAAGGAGGAAACCAATTCTTCCTCATCGGCGTCTGGTTGGGCAAACCTCAGATTTTCCTCGATGCTGGCGTTGAAAAGAATGGTGTCTTGACTCACCACGCCGACCATTGACCTCCAAGCAGTTTTATCAATCTCAGTCAAACAGGTTCCATCGATGGCGATTTTTCCCGCTGTGGGTTCATAGAGCCCCAAAAGCAGATCCGCCATGGAACTCTTGCCACTGCCCGAGGGACCAACCAAGGCAAGACTGGTACCAATCGGCCAATGGATTGAAACACTATTAAGAGCTTTTTCTTCACGTCCTTCGTATTGGAGCTCAACATTTTGAAAATGGATTTCAAATTGAATATCAGAAATAAATTTTCCATTACTCTGGCACTTTTCGCGACTGCTAGTCTCAAGAAGGCCATCTATAATACCTATCCGACCAGAGTACATTCTTATGTATGACCAAACGACGCCGATCTGGCTGACTCTACCTGACAGCCGATTCAACACAGCGATAAAAGTAAGCAAGTCAGGAAGAAGGCTAGACCGGTTTTCCTTGAAAAGAAAAAAACCAACCAAAAGGAAAACACCTAACCCAAGAAGAAGCAAGGAATCAGACATGGGTCCAAGGATGGCCATCCTGCCGTTGAGCCGTTGCATGGTTTCAATAAATGTTTGTTGCATTTTCTCAACTTGGTGTCGGAAAAAATTCTGTCTCTGGAAGGCATGAACCAATCTGAGAGCCCCGACACCTTCCACCATTTTACGGCTAAGTTCGCCTTGTTGGACACCTAATTGATGCGAAAGAATACCGATCTTCTTTCCAACAATTTTCTGTAACATTAAAACAAAACTAAATAGCAAAATAGCGGCCAAGAACAATGGAAAGGAAATGTTGCAAAGCACTACGACGTAAGCCAAAACCGTGAGGAGATTGGTCAACCACGCTAACGATTGAATGAGCAACTGCGAGATGCTGTCCGCGGTGCTGACCACCATATTGGTCAATTCACCGACCTTGTAACGGCTGGCGGAGCTGAATCTCATCGACAGGATAGCGCTCAACACTTGTTGCTGCACCTGCAAGGCCGCCCGCGCGCCCAGATAGGTGGAAAGCTGCGTGTTGATAACCTGCAAAATGCTCTTAATAACTTGGCAAAGCACCGCAGCGCTGATGAGAATCACAAACTGTCTACCCGAGGATAGCTCGGAAAGCCAGATAAAACCCCAAGGCGCCAACCGTTCCTGACTGATTCCCGTATTGGATGAAAGTAATTCAAGGGCGATGGCCAAAAGTCCAAATGTTAGGCCTTCAAGAACGGCACTTCCCAGTCCCAATAGGAAAACAGCCAAAAGCCGGATTTTTTGATCTTTTGCTGCCTGAAATATAAGTTTTTGGCTATGAGAAATGTTGCCATTATTTCTGGCAGAACACCTTAGATTTGGGAGGAAACCGTTCAAACCTTTGCCATGCCTCGTTGGTATGCGGGCATTGTCACATTACGCCTATAGTTTTGGTTCGCCAATGATAGGTTAGGATTTAGGTGTGTGGTTTCTAAACATGCGGTAGCGTAACCAATTGCCATCAAAAACATTGCGGATGTCGGAACACTAGTCATCATGCCAATTCCGATCACACCAAACATAAATGTAATAATAGCATGGAACCATAGGAGTTTTTTGGTGCTTTGAGCTTCTCTTGATTTGTTTACCTTCCTGGTAACGAACCAAAAAATAAAAGACAGCATGATAAACAACCCGGGCAATCCCTGTTCTAGCATGATCCTCGCATACTCGTTTTCCAAAATAACCTCATTTGCCAAATAACCCTGTATAAAATAAGGGAGACTGGTTCCGCCAGCACCCATCCCATTTCCCATCGGATAATTGGCCATGACCTCAAAAAAGTTCATGTTTACGCTAATACCAAGACGCCATTGAATAACTTCAATGTCTTGAAGCTCCGTGAAACGTTGCATGCGCTCATCTTGGGCCACGTAATAGGCTACAACCCCCCCGACTAGGGCAACTAGTGCGAGAAAACCCAAATTAAGGCCTCCCCGAAACACATAAAACACCACTAACATGCCCAAGATTAGAACAGGCGATCTGGGCCCTGCGATAAACACGCCCAAAACCGCAGCAATTAATCCCGCAATCAAAAAAGGCGTTCCAAAAAAGGAAGGTAATTTTATTTTAGCTTTGTCTAAAATACCCCCCAAGATCCATGGCACAGTCGCGACCATGGTCCCGGCATAACTGTGCGCGTTTGTAAATGTTGATGGAATGCGCTTGTGCCCACCCGCGATGTCTGAACTCAGGTGGACGATCTGGGTTACCTCATTATCTGGTACAAAAAGCTCTACCCCAAGGAAATATTCCGCCAATGAAAAGCCAAAGGCGACACAATTAAGCATCGCGAACGCATAGGCCAAGAATAAACGCCCAGTCGCATCCAGCATTGACCCAACGAGGAGCATTGGAATCCAGAACACGTTTCCGCGTAATCCGACCAACTGCACTAGATAATGTTGCAGCGGGACCACAGCCATGAATAAAGGCCAAACAATCAGCGCAACCACCCAAGGGTAGATGGTTGCCCACTTCATTTTTTCGAATTGGCTTGGTTGGCGTACAATTAAACATGCGTAGAAACCAACTGTTGCAGCATCGAATATAAAGTGACCCAAACTTTGAACAAAATTGGCTTTTAGGATCCCGAAAAAATATCCCCAACCCATCAAAACGCACAAACCGATACGCCAGTTGGCAACTCCGCTTCCAAAGCAGGTGAGGAACGCCAATAAACAAAGAAGGGCTCCACTCACCTTCCTATGCTTCCTACATCATTGAGAAGCGACTCCGACAAAATGGAAGCCAAGGAATTGGGACAAGGCTTTCCAAGAAAGCGATTGGGATATCGCGGCTCAACGGCTTCTATAGAACCACCCATGGCACTGGTAACAACCGGGCACCCTGCCAGTTGAGCTTCAACAAACACCATGCCAAACGGTTCCGGCCCGGTGTTTGGTTGGCAATATACATCCGCCGCCGCGAATAATTCGGGCAAATTCTTCTGATGGCCAAGCCAACGGATACGCGATTCAAATCCACATTGGATTGCCTTTTTCTTGAGCCTGACCACCAAGGCTTCTTCCGTGGGATTTTGCGCCTCGCCCGCAATCCAACATTCCCAATCCAATTGACGAGGCAAATTGGTTAGGGCATCAAATAAAAGTTGATGCCCCTTGTAAGGATCAAACCGTGCCGCGTCCAAAATAACCTTCCGGCTTGCGGGACATCCCAAAACCTGTCGAACCTTGGCGCAAATTTCAGCCTTTTGAACTAGCCCTAACTCATTGTCTGGAATCATCGGATAGACAACTGTGCAATCCTCTATTTTCAAATCTCCAGGAACACTTTTGGCCGTGTAACGACTGTTGGCGATAACCAAATCCGGAACAACCTTGTATAGGGACTTGCTTAAAAATGATCCCGAATGGACGACATCATGCAACCAGAGGCCTACTTTCTTCCCAAACTGCCGGACCTTGGACGCGAAGAGGGAGTAAGTCCACAAACTGTGAAATAAAACCATTTTGCAAGAAGATTTTTTTAGAAGTCTTGTGAGTAACAAACGGGCGTGCCAAACCTGCCAAAAGTACCTCATACGCACAGGTCGCAGGTAACTTAATTTGGCTCCGGCTTCCCCAAGTTCCAATGCCAAGCGACCTTGAAACATCACATAAAATTCTTGACTTACCCGCGGCATTAATTCCTTGAACCGTTGGACGTTCACCAAAATCTTCTCAATCCCACCGTAGAGGTTGCCTGTAGCCAGATGGGCTATTAAAAGTGGCTTGCATTCCTTACCAAGCAAACAAGTTTCCAAATGTGGCAAAACATTGCGCGGCTTAAATTGATCTGTAAATGTCGCTGTCAAGCGCACTTACCAAGAGTTTTGGAATAAAGATCAACACTTCGGCGTGACATTGTCTTGGAATCGAATTCCATTTTGGCCCGGTTAAGCGCCCCCTCTGCCAACTTCCTCCTGAGGTCCGGATCTTCAGCAAGTGAATTGGCGGCAAGCGCCAGGCTATCACAATCACCAACAGGTACGGTCAAACCGCTAACCCCATGCTGACTGACCCAACTCACTCCGCTGTCAGGTACTGCGGTATTGATAACTGGACAACCACACGCCATCGCCTCCACCTGGACAAGGCCGAAACCCTCGCTCCGTGCAATACTTGGAAACCATAAGGCAGTAGCGGCATGGTAGAGGGCAATCAATTCTTCCTGGGATACAGAAGGTTTCCAGTTGATTCGGTCGGCAACATTCAAATTTTCAGCCTGATCTTTCAGTTGCCGCTCCAAAGGTCCGTTTCCGACAATAACCAAGTTCCCAGCCACTTTTGCCAAGGATTCAATAGCAACATGATACCCCTTGTAGTATGTTAACCTGCCAACCATCAGCCATAGAGGTCCATTTCTATTTGCAGGATTTTGGGAATACTTTTTGGTGTTTAAATAATACGGCTCCAAATCTATCCCCATGGTCAAAGAAGAGACTTTGTCGGAAAAACGGGCCAACTGGTTCGACCCGGCCAAATACTTGGGGTTAGTAGTGAAAATCGCCTTGGCTTTTCCGTAAACAGCCTTTTCAATTGGGCGTACCGCCAATTGCATCACACGTTGTTTGATCACATCACTATGGTGGGTGACCACCAAGGGAACATTCCGTTTCCCGGCCATCCACCATGCTGCTAACATCAAGGGATTTGGCGTGTGCAAATGGACCACATCCGCATCACTGTTTGCCCTTCGGATGGAGCCCAAAAGGGCCGGACACACTTCCAACCGGTTAACGCCAAACAACCGGCCAACACGATCGACTTGAACTGAACCGTCCAGATCTTGACTGGATCTGGTTCGACGCCACCGTGAATGTGTTATGTCCCTTCCATCCGGATCGGCGTGATTGACACAGATCACCTTCACATCATGCCCAAGGCCTGCCTGACCGCGGGCAAGAGTCTGCACATGCGACTCGATTCCGCCTGGTGCGGGGGGATAATATTTGCCTAGGTGAAGGATTCGCAATGATTGTCAGGGGTTTACAACTGATAAACAACGCCAACCCGGAAAGTATTTCTGCCGGATCGGTTTGGATGAGGCCCAGTAGTTTGGCGCCTCAAACCGGTTGTTGAGGTTGGCCACATTGATAGGTTCGACCCGGACACCGCCAAGCGTCCACCCAAAGGAATACAGGTGGTAACCGCATTTCCTCAGGAAATCACATACGGGACTATTTTTACCAATATGGTCCTCAAAAAAGAGATTCTCCACTTTTTTCTCGGTAAAATACTTGCCTGATCCCAATAAAACTGGCAATTCATGGCCTTTGACATCCAATTTCATGACCGGGTAACGATCCTCCGTCAAGATGTCGTCCAGCCTCTCCTTCTTAACACGGAAATTTATCAATCCACCCTCAAGCGTTTCCAATGATGCCTGACCATCACTGGCGGCATTCGGATTCTCTGCAAGGATGGCTTCCCCTTGAGAATCACTCGCAGCCATTTTGCGTAGAACAACCGCGGACTGCAGGGGCCCCAAATTTAATTTGCAATTTCGATCCAGTCTTTCATAAATTGCCGGATGAGGCTCAAATGCTTCTACGCAACCCTGAGATCCCGCCAATCGCGCCATTAGGCAGGTTATCCCTCCGACGTTTGCGCCCACGTCTAAAACGCTTGTGCCCCGCTCTATCAAATGGCACAGGATCTCCGACAAAGCCAGGTCAACGACGCCTGTTGTTAGGGCACTCCAGCCAATTGACCCTGCAACATCAAATTCCAGGCTGCCACCCCAGGCCATATCCACCTTTTTCAGAGTCAACTCTTTTGGCCTTTTCAGGAAAAGCCGCCTCCACAATGCTTTTGGCCTTTGCAGATACCAGGGTTTTAAAAGAGAAGTTGGCAGCATTTAACCGTGGTAAACCTTTCGGGCCACCATTCCCACACCGTCACTGAACCGCTTTCCCCTCAACAGGCCAAAGGAAATCTGCTTCCAGGAAATCCCTGTGAATTTGGGCAGAACGCCACGATCTGAAAAACAGATTTTAGGATTTTCAAAACCTGTCTCAGAAGCTATACGTTCCAAGTCTTCCGCCAGCAAGGCGGTAATATGGGCAGGGTAGCAATCCCCTGTAAACGAAACATGATTTCCCCTGAGCCATAAAGAAAGAAGCGATCGGTAGGACTCCTGGTTGGGCATGGTCATGACCAACCAGCCTCCGGGCCGGATCAATGTCGCGAGGTCGCGAAATAATTGCCTCGGATTTTCGAGGTGCTCGACAACTTCGGAACAGATAACCAAATCAAACAACTGTTCCGGACGCCAAGGCTGGTTTAAATCTTGCTGATGCCAAACCACTTCCGGTTTCAAATTGCCCGGACGGGGTAATAAATCGGTTCCGAACAACTTCAAATCCGGGAAAAGATCGCCCAGCGTGCCGAGCAATTCCCCTTTTCCAGCTCCAAAATCTAAAACTGTTTCAAAATTTCCAAGGGGCTCGATCAGCTTTAAAACGAATTGCTTGACCTCCCCAGAGGAAGTTCCCCCAGATTTCTCCGCCGACTCTCTGCGCCACTTAACTAAATCCTTGGAACCCGCCATCAAAACCCCACCGCCACCACCGCCGCCCCCAAAACACTTCCCTCCGCCACTGGCAACCGCAACACCCTTCGCCCCAAAGTTTTTTCCAAAATCTCCACCATCAAATCACTCTTGCTGATCCCACCACTGACCGTGATTTGCGTGATGGCTTGCCCGTTGCGCTCATGCGCCTGAACACCCAACGCAACGAGATTGGCTAAAGCTTCTAAACTGGCCCGGAATCGAATTCCCGGATCACTCGGCTCGGACGGTTCCCAACCAAAATCAGGCTTGTTGACCCCAATCGAAGGCTCCGCATGCACAAACGGCCGAACCTTGTAGCCGTTGCACCCTGGAGGAACCAAGCGCGCCTTTGCTTCCAGTTCAGCCCAATTGGGATTAGCCCCAACCATGCGATCCAGGAACTGAGCCCCGTTGGTGTAACAGCGCATCCACAGGTAAGGGCCCCAACTCAAGCGCATGCAGTCCAGTTCATCTGTGGCAGGTGGCTTGTCCGCGCTGGCGTTCACCACGGCCGAGTTTCCCAGGATGATCGCAACCTGCCCGGGTTGCATCGCCCCCCCCCCCACCAGACCAGCTTGCTGGTCATCGGAGGTGGGATAAACTATTGGTGCCTTCGTCGGATCAATCCCCAAGCCCTGACAGATCCATGCTGCCAAAGGCCCGATCGGTTCATTGCCCTTCACAATAGTGGGCAATTGATCCAGAACCATCCGTCGATTGTCTGCATTTTCCAGGCAGTCCAACATCCTTGGCTGCCACTGGCAGCTTCGCAGATCCATCATCCCGGTCGACGCCGCCGAACTGATCGAAATCTTGTCAAAATTCCCGGTCATAAACCCGGAAACCAATGTCCCGTGGGGCAGGATCCGCCAGGTACGCTTCCAATCCGCCTCGTTGAGTGTCGCCTCATCCTTCACCAAATGGCTTAGGCTGTACCGGACCGCCCAAGGCCCGCCTATCAGTTCCCGAACTTTGGCTTGGCCACCCAGCCGCTCCAGCCCTTTCGCGTGGTAAGGGGCCAAAGTGCCATCGTTCCAACAAATCGCCCGGCGCACCGGCAACAAATCTTTGTCTATACGGCCACAGGTATGATGCGTTGCCGAGATGCCGATGGCTTTCCAGTCATTAATTCGATCAATCTGCCGCAATCTTGCCACCATACCGCGCAATGCCGAATGCACCTGCCCTTCCAGCAGCGCAATATTCAGCTCACTGACACCTCCTTCGGTCCAGAGGTCTGTCCCAAGCCGAACTTCCGCCAACTGATTGCCTTCCAGATCGAAAGCAATCCCTTTGACAGACCCCGTACTGAAGTCAAACCCAGTCACCACAGCGTTTTGTGGCAATTTGGAGTTTGCGAAAAGTTGTTTGACGGTATCCAATGCACGGCCCCGTCGGTTGCAGACCGACGCTTTCAGAATGGACAAACCGGGAATTCTTTCACCGGTTTGCGGATAATCTTACTGAACGAACCAAGAGCACTGATTGGGACAGATTAAAACAAACTTAGTTCCAACCTAAGCCCTTGCTCCTCCAGTATCTTGCGATCAATCAACCCGGTTGGATCAGCATGGCGTCGCCGTAACTCAAGAAGCGGTAAGGACCTGCCAAGGCATGGTGGTAGGCCTCACGGATCCTTTCCCCCGGCAACAGCGCATGCAGCAGCATCAGCAGGCTGGTTCCCGGCTGGTGAAAGTTTGTCACCATGCCGTCCACACAAGCCAATTCCTTCCCCGGACCTAGGGTGACCCTAGCCCAGCCTTCCCAGTTGCGCAATTTTCCATGTTCGCTTGCCGACTCCAGTACCCGCACCGAAGTCGTCCCCACCGCCACAACCCGCCCACCCCGACGCTTGGAGGTTTCGATCGCCTCCCCAGTAGCCGCCGGCACTTCCCCCCACTCCGCTTCCACCTGATGCGACAGAGGATTTTCCTTGGGCAGCGGCTGAAAGGTGCCAGGGCCCACATGCAGGGTGACAGTTGCCAACTGAACCCCTTTGGCAGCAAGGTTTTGGAACACTTTTTCCGTGAAATGCAATCCAGCCGTCGGGGCAGCGATCGATCCCGGCTTATCGGCAATTAATGTTTGATATCTTTTTGCATCATCCGGCCCTGCTATCCCCTTGCGGATGTAGGGCGGCAAGGGCATCGCCCCCACCCGTTTCAGCCAAACCGGGGCCGGTTCAGGCACGTGGGGGCTCACAAGCCACCGCCCCAGCTCAGTGAACCCCTCAATACGCAGCCGTAGCTGCCGGCACTCCGTCACCATCCACTCGCCAGGAGCGGGTTTACCCTTAGTTTTGGCCAAACATTCCCAGATATTGCCCGCATGTTCCCGGACAAACAAAGCTTCCCATTTGCCCCCGGTGGCTTTCCGAATACCCCGCATCCGGGCCGCCAGCACCTGACTGGTGTTCATCACCACCACATCGCCAGCCCGCAGTTGATCCGGCAAATCTCGAAAAAACCGATCCTCCAGCGGGCCACCGTTTCGCGGCACGACCAGTAACCGGGAGGAATCCCGCGGCTCCACCGGCTCCTGGGCGATCCGTTCGGCGGGCAAATCGTACTCCAAAAACAGCAAACCCGCCTGGTCTTGCGACAGGGCGGGTTTCCCGGACGGGGACTCTGTGCCGTGTTCCGTCACTTAAAACTCTTCAGCCAATCCATGAATGTCTGCCGATTCTTTTCAACAGTTTTGGCAGGGCCGGTCAACCGGAAATGGTACACGTTGTTCGGCCCCTCCCAGTGCAGGGCCACCATCGCATATCCCTTCTTTTCCTCAGTTTTCGCGTTGGGATCAAATGGCCGGGCCTTGAACTGGTAGGTGCCGGCAATATCCAGCAGTTGGCCCTTGCCACCGGCTGCCTCGAAATCGGTTACCTTGGCTTTGGCCTGGTCCTCAGCCCCGAAGGTCTTCTTCCACCGATCGATATTGGCCGCCGCCGAACCACCCAGCCCCTTGAAAATGATCAGCTCCGCATCCTCGCCATCATCCCCCACCTTGGGGATTTTGAACTGGGCCAACCGCATCTGGTTCGTTGGATTCTCTTCCTTCCAGCCGGCTGGAACCTTGCCCTTCTTGCCGTCAATTTCCAAATCCGCGGCAATTCCGTATCCCACCAGCCCGGCAGTCAGCAGCACTGCCACCATCCTTTTCGTCCAGTAAGTCATGAGTCTGCCCTTTGGTTTTGTTTCGTTGAAAAAGCCAACCACATTTTAGCGGTTTTTGAATGGCTCAAACGCAAGCCCACCGAAATCTCCCCCAACCCGACCTTGTGGCCAAACGAATCCCTAGGCGATGTTATCCAGTACTGAAAAGCGCACGGCG
>Ga0255182_1000772_pt1 | contig 19070 bp, 17 predicted proteins | sample Atl_UVDOM_RepA_8_FD_188420 | JGI IMG/M metagenome (GOLD analysis project Ga0255182, IMG submission 188420) | Freshwater microbial communities from Altamaha River, Georgia, United States - Atl_UVDOM_RepA_8d | ecosystem: Environmental > Aquatic > Freshwater > River | place: USA: Georgia...
CGTAGGTTTGCGGGTCACGGCCTTCGTTGAGCTTGTACTTGGCGATCAGCTGCTTGCCCAGGTGGCCGCGCGCGCCTTCGGCGAACACGGTGTACTTGGCGTGCAGTTCCATTCCGAGCTGGAAGTTTTCGGTCGGTTCGCCGTCCTTGCCAATGCCCAGATTGCCGGTGGCTACGCCCTTGACCGAACCGTCGTCGTTGTAGAGCACTTCGGCAGCAGTGAAGCCGGGGAAGATTTCCACGCCCAGAGCCTCGGCCTGCTGGCCCAGCCAGCGGGTGAAGTTGGACAGGCTGATGATGTAGTTGCCGTGGTTCTGCGCGCACTCGGGCAGGAAGAGGCCGGGGGTGCGGGTGGCACCCGTCTCGCTCAGAAAGCTCCAGGCGTCGTCGGTCACGGGCTGGTTCAGGGGGGCGCCACGTTCCTTCCAGTCGGGAAAGAGTTCGGTCAGCGCGCGCGGGTCCATGATGGCGCCCGAGAGGATGTGGGCACCGGGTTCGCCGCCTTTTTCAAGCACCACGACCGACACATCCTGGCCTTTTTCAGCCGCCAGTTGCTTGAGGCGAATGGCGGTGGACAGACCGGCCGGGCCGGCACCCACCACCACCACGTCGTATTCCATGGCTTCGCGGGGGCCATAGGTCTCCAGGATTTGCGCAGGGGTCATGATGTCTTGTGAGAAAGTTGCGAAAAAATGGCCCTGTCGGGCTTGCGACTCATTTTATGCGGCTGGTGGCCGCTTCGGACCGACAATCCACGCAGGACAGAAACAGGAGTGGTGATGGCATACGAAATCGATCTGTCGGGCCGCGTGGCCCTGGTCACCGGCGCTTCGAGCGGGCTCGGGGCGCAGTTTGCGCGGACCCTGGCCCGGGCCGGTGCCGGTGTGGTGCTGGCCAGCCGCCGGGTCGACAAGCTCAAGGAGCTGCGCACCGAAATCGAAGCGGCCGGTGGCAACGCGCATGTGGTGGCCATGGACGTGACCGACCGCGCGAGCATCGAAGCCGCGGTAGCCCATGCCGAGACCGAGATGGGCAGCATCGACATCCTGGTCAACAACTCGGGCGTGAGCACCACCCAGCGCATCCAGGATGTGACGGAGGAAGATTACGACTTCATCATGAACACCAATGTGCGCGGCGCCTTCTTTGTCGCGCAGGCGGTGGGCAAGCGCATGCTGGCGCGGGCCAGGGGCGCCGCACCGGGCAGCTTCACGGGCGGACGCATCATCAACATCGCTTCGATGGCGGGGCTCAAGGTGCTGCCGCAGATCGGCGTGTACTGCATGAGCAAGGCGGCAGTGATCCAGATGACCAAGGCCTTTGCAGTCGAATGGGGCAAGTTCGGCATCAACGTGAACGCCATCTGTCCGGGCTACATCGACACCGAAATCAACCACCACCACTGGCAGACCGAGCAGGGCCAGAAGCTCATCAGCATGCTGCCGCGCAAGCGTGTCGGCCAGCCGCAGGATCTGGACGCCGTACTGATGATGCTGGCCAGCGACCAGTCCCACTTTGTCAATGGGGCGGTGATTGCGGCCGACGACGGTTTCGCGGTCTGAGGGGCGCACCATGCGGCTGGAACTGCCCGAGCACAAGAAACTGGTGCACCAGATGGTGATCCCCATCCGCTGGGGCGATATGGATGCCATGGGGCACGTGAACAATGCGGTGTATTTCCGTTATCTGGAGACGATCCGCATCGACTGGTTCCGCCGCATTGGCTGCGACCTCAACCCCAAGGGCGAGGGGCCGGTGATCGTGAATGCCTTCTGCAACTTCTACAAGCAGTTCGAGTACCCGGGCGATATCCTGGCCAGGATGTATGTGAGCGACCCCGGGCGTACCACGTTTGAGAGCTGGTGCACGCTGGCGCCAGCCGATCAGCCCGATGTGATTTTTTCAGCCGGTGGAGCCACCACCATCTGGGTGGATTTCCCGAAGCAAAAGGCCGTGGCCTTGCCCGACTGGGTGCGCGCCCTGGTGACTCAGGACTGAGGCGCTGCAGGCAAGGGCCGGCGCACGGGTGTCCAGTCCTGCGTGTGCTGCGCCAGCCACTGGCGCGAGAGCTCGGGGTTGCCGGCACGTGCGGGGTGAAAGTCCCGCTTGCAGTAGGCCAGCAAAGGGCCAGTCACTCTCCAGACCAGGCCATGGCGGCCGAGCAGAAAGCGTGCGGCCTGCCACCAGGTCCGGGGCTTCAAGAGGCTGCCGTCGTGGTAGAGGTTGCCGAGTGTCTGCAGGCTGCAATCGACCGTGAACTGCACGCAGACATAGGCGAACCAGCGCATGCGCCAGCGGTAATCGCCGCCGAGGCGCTGGTAGAGCTCGTAGGCCACGGTCTTGTGTTCGGATTCCTCGGCCGCATGCCAGCGCCAGAGGGTCTTGACGTGTTCCTGTGCGCCCGCCAGCACATCGCCGGGCTGGTCGATGCGGTCAAGCGTGAGCTCCCCAAAAATGGCGGTGAAGTGTTCGTAGGCTGCCGTGATGGCCAGCTCGTGCAGATGCCCCTGGTCGGATTTGCGGAACATGCGCTCGCGGCCTATTTCCAGACGCCAGGCTGCCCGCGGCCCCCAGCGGTTGACCAGGCCTTGCTTTTCAAGATGGGCGTTGTAGAGCCCGTGCAGGTGGCGGTGGGTGGCTTCCTGGCCGATGAAGTCGCGGGCCAGCGCGCGCAGCGTATCGTGTGACGGATCGCCCGGCAGCCTGCGGCTGCCTTCACGGACCGCATCGATGAAGAACTGTTCACCCACCGGAAAGCTCATCGACAGCGCATTGCAGAAGGCCGTGCGAAAGGCGTCGCCCCCGTTCCAGTGCCGCGCAAAGCCCTGCGACAGGTCGATGGAGAGCTTGCGGACGGTCAGAACCGGCAGGTCAGGAGCAGGAGCGGTCGTGGACATGGCGTTCAAAAATAATACCTAAATAGTACTTGAGAAGGCCTTTCATCGGCAAGGGCAGGGCCATTGGGGTGATGTCGTTCAGCCCTTGGCCTTGGGCACCCGACCCATCAGATAGAACTCCGGATTGGGCATCATGCCGGTCACGCTGGCCATGCGGTTGGACAGGCCGAAGAAAGCGGTGATGGCGGTGATGTCCCAGATGTCTTCGTCGTCAAAGCCGTGGGCGTGCAGGGCGGCAAAGTCAGCGTCATCTACCGCGTGCGAGGCGGTGCAGACCTTCATCGCAAAGTCGAGCATGGCGCGCTGGCGCGGGCTGATGTCGGCCTTGCGGTAGTTGACGGCCACCTGGTCGGCCAGCAGCGGCTTTTTCTCGTAGATGCGCAGGATGGCGCCGTGCGCGACCACGCAGTACAGGCATTCGTTGGCCGCGCTGGTGGTGGTGACGATCATTTCGCGATCGCCCTTGCTCAGGTTGCTGGTGCGCCCCACGGTCTCGGGCATCATCAGCGCGTCGTGGTAGGCAAAAAACGCACGCCACTCGGCCGGACGACGGGCCAAAGCCAAAAACACATTGGGCACAAAGCCGGCTTTTTCCTGCACTTCGAGGATCTTGCTGCGCAGGTCTTCGGGCAGGTTCTGGATGTCGGGGAAGGGGTAGCGGGTGCTCATCGGGAGTCTCCTTGTTCAAGCCATTATGCTCAGGATCATTTGCCGGAGACTGTCATGCCCAAAACACCGAAAGACCTTCACCAGGACGCCGCCGTGCAGGCAGGACTGGCCACCCGCACCCAGGTCATGGGGACCGAATTTGTCGAGCGCGCCTTTGCTGGCGCGAGCGATTACACGCTGCCCATGCAGGAGTTCATCACCCGCAATGCCTGGGGCAATGTCTGGCAACGCTCCGGCCTGGACCTGCGTACCCGCAGCCTGATCACGGTGGCCATGCTCACGGCGCTGGGCAAGCAACACGAACTCAAGGGGCATGTGCGCGGTGCGCTCAACAACGGTGTGACGCCTGAAGAACTGCGCGAAGTGATGCTGCACGCCACGGTGTATTGCGGCTTTCCGACCGCGATCGATGCCTTCCGGACCGTGGCCGAGGTGGTCGAGCCCAAGCCCTGAGCGTTGGCCGGTATCGCCTGCGGATCGGTTCAGCCCCGCAACAGCTTCTGGATCAGGTCAGCGGCGCTTGCGGCCTGGTACTTGCGCATGAGCTTGACGCGGTAAATCTCCACCGTGCGGTGGCTGATGCCCAAGGCCCGGCCGATTTCCTTGCTGGTCAGCCCGTCCATCAGGTGCGCGGCCACCTCGCGTTCACGGGCGGTGAGTTCGGCCTTGACCGGTTTGCGGGCTGAGAGGTCTTCAAACGTCCAGATACCGGCCTCGTGCGGCGCGTCGCGGTTGAGGGCGCGGCCGGTTACATGGCACCAGAAGGTCTCGCCCTGCAGGCGCCCGCCCACGCGTTTCATGACGCGGTCGTCGGCATAGACCCCGTTGGCGTTCAGGATCGGCGCGATGCGCTGGCCGGTGCGCTCGTACTCGTCGGCGCTGGGGTAGAGCAGCTGAAAGCTCTGGCCGATCAGCTGCTCGCGCGTGACGCCGAACATCTCGCACACGCGCTGGTTGCAGTCCACGATACTCCGGTTGCGCGAGAGCACCATGCCGATGGGGGCCAGGTCAAAGGCGAGGCGGTAGTCGATCCCGCTGGCAGATTCGGCGGTGGTCTCAGGGCTGTCCATTACGAAAAACTACGTAGTCGGATACGTAGTATCGTAGCGTCATCCATCCCCAACAGGAGATCTGTGTGAACAAAGTCTTTCCCTCCGCCGCCGAGGCGCTCCAGGACATCGTGGCCGACGGCCAGACGCTGGCCGTGGGCGGTTTTGGCCTGTGTGGCATTCCCGAAGCCCTGATCGACGCCCTGCGCGACAGCGGCGTCAAGAACCTGACGGCCATTTCCAACAACGCGGGCGTGGACGGTTTCGGTCTGGGCAAGCTGCTGGAGACGCGCCAGATCAAGAAAATGATCTCGTCCTACGTGGGCGAGAACAAAGAGTTTGAGCGCCAGTACCTGGCCGGTGAACTCGAACTCGAATTCACGCCCCAGGGCACGCTGGCCGAGAAGCTGCGCGCCGGTGGCGCAGGCATCCCGGCCTTCTTCACCAAGACCGGTGTGGGCACCATGGTGGCCGACGGCAAGGAGCTGCGCGAGTTCGACGGCGAGACCTACGTGATGGAGCGCTCGCTGGTGCCCGACATCGCCCTGATCAAGGCCGACGTGGCCGACCGCTCGGGCAACCTGCGCTTCAACCTGACCGCCCGCAACTTCAACCCCGCTGCCGCCACCGCCGGCAAGATTTGCGTGGTCGAAGTCGAGCGCATCGTCGCCACGGGCGAACTGGCCCCCGACGACATCCACCTGCCGGGCATTTATGTGCACCGCATCGTGCACAACCCCACGCCCGAAAAGCGCATTGAGAAGCGCACCACCCGCGACCGAAAATAAATAACCTTGCGGGACAGATCTTTAGCTCTGTCCCCAACTGATTAGGAGCAAGACATGCCCTGGACCCAAGACCAAATGGCCGCCAAAGCGGCTTCCGAACTGCAAGACGGTTTCTACGTCAACCTCGGCATCGGCATCCCGACGCTGGTGGCCAACCATGTGCCTGACCACATCGAGGTCTGGTTGCAAAGCGAGAACGGCATGCTGGGCATCGGCCCCTTCCCGTACGAAGATGAAGTCGACGCCGACCTGATCAACGCGGGCAAGCAGACGGTGACGACCATCAAGGGCTCGTCCATCTTCGGCTCGGACCAGTCGTTTGCCATGATCCGTGGCGGCAAGATCAACCTGTCCATCCTGGGCGCCATGCAGGTCACCGACAAGGGCGATCTGGCCAACTGGATGATCCCGGGCAAGATGGTCAAGGGCATGGGCGGCGCCATGGACCTGGTCGCAGGCGTCAAGCGCGTGATCGTGCTGATGGAACACGTGGCCAAAAAGAAGGACGGCACCGAAGACCTCAAGATCCTGCCCGAATGCACACTGCCGCTGACCGGCAAGGCCGTGGTCGACCGTATCATCACCGACCTGGGGGTGATGGATGTGACCGAGCAGGGGCTCAAGGTGGTGGAGCTGGCCGACGGCGTTTCGCCGGACTTCATCCAGTCCAGGACGGGCGTGAAGCTGATCTTCTGAAGTCTTCTGCCGCCTGTTGAAGGCATCACACAACAAAGGGCCCGTTTCGGGCCCTTTTGGCGCGTGCGTCCGGAATTCAGGTCGGCGGCTTGCACTGCTGCCAGTAGGCCTCCGACGAGAAGCGGTCGGCCAGGAACTGCACAAAGGTGCGGATGCGCTCGGGCAGGCGACGGTCGGGCAGAAACACGGCATACAGCGTGCTCTCGGGCAGGGCATAGTCTGTCAGCAACTCCACCAGCTGACCGCTGTTGAGGTAGGGCGCGGATGCAAACGAGGGCAGGGCGGCGATGCCCATGCCGCCGAGCGTGGCGTCGATCAGGCCTTCGGCCACATTGGTGCGCAGATTGCCCGAGACCTTGATGCTGGTCTCGCCCTCCTTGCCCTTGAAGCGCCAGTCGGCGCCCTTGGGCCGGTCGTAGACCAGGCAGTTGAAGTCCTGCAGGTCGCGCGGGCTCAGCGGCACGCCGTGCCGGCTGATGTACTCGGGCGAAGCCACCACCACCCAGCGGGCGGGCGCCAGGCGCCGCGCCACCAGATTGCTCAGGCGGGGCTCTTCGGCCAGCCGCACGACCAGATCGGCATTGCCCGAGATCAGGTCGGCAAAACGCTCGGACAGGGTCACATCGATCTGGATCGAGGGGTTTTGCTCCAGAAACGCATTGACCGCCGGCAAGAGGTGCATGCGTCCGAAAGTGATGGCGGTGCTGATGCGGATCAGGCCGTGCGAGCCCCGTGTGAGGTCTTCCAGGTCCTGCACCGCTTCGTCGGCCTCGGCCAGGATGCGCACACATCGGTCAAAGAAACGCTCGCCGGCCAGCGTCAGCCCGATCTTGCGGGTGCTGCGGTGCAGGAGCTTGACCCCCAGCGACACCTCCAGGTCCTGGATGTGGCGGGTGACCAGTGCCTTGGAAATCCCGCAGGTATCGGCCGCGCCGGTAAAGCTGTTGGCCTTGACCACGGCCACAAAGGTGGCCAGCGCATTGAGGTCACGCATAGGCGTGGCCTGTAAACAATGTATTCACGAAAAGCCCTTTTTCTGTCTCCTGCCCAAAAGTATAGTGAGCCCGACCCTGGCGGCGGCTGCGCATTGCGGCTGCCGGCAGGGTCCGGATTGTCCCTATCACTTTGAATGTTCATCGCATGACCCCCACCGTCTGGAGCCAGGAATACTTTGTCAACCGGGACGACGTCCCGCTGTACGTTTACCGCAAGCGGGCCGAGGCGCCCGATGCCGCAGCCGCACCCCGACCGGTGCTGGTGCTGGTGCACGGTTCCACCGTCTCCGGCCGCAACACCTACGACCTGCAGGTGCCCGGCGGTGTGAATTACTCGGTGATGGATTTTTTTGCCGCCCGTGGCTACGACGTCTGGACGCTGGACCACGAGGGTTATGGCCGTTCGGGCTGGTCCGGCCGGGGCAACAGCGATGTGCGCACCGGCGCGCTGGACTTGCAGGCGGTGGTGCCCTTCATCCTGGCGCAGACCGGGGCCTCGCAGATCCATCTGTTCGGCTCTTCGTCGGGTGCCTTGCGCGCCTGCCTCTACACCCAGGAGCAACCGGCCACGGTCGCCCGGCTGGCGCTCTCGGCCCTGGTCTACACCGGCGCCGGCTCGCCCACGCTGGAGCAGCGCCGCAAGAAACTGCCCGAGTACAGTGCCAGCCCGCGCCGCAAGGTGGATCTGGCTTTCTATGAAGGCATGTTCAACCGCGACAAGCCCGGTTCAAGCGAGGACATCGTGCCCAAGGCCATTGCCGCGGCCGAACTGCCCCTGGTCAGCGAAGTGCCCACCGGCACTTATGTGGACATGTGCTCGAACCTGCCCCTGGTCACGCCCGAGCAGATCCCCTGTCCGACCCTGATCATCCGCGGCGAACACGACGGCATTGCGGCCGAGCCGGATTTGCTGGACTTTTTTGCGCGCTTGCCCAGCAAGGACAAGCAGTTTGTGGTGCTGGCCGGCATCGCCCACAACCCCATGATGGGCGTGGTGCGGCACAAGTTCCATTACGCCCTGGAGACTTTCCTCCAGTCACCCCTTTGACCGATGCGATGCAGGCGCAGGCCTGCATCCTCGATGCCATGGTTGATGGCGACCCGGGCTGCAGGCCCTCACCCCTCAGGAGACACGGATTCATGCAACAGGTTCAATGGACAGGCGGGCAGGAGCACTGGACGCAAAAAGGGGACATCCGGCTGTTTTTGTGGCGCAAACCGGCAGCGCCCGGGGTCCCGCATGCAGGGACGGTGCTGTTTGTGCACGGCTCTTCCATGGCCTCGCAACCCACCTTCGATCTGCATGTGCCAGGCCGTCCCGATTCCTCGGTGATGGACTGGTTTGCGCAGCGAGGCTTTGACACCTGGTGCATGGACAACGAGGGCTATGGCCGCTCGGACAAGCACCGTCCGATCAACTTCGACATCAGCAACGGCGCCGACGACCTGGCCGCTGGCAGCGCCTACATCCTTGAGCAGACCGGGGCGAGGCAACTGATGGTCTACGGCATTTCTTCCGGCGCACTCAAGGCGGCCCTGTTTGCCGAGCGGCATCCCGAACGGGTGGCGCGCCTGGCGCTCGACGCCTTTGTCTGGACCGGCGAGGGCAGTCCGACCCTGGCCGAGCGTCGCAAGAAACTGCCGGATTTTCTGGCCAACAACCGCCGTCCGATCGACCGGGCGTTTGTGCACAGCATCTTCAACCGTGACCACCCGGCCTGTGCCGACGATGCCGTCAAGGACGCCTTTGCCGACGCCATCCTGACGCTGGACTCGTCCATGCCCACCGGCACCTATGTCGACATGTGTTCAAAACTGCCGCTGGTCGAGCCCTCGCGCCTGACCATGAGCACGCTGATCATGCGGGGCGAATACGACGGCATTGCCAGCGTCGAGGACCTGCTCGAATTTTTCAGGCGCCTGCCCTGCCGGGGCAAGCAGTTCACCGTCATGGAGGGCATCTCGCATGCCAGCTTCCAGCAGAAGAACTACCTGATGGTCTACCAGATCCTGCACAGCTTCTTCTCCCAACCTGAACCTACCTTCAAAGGATAAGCCATGAAAAAGCTCCTGAGCACTGTCTGCACGATTGCTTTGCTGTCCCTGTCCAGCGGGACCGCGCTGGCCCAGCAGGCCTATCCGACCAAGCCGATCCGGCTCGTGGTGCCCTTTGGCCCGGGCGGCTTTACCGATGTGGTGGCCCGTATCCTGGGGCAGAAACTCGGCGAGAGCCTGGGGCAGGGCGTGGTCATCGAGAACAAGCCCGGCGCGGGCTCGATGATCGGCACCGACTTCGTGGCCAAGGCTGCGCCCGATGGCCATACCCTGGTGATTGTGTCGTCCACGCACGTGATCAGCCCCTGGATTTACAAGAACGTGCCTTATGACCCGATCAAGGGGTTTGCACCGGTGACCAAGCTTGTGGACTCGCCCTATGTGCTGCTGACCAACCCCAAGGTGCCGGTCAACAATGTGCGTGAATACATTGCCCTGGCCAAGTCCCAGCCCGACAAGATCCACTTTGCCTCCTCGGGCAATGGCAGTGCCCAGCACCTGATCGGCGGTCTGTTTGCGTCCATGACCGGTTCGCCCATCAAGCATGTGCCTTACCGCAGCAGCAACCTGGCCGCCACCGACCTGGTGGCCGGCGTGGTCGAAAGCAGCTTTGCCGGCGTGCCCAACGCCCTGGCCCATGTACCCACAGGCCGTCTCAAGGCGCTGGCGGTGACCAGCGCCAAGCGCATTGCCCAGCTGCCCAATGTGCCGACCATGCAGGAGGCGGGCGTGCCAGGTTACGACGCCACCATCTGGCTGGCCATGCTGGCGCCGGCCGGCACGCCGCGCGACATCGTCAACCGCCTCAACAGTGAGGTTGCCAAGATCATGAACACGCCCGAGACTCAGAAAGCCATGTTCGATGCCGGCGTCGAGGTCAGCCTCTCCACGCCGGAGGCCATGGGCCAGCTGATGGTCTCCGAGATGGAGAAATGGGGCAAGGTGGTCAAGGAGGCCGGCATCAAGCTCGAGTGAGCCCGTCGCCTCGACTTCTTGTTCAGCCCATGCAAAAGGCCCCTGAAAAGGGGCCTTTTGCGCGTCTGGAGCGGGCGATGGGAATCGAACCCACGTCTTGAGCTTGGGAAGCTCAGGTCCTGCCATTGAACGACGCCCGCGATGGAGGTGATTGTAGTGCGATTGGCGCACAATTGAGGGCCGGGCAGGAGGGGCGGGTCTGTGGCGATGGTCTGCTGGTTTGCCGGGCTGTGCTGCCCTGGGTCTTTCTGGAGGTGTCAGATGAAAATCCTGTCGCTGGGTTCACGCCTTGCGGCCCTGATCCTGCTCGCCGGGCTGGGGGCCTGTGCCGTTTACACCCCACCTGCCGCTTTGGTGGGGCAATCAGCGCAGCAGGTCAAGGCCGTGATGGGGCCACCCACGGTGGAGATGGCCGACCGCCTGGTCTATGCCCGTGGCCCCATGGGGGAGCACACCTGGTTTGTCTGGCTGGGCCAGGATGGCCGGGTCCAGGCCCTTGAGCAGCGTCTGCGCGAAGACCTGTTTGCCCAGGTCCTGCCGGGCATGAGCCGCGAAGACGTGGTCCACTGGATCGGCCCGCCGGGCGAACGCTGGGGTCTGGCCCGGGGACGGGGCGAGGTCTGGTCCTGGCGCTATGAAAACCACCAGTGCCAGTGGTTCCAGGTGGAAATCGATGCCCAGGGGCGGGTCCGCAATGCCGGCTATGGCATCCGGCCCGAGTGCGAAAAGCCCGATTGGGAACTGCCCTGAGTGCCGCTGCCGCACGTTTTACCTGAGGATGTCGCCCAGGCAGAGGTACTTGATCTCGACATAGTCGTCGATGCCGTGGTGCGAGCCCTCGCGGCCCAGGCCCGACTGCTTGACGCCGCCAAAGGGCACATGCTCGGTGGCCAGGATGCCCACGTTGATGCCGACCATCCCGTATTCGAGCGCCTCGCTCACGCGGAAGATGCGGCCTACGTCGCGGCTGTAGAAGTAGCTGGCCAGACCGAAGATGGTGTTGTTGGCCGCGTCGATCGCTTCCTGCTCGGTCCTGAACTTGAAGATCGGGGCGAAAGGGCCAAAGGTTTCTTCGGTGGCGCAGACCATGTCGGCCGTGGCGTCCGCCACCACGGTGGGCTCGAAGAACTGGCCTTGCAGGCGCTTGCCGCCGGTCAGCACGCGCGCGCCCTTGGCGATCGCGTCCTGCACATGGCGCTCGACCTTGTCGAGGGCCGAGGGTTCGATCAGCGGGCCCTGGTTCACGCCGTCCTCAAAGCCGTTGCCGACCTTGGCGGTTTTGACCTTGGCGGCGAACTTATGCGCGAATTCCTCGTACACGCCTTCCTGCACATAGATGCGGTTGGAGCAGACGCAGGTCTGGCCCGCGTTGCGGTACTTGCTGGCAAAGGCGCCTTCGACCGCGCTGTCGATGTCGGCATCGTCGAACACGATGAAAGGCGCGTTGCCGCCGAGTTCGAGCGACATCTTCTTGACCGTGGGCGCCGACTGCGCCATCAGGATGCGGCCGACTTCGGTGGAGCCGGTGAAGCTGATGTGGCGCACCACGTCGCTGGCGCACAGCACCTTGCCAATCGCGATGCTGTGGGCCGCGTCGGCGGTGACGATGTTGATCACGCCCGCCGGGATGCCTGCGCGCAGGGCCAGTTCGGCGGCGGCCAGCGCCGTCAACGGTGTCTGCTCGGCCGGCTTGATGACCACCGGGCAGCCGGCGGCAATCGCCGGCGCCACCTTGCGGGTGATCATGGCCAGCGGGAAGTTCCAGGGCGTGATGGCCGCGCACACGCCGATCGGCTGGCGGATCACCATCAGGCGGCGGTTGTTGTCGAACTGCGGCAGGGTCTCGCCGTTGATGCGCTTGGCCTCTTCGGCAAACCATTCCACAAAGCTGGCGCCGTAGGCCACCTCGCCGCGCGATTCGGCCATGGGCTTGCCGTTTTCGGCGGTCATGAGGCGGGCCAGGTCTTCGGTGTGGGCGATCAGCAGGTCGAACCACTTGCGCATGATGATGCTGCGCTCCTTGGCCGTCTTGCTGCGCCAGGCGGGCCAGGCGGCATTGGCGGCGGCAATGGCGGCCTCGGCGTCGGCGGCGCCCAGGTTGGCCACATCGGCCAGCTTGAGCCCGGTGGCGGGGTCGGTCACTTCAAACGTACCACCGCCCTGGACCCATTGGCCGTTGATCAGCGCTTCGGTCTTGAGCAGGGAAGGGTCCTTGAGCAAGGCGAGGGGAGAGGTCTTCATGTCCATGGCATTCTCTGACGGGCAGTTTGAAACAGGCCGTCAGTGTGCCACGCCGCGCCGGGGCCTGCAGTGGCACAGGCGACAGTCAGGAATCCTTGGCGTCAGCCCCGTCATGCCCCTGCCAGGCCCAAGCCCTCGAGGCGTCAAACCTATAATGCCCGGTTACTCCGGAAACCCCGTCCAGCACCATGAACCCAGCCGTTTTCTCCGTTGCCGACATCCGCAAGACCTTCCTCGATTTCTTCGAGTCCAAGGGCCACACCGTGGTCGCGTCCAGCCCCCTGGTGCCGGGCAACGACCCGACGCTGATGTTCACCAACTCCGGCATGGTGCAGTTCAAGGACGTGTTCCTGGGCACCGACAAGCGCTCCTATGTGCGTGCGGCGTCTGTCCAGGCCTGCCTGCGTGCCGGTGGCAAGCACAACGACCTGGAAAATGTGGGCTACACCGCCCGCCACCACACCTTCTTCGAGATGCTGGGCAACTGGTCCTTTGGCGACTACTTCAAGCGTGAATCGCTCAAGTGGGCCTGGGAGTTGCTGACCGAGGTCTACAAGCTGCCCAAGGAGCGCCTGCTCGCCACCGTCTACATGGAAGACGACGAGGCCTACGACATCTGGACGAAGGAAATCGGTCTGCCGCCCGAGCGGGTGATCCGCATCGGCGACAACAAGGGCGGCCGCTACAAGAGCGACAACTTCTGGATGATGGCCGACACCGGCCCGTGCGGCCCCTGCTCGGAGATTTTTTACGACCACGGCGACCACATTCCCGGCGGCCCCCCGGGCAGCCCCGAAGAAGACGGCGACCGCTTCATCGAGATCTGGAACAACGTGTTCATGCAGTTCGAGATGCACGAAGACGGTTCGGTCACGAAGCTGCCCGCGCCCTGCGTGGACACCGGCATGGGCCTGGAGCGCCTGGCCGCCATCCTGCAGCATGTGCACAGCAACTACGAGATCGACCTCTTCGACACGCTCATCAAGGCCGCCAGCCGTGAGACCGGCTGCACCGACCTGAACAACCCCAGTCTGCGCGTGATCGCCGACCACCTGCGCGCCACGTCTTTCCTGGTGGCCGACGGCGTGATCCCGAGTAACGAGGGCCGCGGCTATGTGCAGCGCCGCATCGTGCGCCGCGCCATTCGCCACGGCTACAAGCTGGGCAAAAAGACCCCGTTCTTCCACAAGCTGGTGCCCGATCTGGTCAAACTCATGGGCGCGGCCTACCCCAACCTGCGCGAGAACGCCGACCGGGTGATGGAAGTCCTCAAGGCCGAAGAAGAGCGCTTCTTCGAGACCCTGGAAACCGGCATGCAGATCCTCGACAGCGCCCTGGGCGGTGACGTGAAGGTGCTGCCCGGTGAAGTGGCCTTCAAGCTGCACGACACCTACGGCTTCCCGCTCGACCTGTCGGCCGACGTGTGCCGTGAGCGTGGCCTGAGCGTGGACGAAGCCGGTTTTGCCGCCGCCATGGACAAGCAGAAAAACCAGGCGCGCGCCGCAGGCAAGTTCAAGATGGACAAGGCGCTGGACTACACCGGCGCCGGCAACGACTTTGTCGGCTACGACACGCTCATGAGCCATGCCAAGGTGCAGGCCCTGTATGTGGATGGGACCCCGGTGCAGGAACTCAAAGCCGGCCAGCAGGGCGTGGTCGTGCTCGACACCACCCCGTTCTACGCCGAGTCCGGCGGCCAGGTGGGCGACCAGGGCCTGATCCACAACGGCGGCGCCCAGTTCCATGTGCTGGACACGCAAAAGATCAAAGCCGACGTGTTTGGCCACCACGGTGAACTGCAAAGCGGCAGCCTGAAAGTGGGCGATGCGGTGCAGGCCCATGTGGACACCGCACTGCGTGCCGCCACCGTGCGCAATCACAGCGCCACCCACCTGATGCACAAGGCCCTGCGCGAAGTGCTGGGCGGCCATGTGCAGCAGAAAGGCTCGCTGGTGAATGCCGAGCGCACCCGTTTTGATTTTGCGCACAACGCCCCGGTGACCGACGCCGAAATCCGCCAGATCGAAGCCAAGGTCAATGCCGAAATTCTGGCCAACGCCGCGGCGCAAGCGCGTGTGATGGACATTGAAAGCGCCCAGAAAACCGGCGCCATGATGCTGTTCGGCGAAAAATACGGCGAGACCGTGCGCGTGCTCGACATCGGCTCCAGCCGCGAACTGTGCGGCGGCACCCACGTGAAGGCGACGGGCGACATCGGCCTGTTCAAGATCGTGGCCGAAAGCGGCGTGGCCGCGGGCGTGCGCCGCATCGAAGCCGTGACCGGCGAGAACGCGCTGGCCTACCTGCAGTCGCTCGAAACCACCGTGGCCCAGGCCGCCGGCAGCCTTAAGGCCCCGGCCGAGCAGCTGACCAGCCGCATCGCCCAGGTGCTGGACCAGGTGAAGGCGCTGGAAAAGGAAGTCGCCGCGCTCAAGGGCAAGCTGGCCTCCAGTCAGGGCGACGAACTCATGACCCAGGCCGTCGATGTGAAGGGTCTGAAAGTGCTGGCCGCAAAATTAGAAGGCGCTGACGCCAAGACCCTGCGCGAGACCCTGGACAAGCTCAAGGACAAGCTGAAAACCGCCGCCATCGTGCTGGCCGCCGTGGACGGCGACAAGGTGCAGATCGCTGCGGGCGTGACGGCCGACAGCATTGGCAAGGTCAAGGCCGGTGAGCTGGTCAACTTTGTGGCCCAGCAGGTGGGCGGCAAAGGCGGCGGCAAACCCGACATGGCCATGGCCGGCGGCACCGACGCCAAGGCCCTGCCGCAGGCGCTGGCCAGCGTGCAGGCCTGGGTGGCTGAAAGGGTCTGACAGCGCCGGGAGGCGGGCCGTTCATCGCTCGCCGCCGTCAAGACCCCGAGGCCCAGTGGCCTGCCGCACCGGTGTCAGGCCTTGACGGGGGCCGGAGGCGGCTGGCGTGGTTCAGCCGTCCTGAGGGGGAGTGTCAGCGCTGTCTGCGGGCAGCGCTTCGCGTGTGGCCAGCACCTTGTCGATGGTACGGCCGTCCATGTCCACGATTTCCAGACGCCACTGTTCCCAGTGCACCACATCGGCGGTGCGGGGCACGCGGCCCATCAGCAGCATGACCATGCCGCTGAGGGTGTGGTAACGCCCGCGCTCCTCATCGGGCACTTCGTCGAGTTCCAGCCGGTCCTTGAGTTCGGGGATCGGGATGTGGCCATCGAGCAGCCAGCTGCCGTCCTCGCGTTGCACCGCCCAGGAACTGGCCGGATCACGCGGGGTGAACTCACCGGTAATCGCCTCGATCAGGTCCTGCAGGGTGATGATGCCCTGCATCTCGCCGTACTCGTCGATGACAAAGGCCATCTGTACATCCGAATGCCGGAAGTTGTCCAGCAGTTCCATGCCGGTGATCGTCTCGGGCACGTACAGCGGGTTCTGCAGGGTCTGGTCGGCCAGGCTGCGTGAACCGCCGCGCACCGCCTGCGAGAGCCATTTGCGCGCGTTGATCACCCCCACCACATTGTTGATGTCGCCACGGTAGACCGGAAAGCGCGCATGGTCCGAAGCCTCGACCAGGGCCATGTTCACCTCGAAAGGCTCGTCCATGTCCAGCGCCACCACATCGTTGCGCGGCACCATCAGCGAGCCGATCTGGCGGTCGTCGAGCCGGAACACATTGCGCACCATGGTGTGTTCGTGCGATTCGATCACGCCCGCGCTCGTGCCCTCGGCCAGCATGGCGTTGATCTCTTCTTCGGTCACGGCGCTGTTGCTGTTCTCCCGCACGCCCAGCAGCTTGAGCAGGGCCTGGGTGGAGACCGAGAGCAGCAGCACAAAGGGTTTGGTGGCCTTGGCCAGCCAGTTGATCGGCCGTGCCACCAGACGGGCCAGCGCCTCCGGGTGGGACTGGCCCAGGCGTTTGGGCACGAGTTCGCCGACAACGATCGAGAAATAGGTGATGACCACCACCACCAGACCGGTGGCGGCAATCTGGCTGGCATTCGTGCTCAGGCCCAGGCCGCTGAGCCACTGGGCCAGCGGCACCGCCAGGGCGGCTTCACCCACGATACCGTTGAGCACGCCGATCGAGGTGATGCCGATCTGGATGGTCGAGAGAAAGCGGGTCGGGTCCTCGCCAAGCTTGAGCGCGGCGGCGGCAGCGCTGTCGCCCTCATCGATCAGCTTTTGCAGACGGGCCTTGCGGGCGGTGACCAGCGCGATTTCGGACATCGCAAACAGGCCGTTGAGAACGATCAGGGCAAACAACAGGGCTATTTCCATTGGCTCATTCTATGAGGTCGGGGCAAGTTCCTGGGCGCAAGCTTTTGAAAGGGGCGGCGATGCAGCTGGTCGCATCGCTGACGGCACCCGCGTCAAGGGCCCACGAATGCCGGGGGTCACCTCGGCATGGCACACTGCCACGGTTTGTCGTTTTCCCTCTTGACGCATGTCCCCTTTTGATTTGCGCATCCCTTTGCTGATGCTGACCCTGGGCCTGGCCGCCTGCGCGGCGCCACGCCCGCCCACACCGGGGTTGTCGCCAACGGCGGCCCCGGTCAGCGCTGCCTGGCTGGCCCCCACCTTGCCCCACCAGGGCGATACACAGGCCCTGACCGACTGGTGGGCGCGCTGGGATGACCCGACGCTGGTGGCCTGGATTGCGCGTGCGCAGTCGCTCAGCCCCACGCTGGCCGATGCGCGCGCCCAGGTCGCGCAGGCCCGCGCACAGCGCCTGGCGCAGGAAACGCTCACCGGTCCGCAGGTCTTCGCGGTCGGCAATGCCAGCCGTGCCATACCGGCCGGTGCCCCGGCCGTCACGGGCCCGGCCAGCACCCTGTCGGTGGGGCTGCAAGCCTCGTGGGCGCTGGACGTGTGGGGCGATGGCCGCGCGGCGGTGTCGCAGGCCACGGCTCAACAAGCGGGCGCCCAAGCCGGTTGGCACGCCGCGCGTGTGCTGGTGGCGGCCGAGCTGGCGCAAAGCTATTTCGCTTGGCGCACCTGTCACCGTTGGCTGCAGACCGCGCGTGAAGATCTGGCCTCGCGCGAGGCCACCGCGCAGGCGCTCGCCCAGGGCCAGCGCGTGGGCTTGGTGGCGCCAGCCACCGCCGCGCTGGCGCAGGCCTCGGTGGCCCAGGGCCGCGAAGCGCTGGCCCGCCAGCGCCAGCAGTGCGACACCCAAACCAAAGCGCTGGTGGCCTGGACCGGCTTGCCCGAAGCCGAGGTGCGCGCCGCCGAAACGGCGCAGACCGAAGCCCGTCTGCCTTGGCCCAGTGTGCCGGCGGTGCCCGCCGCCGCCTTGCGCCAGCGCCCCGATGTCTGGCAAGCCCAATTTGCCTTGGCTGCCGCCGCCGACGGTGTGGGCATTGCTCAGGCCCAACTCTGGCCCAGCCTGAGCCTGTCGACCAACTGGTTGCGCCACGACGTGCGCGCCGGCACCGACTTCAGCACTTGGTCGATCGGCCCCTTGGCGGTGAGCGTGCCGCTGGTCGGCCGCGACGCCTTGCGCGCCCGCGCCGACGCCGCCCAGGTCGGCTTTGAGGCGGCCCAAACCGCCTACGAGGCCACCCTGCGCCGCGCGGTGGGCGAGGTGGAGCAAGCGCTGGTGGCGCAAGCGGCTCTGCAAGAACGCCAGAGCGCCAGCGCCTTGGCGGCCGACGGCCTGCGCCAGGTGTTGGTCGCGACCGAGCAGCGCTTCAAGGCCGGCTTGGCCAGCCTCAACGAACTGGAAGACGCGCGCCGCCAATGGTTGGGCGCGCAATCGGCGTTGGTGGGGGTGCGGCTGGAGCAGCTCAACACCGCCGTGGCTTTGTATGTCGCGTTGGGTGGGGGATTTGACCCGGCCCAAGCGCAAGATGTGAACAGGGAATTGCCAAGATGACCGCAGCAGCTTCGTTTCGTTTGACCCCCTTGGGCGGCGCCACCGTGGCGCTGCTGATTGGCCTGGGCTTGGGCCTGGGCAGCCAGCGCATGGCCGCCACCGCCCAAGAGGCGCCGGCCCAGCCCAAGGCCGCCATGACCGTGACCGTGGCCCAGCCGGCCAGCCAGCCGCTGGCGCAAAGCCTGTCTGCCACCGGCAGCCTGGCAGCCTGGCAAGAGGCGGTGGTCGGCGCCGAGGTGCAAGGCCTGCGCCTGGTGGCGGTGCCGGTGCAAGTGGGCGATGTGGTGAAGCGCGGCCAGTTGCTGGCCGAGTTTGCCGCCGAGGGCCCGCAGGCCGATGCGCTGGCCGCCCGAGCCGCCGTGTTGCAAGCGCAAGTCGCTCACGACAACGCCCGCGCCGAAGCGCAGCGGGTGCGCGCGCTCGGCGACAGTGGGGCGCTGTCCGAATCGCAAAAAGCGCAGATCGTGCTGCAGGAAAAACTCACCCAGGCCCAGCTCGAAGCCGCTCGCGCCCAGCAAATCAACGCCGAGCTGCGCTTGCGCCACACCAAGCTCTTGGCGCCCGACGATGGCGTGATCTCGGCGCGCCAGGCCACCGTGGGTGCGGTGGTGGGCGCTGGGCAAGAGCTGTTTCGTCTGGTGCGCCAGCAGCGCCTGGAGTGGCGCGCCGAAGTCACGCCCGCCGAGGTGGGCCGGGTGCAGCGTGGCCAGTCGGTCAGCGTGACCGCGCCCAGCGGCGCCACGGTGCAGGGCACGGTGCGGGCGGTGGCGCCCACCGCCGACGCACAGACCCGCAACATCCTGGTCTATGTGGACCTGCCGCGCCATCCCGAGTTCAAGGCCGGTGTGTTCGCCCGTGGCCA